>Ga0123356_10004136_pt1 | contig 15059 bp, 13 predicted proteins | sample TergutEmb28metaG_2_FD_92546 | JGI IMG/M metagenome (GOLD analysis project Ga0123356, IMG submission 92546) | Embiratermes neotenicus P3 segment gut microbial communities from Petit-Saut dam, French Guiana - Emb289 P3 | ecosystem: Host-associated > Arthropoda: Insects > Digestive system > Gut ... | reverse complement strand
TCCTTTCACTTCCGTCTCGGGGAGAGTCATCGTCGCCATCGTTATGAGTCCTTTGTCTCGAAAATTGAAACCCGTACGAATATCATCCAGAGCGCAGCGTGGGAACCCTTGCAGCCCTACATCCCCTGCAGCTCACAAGGCAATTCCGCCCCCGCATTCGCGTTCCCAACAGGCTGGAAAACTCTTACGCCTTCCCTTCCGTGACAATCTCGGAAAAATCCGCAATCGTGGAAAACTCTTTGAGCAGCGTGCGCAACAGCGCCAGCCGGTTCGCCCGCACCAGCTCGTCGTCCACCATCACCATCACCTTGTCGAAAAATGCATCCACCGGTTCACGGGCGCTCGAAAGCAGAGTCAGGGCCTCGAAATATTCTTTCTTGCCCCGGTGAGCCTCGACGCTTGGGCCGGTTTTCTCCATGTAGCCGCTTAGCCCCTTTTCTTCCAACGCCGCTTCGGGCAGGTTTACGAACCTGTCTGCCGGCCTGATCCCTTTCTCCTCTGCCTGCCGCAAAATATTTCGGATGCGCTTGCAGGCAGCGCCTATTGCCTGGAACTCCGGCATATGCAGCACCTGCTTCACCGCCTCAGCCCGCGCCAGTGCATCGACCACATCGTCGGCATCGGCCGCCAGGACCGCTTTCACGACGTCGTAGCCGTACCCACAGACCTCTTTCAGGTAGAACTCAAGCCGTTCGCGGAAGAAAAGCGTGACCGAGTCTATATATCGACCATCGTCAATGAACTTCTTCTCCGCCTCCGACTTCTGATACCCGCTGCGGGCGTCTCTCATGAGATCGGCGATCCGCAGGGGCAACTTCTTCAGCGCTATGATCTTCACAATCCCATTGGCCTGTCGTCGCAGTGCGAACGGATCCTTTGACCCGCTCGGCACCAACCCCAGCGCGAACATGCCCGCGATTGTGTCAGCCTTGTCGCCAACCGACAGCACCGCGCCTTCTATCGAGCGCGGCAGGCTGTCGTCGGTCGACTCCGGCCGGTAGTGATCATAAATCGCGTCGGCAATCGCCAACCGCGTCGCCTCCGGCAGACTGGAATCAAGCTGCTGCGTCCGCGCATAAAGCCCACCCACAATCCCTTGCAACTCAGTGAATTCCTTCACCAGTTCCGTCGTCAGATCGGTCTTGGCCAGGCACGCCGCTTTATGCACCACCCCCGGCCGAATCGCAACTTCATTGTGTTTCAGGATCTCGCACAGCCAACTGCACAGCCGCTGCACCCGGTGCGTCTTGTCGTAATAGCTGCCGAGATCTTTCTGGAAGGTGACGTTGCGCAGCGCATCCAGACGCTCCAGCAGCGATTTTTTCTGATCGGTCTCCCAGAAGAATCGAGCATCGTTGAAGCGCGCCCGCAACACGCGCTCGTTCCCTAGCCGTATGAACCCCTGCGGATCGCCGTCGGTATTGAGCACTGCCAGGAAGTGCGGCAGCAGCTTGTGATCGGCGTCTTCCAACGCGAAATATTTCTGATGATCGCGCATGACGGTCACCAGCACTTCTTCCGGCAAAACAAGAAACTGGGGATCGAATCCACCCAGCAGCACCGATGGGAACTCCGTCAGATTCACCACCGTATCAAGCAGCGGCTTGTCTTCGCGCCAGCGTGCCCCAGGAATCGTGCGCGCCGCAGCATCCAGAGCCTTCAGAATCTGCTGCTCACGGTCGGTACGGCCCAGCACCTTGGCCGCCCGCAGCGAATCAACGTAATAAGAAGACCCGGCCCGCGGTATTGTGACCGCACCGTCGCTCAGAATTCTGTGCCCGCGCGAGCGGTTCCCTGCCTGAATGCCATCGAAATCCAGTGGAATCGTCTCGCCATCGAGCATCGCCACCAACCATCGCACCGGCCGCACGAACCGCTCCGTCGGCTTGCGCCAGTACATGTTCTTAGGCCAGTAGATCGCCCCAATTTCCTTGGGAAGCGACTCGACCAGAATCTCCGAAGCCGTCCGGCCCTTCTTGGTGACTTTGGCGGCAATGTACTCGCCTTTGGGAGCGGTCACGCGTTCCAGTTGGGAGACGTCCACACCGGCTTTCTTGGCAAATGCATAGGCCGCAGGCGTGGGCTCACCATTCTTATAGGCAACATTGACCGAAGGCCCAGTCAACTGCTCGACGATGTCGACCTGCGCCCCCGCAATCCCCGAGGTCATCAGCCCCAGCCTCCGTGGGGTGTCGAACGAAGTCACCTCACCACCCCCCAGCCGCTCACGTGTCAACAGCGCAGCAACTCGCTCGCGCAGTTCTTGCGAGGCCGCGTCAATCATCCGCGCCGGAATCTCTTCGCACCCAATCTCTAGCAGAAAATCTGGCATGTCCTCAAACCATCAAGTCTCTCAAAAACGGTGCTCCAATGTTGTGACATCCATCACATCCAGCCTGCGGAAGGTAGCGCCGCCTCGCCGGCTGTCGCGAGGCCGCGCGGGCGCACACCCGCGCGACAAGCCGTTGACGCCCAAGCGCTACGAAGAATGCACTGGCGAAAGCACCTCTCGTTTCGCCTTTTTCCCGTGAACCGGCTGGGGCTGGTCCGATTTTTCCGATTCGCTGCTCTGCTGATCCACCCAGGCCTTCGCGATCCCCACCGCCAGCGCCCGCACACGCGCCATCACTCCCACGCGCTCGGTTACCGAAATCGCTCCACGCGCATCGAGAATGTTGAACAAATGCGAGCACTTTAAACAAAGATCGTAAGCCCCGAGCAGCGGAAACCGAGCCTTCTCGGCACCAGAAAGGGGGCGCCCCACGCTTGTCTCTGCCTGTTTTGCGGAAACAAGGTCAGGCTTTTGACTTTCGCTCACATACTGATCAATAAGCCCCTTGCACTCTGCCTCATACAGTTCAAAGTGCTTCCAGGCCTTCTCCACATCCGCCGCCTCGAAGTTGTACACCGAAAACTGCACCTCGTCTGCAAAGCGAACGTCCCCATACTTCACGACAGCACCCGTGTCCGAGTCTCGCGCCCATACAATGTCGTAAACCGAATCCAGATCCTGCAGAAATTGCGCGATGCGCTCCAGTCCATACGTCAGCTCCGCGCAGATCGGATGCAGATCCACGCCACCGCACTGCTGAAAGTAAGTGAACTGTGTAATCTCCTGCCCGTCGAGCATGACCTGCCATCCCACGCCCCAGGCGCTAAGCGTGGGCGCCTCCCAGTTGTCTTCTTCGAACTTGATATCATGCCGCCGCAGATCGATCCCAATCGCCTCCAACGAGTCGAGATACAGCTCCTGCACATTCTCCGGCGGCGGCTTCAGGATCACCTGCAACTGCATGTGTTTGAACAGCCGGTTCGGATTCTCTCCATACCGCCCGTCTGCCGGACGCCGCGACGGCTGGACATAGGCCAGCCTGTATGGCTTCGGCCCCAGCACGCGCAAAAACGTTTCCGGCGCCATGGTCCCTGCACCAACTTCCACGTCATAGGGCTGCTCGAGAACACACCCGCGTTCGGCCCAAAAGGTCTGCAGCCGAAGAATCAACTCCTGAAAGGTCAGCGGATTGGATTTAGCTGGAGTCACTCGGTCTCGCGTCTGAGGGTTACCGATGATTGTAACGGAAGGGGCAGCTGGCCGTCAGCCTCAGAGGCGATTAGGGCCTGCTGACCTCGACACGCAGGTGGTTCGCGCGTTCGCGAATCAATGGAAGACACCGCGACGGACGGGACGTGCACCAGTTTCATCGAATCGTGAGACAAAAAACTCGGGAACGGCCCAACTTTCCCCCAGGTTTCCGTCACCACGTTTTCCGCGACCTACTCGACTGGCTTCCAGCTGTCGTCGAGATTGTAAGAGGTGATCTGGCCCGCCAGAGTCTCGGTGCTCTCGCCCAGATCTTTTTCGCGAGTGTTCCCGTCCTCATCCATCAGATATGTCATCACTCCCGATGAGCGATATTCAGCCGGAAATGCAAGCACAGCGAAGTTACCCGCTTTGGCGCTTCCGGCCCCACCGCGGGCCGAAGACGCCGGGCTCTCGGTCAAAAGGATTCGATAATAGTAGCCGTGGTATGGCTCGCGCCCGGTGCGGCTCGCTCCCTCAACGCCGGCGTGAGCCAGATACGGGCCGATCGGACTCCTCTTCGCACCGCTCGCGTTCCAGTACAGCCCGTCGCGCGACTCACCGGTACTGACGAACTTATCGGTGTAGTGGTGCGCCTCCGCGTAGTATTCCTTCTCGGCCTCCGCCAACGCGTGGCAAACCTCGAGAGACTCTATCTCATTCCGGCCGATGCGCCGGAAGCGGATCTCCTGCTTGCCCAGCCCGGCGTCGAAGTACCATGCGCCCTTGTATTCGACCAGCGGAATGGGCAACGGCCAGTTCTCCGACCCGACGTACAGCGCCACCGTGCCGTCAGGCTCGTGAATCAGCCGGTGCATCTGCCGGTATTTCTGTGCGAAGTGTTCCCGCTGAGCCTCGTGCTCTTTTCGATCGTTGCTCCACTCGATGATCTCCTTTCCTTCGGGTCCGAGGATCGCAAGCAAATCTGCATCATCATTCCGCCGCGCTGCCGCGTAAAGCGCGTCCGCCGCATCTTTTGGCGTTGAAAAGGATTTTCCCTTGGGCTGCTCTGTAACTGGCGAAGCTTGGTTTTGTGGCGCCGCCTGCGCATCGGCGCGCAGTGCCATGGCGGCGGCCAGAACAACCGGGATGCCAAGCACCCCGATGGCTCGCTTCAAGAACTGACCTGGCTTCAGAGACATCTCTTCCCCTTCCCGCACGCCCGCAGGTTCCCCGTAGATCAAGATTCGCTCAGCGCCGTCCGCCCCCGCCGCCGTGAAACCCACCACCGGCGAAGCCACCGCCGTGGAACCCACCAAAGCTTTCCTGGCCGCGCGCCGAGAACCCTCTCGAGAGTCCGCCATGGTCGAATCCGCTGAACGGCCCCGAATGCACTCCTACACCCCCTCGCGGCGCTTCAAAGCCGCGGTAGGAATCTCTTCCACCCAGCATTCCCCGATAACCTCCCGGCCGCGCCATCTCCGGATGCCCCCCATAGTAGGCACCGCGATTAAAAAATGCCGGGCCGCGCGGATAAAAGGGCGCTCGATTGAACAAAAACTGCCGGCGGTACCAATCCACTCCCCACGCATGCCATCCCCAACCGAATCCGAAAAAGGGAGCGATAGGAAACCCCACACCAAAATAAATGCCGGGTCCATCCCACCATATACCCGGCACTCCAACCCAATACGGCCACGGCGCGATCGGATAGCCGTAAACTAGCCACGGGTTGAAGGCGGGAACGTAGACAACATTCGGGTTGACCGGCGCAATAGCAATCTGGCCGTTTTGGTCCTCGACGTTCACTTGCTGTGTAGATTTGAGATTGCCGGCCTGTTTCGCCTTCTTCCGCATCTCCTGCACGGCCTTCATCACGTCTTCCTGCTGGTTGTAGTAGGCGTCACCAAGTTCCGAAGTCCATCCGAGATTGGAACTGAGATTCTCCAGCACGGAAGGAAACTGCACCAACGCCTTCACGCTCGGATCCCATGGCTGCTGATCGACCTGCGCCCCAAGGTCCGAGGGGCTCAGGCCGGGATGCGACTTGAGCCAGTCTTCGGCATCCACGATTTGCGAAGGATAGGTAGAAGCCGCCAGAATCTGCGCCACCAGAGAATCTGGATAGAGCGCAATCGGCGCTACCAGCCGCCCCAGTTGCTGCGCGTTTAGTTTGGCGTAAGGAGCCTGGTCAGGCTGGTTGGGCGGCGCACTCTGATCTTGGACAGGCTGGTTAGGCGGGGCCGTCTGATCTTGGACAGGCTGGCTGGACGGGGCCGTCTGATCTTGCGCCGCAGCCCGTTCGACTCCCCCCAGCACAACGGCCGAAACCGAGCCCGCCAGAAGAATTGCCAGCGTCACTGCACAGTACCGAATGAGGTAAATAAAGCACCTCCCCAGAACCGCTTACCTTCTAGGATTCCCCAGCTAAGATTCCCTAGCCCTGATCAAGGATACCGCTATGCGTAAGCTTTTTCCACCACTCCACGCCCGTGGGTGACGTCTACGACTAAAAGTCCTCTTTCTCGAGCATGCCCGCCGTGACCAGTTTCTTCTCGAGATGCCGCTGGAGAATCTGCATCAGGAGTTTGCGCAGGTCCGCGGCTTGCGACTTGGGCCAGGGCTCTTCGGCGAAGCTTTCGACCGGGGCGTGGAACATTTGCGCGGCGAGGACGCGCGACGCGGCGGAGATTTCTGACGATGCGAGACGCTTGTCGTCGGCGCACATCAGGCCATCGGCGAGGGCATGGAACCAGGCACGGCTGCCGTTCAGATTGCGCCCACAGACTACGCACTCGGTGAGCTCGGGCAGGAAGCCGGTCAGCCGTGTTAGCCAGAGTTCGAAGTACGTGACTGGCATCCAGATGTCAGAGCCCGATAGCACGTGCAGAACCGACAGCGTCAGGCGGAAGATGGCGTCGTTGGCTTCGCGGTCGGGCAGCAATTCGTCGAGCAACTCGGCGATGTGGCCCAGGGCAACGGCGCGCGCGTAACTCACTTGTGCGGCCAGCGGTGAGTCGATCACCTCACAGGAATCGAGGCGCGCCAGCTCCTGACCCTCGCGGACATCGTAAAACGAACGCACATGGGTCAGCGGCTCGAGCGCGCCTCCGAAGCGCCGCTTCGATTTTTTGGCTGACCGCGCCACGCCTCGCACTTTGCCCTCCAGACGCGTAAACAGCGTGACCAGCAGATCGGCTTCGCGCATGGGATAAGTGCGCAGTACGATCGCTTCTGACTCTCGGAGGGCCATGGAGATTTTGCGTGTGAAGGCTCGATTCTAGTGTAAGCGGCTTCCGGACGTCAGCTTTGAGATCCAGCGAAAATCCCCTCTTCCCGTCGCAGAAGCCGCGCGCTCAAGAAGTGGGGCACCGATTCGTCAGCTGTGGGCAAAACAACGATGCGGCCTCGACTTTTTGTTTCACTGTTGCTTGGGAGTGACGCTGTAGCCGAGACGTACCACTCCATCGGGAAATCTTTTCGTTGACAACAATTCTAGGGGAATCGACCTATGCCGCGGCTGGATCAGCGGAATTCCTTCTCCAATCAGGATCGGAATCACATGAACTCGTCGATCTCGCCCTCGTCCAGAAAGGCGCCAATATTTCCCCGCCGTCCATCATCCAGATGTTCTTAACGGACTGAGCCCGCAATCATCCCCATCTCGATTCCTTTGCGTAGGTTTTGCGCCCCCACAAGATGGTGTCGATCGACTTGAAGAACGTCGCGATCCCGTAATTGCCTTTCGGCTGGGGACGCGAGAGCCACTCGACGTCGCCGTCGGGACGTGCGATGTAACCGTCTGCGCTGATTGCGATATAAACAATGATCTTCCTGCGCCCCTTCATGCTGCCTCCTTCCTGTTTGCTCGTCGGAATGAGAAACTTAACAGTTGCCAGAACGGCCGGATTGTCGTCGAAGCGGCCAATGGCCCCAACCTGCCCGCGAATCCCCACAGAAGCGGTCTAAAAGAAAACAAGCCATTTACGACTGCCATGAGGTTAACCGACGTGATCCCCGTCACTGGCACTCTAGCGCCCTTACATGACCGGGCCCAGATGTCACAGTACAAGTCCGGATGGCGGTGGCCGCCGACGGCAAATTGACCAGAACCCGAATCTTTCAGCCGCCCGCCATCCTGGAGATGATGTGGTCACTGCCTGCATGGCTGGCCGCCCAGGAATCCGTTCGTCGCATGGCATCAGGCCCGGTGTACTCCTGGCGGCCGCCGCGCAGGCACCCCGTTTCTGGGATCGTGAGAACAGCACTCTGATTGCGGCCTCAGCGCGACGGCCTACAGGCGACTTCTTCGTTACCCGTTCCAGCCTTGCCAGTGGCAGGCGCGAGCTCAACCTGTCGCCCGGCTCTGCTGCGCGAGTAATGGCGGATTGGCGGTCAACTTCACCCTTGAAACCCTCGGCATCATGGCAATCGGCTACCTCTTTCACCGGACGGGACATCAGAGCTGGAGCGGGCACCTCGTATCTGAACATCCAGCGCCTCTGGCGGAGCCGTCGCCACGGCCTGGCACACTTCTGAAGTCAGCAGGGCGCCCGAATTCCAAAATCAGGGCAAAGTTCCATGTAGAATTTCAAGCGACCTTCTCGAACATTCCCGCCGCTTTCTCATAGAACGGTTCTCACAGATAGAGCTGCTACCAGCAGGAAGCAATTGGGCATCCCTCATTTCCGATATACTCTTCGGATTGTGAAACGAATCCTCCTACTGCTCATCATCCTGTGCGCAACCGCTCCCGCCGGACTCTGCGATCAGAGTTCCTTCCACACCGTCAAGCTGCCCCTTCCCAAGGGCAGGCTGGTCAAAGCCGTGTTGACGTTCAACGACGATCGCAAGGCAGTCGAAGTCCAGCCGGCGAAACGGGATCTGATCAGTGTTCCTTACGGCAAGATCGAAAGGGTCGCGTACGAATACACGCTGCAAGTCATGGGAGGAAAGGAACACTGGCTCAAGATTGACTACAACGAGCCGGACGGGCACAAAGTTCTGCTGCTCGAGATGAGCGGCCACGACTATCTCAAAATCTTGGACTCGCTGAAGGCACATACCGGCATTGACGCCGAAGTTCTCGGCAACGCCGATCGCGGATTCAAGTAGACCGCTCGAGCGAATAAATATTGTCAAAAACAACAAGGCGCACGCCCATCGAAGGACGCGCGCCTCTGAAACGATCAACCGCGCAGCAGCCGCAAGGTTAGCGGCCGTAGTACTTGGCGTTGCGCTCGGTGAACGCGTTCCACTTCTCCGGCAGATCATCGAGGGCAAAAATCGCCGACACTGGACAGACCGGAACGCAAGCGCCGCAATCGATGCACTCTACCGGATCGATATACAGCAACTCCTCAGTCGCATACGCGGGCTCATCTTTCTTGGGATGAATGCAATCCACCGGACACGCATCCACGCAAGCGGTGTCTTTGGTGCCGATGCACGGCTCAGCAATCACATAGGTCATAAAGGTCTGAATCTCCTGAGAGTCTCTGCGAGTATTTTACTACCGCGGCGGTTCAGCGGACCGGCCATTCTAGCAAGAATGCGGGCGGAGGAACAGCGCGGACAACAGATTCTTGTTGGGGTCGAAATGAAAAAAAACGAAGTCGGAATGACAAAGTGCAAGGACTTTTTGGACGTGATAAATCGCGAAACCGAAACGTGGCGAGAACAGAACGGCCGGCAGCTTCAAAGCTGCCAGCCGTTTTGAGCACTCACTGATGCGATTCACTTACCGGCGTCCGCCATGAAACCCTCCGCCGCCACCGTGGAATCCGCCGCCACCGTGGAACGTAGGCGCCGCATGGAACCCACCGCCGCCGTGGAAAGCAGGCGCTGCATGGAACCCACCGTGCGCTACCACCGGAGCATGGAATCCGCCACGAAATCCGCCGCCAACGTAGCCGCGGCCACCATACCAGGCGCGTCCCCATCCGGGATGACCAACCCACGGACGGCCATACCAGCCGTTCGCCCAGCCCCAGCGGCCGAGCCATCCCGGACCATGGAACCACGGGCCAGCTCCAACGAATAGTCCGCCGACGAACCAGTCAGGACCGTAATAGCCATAGGGCGCGCAAGCGTACGGATAGTATCCGTAATAGCCATACGCGCAAACCGGAGCCGGACCCACCGCCACTCCCACCGGTCCAACCCCGACTCCCACACTCACTTGTGCCTGGGAATATGCCATCGGCACCATGAGTACCGCCAGGATCGCAACATATTTCATGTATCTCATATTCACCTCCAGCTCCCTGCTTCCTGTTTTCTCTCTCACAGAATCTTCAGGAACCTTCAAATCCTTCTACGTATTGGAACCATCCAGGCGCGAAAAAGTTGCGGAAATCTAGGTGGTTGATTTGGGCCATCCTGCTTAAATTCAACCACTTGCAGAGACTGTCCGAGGTAACTACAAGCCACGGTAAAATCGTCAGGTACCCCTTCCTGCCCCGGGAAAACTAGAGTGACCTGATCTGTGACTTTACTGCTTTCGCTATTGCGTGATTCAAGCAGGTATGGGAGCCAGCTGATAGCCGAGTTGTTTGGCTGTGGCCGCCAAGCGTCCGATGCGCTGCTGCTGATAACGAGTTTCGTAGGCGACTGCACCTTCGTCTACGTATGGCTGACCCCATCGCAGCAGCCGGTAAATTAGAGTAGCTAACTTCCGCGCAGTGACAAACACCGCAATGTCTCCCCCGAGCCGTCTTTGGTTGGCGAGGCGATGAATATGCTGGTGGCGGCCCGCAAGAATGGCGCCCTGCCGGCGGAGCAGCACGCTGGTCGCTCCGAGTTCTTTTCCGGCATTAGCGGAACTCAAAGCAGAGCGCGCCGCTTCGACCAGCAAAAGCAGCGAGTCGCGGGCGCAGCCTAGGGTTTGTAGATCCACGTTTGAGCCGTGGCCTGATCGTTATTGGGATAGCCGCCCGTCATCAGCACGCTGCCATCTTTCAGCTTCGTTTCCGACATGTAGTGGCGCGCATCGGCCATTACCCCGGATGCAACCAGGAATCTTCCGCTACCTGGGTCAAACACTTCGACCTGTTTGCTTCCGCCGGCAACCAGGAGTCTTCCATCGGCGAGCCGGACGGCTTCTTCAGGCAGCTTGAAGCGGCTGTCGTTTAAGGGAAACGCCGGGGCAAACCTGCCTGTTTTTGGGTCGTAGGTTTCCGCGCTGTTCAGATTTCCGTTCCAGCCGCGATTGGCGGAGCCACCGGCAATGAGCACCCGTCCATCGGAAAGAAGCCCGGCGGTGTGCTTCGAGCGGGCGGTTTGGAGACTGCCGGTTTCTCTGAACGAGCCGGTCTTCGGATCGTAGATCTCGGCACTTGAGGAAACGCTGTCCGCATAACCGCCCGCGATCAGAACACGGCCATCATGAAGCAGCGTTGCCGTGTGGCAAACGCGAGCGTGGTGCATGGAGCCGGTCGGCTGAAAGGAAAGCGTCTTTTCACGGAAGACCTCGGCCGACCCGAGTGACTCGTTGTCTTGTTCTTCTCCCCCAGCGATGAGCACATCGCCACCGGCCAGCAAAGTCGCGCTCGGCCTGCCGCGCCCTACCGTCATCTTCGAGATTGCGGTGAACTTTCCGGTAGCCGGGTCGTACAGTTCGGCCGCATCCGTGCCGCCATGGCCAACCCATCCTCCCGCGACCAGAACTTTGCCCGAGCGCAACAGGACAGCGATTTGTCCCACGCGGCGCTCGTTCATCTCCCCGGTGGGCTGAAACTTGCCCGTCGACGGATCGTACAGCTCTGCGGACTTGTAGAAATCCTGATTGCGTCGCATCCCACCTGCGATGAGCACTTTGCCGTCAGGCAGTAACGTCGCGCTGTGGCCGGAGCGCGGTTCGAGCATAGGCGCAGCCGGCGAGACGACTCCCGCCCGAGGGATAACAGTTGTAGCCCGGAAGGCAGTAGCGGCAACGACGAAGCTGATCACGACGAAGCTGGCAAGAAGCAGGCGGGAACGGTTCATGGCGTCACTCCTGAACTTAAGACGCGCGCAATCTTCAAGAAGTTAGCAGACGCTTGAACTTCAACACTTTGCGACGAAGGACTTCTGAGCCACTGTGCTGTCGGCAAATGCATGGGTCTCAGAGATGACAAGACTTGCTATTCCAGGACAAATTCTTTCTTGTCTCTCGGTCCGTATCGACAATAGCCCGCCCCCTGCTGTCCACGAATTGATCCGACCACCTCCATATTCTCCTGCAAGTCGCGCTCGCGGATTCGTTCGTATCGAGGAACGGATTCGAGTGCTCACGGAAATGAAGGCTGGGGTTGAGGATCGCCGAAAAGTTTTCGTAGCCGGCGCCGTCAGCGCGGCAGCTCTGCTGATGCTCGGGCACTGGATTTTCGAAACGGAATTATCGGCGTCAGCTAGTTCGCTGTGTAGCGCGACAACTACTGCTCCGTCGCCGCTTCCCGCCCGAAAAATCAAAGCCAATAGGTCTGACTCTCCGGATCCGACACTGCACATTGCCCAGTTGGAGTTGACCGAACACGACGTGTACGAGGGCAGCGGAAGAAATATCTTTCTTTCCTACGAGGATGACCAGCCGGAGACTCGGCTCGCACCGAAGCCGCAGCCAACGCCGCCGGCTATCATTCCACCGGCAGCGGAAGCGCCCACGATTCGACTGAGGTTTTTCGGGATTGCTACCACGCGGGACTCTCCGCGCAAAGTCTGCCTGACTCAGGATGGGGACATCTTCATCGGGCTTGAAGGCGATATCGTTGACCGGCGCTACCAAATTCTGAAGCTTGGTTCGAATACCGTCGAAATCGAGGACCTGCTGGAAAACAGGCGGTACAAGCTCGCGCTACAACAGTAAATCGGTAGGAAACCTAAGCCGTAACCGCTTGCCTCTTCTCGGTCGGTTCGTACTCAACGATGTAGCCCGCAACCGCGCTGGCCGCGACCGTGAGCGGCGAAGCCAGATACATCTGTCCTGGTCCGCTGCGGCCGGGGAAGTTGCGGTTTTGGGCGCTGATTACGACTTGGTCGGGTCGCGTGGATACGCCCGGGCCGGCGTTGATGCAGGCACCGCAACTCGGCTCGATCACCTGCGCTCCAGCCTTGCGGAAGACATCCAAATATCCCTGCCGCAGGCAGTAGTCGCGCGTTTCCTGCGAGCCGAACTGGATGAAAAACTTCACCGAGGCGGCCACGCGTTTGCCGCGCTTGAGGGCATCGGCGAGCACCAGCGCGTACATGTCCATGTCTTCGTTTTTGCCGGCGGTGCAGGTGCCTCCGTAGGCAATCTCGACCGGCACCGGCGTATTCAGTTCGCGAACGTACTTGCCATTGCCGGGATCGCCCGGAGTCGCGACCATGGGAGTGATCTCGGCGGCATCGAGCTCGATGACGTGCGCATATTGGGCATCGGGATCGCTATAGAGACCTTCAACCATGGCTTCGGCCTTCCGGCGATCCACGCCCCGGCGCTCGACCAGGAAATCGACTGCGTTCTTGTCGGGCACAACGATCCCGGTGAATCCGCCGATTTCGGCGGCCATGTTGGTCATGGTGGCGCGCTCGTCGACGCTGAGTTCTTCAATGGCCTCGCCCGCATATTCCATGACCTTCGCCAGCGCCTGGCCGCTCCGGACATAGTCCAGGCTGAGAATTTTCAGGATGAAATCCTTCGCGGTTACATTCGGATGCCGCTTGCCGCGAACGATGACCTTCACTGACTCCGGCACTCGCACGCGGACATCTCTCGTGATCCAGGAGTTAAAAACATCGGTCGTGCCGATGCCAAACGCGACGCATCCGATTGCGCCCACGTGCGGCGTATGCGAGTCGGAACCAATATTGAGTTGCCCCGGCAGGGCGTAGCTTTCCAGAACAATGGAGTGGCAGATTCCCTCTGAGCCCTTGCGGTCGCTGAGCTCTCCGTGCAGTTGGATTCCCTGCTTGGCCGCGAAATCCTGCTGCTTGAGTTTGAGCTGCGTCGCGAGGTCGAGCAGACCGAGTTTTTTCTTTTCCTCGGAGATCACCTCGTCGAGAAACGTGAGGTGATCACGGAAGAACAAGATACTCGATGGATCGTTCACCTTTGCGTCTTTGCCGACGTAGTGCTCGAAGAAGATGGCAGCCATGGGAGTGACGTACTCGTGGCTGAAGCGCAGGTCGGCGCAAGCAAAGCCTGTGTCGCCGGGTTGGACGAAGGGAACGCCGAGGACCGCGCCGGCTTCCCTCGCTGGAGGGACCAGTGCGTCCGTCCCTGCACGATTCGTGCTCTGGATCATGTGGCGCGCGAAGATTTTCTCGGCCAACGTCATGCCGCGTTTTTCTGTTCTTAGCTGCGGCAGCGAGACTTTTCCCTGCATTCGCGCCACGTTGAAGGGGAACAAGCCGCCGTATTCGATCACCTGGCGGGTGATTTCGTCTTCCCCGGCGGTGAACTCGCTGAGCGCAACCTCTTCCCCGCTGCGGATGCGATCGATCAAGGAGAAATTCGTCGATGTTAGCACGCCGAGGTTCTGGCAATTTTGCTTGTAGATGCGTTCAATGTTTTCCGCGATCACCACGCGGATGCCGGCGCACATCTCGGCATAGGGAGACTGCTCGCGGCTCGATCCCTTGCCGCGGCGCTTGCCGCTGACGGCGCAGACGAATCCGCCGCGCTTCACATCTCCGCGGCCGATGGGCGTGACGTCGCCGCATTTCAGGCCGAGATAGGGAATCTCCCCCAGCGTCTGATCAAAATAGAAGCAATAGTGCGCCGGTGTGATCTCGTCGGTTGAAATGTCGTCGCGCAGCTTGGGATTGTTGGCGGGATTTTTCGTGTCCCATGGCAAATCTACGCCCGCCAGTTGCTGCTTGATGAGTTCGGGGTCTTCGGTAAGAAACAGGATCCGGCCCTGAAGACGGACCTTGTCTGGACGCTTTTCGATTTTACGCTCGAGCAGTGAATGGATCACGGGGTAACCTGAGATCTTCCTGGATTTCGGCCGCCGGCGCGGACCGGATTCCCACGCTCTCATTGTAACGCTATGGACTTCAGGCTTCGGGCTCGGGGTCTGGTGTTCGCGCTTCCCGCCGAATGTTGAACTCCTACGCCGCAGGTTAAGATCTGCGGCCGAAGCCTGCAGCGCGAGAACCCGCGGCTCCTTACCTCTGGTACAGGCGCGGGTCCGGCAACGGATCGAGGCCGCGGCCCGCGAAGATGGCCTGGAACTCGTCAAGCAGCACGTCGTGCACGCGACCGTTGGAGGCCAGCGTTTCACGGCTGTCGATTTGGAAAGGAGCGCCGTCGAAGCGGGTTACCTTGCCTCCAGCTTCTTCCACAATCAGCACCCCCGCGGCTGTATCCCAGGGATTGAGATTGAATTCCCAGAAGCCATCGAAGCGGCCGCAGGCCACGTAGCACAAATCGAGGGCAGCCGATCCGGCGCGGCGCACACCGTGCGTACGCAGCGTGATCTGGTGATAGAAATGAATGTTGGGATTCTGGTGCCGCTTGTGGCTCGGGAATCCGGTCGCGACCAGGCATTCCTTCAACTGTGCAGCTTTCGAGACG
>Ga0123356_10004135_pt1 | contig 15061 bp, 16 predicted proteins | sample TergutEmb28metaG_2_FD_92546 | JGI IMG/M metagenome (GOLD analysis project Ga0123356, IMG submission 92546) | Embiratermes neotenicus P3 segment gut microbial communities from Petit-Saut dam, French Guiana - Emb289 P3 | ecosystem: Host-associated > Arthropoda: Insects > Digestive system > Gut ... | reverse complement strand
TGACCTTTTGATGCATATTGTTCAAGCTTTTCCGACAGTAATACGCGCACCGCGGAGCTAAACCCGCCAACGCCTTTTCCGCTTTTGCTGTCTGTTTCCAGAACGGCTGCCCCACTCTTTCTCAAGTGTGCAGCCCATTTTTTTGTTATTGAAGGATCTGCCTGATCAATCCTGTTGAGGATAATAAGGCGCGGTTTTCCGGCGGTCATATCGTCCAAATCCGGATTACGGCTTGATAGTGGTATTCTCGCGTCAATAACCTCACATACAGCGTCAATCAATTTCATGTTTTCGGAAATCATTCTGCGTGCTTTGGTCATATGCCCCGGAAACCACTGAATGTTCATTTTCTCTGTAGATGCTGAAGTTTCCATTATGCTATAAATCCAAACCTGTTCCAGTCGCGGTTGCCGAGTTCATCAACTCCGGGTATCAGAACAAACAGCACCTTACCGAGAATATATCTAGTGTCTACGAGCCCGACTATATTATCACGGCTGTCAGTTGAACTGTTTCTGTTATCGCCTAAAACGAAAACATATCCGGCCGGTATAGTAAGCGGTCCCGTGAAATCATATCTCGCGGTAGTTGCGGCGTTAATATACGGCTCACTGATAATATTATCATCTATGTATACATCCCCGGTTTCAAAATTAATATTTACAGTTTGACCGGCAATCGCTATTACCCGTTTTACAAGAGGATATTCAAAGTGAGCTGACGGTGATTGAAAAACAATAATATCACCGTTTTCCGGCGAATAGAAAAGGTTTGAAATAATAACCCTGTCGTTATCCCTTAGTGTTTGAATCATCGACCAACCATCAACACCGATAGTCCGGCCGATAAAAATAAAAATAAGGACACCGCAGATAATCGCCGTCACAAAGCACTGAAGCCAATCGTACAGCTCCATACGTACTCTTTCTGCTTTGCCCTCAACTTTTACCGCGTTATTATATTCAGAATTAGTATAATCCATTAATTAACTCCTTGCCTAAGTATTCACATTATACACGAAACTGAAATAAAAAAAAAGGGTCATAAGACCCCTTTTCTTAAATTCTTTCTTTAACTTTGGCTTTTTTACCGATTTTATCCCTGAGATAATAAAGTTTTGCTCTTCTGACCTTACCTCGCCTTACAGTATCAACGGACACAATTGTCGGTGAATGAACCGGGAATACTTTTTCGCATCCGACATTATAAGAAATACGCCTGACTGTAATTGTTTCGTTAACACCGCCATGCTTTTTGGCGATAATAGTGCCTTCAAAAGCCTGATTGCGTTCGCGGTTGCCTTCTTTTACCCTAACCGTGACTCTGACTGTATCTCCTACGTTCATAGGCGGCAGTTCGGGCTTCATATACTGCTCGCTGACCGCTTTAACCAAATCCATTTCAACTTCCTCCTCTGTTATATACCTAACGTATCTCGCATGGGATTATCCTATAACAGTTTAACCTGCTAACCAAACACGCCTGAGTATGTTAACACATACATAATGCAATTGCAAGTATTTTTTCACTGTATTTTCCTGTAATTTCATTGTTTTATTTACAAAATGTTATCGCAAATGCTTTGTAATCATGTTATACTATCAACCGGGTAACCGAGAAAATGATTGGAGAACTGAACTTGAAAGCTTTTAGCAGAGCTATCGACAGATTTTGTCAACAACACCGCGGATTCGGCATCCCGAGGCTGATGCTGTTTATTGTAATTATATCAGCCGTACTATTTATAATCGGAGGCGCGGGAAGCGGGCTCTATGGCTTTTTATCTTTCCGTCCCGACCTGATATTACGCGGCCAAATTTGGAGATTGGTCACCTGGGTATTTATCCCGCTTGGCGGAAACATCTTTTTTGTCGCAATCTCACTATACTTTTACTATTTTGTCGGCAGTACTCTGGAGCGGGAATGGGGTGCCGGTAAATTTACTATATATTATCTTTTTGGTGTTTTATTAAATATTATTTACGGACTTATAATTTGGTTCACGGCAGGTCTGCCCGAGCTTTCTGTCCCCCTCTCTCCAATGTATCTTAACCTGTCTATGTTTTTCGCCTTTGCGACTCTATTTCCGGATTTTACTGTAAGGCTGTTTTTTATTATACCAATCAAGGTAAAATGGCTCGCGTTATTAAATGCCGGTTTCTTTATATTCATTATTATTTCCGGAATCATATTAGGGCAATTTTTCTCAGCACTATTACCTATTGTCGCGATTTTAAATTACATATTAATGTGCGGAGAAGAACTGCTGGCATATATTAAACCGTTAAGAATGCGTGCCTCTCCGCAGGTGGTCAACTTTAAAAAAGCCGCAAAGCAAGTAAAACGCGATATGGCAGATAAACCGTATCGTCATAAATGCGCGGTATGCGGGAAAACAGATGTGGACAGCCCCGATACGGAGTTTCGTTACTGTTCCCGCTGTAACGGCTACCATTGCTTTTGCAGTGAACATATTAACAATCACATACATTTTCAATAATCTGTGATGCATTTCAAAAAGGAGCACATTAAGCCGGAGTACTCTCAATAATGGAAAAAAGCACATTAAGAATTATTATCACATTCCTTACTTTCCTGACTATTGTTCTCGCAATGCCGTCAGCTATTGTCATAAGCTTTTCCGGAGACTTTATTTCACTTGATCTCCCTGATATTTCTATGTCTGAAGCTAAGGATACGCACATTGAACCGGAGCAGGCAGAAGAGCCGGAGCCAATGCCCGAACAAACACCCGAACCGAAGCCCGAACCGGAGCCCGAACCGGAGCCTGAGCCGGAACCTGAGCCGGAAGATGAGATTGAAGCTGAACCGGAACCTGAGCCTATTATAACAATTACCATATCCGCTGCGGGAGACGTCACTTTAGGAGGCTGTCCGGTCAGCAACAGCTACAGAGCCTTTATGAATGAGTTTGAAGCAAACAATAACGACCACTCATTTTTATTCAGGAATGTCAGGCATATCTTCCTAGAGGATGATTTAACAATTGTTAATCTTGAAGGAACTCTAACAAACGAAACGAGTCATACGGGGAAAACCTATAATTTCCGCGCACCGCCTGAGTTTGCAATGTCGCTTTCATCCTCGGGTATTGATGTAGTTTCCCTTGCTAATAATCACAGCCGCGATTTCAGGGAAGAAGGTTACAAGGAAACAATCGAAAGCCTTGATGCCGAGGGAGTTGCTTCTTTCGGGAATGCCCGTAATACAATAATTGAAGTTAACGGTATTAATATTGGCCTTTTTGGATTTCTCACCTGGATTGACAGCCGTGAGAATAGAAATAATATCACCGCGGCAATTGAAGACCTGAAAAAAAGAGGCGCAGACCTTGTAATTGCGTACTTTCATTGGGGAATCGAAAAAGACTACAGGCCAAATTCGCATCAGCAGAACCTTGGACGCTTCACAATTGACAATGGTGCTGATTTGGTACTTGGCGCACACCCTCATGTTATTCAAGGAATTGAGTTGTATAAAGGGAAAAACATCGTCTATTCCCTTGCCAACTTCAGCTTTGGCGGCAACAGGCGCCCGTTCGATATGGACAGTTTTGTTTTTCAACAGACATTCACCTTTGAAAACGGTGTTTTGCAAGAGACTAACGAAACAAACATTATTCCTGTGCGAACCTCATCAGCTCTGACGTTTAACAACTATCAGCCCACTCCTGCTTACGGTCGTGAGGCTGAGCGGATAACGGCACTTATTGAAAGGCTGAGTGGTGAGTTGAACAGAGGTAGCACCACAACTTAAGATACTCAGCAAAATGATAGTGTTTCAAATGATGATTAAAAAATTACATTCGCGCTAAGAAGAAAAGAGGGGATTTTCCCCTCTTTTTAATGCCTGTTTTAAGTTGTCTGCTGATTCTTTTTCGTCATCAGCCGAACCTTTTGTTCTTGTTTTTGCGTGCTGCTTCTGATTTTTTGCGGCGTTTCACACTGGGACTCTGGTAATACTCTTTCTTTCTTAAATCCGAGAGGACGCCGGACTTTGCACAGTTGCGCTTAAACCTTTTTAATGCACTATCAAGTGATTCATTATCCTTGAGATGTACTTCCGACATTATTTCTCCCCCCCTCCGGAATGCATCAAATGCACATTTGAAAAGCCATAATTATGACATTAGCATGGACATTATACGGGCAAACCCTTTAGTTGTCAACACTTTTTATTCTACATACACAGCAGCTTGTTTTTTATGTTTCTTTAATACTTCTTATCCTTGTGCTTCCGGATTTTCTTTTACAGCATTCTCTTCTGTTACGGTGTTCGGGACAACACGTGATACATTTTCCTCATCCGCCGGTGATTCTGAACCTAAGAAACCCGGTATTGTCATTCCTGACATTTTAAACATCTCATTAAGCGGCGGGATTGAGCGCATCATACCTGCAAGAAAGTTTGATGTTGTAGGTGAGCCGCCGTCTCCGCTCATTGAATCCCACACTGTAATCTTATCAATCTGCAGATTCTTAATTGCTTCAACTTGGATTTTAACAAGCTCTTCAATCTTATCCGCAATCATAAGCTGTACTGCGGCATTCGGGTCTCCACCTGCTGCTTCAACTACCTTGCCAAAGCCTGTCGCCTGCTTTTCAAGTACTTCCTGAATTCCGCGGGCTTGTGCCTCCATACGTGCAAAAATCGCGTCGGCGTCACCTTTTGCCCTGCGTCTTGTTTGTTCCGCCTCAGCTTCCGCTTCCAGTTCAAGCCGTTCTTTTGCTATTCGCGCGTTTACAATAATATCTGCCTGTCCTGTAGCTTCGTCTCTGTCTGCTCTGGCTTGCTCAGCAGCTCTTTGAGCGGCATAAGCTTCCTCAAGTGCACGGGCTTCTGCAGTTCGTTCGGCGGCAGTCGCGCGGCGCAGTGCCTCAGCTTCCATTTCACGTCTTGTCGCGTCTGATTTTGCAATGGTGGCTTTTGACTCGTTTTCCCCTTCAACAGCCGCTGCATCTGATGCCGCAACAGATATACGCTCGTCACGTATCGCTTTCGTCGCACCGATTGAACCGTCACGGTTTTTCTCCGCAACGCTTTGCTTGGCATCGTTTATTGCTTTTGCCGCGGCTTCTTTACCGAGAGCTTCAATATAACCTGACTCATCATTTATATCGGTGACATTAACGTTTATAAGCCGAAGACCAATCTTTTTAAGCTCAGATTCAACATTACGTGAAACCGCTTCAAGGAACTTATCACGGTCGGTATTTATTTCCTCTATAGCCATCGTTGCGATAACAAGTCTTAACTGACCAAACATTATATCTCTTGCAAGTTCTTGAATTTCTGATGATTTGAGTCCTAAAAGACGTTCCGCGGCATTTTGCATTACACCTTTTTCAGTCGATATACCAACTGTAAAGCGTGAGGGTACATCAACACGGATGTTTTGCTGTGACAACGCCTTTGTCAAGTCAACATTTATTGTCATAGGTGTCAAATCAAGATATTGGAATGATTGGAATACCGGCCATATAAATGCCGCACCGCCGTGTATACACTTTGCCGCGCGCGGAGTTCCGTCTGCATTTGGTGTAACCTTACCGTATATAACTAACACTTTATCTGATGGACACTTACGGTATCGCGAAAGAATAAGGAGCAACAGCGCAAACACAAATACAGCAACCAGAACTAAAAGAATCAACGTCATCTCACCCATATTAAATCTCCTTTATTAATATATCATTACTTTCCTTACCGTTTATATTTGGTTCAGCTCTCTGACACCGGAGTTACCAAAAGGCAATCGTCATCAATAACCGCCACCACTTCAACTTTCGAGTCAGGCATAATATCAGTGTCATTATCTGTAACTGCATCGAGTTCAACAAAACGCTCCTGCAGTAACATAGTCACTTTGCCTTTCTCGGATCGCCCTGAAGGGATCCTTATATATACATCAGCTGTTTGTGAGAGCGCATTACTGAGATTTAAGTTGCCGCTTGTTTGCATTCTCAGTGCAACGCGGATAATAATCGCGGCAAGCAATAAAGCGCACACACCTACAAAAAGAGAGATTTGAATTGCCCAAATCGGGTGAAGCCCCGCTGATAACGCGGCTAATCCTGCCCAACCGCCCAATGCGAAAAAAGCAACAATCCCGCGTATTGTAAATATACGTAGGACACTTGCATTTCCACAATTGCTTGCTTCATGCGGTGAAGTATCGTCGTTTATATCAATAATGGCATCATCTACATCACCATCCGAATCGGCATCAAAGCCTATCCCTATAATCATTAAAATTAATTGCAGAATCATGACTACTGACATTGGTATTGCCGCGCATGCCATAATCTGGCCAACTAATCCGAGATTATTCCACCATAGGCTAAACCATTCCATTACCTCAACCCTCCCCTCTCTTTACTTTCCTTACTTTTTGGGATTAGCTATTTTTTCCTGACATACCAAGGTGTACTCGGTTGTTTTTTATCCGTTTCCGATTCCACGGGTTCCGTTAAATGCGTTTCCTCATCATGATCGATAATTATCCTCTCGACACTGCTGATGTCCCATTCCCTGAGTGCCTGACTGACTGTTTTTCGTGTTTCAATAATATCTTCCAGTACCTCAACAGGTTCCTCTTCTTTCTTGGGAATAACTTCGGGTTGTACAAGTTCAAGCTTTGGTAATGGAGTTGCTTCAAGCTTTTCAGGCGGGTTTTCAAGCTCAATCAGAATTTGTCCCATCATGGCTTCAACCCTGCGTTTAACATCAGTGCATACACAAGCAAATATCATTAATGTAAGGGCTTTTCGAATCCTTATTCTTGATTCGGGATTTGGGTCACTATAGTCCCTTATTACATTATTTATAACAGTTTCTACTCCGCTTTTTGAATGGTCATCCGTCTGGCTGCTTTGCTTTAAAGCCTCACACAAATAGTCATAAAGTGTGCTCTCTTTAATAATCGCTTCATTGCCGTCTTCCGGTTTTCCGTTGACATATCTCATGAGATATACTATGTTCTCCAGCTTTATGCATTCTTTTAATGCATTAATAATAAGAATTCGGGCTATATGGACTTCTTCATACCTTTTGCCGTTTGGATTTTCCACCCATCCTCTTTTAACCCAGTTTTGGATAGTAGTGCCTTCAAGTCCTGTCACCGCACAAACTTGCGAAAGGCTTAATCCACCTGTTGCTTCAAGTAACATCTCAATTTTAGCAAAACCCTTATCATCAGAACTTCCTGGCATACCGGGCGCCACTTTTCCTTTTGAATCCATATTTTAACTGCCTCCCCTTGTTTTAGAAGTGTTGAACGAAACTATGAGTTCTCAGGCTCTCATTTTGTGGTGAATCACATAATATCACAGGTTCGCACGAACTGCAATAGTATTTTCGTTCATTTTCAAGCTTTTTTTACACATATAGAAAAAGGCTACTGCTTTTTTTGGCAGTAACCTCTTTTAATTAGAATATGGTGTATTTACTACTTAAGTTCAATCTCTGCGCCTGCCGCAGTGAGTTTTTCTTTAAGCTCGTTGGCTTCGTCTTTATTAACGCCTTCTTTAATTTTTGCAGGTACAGATTCAACAAGTGCTTTTGCTTCCGCCAGTCCGAGTCCTGTAATTGTACGGACTTCCTTGATTACCTTAACTTTCTCCGCACCGAAGCTTGTCATTGTAACCGTGAACTCTGTTTGCTCTTCTGCCGCCGCTGCCGGTCCTGCCGCGCTGCCCGCTGCCGGTGCCGCCATTGCTGCTGCGGATACGCCGAATACCTCTTCAAGCTCTTTAACCATTTCTGATAACTCTATTACTGAGAGTTTCTTAATTTCTTCAATGAGTTTTTGAATTTTATCACTAGCCATTTTATGCTATTCCTCCATTATTTATTGTATCTTGTTTCATTATTCCGCGGGGGTATCTTCTTTTGCGGGAGTTTCTTCTTTTGCGGGGGCTTCTGACACTTCTGCAGAAGTTTTTTCTGCTTTTTTTGAAGCCGCTTCTGTTTTTTCCTCTTTTTCCTGAGCTTCTGCTTTTGCTTCTTCTGCTATCGGTTCTGCTTTCACTTCTTCTGCTGCCGGCTCTGCCGCCGGTTCTGCTTTAACTTCAATATCGGCCGGGGCTCCGCCCTTCTCTGCCGCCGCTTTAAGCACTACAGCAAGACTTGTAATCGGAGCAAGCAATGTTCCGAGGAACTGCGCTTGAAGTACGGGCAGTGCCGGTATACTTGCTATTGCTTTTACCTCATCAGCAGACAATACTTTACCGTCCATAAAGCCTGCTTTGATTTCAAAGTAATTTTGAAGCTTATCAGCATATTCCTTGATAATTCTTGCAGGTGCTATCGGGTCATCATTACTGACGGCCAATGATGTTGTTCCGACAAGAATAGAATCAAGCTCGTCAAAGCCGACATTTTTAATCGCAAGCTTCATAAGCCTGTTTCTGATAACCGAGTAATTGACGTTCGCATCGCGCATTTTCACACGCAGCTCGGTATCCTCAACAACTGTAATTCCCTTGTAATCAACAAAAACACCTGACTGACTTTTTAGTCTATCGGTCATTTCTTCAACGATTATTTTCTTTTCCGCTAGTATTTTTTCACTTGGCATGTTTCTGGTTCACCTCCATTACTATTATAATGTACAATTGCTTCGCGTTCAAAAAAATTGTCCCTGTACAAAGACAAGGACAACAGCCACAGCATAACAAAAAGTTAATTATTTAGGCCGCCCTCGGCTGGATTTCCTGTATGTGTCATTGACACACACAACCAACTGTCTTTGGAACGCTTGTGAATAATATCAGACACACAAGCACTTGTCAACTGTTTTCTTGTGTTGTATAGTGTGGATTGAGGATAAGAGGTGGTGTATATAAAAGTGTCGGCTCAGGTTTCCGCTCATAAGCGTTTCTAAGGCTCATTTCAGGGATTAGCCAAACTCGCTGTGTATCATGAGAAGTATTAAATCTTAAATTAATAAATTTCAAAGAGAGAATTGTTATGCAAACATGGGAAGAGTTGGAGAGTGCTTGCAGGAGCTGTGCTAAGTGTGAGCTTCATAAGACACGGACAAATGTTGTTTTCGGTGTTGGCAACCGCATGGCAGAGGTTTTATTTATCGGTGAGGGTCCCGGTGAAAACGAGGACCTCAAGGGTGAGCCGTTTGTGGGGCGCGCGGGTAAGCTCCTTGATGATATGCTCAAGATAATCGGTCTTTCACGCACTGAAAACATCTTTATTGCCAACATTGTCAAGTGCCGCCCTCCGGGTAACAGGGACCCGCTTAACACTGAGCGGGAAATGTGCAAGGATTGGCTGCTGACGCAAATATCACTGATTAATCCTAAAATAATAGTCTGCCTCGGAAGGGTCGCGGCAACTGAAATGATAGACAGCGAATTTAAAATTTCAAAAGAGCATGGAAAATGGTATGACATAGACGGTGCTAAATATATGGCTCTATACCATCCGGCGTTTTTGCTCCGTGACCCTCATAAAAAGCCGGATACATTTTTAGATCTCAAGGAACTGGAGAGAACAATTAAGGAAATCTGCGAAAGAACATACTGATTTTTTTGGTTTTTATACATATTAATAAATGGTGGCATTGGGGATTGGGGTTATTTTTTATGATTCCTACCGCCAGAGTGCGCTTCCTTGCGCACACTGACGGCGCTCCACCGTCCATGGACTACGCTTGACGGAATCATAAAAAATAACCCCAATCCCCAATACTGTTTTTTGGTTTTTATACATATTATTCATAAAATAATTCAAAAATGCCGATTATTTAATATTTTTGAAATATATTGCTGTAGATTGCTTAACATATAATTGCTACTATAGCTATGCAGGGTCGCTAATGTATCTTTTTTCATTTTATTATCCTCATAATCTGTTTTTAGACAACGGGAGCATTTGCTCCTGTTTGTCTTTTCTTTTTATTTTTGGTATTATGCTGTATGGTGGCGAAGTTAGTATACTTTTTAAAGTTTCTTCCGCCACCTATCAAGTTCATTAAAAAGGATGCCCATATTATAATGAGTAGTAAACGCGAAGTTTCGCAGGATGACTTTTCGCATCTGAATGATAAACAAAAAGAAGCAGTACTGACTACCGACGGGCCTCTCCTGCTTCTCGCAGGCGCAGGGAGTGGAAAAACAACTGTTCTGATGAATCGTATTGCAAACCTTCTTAAGAATAAAGCTGTTCCGGCTCATGAAATCATTGCTATTACATTTACCAATAAAGCCGCCGGTGAAATGAAGGAACGTTTAGAACGTATGGAGATTCCCGGTGCCGAAAATGTCTGGGCAAGCACATTTCATTCAGCATGCGCCCGTATCCTCAGGCGGGATATTGAGAATCTCGGATATGATTCTACATTTAATATATATGATACCGCCGATACCGCATCGTTAATGAAGAGGATTTTAAAAGATCAGGAAATCGAAGAGCGAAACTTCCCTCACAAGACTGTCTTAAACTATATAAGCCGCGCTAAAGACGATATGATTTTTGCGGATGAGTTTTTAGCTTCCGCAAAAAAATCGGGAGACCCGCGAAGAAGAGTAATCGGTCAAGCATATGTTGAATATGAAAAGCGTCTGAAAGCATCAAACTCTCTGGACTTCGATGACCTTATACTCCTGACAGTTAAGCTCTTCAAAGAAAACCCCGACATTCTTAAGAGTTATCAAAGAAGATTCAGATATGTACTCGTAGATGAATATCAGGACACAAATAATCTGCAATACTTGTTAACCGCGGATTTGGCAGGCGGACATGGCAATATTTGTGTTGTCGGTGATGACGACCAGAGTATATATAAGTTTCGCGGCGCGACAATAGAAAATATTCTAAGTTTTGAAAAGCAATATAAAAGCGCACGCGTTATCAGGCTTGAGCAAAACTACCGCTCAACGGGCAAAATACTAAGCGCGGCAAACGATGTTATCAGCAACAATAAAGGACGGAAGGGCAAAAACCTCTGGACTGAAAATATAACTGGCGAGGCGCCCTCATTATATATAGTTTCAGACGAGCGTGAAGAAGCTCAATTTGTCGCCGATACTATTGAAGCGAGCAAAAAAGAAGGCAGGAGATGGCAGGACCATGTCATTCTCTATCGTATGAACGCGCAATCCAACCAGTTCGAAACCGCATTTAAGCGTACCGGTATTCCCTACCGCGTTTTCGGCGGCACAGGCTTCTACGAACGTGCTGAAATAAAAGACATGCTGGCATATTTATGTGTTTTACATAACCCCAATGATGATGTACGCCTTCTCCGGATTATCAACAATCCTGCCCGCGGTTTGGGAGATACTACAATCGAGCGTCTTGTTTACATCGCAAACGAACTTGACATTTCAATATTCAGCGCAATCCGGGAATGTCAGAATTACGAAAACATAAAAAACGCCGCAGGAAAGCTGCATAAATTCGCCGATATGATTGATGAGCTTCGCAAGCTTGTTGATACAGTACCTCTCGATGACCTCTATGACGAGCTTATCAGCCGCACAGGGTACATCCGGATGCTTGAAGAAAAAAATCTTGATGAGAATATATCCCGTATAGAAAACGTAAGGGAGTTAAAAACAAATATTATAGCCTTTGTAAACGAAAACGGCGGTTCCTTGTTTGATTTTCTCAGCGAGACCGCACTCTACACTGACCTTGACCGTGATGATCAAAGCTCCGACAGGGTTTTAATGATGACTATGCACAGTGCCAAAGGTCTTGAGTTCGACACAGTTTTTGTTGCCGGTGCGGAGGAAGGTATATTCCCGGGTGCACGCGCTATTGGTGAGCCGGGTGAAATGGAAGAAGAGCGGCGTCTATGTTATGTCGCGATGACCAGAGCGATGCGAAAGCTTTATTTCACAAGCGCAAGACGCCGTATGCTGTTTGGAAGGACTTCGTCTTCCGAGCCGTCACGTTTTGTGCGTGAAATCAACAATGAAAATCTTGAAATCCACGAAATGGCAAACGAGTTTTTCGATTATGCTCCGGACTATAAGCAAAGAGAAACATCAGGGTGGCAAAAGCAGCAAAACTCCCGTACCTCAATAAAGCAAAAAAGTCACTCTTCAGTATTTGCACCGCATGACAAAGAACAACGCTCTGCGGTACAACTCAGCAAGGGTAATACAATCGATCATAAAGCATTTGGGCGCGGCATCATCACCAATGTTAGCCCTGCAGGCGGAGACGCGCTGCTCGAAATAGCATTTGATAAAACCGGCACCAAGCGATTGATGCTTAACTCTGCTCTAAGGTATTTGACAAGGATTGAATAAATTTGATACCATAATGCGTATGACGGAATGATTTTTGGGGGGCGGTTGTATGTCAAACGATGATAAAAAAAAGCAACAACATGAATTTGTCCGCGCCATGTCATTCTTCATCCAAATCAGCGTAACTATAATCGCTTGCATAGCAGTGGGAATATTCCTCGGCTGGCTGCTCGACAGGTTTTTAGGCACCACACCATGGCTATTGATGGTTTTCTCTTTTTTGGGTGCGGGCGCGGCATTTAAATCAATATTCGAGTTTGCCAAAAAGGTTAAATAAAAGAGGTTCACTTTATTAATGAATGAAACAACAGAGTTTGTAATGCCATCAAAATATATGAGTAAATTTATTTTTGCCGCGGCAATGATTATTATTTTAATCGGAGCTGTATTTTATCGTTCGCTTGCGGTAATTCCTTTTGCACTTGGTGTTTTAGCTACATCGGGTCTCAATATAATCAAGCTTCGTATGATTGAGCGCACAGTCGGGAAGGTTCTGGATGCGGACGATGAGCAAACGGGTAAAAACATTGTCCGTCTACAATATCTGTTTAGATACTTCCTTACGGGTGTTCTACTTTTGGTAATTGGGCTGATTCAAAACTATACCACACCACCGCCTGTTTACAGCAGCCGTGAGTGGTATATCGGTGTGTGGGCGTTACTTTTCCCCACCGCTTCCGAGGCGTTTAAAGCCGCTCCGCTTATCAGCATATGGGGCGGGATTTTCGGTATTTTCACACTTCAGATTTCGGTGCTGTTGCTTAGAGTGTTTAAGCCTGAAAAAGACGGCACAAACTTTATCAAGTACGAAGACGATGATGAAGATGTCAACGGCAATACGGAAAACGAAGCAAATGAGGATAAAACAAACACTGAAACCGGCAATGAAATAACTGTAGAAACAGGTGATGAAAATCATGTTGACCCTTGACTTTTTTTTTCAGTTAATATATAATTTTCGCGAGAATATCAGGTAATGAATTTTTTGTTGGCGTTGCCAGTATTTCAAGAAAAGGAAGCACTATATTGGAACCTACACTAGATCTTGAAATTAATAACCGTGCGGTATTAGATCTTTTCGGATTAGAGGTTTGGATTACCGACACAACGATTACAACATGGATAATTATGGGTATTCTCATTATATTTTCCATAATCGTCCGGATAAAGCTCCGCAGTTTCAAAGAGGTTCCAACAGGTTTTCAAAACGCTGTTGAAGCACTTGTGGAAGTATTTGAGAACTATTTGAGGTCAACAATCGGCGATAAACTGATGTTCTTAGGGAACTGGTTTTTTGCCTTATTTGTTTTTATTCTTTTATCAAATCTCAGCGGGCTCATACCGGGTATGCGGCCGCCCACAGCAGACTGGTCAATGACATTCGGGCTTGCACTTGTTACGTTTGTAATTATTCAAATAATGGGCATCCGTTACCGCAAATCCACATATTTTAAGGACTTATTCTCCCCGTTGCCATGGTGGTTTCCCATACCGCTATTTTTACCTATAAACCTGATTGGAGAGATTGCCAAACCCATCTCCCTCAGCTTCCGTCTGTTTGGTAATATGCTGGCTGGTTTAATCATGATGACATTGATTTACGCTTTGACGCCAATTTTCGCACAAGTTCTCGTGCCGGCAGCACTGCACGGGTTTTTCGATGTGTTTAGCGGTGTGTTACAAGCATATATATTTGTAACATTAAGCATGACGTTTGTCGCAGGTGCCGCAGAAATGCAAAATTGAATAATAAATGAGAAATGATGAATATTGATTACAGCCTATTCACATTAATCATTGATTATATAAAAGAGTTTTCATTAATTACAAAATGAATCGGAGGAAAAAAATGGAACATCTAGCAACAATCATCGTTGCCGGTCAGTATGCGGCAGCTCTGGCAGTATTTGCGGGTATCGTCACCGGTATCGGTCAAGCGCAAATCGCCGCAAAAGCCATTGAGTCAATCGCACGTCAACCTGAAGCAAGAGGAAGTATCAGTACATCCATGATTATCGGTCTTGCTATGGCTGAAACAAACGGTATTTACGGACTTGTCGTTTCAATGATTTTATTATTCGCCAATCCTCTCGTAAACCGCTTTGTCACAGTCGTAACACAAATGGGGTTAAATTAAGGGCCGTATCCAAAGTGCACCGCGGCTCCATCGGGAGATTTGTCTAACACAAACTGTGCACTTGTACACCACCGTTAAAACATCTATTTAAAGAGGGTGATTCACTTGGATTTCGGTTTCTTATATACGGCTGCGGCTGCTGCCGCGGAATTACCGCCCGGACGCGTTTTTGATATTGACCAGCAAACGCTTATCCAAATCGTATTAAACATTATCAATGTTGCTGCTCTTGCAGGAATAATGGCGTTTTTGCTTTACAGACCTGTACGTAATGTTCTTAACAAACGTTCAAGCAAGATTCAAGGACAACTCATACAGGCTGAAGAAGAGCTTGAAAAGGCCACTGAGCTGAGACGTAAATACGAACAAAAGATGGAAGAGATTGAACGGGAGCGCGAGGATATTCTCGGTGAAGCCCGTAAGGTTGCTGCGGATTCAAGCCGCCGGCTTTTAGCTGAGGCAAAAAAAGAAGCGGAAACCGTCAGAGAACGAGCTGCCGCCAATGTTGAGATGGAATGGGAGCGTGCTGAAAATGATATGCGTACAGCTATAATCGATGTTTCGGCAGTTATTGCGGAAAAGTTTGTAACGCTTGCGATTAATAAAGAAACGCATGATAAACTCTTTG
>Ga0123356_10004134_pt1 | contig 15066 bp, 10 predicted proteins | sample TergutEmb28metaG_2_FD_92546 | JGI IMG/M metagenome (GOLD analysis project Ga0123356, IMG submission 92546) | Embiratermes neotenicus P3 segment gut microbial communities from Petit-Saut dam, French Guiana - Emb289 P3 | ecosystem: Host-associated > Arthropoda: Insects > Digestive system > Gut ... | reverse complement strand
GACTACTCGCGGGTGGTGGACATCGTCACCGCGGACTCGCTGCGGGAGCTCGTCACCCCCGGCCTGCTGGCCGTGCTGGCCCCGATCGCCGTCGGGTTCGCGTTCGGCTACGCCCCGCTCGGCTCCTACCTGGCCGGCGCGATCGCGGCGGGCGTCTTGATGGCGGTGTTCCTCGCCAACTCCGGCGGCGCGTGGGACAACGCCAAGAAGCTCGTCGAGGACGGTAACCACGGCGGCAAGGGGTCGGAGGCACACGCGGCGACGGTCATCGGCGACACCGTGGGCGACCCGTTCAAGGACACCGCCGGTCCGGCGATCAACCCGCTGATCAAGGTGATGAACCTGGTCTCGCTGCTGATCGCCACCGCCGTGGTCAAGTACTACGACAACGTGGGCCTGCGCACCGCAATCGCGCTTGTGGCGATCATCATCATCGTCGCCGCGGTCGTCTTCTCCAAGCGGCGCGCCTCAAGCATGGGCGAGGAAGCCCCGGCCAGCGCCGAAACCGGCGGCGCGACCGCGCCCGCGGCCGTGCAAGGATCCGCGGGAGGTACCGACGCGGGCGTGAACACGGTTCCCCCGTCCCACCCGGGCACGGAAACCACCGCCAACGGCAACGGCCACGTCGCGACGGGCTCGCCTAAGCCACCGCAGCCGAAGGAGTAACTGCTCAACTGCGTGGCCGGGCCTGCGGGGGGACGCCCCCCCGCAGGCCCGGCACGTGGGCTGCGGAGCACGCATACCCGCCTAGGTGGGGGCCCCGGAATCCGGGACAGCCCACGCGATGACCGGGGGCTTATTCGGCTGCCTGCTCGGCGGCGTCCACCGCGTCACGGGGGATGCCGAGCAGGTAAAGGATCGTGTCGAGGTAGGGGACGTTGACCGCGGTGTCGGCGGCGTCGCGCACCACCGGCTTGGCGTTGAATGCCACGCCCAGCCCGGCAGCACCGATCATGCCCAGGTCGTTGGCGCCGTCCCCGACCGCGACGGTCTGCGAGAGCGGGACGCCGGCCGCCCGGGCGAACATGCGGAGGGCTTCGGTCTTGCCGTCCCGGTCAACGATCGGCTCGAGCACCCGGCCGGTCAGCCGGCCGTCCGCGATCTCCAGGGTGTTGGCCGCCACGTAGTCGATGCCGAGCGAGTCGGCGAGCGGCTTGATGACGGCGGTAAAGCCACCGGACACGATGCCGCACTTGTAGCCGAGCCGCTTGAGCGTCCGCACCAGGGTGCGGGCGCCAGGGGTGAGCCGCAGGTCCGCGCGGACTGAGTCGAGGACCGTCGCGTCGAGACCGGCGAGCAGCGCGACGCGCTCCCGCAGGGATTCGGCGAAGTCGAGCTCGCCCCGCATGGCCGACTCGGTGACCTTGGCCACTTCGGCGGCACAGCCAGCTCGCTCGGCGAGCAGGTCGATGACCTCGTGCTGGATGAGCGTCGAGTCCACGTCCATCACGATCAGCCGCATCGCGCGGCGGTAGAGCCCGGCCCGCTGGACGGCGACGTCCACGCCGCGGTCGACGGCCACCTGAGCGAGAGCCGCCCGCAGTGATTCCGGCTCGGCACCCGAGACGTCAAGATCTACGCAGGTCACCGGATCGCTGGCGAGCCGCATGATCCGGTCGATGTTGGCGCCGCTGGCGGCGATCCGCCCGGCGACGGCCGCTACCGCATCCGGCTGCAGCGGGCTGCCGAGCACGGTGACGTGCAGCCGGCCGCGGAGGCGGCCGCCGGCGCCCGCGGGCGGCTCCGCCAGCCCCGTGGTGATCTCCGCCTCGAGGCCCATGTCCGCCGCCAGCTCGGTGACGACGCGGTAGATCGCGGTCAGATCCGGCGGTTCGTCGGCGCTGAGCAGCACGCCAAGCACGAGCTTGCCGCGGATTGTCACCTGCTCGATATCTGCCACGCTGAGCGGAAAGGGCGCCAGGGCGCCGAAGAGCCGCGAAGTGACTCCTGGGCGGTCACGCCCGGTCAGCGTGATCAGGAGCGTGCTTGGTGGTTGTTTCATCTCGTGCCAACGTTACCGTCTAGCGGGCAGCCCACGCGCGCCAGCGGTTCTCGTGCCGGTCGATCTCCAGCGGTACGCCGAAGCAGCGGGACAGGTTGCGGGCGGTGAATACGTCGTCAATCGGCCCGGCGGCGAGCACCGCGCCGCGGCGCAGCAGCATCGCGTGGGTGAACCCCTCGGGCACCTCCTCGACGTGGTGTGTCACAAGGACCATCATCGGCGCGTTCGGGTTCTGCGCCAGCACCGACAGGCGCCGCAGCAGATCCTCCCGGCCGCCGAGATCGAGTCCCGCGGCTGGCTCGTCGAGCAGCAGCAGCTCAGGATCGGGCATCAGCGCCCGGGCGATCTGCACCCGCTTGCGTTCCCCCTCAGACAGCGTGGAGAACCGCCGCCGGATCAGGTGCGCGCAGCCGAGCGCGTCCAGCAGTTCCACGGCTCTCGTCACGTCGGAGGACTCGTACTCCTCCTTCCACCGGCCGAGAATCGCGTAGGAGGCGGTGAGCACGAGGTCGATCACCTTCTCCCCGGCGGGCACCCGCTCCGCGATCGATGCGCTGGTCAGCCCGATACGCGGGCGCAGCTCGAACACATCCACCTCGCCGAGGCGCTCGCCGAGCACCTCGACGGTGCCCTCGGTCGGGTGCACCAGCGTCCCCGCGACCTGAAGCAACGTGGTTTTTCCCGCCCCGTTCGGTCCGATCACGATCCACCGCTCGTGCTCGTGCGCGGTCCAGTCAACGTTCCGCAACAGCAGGGACGTCTCGCGCCGCACCGACACGCCCCGCAGCTTTAGCACCTCGTCAGACACGGGCTTCCTCCGCACGCCACCTGCCCTGCCGTCCGCCCGACCGAACGGCCGCCCCAGACCGAACCTATGCCACCCAGACCCGTCCAGGTAACCAGGTACCGCAGATGAGCGATTAGCTACCGCACTGGCGTAACGCGTATCACGATCTCGCTGTCTGCAAGATCACACTTAAGAAATGGTCATTTGCGGTCACCGTACGGCAAGCCGCTGGTACTCAGCGCATTGGGGCGTTACCGTGGAAATAACGGCTCGCGTGGGCGGAGATGAATGGTGATGGGCACCATAATCGCGATAGTCCTAATCGTCCTGATCGTCTGCCTGGCTATTTACGTCGTGGTCCGCGCGGTGCGGATCGTCCCGCAGGCTCATGCCGGTATCGTCGAGCGTTTCGGCCGGTACCATCGCACGCTTTACGCGGGCCTGAACATGGTTATGCCGTTCGTCGACCGGCTTCGGCCCCTCATCGACCTGCGGGAACAAGTGGTCAGCTTCCCCCCGCAGCCGGTGATCACCAAGGACAACCTGGTGGTCGGTATCGACACGGTGATCTACTTCCAGGTGACCGACGCGCGGGCGGCGACGTACGAGATTGCCAATTACGTGGCCGCCGTAGAGCAGCTGACCGTGACCACACTGCGAAATGTGGTCGGCGGCATGGACCTGGACATGACCCTTACTTCCCGGGACAAGATCAACGGCGAGCTCCGCAAGGAGCTCGACGAGGCGACCGGCCGCTGGGGCCTTCGGGTCAGCAGGGTGGAGTTGAAGGCGATTGAGCCGCCCGCGTCTATCCAGGACTCGATGGAAAAGCAGATGCGTGCCGACCGGGACAAGCGCGCGGCAATCCTGCTCGCGGAGGGCGCCAAGCAGTCGGCCATCCTGACCGCGGAAGGCGAGCGGCAGGCTGCCGTGCTGCGGGCCCGCGGTGAGGCAGAGGCCACGGTAGTACGGGCGGAGGCGGACGCAACCGCTCAGGCCACCAGGTCGACGGGCCAGGCAAAGGCGATCGGAACGGTGTTCCAGGCGATTCACGAGGGCAATCCCGACCAGCGACTGCTCGCCTACAAGTACCTGGAGATGCTTCCGGAGATCGCGGCGGGCGGTGCTAACAAGCTGTGGATCGTGCCGAGCGAGCTCGGCAAGGCGCTCGAGGGACTCGGCGGGCTGTTCGGGTCCTCGAGTGCCGAAGTCGCACAGCGGGTCGCCGACATCGCGCCTGAGCCGCAGCCACTCCCCGGCGGCACTGACGGGCCGGGCACCATCACCCGTCTGCCACGGTAACGCGCTCTCGGTCTTTGGACGGATCTTCTTTGCCCCGAGCTGACTCCATCGGGCCCACGGTCCCGCCATGTCCGGCCAGGGATTGACGCTGTCTCCGCGGTGTCTTAAAGTGCTATTCAATTAAGACACTAGGTGGCTCGATGTTCAGCTCAAAGGCAAGCCCGGAAGACCTCGTGCTCGGCTGCCAGGGTGCGGCGCTGCCCGGATGCACCGGTTCCGCCACGGCGGAAGTACGCCGGTGAGCTGGCTCACCTGGCGGCAGTACCGCATACAGTTCGTCGCCGTCGCGGCCCTCCTCGCCGTGTTCGGTGCGGTGCTATTGGTCAGCGGCCTGCAACTGGCCGCGCAATGGAACGCCGTGGTGGCCGCCTGCCGGACCGGGGACGCCTGCGCCAACCAGCCGCCCCCTCCGCTCGACATCGGACTGGCGAATGACCTCACGGTGCTCGGCCTCCTAGTGCCAGCCGCGCTTGGAATTCTATGGGGGGCGCCGCTGGCCGGCGCCGAGTTCGAGTCGGGTGCGGTGAACTTCGCCTGGTCGCAGAGCATCACGCGAACCCGCTGGCTGGTGGTCAAAGCTGGGTGGGTGCTGTGTACCGCGGCCGTAGTCGGCGGCGTGGTCAGCGCGCTGCTCACGTGGTGGTCTGGTCCGCGCAACGCGGCTACTGCGGACGCACTCCGGGCCACCGTCTTCGACACCCAGGGCGTCGTCCCGGTCGCGTATGCGGTCTTCGCGGTCGCCCTCGGCATCGCAATGGGCGTGCTGTTGCGGCGGACCGTGCCGGCCGTGGCGGTTACCCTTGCGGGGTTCGTCGGGGTGCGCCTCGTGGTCGCGCAGTTCCTGCGGCCGCACCTTGTGCCCGCGACCACGGCCTATTCCTCGCCGCTGAGCGGCACATGGCCCTTTCCGAAAGGACCGGATCTGATCCTCTCCTCCGGCATGGCCGGCAGGTACGGGCATCCCATCCCGGAGGTCTTTACGCGCGAGGTGGCAAGCGTACCGGTCAGCTATCTGTCGGCGACCTGCCAGAAGCTTGCGGCGCCATTCACGTACAGCGGGCAGCCCGGCGACATCCAGCCGGCCGGGCATCCGTCTTCGGCAACTCAGAAGTTGATCGACTCCTGCATACAGGCATCGGGCGTTCGGAACTACGTGAGCTACCAGCCCGCCAGCCACTACTGGCCCCTCCAGTTCGCCGAGGCAGGGATCTTCGTGGCCCTGGCGGCTGCCTTCACCGGGATCGCTTTCCTCGTACTTCGCCACCGGGACGCGTAGCCCGACGGATCTGAGCTACGTGCTCCGTCGCTCCTGGACCAGCGACGGAGCAGAGCGAAGAACCTCCCGACGGGAGCCGGTGGTGCCAGCGCGTGACGTCGGCAGCAGGCCGCTGTCAGCCCGCCGGCCCAGTTCCCTCGCCCGACGCTCGCGCCAGCAGGCGCGCCATGCCGCGGCCCGGCTTGCCGCCGGGCCCGCTGTCCGGCGCGCCCTGGCGAGGCCGGACCTGTACCATCCCCGTGTCGGTGATCCGGGTCTCGAACGCGGGCTGCCGGGCCGTGGCTGGCCCCCGCCGCACCGCACCATCGCTCAGCCGGAACGCCGAGCCGTGCCACGGGCAGGTGATGCACTCCTCGCCGCCGATTTCGATCACCCGGCCTTGGTGGAGCGGCCCGCCCAAGTGCGCGCACTGGTCGGAGAGCACGTCTACTTCGCCGCTCGTGCGCCGTACGGCAACCAGGCCCAGGTAGCCGAGCTGGCGGCGGACAGGGTGCCCGTCGGGCAGGTCGGCCAGCGGGCAAAGGTCCTGCCAGCCGATCGCGGCGAGGTGACCGACGGACTCGGCATGGCTTGCGCCGGCCCCGAGGCGGTGCGCTAGGTGGCCGCCCAGGTACCCGCCTGCGATGGCGACCCCGAGGCCGCCCGCCGACAGCAGGAAGCCCTGGCGCGGCCGGGCGGCCGCGCGGGCGAGCAGCGAGCCGGTGAACAGCAGTGTCGCGCTGGCCTGGGTGATCGCGTGCACCAGCCCGACCCGCTGCTGATGGGTGTGCAGTGCCGACCAGTCGGCCAGCCCGGTCGCGGCGGCCGGCAGCGCGGTGGCGACCCCGGCGGCGGTCAGCGCTGCCGCTGTCCGGCCAGTCCGGCGGCCACCGCAGACCTCCAGCAGCAGCGCCGAGGTCCAGAAGCCGAGCGGGAGCCGGACCAGGATCGGGTGCGCGGGCTGGCCGAGCGGTACGCCATGCAACGCGTCGGTCCGCGGACCGGGCGGGAGCACGCGGACCGCGCTGCTGGCCAGCACGTGCACCGGCGGATCCAGGGCGGGGGCGCGTTCGATGCGCTCGGCGAGCGCCACTGGGGTGACTGACCGGAGGACAGGCCGCGTTGTCCGGTTGCGCAGGAATTGCCGCACATGATGGACGTACCCCGGGAGTCGCCACATGTCACTCGCTCCTTCGGCCCGGCTGTTCCCGCGCGCGTCGGCTCGCTAAGCGCGCGGGTCCGCACGGAGCTGGATGAGGCGGTTACGCATGATTTGCTCCACCTGGGCCTGGAATTCTAGGAGCAGAGTCAGCTGCTCGTCGGTATACGAGGCGGCTACTGCGCGCCAGGCTTCGACAACCGGGGCGAACACTGGTCCGACGTCGCGCACGCCCCGGCCCATGTCCGGGCGCACGATGACCCGCCGCCGGTCCTTGGTGTCGCGCTCCCGGTGGACGAACCCGCTCTCTTCCAGCCGGTCAAGGACACCGGTGATCGACGCCGTGGTCAGCCCGGTGACCCGCGCCAGGTCGCCCGCCGTCATGTCGCCAGCCGTCGTGTCGCCGGAGAGCCACAGGATGTTCAGGCAGTTCAGGTCGGTGACGTTGATGCCGATCCGCTCGGCTGACGCCGCGCCCAGCAGCTGGAGTACCGACCCGGCCCGGCGCAGCGCGAGCAGGAACTCGCGCTCAAGCCGCCGTCGCTCCCCGTCCGCGGAGCCCGGCGCGTCATCCCCGCCCGGCTCCTCCGTCGCGCTGCCGTCGCCCGCGTTCTCGCTAGTCCAGTCATGTCCCATAATTACTCGGTTCCTTATTATCTAGGTAACCTAGACATTAGGCTCTCTAGAGGGTAGCGTTCCAAGTATTCAGCCATCCAGATCTAGCACACGCGGAGGAGAAGGACGATGACTGAGACGCAGACCCAAGCAGGCGCCGGCCCCACCATCCCGATCGGCCAGGCGGTAGGCCAGGCCGAGACGGTCCTGTCCAGGCTGCTTACCGGGGTGCTTGCCGAGACAGGCACTTCCCGCCCGACCTACCTCGCCCTCCAGCGAATGGCCGTTCTCGGAGATCAGGCCACCAGGGACCAGTACGTCAACGACCTCAGCGAATGGCTCGAGCTCGACCAGTGGAAAGCGGCCGAACTGGCCGACAGCCTGCTGGCGGGCAAGCTGCTCACGGTCAGCGACGAGACAGTCCGGCTATCAGAAACCGGGGCGGCACTGCGCGGGCGGATCCTGAGCTCCGTCGCGGGCATCACGGCCCAGCTGTATGAACCGTTCGACCCGGCGGATCTGGAGACGACGGTCAGGACCCTGCAGCGGATCACGACCCGGGCCCGCGAGCTGAGCTGAGGCTGCGACCCGCGCTAAGCCAGGAAGCGGTACCCCATCCCCGGGTCGGTGAGCAGGTAGCGGGGACGGGATGGCTCAGGCTCGAGTTTGCGCCGAAGCTGCGCGACGTAGACGCGCAGGTAGTTGGACTCGGAACCGTAGGCGGGACCCCAGACATCCTGGAGCAGCTGCTTCTGGGTGATCAGGCGGCCGCGGTTCCTGACCAGAACCTCAAGGAGCTGCCACTCGGTCGGCGTGAGCCGGACGTCGGCACCGTCTTTGATGACCCGCTTAGCCGCGAGGTCGACGGTGAAGTCTGGCGTGCTGACCACCGGCTCATCCGGTGCGGGAGCCGCCCGGCGGACCGCGGCGCGGAGCCGGGCAAGCAGTTCATCCATGCCGAATGGCTTCGTCACGTAGTCGTCGGCCCCGGCATCGAGCGCCGCCACCTTCTGGTGCTCGGCGTCCCACACCGACAACACGATGATCGGCGTCGCCGACCAGCCGCGCACCCCGTGGATGACCTCGGTGCCGTCCATGTCCGGCAGGCCGAGATCGAGGATGACCGCGTCCGGGCGTTCCCGGGATACCGCCGCGAGCCCGGACGCGCCGTCACTCGCGGTGGACACCTCGTAGTTCCGTGCGGTCAGGTTGATCCGCAGCGCCCGCAAAATGGAAGGCTCGTCGTCGATGACCAGGACCTTGGTCATCAGTCGGCCCCCAGCGCCGCGGGCACGCCGCTGGTGAGGGCGGGCAGTGTCACGCGGACGGTGAGACCGCCGCCCGGCGTGTCCACCGCAACGATCGTGCCGCCCATCGCCTCGGCGAACCCCTTGGCGACGGCGAGGCCCAGTCCGATGCCCGGTGACCGCTCGTCCAGGCGGGTGAACGGTTCGAAGATCCGCGGCTTGAACTCGGGAGGCACCCCGGTTCCGTGATCCACCACGTCGAGCACCACCCGGTCGCCGTCCGCACGGGCCCGTAGCGCGGGCCTGAGGTCGGGCGGAGAGTGCCGGAGCGCGTTGGAGAACAGGTTCGCGAACACGCGCTCAAGCAGGCCCGGGTCGGCTCGCACGAGTGGCAGGTCGTCGGGCACGATGATCAGCATCTGGTCCGCGTCGTCAAGGCCGCGCAGCGCTACCGGCGCCACCTCGTCGATCGCGGTGGCGCGCAGGAACGGCGCCAGCGACCCGGCCTGCAGGCGTCCCATGTCCAGCAGGTTGCCGACGAGTGCGTCGAGCCGGTCGGCGTTCTGCTCGATGTTGGCGAGCAGTTCCGCCTCGTCCTCTGCCGACCAGTGCACATCGGTCTGGCGCAGGCTGGACACGCTGGCCTTGATAGAGGCCAGCGGGGTGCGCAGGTCGTGGCTCACCGCGCGCAGCAACGCGGTACGCATCCGGTCGCCCTCGGCGAGCGCCTCGGCCTGGGCCGCCTGGGTGCGCAGCCGGGCCCGGTCCAGGGCCGCGACCGCCTGGGCGGTGTACCCGGCGAGCAGCGACGTGGTCGCAGTCGCCGCCTGACCGCTGATTTCCAGGGCGAGGTCGGGCCGCACCTCGAAGCGCAGCGTGCTGGCCTCCGGCTCCGGAGCGCCGCTCGCGGCGACCTTGACCCACCGGCTACCGACCCGTTCCAGGAGTTCCGCGTGGCCGCCGTGGCTGGCCGTCAGATGGTCGAGGACGTCGGCCGGGGTGTCCGCGCCGCCGAGGACGGTCTGCGCGAGGCCGAGCAGCGACTGGGTCTCCCTGGAACTACGCGCCGCGTCCGCCTCCCGCCGGGCGGCAAGGTGGACGACGCTGCTCACCGCGATGGCGACGGTGACGAATAGCACAAGCGCGAGCAGGTTTCTCGGCTCGGCGATGGTGAACGTGTGCAGCGGCACCGTGAAATACCAGTTGAGCAGCAGGAACGCGGCGACTGCGGCGAGGACACCTGGCCAGAAGCCGCCGACCACGGTGACCGCCACCACGAGAACGAGGTAGATCAGCAGATTGTCGGAGAAGTCCAGGTGCGGCCGCGAGGCAGTGAGCAGAGCGGTCAGCGCCGGCAAGCCGGCCAACGCAAGGGCCGCGCCGGCCAGTTGGCGGCGCGGGTCGATGCCGCTGCGCTCTCGCCGGTCCACGCTCTCTAGTGTGGCCCGTGTCGAACAGGTACGGAACGCCGCGCCCGCGGCAACCCCGACAATCCCCGCCGCGGCCAGCGTGACCGCGCCGCGCTCAGCGACCGCGCCGGTCAGCCGCAGGCTGGCGTAGGGGGGCCGGGAGAAACCGATGACCGTTAGCCAGCCGATCACCGCGAGCGGCGGCGCCGCCGTCGGCTCGCCAACCGCCGCGAGTGGACCGACGACAGCCGCGCACGCGATGAGCACGCCGGTAGCGCCGAGCCGGCCGCTCAGCGCGGCCGTGACCGTGCCGACGGCGAGCAAGGCGGCGAGGCCGGCGGGCAGGACATACGGCGCGGGGTAGCCGCCGCGCCAAGGCGGTCGTCGCAGCGTGTCACGACGCCACGAAGACCGCGGCGGGGAAACGCTTCGAGTCATGGCGATTGCTATTCCAATCCATGGCCGGCCTACAATCGCGAATATTGATGGATCTTTAACGCTCTGCTCAGCAGGCTTAACGCGGCACTTGCGGTGAGCTGATGAGGGAACGCTTAGCCTGTAGCCCGCGATGAGAAACGAACCACCGCTGCTCGTGCCGCGCCACCCGCGGAAGGCCCAAGTTGGAGTGACCTCGGTCTCTGACGGCTACCCAGCGTCAGGGACAGCATGGCGTTCGGCGAGCTGTGACCTGAACGGAGGCGGACACTAGTGGCGGTATCCCAGGGCGGGATCCCGGGCAGCGGCTTGGACGACGCCGGCAGCCCGCTTGAGGGGTTCTGGTACACGGCCAAGCTGAAGCTGCTCGGTCCGCCGCTCGTAAACGAACAGCTCGGCGAGCAGCGCCTGTCGAAGAAGCTGGCGCTGGGCGTACTTTCCCCCGACGGCATCTCCTCTTCGGCGTACGGCACCGAGGAAATGCTCATCGAACTGGTGCAGGCGTTCGGGCTCGCCTGCTTCACGCTGATCCTGCCGCTGACCGGCGTGGTGCTGTTCGTGATGATCCTCGTGGTGCTGTCCTACCGCGAGGTCGTCATGGTGTACACGAGGGCCGGCGGGTCCTACGTGGTTGCCAGGGACAATTTCGGACCGAAGGTCGCACAGGTCGCCGCGGTGGCGCTGCTGATCGACTACGTGGTCACCGTGACCGTGCAGGTGGCGGCGGGCACGGCCGCGATCGCCTCCGCGATCCCCGCCCTGGGGCCGTACAGCCTGGAGATCACTATCGGCGTGATCCTGCTGATGTGCTACGGCAACCTGCGCGGCCTCAAGGAGGCGGGCCGCGCGTTCGCGGCCCCCACGTACATGTTCTCCGCCTGCGTGCTGTTCATGATCGCGTTCGGCCTGGTCCGCGAGATCATCGGTAACCTGCACCCGCAGAACGTCTTGGCGATCCCCGCAGGCCAGACCTTCCCGATTGGCTCTTCGGCAACCGGGCTCATCGCGTTCGCGTCCATCCTCACCCTGCTCCGTGCGTTCGCCAACGGCGGCTCGTCACTGACCGGTATCGAGGCGGTGTCCAACGCGGTGGGCGCGTTCCGCCCGCCCGAGGGGCGGAATGCCCGCACTGTCCTGGTGACCGAGGGCGTGATCCTCGGCACCCTGGTTGCTGGGGTCTCCTGGCTGGCGCACGTGACGCACGCGATCCCGTACCAGGACGGCTACCCGACGGTGATCGCCCAGGAAGCCAAGATGGTGTTCGGTCAAAACGGGCACTTCATGTTCTACGTGATCCAGGCCGTGACCGCGCTGATCCTCTACACCGGAGGCAATACCAGCTTCAACGGCTTCCCGTTCCTGACGAACTTCGTCGCCGAGGACTCCTTCCTGCCGCGCTGGATGACCAAGCGCGGCCACCGGCTGGTGTTTTCAAACGGGATCATGGTCCTCACCGTGGCGTCGGTGGCGCTGATCCTAGCGGTCGGCTCGAACGTCAACCGGCTCGTGCCGTTCTACGCGATCGGCGTGTTCACCGCGTTCACCATGGCCGGGTTCGGCATGGCGAAGTACCACAGCCGAGTCAAGGAACCAGGCTGGCGGCACAAGCGCGTGATCAACTTCTCGGCGGGAGTGTGCTCGGCGATCGTCGTGCTGATCTTCGCGGTGGTGAAGTTCACCGAGGGCGCGTGGCTTGTCGTTGTTCTGTTCCCCATCCTGGTGTTCGCGCTGATCAGGCTTAACCGGGAGTACCGGCTGGAGGCGAACGTCCTGCAGCGTATCGAGGGCAGGGTCGCCGCCGGGCGCACACCGGGATCGCCGAACTTCAGCCGGCGGGTGGTCGTCGTGTTCGTGGACGACTGGGACCTGGCCACGATCGCCGCGCTGCGCTACGCCCGCGGTCTGCGGCCGACGTCGCTGCGCGCGGTGCATTTCGCCATCGACAGCGCGAAGGCCAGGGAACTGCAGGCGGCCTGGCAGCCAGAGCGCGGCGTGCCACTGGAGATCGTGGACTGCCCCGACCGCAGGATCGCCAGGGCTGCCGAGGAACTCGTACACGCGGACGCGGCGGTGCCCGGGACGCAGGTGACCGCGATCCTGCCACGACGCAGTTACTCACCGATCATCAGCCGGCTGCTCCACGACCGCACGGCTGACAAAATCGCCGGTGTCGTCAGCCGGGTACCGAATGCGGCTGCCACGATCATTCCGTTCGACGTGCAGAACCGAGTCCGGGTTCTCATGGAGCGCAACGCCGCGCGGGTCGAGGCGGGGCAGCCGACAGTAACGGAAGACGCTGCCCGGGAGGCAGCTGCCGCACCAGACGGCAAGGCCACTCCGGTACCGGACGGGAAGACCTCAGCGGTCCCCGCAGCCAGCCAGCCAGGAGATTCCAGCGGCGACGGCGTGGATTCCGCGGCGGTCGCGGCAGCCAATTCGTCGCTCCCCGGAGCGGGCAGCTACCTGCGGCCTGTCCCGCCACGCGACGCAAACCCGATCGGCTCGCTGCAGCAGCCGGGTCGCGCCGTGGTCGAGGGCAGAATCCGCGTGGTGGAGGTCCGGCCCGTCGAGCGGAACTCGGTCCTCGTCTGCGAGATCTCCGACTCAACGGGTGATCTCGCGGCCATGTTCTACGGCCGCCAGGACATACCGGGCATGATCTGCGGTGCCCGGGTGCGTTTCCGCGGCAGGGTCGGGATCAAGGACGGCAAGCCGGTCATGGTCAACCCCGCTTACGAGCTGATCGTCGCGGGCCGTCCGTCCAAGGGCGGCAAGGGTGAGGACGAGTTCTGACCCCGCTACTCGTCCTGGTCGGGGGAGAGCAGCTCGTAGCGGGGGTTGATCATCACCGGCTGCCCCTCGCGCATGCCCGCCGACCCGCTGAGGCGGACGCGGGCACCGCAGACCAGGCCGGGGATGTGCGACCTGCCGTAGAACATCGCGGTGAGGTTTCCGGTCGAATCGCTGATCTCCACGGCGAGCACCGAGTTCCGCTCGACCGGGCGTATCTCCACGACCCGGATCCTGCCCTCGACCGCGACTTTCCCGCCGGTGACCGCCGCGATCGCCGCGACGCCGCGCGCCGATCCGCGCTGTCCCCCGTTGCCGCCGTGGGCCACATGCCCGGCGGCGACGTCTGATTCACGGCCGAGTTCAGCGGCGATCTCGGCCTGTTTCGCAACCGTCGGTCCGCGGCCCCCGGTCCCCCCGTCTGCCCGCCGCGTCTGCCGCTGGCCATCGGCCCCGCCGACCCGCACGGCAGTGGAAGTCCCGAGGTCGTCGGCACCGCTCGGCTTCACGGCCTTTTGCCCTGCGTGCCTGGCCTGCAGGACGGCCACCCGGCTCGGCACGTCGTAGGGCACGATCGTGGCGGCCGACCGGGGGATGCGGCTGACCGCCGCGGCGATCTTGTCCGCCGTCCGGTCGTGCAGCAGGCGGCCGAGCAGCTGCGAGTAGCTGCGCCGCGGCAAGATCACCGTGACGTGTGTGCCCGGGTCTGCGATCTCCCGTTCGGCCAGGTCGGTGGCTGCCTTGGTGAGCCGCCGGTCGGGGCAGTCGATGAAGTCGAGCGCTACGCCACGGTCGGCACGGGTCCATTTCTCCCGCAGCCTCTCGGCGCGGACGCTGTCGATGACGAAATGCACCGCGCGGATCGAGGTGGGCCGCAGCGAGCGGGCGTAGCGGAGCGCGGCGAGCGTCGCGAGGTCGAAGCTGTCCACGAAGACGAAAACCACCCGCCGCGAGTAGTGCGGGGGCGGCGGCGCCTGCTCGCCGCTGACCGTCTCGAGCACCTCGGCTTCCGCGCTGTACTCCGCGTTCAGCCTGATCAGCGTCGGCACCAGGATGGCGAACAGGACGAGCACCACCCAGGCGCCCTCGGTGAACTTCACTACCGCGAAAATCAGCACGACGATCAGGGACAGCAGGCCGGCTGAGAGATTGATGATGAACTTGGGCCGCCAGCCCTGTTCGCGACGCCTGTGGTGGTACTTGGCCATGCCGAAGCCGGCCATCGTGAACGCGGTGAATACGCCGATCGCGTAGAGCGGGACGAGGCTGTTCACGTCGGCGTCCTTGATGATCAGCAGCGCCACCGAGGTGATCGTCAGCAGGATGATCGCGTTCGAGAAGACCAGCCGGTGACCGCGCTTCAGCAGCCACCGGGGCAGGAACGAGTCGCCCGCGACGTAGCTGGTCAGGAACGGGAAGCCGTTGAAGCTCGTGTTGGCGCCGGTGTAAAGGATCAGCATGGTGGCGGCCTGCAGCACGAAGAACATGAAGTGCCCGCCCTGCCCGAAGACCTTGTCCGCTTCCTGGGCGAGCACCGTCGGGTAGCCCGCCACGAACGGGGTGGCGTGCATGGCGTGCGCGAGCCAGGAGATGCCGGCGACCAGCAAGCCGAGGATAACGCCCTCGGCGACCAGCACCTTGCGGGCATTCCTGCCCTCCGGCGGATGGAACGCGCCCACCGCGTCGCTGACCGCCTCGATGCCGGTCAGCGACGCACCGCCGTTGGCGAAGGCCTTCAGCAGGGTGTAGATCATGACGAAGGTCACGATCCCGTCGGTGCCCGTGCCGAGCGTGTACGTCCCCGCCTGGCCGTCCGGGTACGGCGGAAGGTTGCCGAGCGCCTCCCTGACCAGCCCGACCGCGATCATCAGCAGGACCGACCCGGCGAACAGGTACGTCGGGATCGCGAAGGACCGGCCGGCCTCCTTGAGGCCGCGCAGGTTGCCGTAGCACATCACGAGCACGACGCCGACGCAGACCTCGAGCTTGTAGGGGCCGACCTCGGGGATCGCCGATGCCACGGCGGCGGTGCCCGCCGACACCTGGACCGCGACGGTGACCACAT
>Ga0123356_10004132_pt1 | contig 15071 bp, 13 predicted proteins | sample TergutEmb28metaG_2_FD_92546 | JGI IMG/M metagenome (GOLD analysis project Ga0123356, IMG submission 92546) | Embiratermes neotenicus P3 segment gut microbial communities from Petit-Saut dam, French Guiana - Emb289 P3 | ecosystem: Host-associated > Arthropoda: Insects > Digestive system > Gut ... | reverse complement strand
TCCGACCATCAGCTGGTCAGGCGGCAGCGTTTGCGTGCCAAGCGCGCGGCGCAGGAATGAGAGGACGATTATAATGCGGACGAACGACGTCATCATTATCAGTATAGACGGCGCGAGCGCCAAGATCGTTATCAAAAACAGTACCTGCAACGCAGTGCTGACCTCGCCGGGGCTGCTGGCGTTGCCCAGCGACAGCGTAACACTCGGGATGTTCTGCGCCGACAGGAACGCGAACATGCCTACTACGCATATAGACATCGTGAACATCGCGGCGCGCAGCGGTGTAAACATTCTTACGGCGCGCTTGCCCGCGCTCAAGTTTTGGTTCTGCACTGCCGATAACGATAACGGGGGGAGTTGTCCGTTGCCGTCTGTTAAAGACGATCCACCTGACAACTGTGGATTTTGGCCGCCCGCCGTTTTTGATGATGAAAACATGCGTTTAATTTTTTCGATCATCGTTATTTCTTCATCTTCCCCATAAAGTTATTGAGCGCATCCTTAAAACTCATGGCCCCGCCGCCCTTAGACGAGGCGATCAGATCTATGGCCTTCTCGCCCTCTATCTTCTCCAGCAAAACGATGTTCTCCTGCGTGTGCCCCACCAGGTAGACGGCGTCGCCGACCCTCATGAGCGCGGCGCCCCGGTTTTGCCCCAGGTAAAGCGTTTCGATGATATCCATGTTGTTGCCGCCGCCGACCTTTGCCACGCCCGCAACACCGACTTTGCGCACCGCCCACGCGGCGCAGAAGATGAGCGCGGTGATGACCACCAGAAAGCCGGTGATGCGGAGCAGAACGATGGCGAAGCTTTCTGGCTGGCTCGTGAAGCCGGCAATGGACGCGGCGTCGGCGAGCGCAGTATCGGCGCCTGCCGCGATGTCATCATTCACTCTTTCGATGTCGAAAGAACCTATGCCGGCGTCGTCCTGCCCGTAAACAGGGGCCAGCGCGGCCAGCCCCGATATTACTAGCAATATCAGGGCCGCGTTGAAAAGCGTTCCAAAAAATTTCACGTGTACGTCTCCTAATAAACGTTTATTTCAAGCTTTTTATTCGGTCTTCCGCTGATACTAAAGATACAACGCGGATGCCGAAGTTTTCGTCAACTACCACAACTTCGCCTCTGGCTACTATCTTGTTGTTGACGATCAGGTCGACAGGTTCACCGGCCATTCTGTCTAATTCAACAATTGAGCCCGGGGCTAATTCCAAAATTCTTTTTATTGAGAGTTCGGATTTTCCGAGCTCTATGTTGATTTCCAGCTCAACATCCAGGAGCAGGTCGATATTCTCTTTTGGCCCGTCGTAGCCGCCTGACCTGTGCTGCTGGGGGGGCGGGGGCGGAGAGTATGACGGTGCGCCGCCGCCGAACGAGCTGCCGCCACCGCCGCCTGAGCCGCTGAAACTTGAGGCAGTCATGCTTGTCAGCGCGTCCATTTCGTCCTGGCTTATTCCTATGCCGCCCATGTCGGAGCCTGAGGACTTCGGCGTTTTCTTGTCTACTATGTCGTCGCCGAGCGCGGTTGGTATCAGCACCGCGACGTGCGAGTCTATTATGCCCTCGACCTTCAGTTTTGCGAAACCCATGTCGGCCGATTCGGGGTCGAACGGCGGGTTTGCCATGTCGAACGGGGCCACGTCGGCGTTGCCAGCGGATACCGGCTCGCCGAGGTCCGCGCCGAGCGCAGTGGCGTAGGCGCCCATCACCTGATTGAAGAGTTCGGAGACGGCGTCGGCCGTTTCGTCGTTGTAGGGGGCGCTACCGTCGCTGCCCATCATCAAATCGGCGAGAACCGCCGCGTCGCTCTTGCGGATGAGGAGATACATATCGCCTTCAAGACCGGATGCCAGCGACAGCGTCAGCGAAAGGACATCGTCCCCTAACTTCTCCTTAGCCGCACCGAAGTCCGCCTTCGCGCAGGATTCGGAGACCACGTCGGTGGTCTTCATCACCGCGGTGCTGAGTACGCTGGTCGCCTGCTTGCAAAGAAGCTCGAATACCGGAGTGATAGACTTGTAGCGGTCTTCGCCTCCTCCGCCACCGCCATCACCACCGCCGGCGGCGTCTTCATCGCCCAATCCGGACAGCAGGCGGTCAATATCTTCTTGAGACAGAAAATCACTCACAGCCAGGTACCTCCTGTTCCAGTATATTAGTAATCCTTACAGCCTTTTTGCGTCCTATGATCCCGGCCCGCCCGGCTAATTTCGTCTTGCCGCCTATCTGCACGATCAGGTCGCTGTCGTGCGGCTTGTCCAAACATATCACGTCGCCGCGCTGCAGCTGCAGCAAGTCCCTTATCGTCAATGTGGTCTTGCCTATTACCGTAGAGAGGCCCAGACTTACGTCGTTGAGCTCCTGCTCCATTATCTCGCGCGTCTCCGGCGTCGCCTGACCCTGCGACGACATCCAGTTCTCGACCGACAGGTTGTTGATGACGCTTTCCAGCACCATGTACGGGAAGCAGATGCTCATCAGCCCCGACGCGTTCTGCATACGCACCTCTAACGAGATGAGGATGACGGTTTCGCTGGGCGGCGCGATCTGGACGAACTGCGGGTTCGTCTCGTAGGCGTCAATCTTGGGCGTGAACGAGCCGATGTGCTCCCACACTGTGCGCAGGTCGGACAGGCCGCGCTGGACGATGCGGTTGATTACGTTCTGCTCGATCATCGTGAGTTCGCGGTTGACCTCAAACGGACGGCCGAGGCCGCCGAAGAGGCGGTCGATGATGTAGAATACGAGCGACGGGTTGATCTCGAATATCGCCGAGCCTTCAAGCGGTTCCATCTTGAAAACGTATATGCAGCTTGGGTTGGAGACCGACATTACAAATTCCGAGTAGGTCAGCTGGTCTACGCTGACTAATTCCGTTTCTACGAAGGTGCGCAGGAAATTTGTGAGCGAAGTGGCGAACTGGCGCGCGTAACCCTCGTGCAGGCTGTGCAAGGTGCGCATCTGGTCTTTCGAAACTCTGTCTGGCCGCCTGAAGTCGTAGAGCGACAACGGCAGTTCGTCGTCCATCGAGTCGTCCTCTTCTTCCGCAACAAACGTATGCTCGGCGAGGTCGCCCGAATTGACGGCGTTCAGCAGGGCGTCTACTTCTTCTTGTGACAGTATGTCGCTCACTATGCCTTGCTCCCTTTATTATTTGAAGGATGAATGATGTTCATCCTTCGTTCTGTCGCGCATTGCGGGCGGCTGAAAGCCGCCCCTACATCAACATAATTAACATCATCATCCTGTTTCGGCTACTGGATGATAAACGTTGTGAACAGTACGTCATGCACCTCGCCCATTTTATTCGGGAGGGTGCCGTTTATCAGCCGCAGCAGGTCTTTTCTTATTTTGTCCTTTGCCCCCGGCTCCGTTATTTCCATTAGCGTCAGAGTCGAGAGGTGGTTGATCATCAGGTCTTTGAACCGCGGCGCTCTGCGGCGCAGTTCGGCTCCGAGCACCGCGTTGCTCTCGTCGTACTCGAGGATGATTACGGCCTTGAGGAAGCGCTCGCCGTCGGTGCCGGCGACATTCACTATGGCCTCGATGGGGGCGTCTTCCGTAACGGCGCCCATCCGGGTTACGGCCTCGGCGGCTTGCCTGAGCGAGTCTTCGGCGGCCTTTGCCGCCAGCGCCTCTTCGTCAACCGGCTTGGGTATGATGAGGTAGGCTAAAACCGCCTGAATCGCGACTATGGCCACGATGATCCCGAGGACCAGCGGCATGTTGCTGCCCTTTTTCTTCACTTCCTCTTCCCCTGCCGGTGCGGCCGGGGCTGCTTCTTTCTTTTCATCCTTCGCCATACATTACCTCCATTACTATGGTATACGTGGACCATCCCTGTCCTGATATTATCTGTCAATCAGACTGCAGGGTAAACACCCCTGTTTCCTCGCCCTTCTTCTGCACATAGTCTATGTATATTTCTATGCGCCTGTTCGTTCTTCTGTTGTCGGCCGTCGTGTTCGGGACGATTGGCCTGTATTCTCCGTATCCTATCGCGCTCATGCGGGCCGGGTCTACTCCGCCCGTGTGCGCCATGTACCTTACGATGTTGAGCGCGCGCGCCGACGACAGCTCCCAGTTCGACGGGAAGCGGGCGTTGCGAATAGGGACGTTGTCGGTGTGCCCCTCTACCCTTATCTGGCTTGTGGGCGCCTCGTTTATCAGTTCCGCTATGTCGCGCAGCACCCCGTGCAGCTTCGGGTTTACATCTGCGCTGCCCGACTCAAACGCCACCGGGTCGGCTAATTTTATGGCGATGCCGCTCTCGGTAACCTTCACCTTTATCGCCTCGTCCATGTTCTCCTTCTTCACCACACTGCGCACCTTGTTGGCGGCGTCTATCGCCATGCGCTTGTTCTGCTGGTCGCCGCCCATCCTCGGGATGTATACATCCTTGGTGATGAGCACGTTCGGGAACGACTCCAGCACTCCGCCGAAGGCCGTCTGGAACGACGTCGCCGCGGCGTTGAACTTGGCGGGGTCTATGGTCGACATCGCCAGGAGCAATATGAAGAAACACATAAGAAGCGTCACCATGTCGGAGAACGTGGCCATCCAGGCCGGCGACCCCTTCGGTGGCTCAGGCTGCTTCTTCTGGCGCGGCATATTCCTACTTCTTCTCTTTCAAGATAGATACACGCTGCATCGGCTCAAGGAACACAGACAGCTTCTGCTGGACGATGCGCGGGTTGTCGCCCGACTGAAGCGACATGATCCCCTCAAGCATAAGTTCCTTCAGCATGGCCTCCTTGCGGGAGTACATCTTCAGTTTCTCCACGAGCGGCAGACAGAGCGCGTTAGCCAAAAGCGATCCGTAGAGCGTCGTAATAAGCGTCGTGGCCATATTGGGGCCCAGGGAGTCGATGTCGCTCATGTTGCCAAGCATGGCGATAAGCCCGAAGAGCGTTCCCACCATGCCAAAGGACGGGCCCATGGACGCCAGAAAGTCGAATATCTTGATGCCTTCCTCGTGCCGCGTTTCCATGAACGCGATCTCCGTGGCCAAAATCTCTTTTATGAGGTCGGGTTCCGTCCCGTCAACCGCCAGCTGGATCCCTTGCTTCAAAAAGTCGTCTGTTATTTCGAGAGCCCTTGATTCGAGAGCCAGAATACCTTCGCGCCGCGCCTGTTCCGCGAACTCGACGATCTGCGTGATGACGACGACCGGCGACCTTTTCTTGATAAACAGCGCGTTCTTGGCTACGGAGACGCAGCCGGCAAGCCGCGACCCCGGGAACGCCACGATCGTAGCCGTAAACGCACCGCCCAGCGTGATGAACACCGACGGGATGTCGACGTACGTCATAACGCCGCTGGGGCCGCCCATACCAAACACCATAACAGCGCAGGCGCTGATAAAACCTATAATGGTTGCCCAATCCATACCGTCTCCTATTGCCCCGTTCCTTGATCCCCGGAAACCACACCCGGGCGTTTGTCGACAACCTGCAGCGCCTGGCCGCACAGCTGCCTGTACTTCACGGTCTTGCGCACAACGTCTTCTATGCTGTTGGCCACCATGTACCGCTTACCGTTTACTAAAACAACATGGGTATCGGGTGTAGACTCGATGCACTCGATCTGGTCGGAATTGAGTACAAACTGCTCGCCGTTAAGCTTCTGCAACGCGATCATTTCCTCTACCCTCCTCCTCAGCCGGCCTTGGTGAATACAGCACCGGATATTAAATTATACATTTTCGCCACACCTATAATCAACGGTATTGATAAAATATCTATATTATTATTATTCGTTGATCTTGGGGGCTGCGCTGTTTTTTAGAATTTGCCGCGGGTCTTATGGAGTCCATTCCGGCCCACGGCCTATTCTATGTTCCTGACGTCGGCCCTCGTCGACGTAACGGCAGGCGGCAGATTGCCGCCCCTACATACGCCGCCGATTATTAATCAACGCGGCGGAGGGCGGCTGTTATGCCGCCCCTACACCGTACCGTCAATCATTACCTGACAAGCTGGACGAGTTCCTGCAGCATCTGGTCGGAGGTCGAGATCACGCGGGCGCTGGCCTGGTAACCGCGCTGGATGGTGATCATGTTCGTGAATTCGGTCTCGAGCTCGACGTTCGACATTTCGAGCGCGCCCGGCTTCACCTTCGTAGTGGAGCCGACCATCGGCCGGTACATCGCCGCTTCGCCGGAGTTGCCGGAGACCGCGAACATGCTGTCGCCCATCTTCATCATACCCGCCGGATTGTTGAACTCGGCTACGTAGATCTGCGCGATCGACTTGTTCGTGTGGTTAGTGTAGATACCAACTATCTCGCCGTCTTCGCCGATGGAGATTTCGGCCAGTTTACCCATTGTGTAACCGTTCTGGCCCGTGAGCGCGGTTGTGCTCTCGGCGTGGTACTGGGTGATACCGGTGCGTGAACCCGGCTCGCCGGCGTCTATCCTGATATTGACTTCTCTGGCGCCGTTGCGCGGGTCGAACCTGAACCCGTTGGAACCGTCGTCGAACGTGAACGCAGAGGGTGTTCCGTCTAACGCGAAAGTAACACGGCCGCGGTTGCCGCCCAGAACCACTTCGTCGCCGCCAACCGTAGTGATATTCCACAGCCACTCGCCGGGAACGCCGGTGTGCGTGAAGGTCATAACGATGTTGTGCGGAGCGCCGGAGTCGTCATAAACGATGTCTGACGTAGTCCACACGCCGGTGTTGCGGGCGGTCTGCACTTCAGTGAAAGTCATGTTGGAGTTAAAGCGCGTGGGATTCAATTCCTGGTTGGGGTCGGCCTGCCTGCCGATGACCGAAATCCCGGTAAGCCCGAACGCTATTTCTGCCTGACCGCGCATGACAATGGCGCCCACGGGGATGCCGTCGTTGACGAGGTCATTGGAAGTCTTCATATACACGCTCTCGCGGTTGTATATGGTGCCGTCGGTCGGGGGAAGGCTGAAGGCCTGTTGGAGGGCTTCCAGCAAGTCACTCATTGTTGTGGCACTGGTATACTCAAGTATAAATTCTCTTCTCTCGGGGCCACCGCTGATGCTGCGGCCGCCAACCATACCGTTTATGGTAACTCTGTCGCCATGGGTAAACTCAAGGGAACGGCCGGTAGCGTCGAAAAGGTCGCCGAGAAGGTCAGCGCCGGTGGCCGGTATGAGGATAGCCGGAGAGGTGTAAGATCTGGTGCTGTCTGTTGCCGTCGGGATATCACCATCAAGAGCATTGGGGGCAATAGAACGCGGGAACAGGAACGCGTTGGCTACGTACGAGTTGGAGGTCGGACGTGAGGAACGAACCTGCAAACCGACAATCGAGGCCGCTTCCGGCACTGTACCGGGAACCGCATTAACATCCGTCAAGTTTGTAATAGGGTTGTTTATCGAAAGGCCGCCTGTGGCAGGATCGATGCTGACTCTTATACCCCCCGGGGTACCATACGTATAAGTACTCATGAAAGTGGCTAAACTTTCACGTCTTTCATCCATTGAGTTGGAAGTCGTTCCGTCCACAGTAGGCAGCTGTATACCGTTCAGATACGCCTCAAGGTGCTCAACAAAATCTCCCAAAGTCGGAATCTCTCTGGTAACAGGATCTCTCTCCACAACAAACCTGAACGCCGGCACTTCAGGGCTGGCGACACCAAACGTAAGCGTATCGCCTTCCTGAATCCCGAGGCTGTTCCCGTACGAATCAAAAAGGTCCGTAAGCCTGGCGCGGCTCATGCCCGCTCTCTCGTCGACATCGTTAAGATTAATACCGCTAAGCACGCCGGCGCTCGCCAGGAACCTGTTGGTATGCGTAACCGTACCCAGCGCGGCCGAATCACTGTTGAGGTTACAGGACAGCGCGACATAGTCTGTAGCCTTGGCGGGAGCCTTGTCGCCCCAGGGGATTCTGATATCGCCGATAACCGACCCGGCATCGTACACGCCGTTGACATTCGCCATCTTGCCCTGCAGGCGGAAGCCGTTTGTGGGGGAGACCAGGTAGCCGTGCGAGTCCATCTGCAGCCCGCCGTTGCGGCTGTAGTATGTGGCTCCGCCGCTCGAGAACGCGAAGTACGCTCTGCCCTCAAGCGCGAGGTCTGTGATCTGGCCTGTGGTCTGGAAGTTACCCTGACGCAGCAGTGTATCTATGGAACCTACGGCTACGCCGAGGCCGACCTGCATGGGGTTGCGTCCGCCCTGGTTGCCAGCGGGGCGCGAGGGGCCCTGGAGCATCTGAACCATTGATTCCTTGAACGTGGCGCGGCCGGCCTTGAAGGCTACCGTGTTAACGTTGGCGATGTTGTTGGCCGTAACGTCGAGACCGACTTGATGAGTGCGAAGACCGCTGATACCTGAGTAAAGTGACCTAATCATAATGCTTCTCCTTGGTTTTATGACACCTCGGATCGGCAAGCTCTTGAACCGCCTCATTCGGTCGGCGGTTCGGGCGCATCCTGCCCCCACATTCGTGTAGGGCTAGGGCCTGCGGTTTTGTCAGCTTGCGATGACCGTGCTGTCGATGTTTGTAAAAACGTTATCCTTAATGCTTTCTCCGTCCATGGCCGTAATGACCGTTTTGTTAGGAACGTTGACAATGAACGCCAGGTCTTTCACGATAATCAGCGAATCCCTTGACCCCTTGCTTTCGGCTCCCGCTACTGCCTTTTCAAGTTTTTCCTGCACTTCCGGCGTTACCTCTATGCCGCGGCTCTTGAGCCGGGAAGACGCGTGCGCCGAGAACTTGAGTTCCTCAGTTTTCGACTTGAGGAGGTCGACGAATGACTTGCCGTGTACCGCGCCGCTGCCGCCAACCTGCTGCCCTGTCTGCTGGGGTGCTGATACTCCCCCTACAAGGCCTGCGCGGCTTGCCAGGATCCGGCTTTGAATATCGGTTGATTTAGGATCAATCGCGTTCATTACCCTCTCCCTTATGATTTCGGCGCTGAGATGCTGAGCACATCGCCCAACGCTATTTCGGTGTTGCCAATTTTGAGTTTGAAGTCGCCGGTCAAGCTTGTCAGACCGTCAACCACGCCCTCGGTGTAAGCATACAGTCCGGTGTTCTTGTCCGAACCGACGACATTAACCTTGTACTCACCCGCGAAAGCCTCTTCACCATTCGGCATTTCGCGTCCGTCCCAGTAAAGCTGAACCCAGCCAAATTCGTTCGTGTGGCCGCGCAGAGTCGATACTACCTTGCCCGCGCTGTTCTTGATTTCCACATTAACCTGCGTGTTGGCGGGGCCTGCGACCCTCATCGTATACTCAACACCCGGCGTAGCCGTTTTCTGGATATTGTGCATACGCGCCCTGACTTCTTTGCCCATGAGCGACAGCGCGCTCGCCTGCGACATAACCTGGCCGCCCTCGTCCTTGGAGACATCCAGCACCTCGCCCATGGAGATTTCCTTACCGTCAATCTTCACGAGCACACCGGTTTCGGTAAAGCGCACGCCTTCAACAACTTCCTGGACAAACGTGTAGAGGGCGGGGTTTCTGTCTGCGCCTCTCACGGTCATCGCGTAGTTGCCTGCTTTGGCCGTCTGACCGTCGGTCTGCTTGCCGTTCCAATAGACAACCGCCGAATTCTGGGCGTCTTTGTTGGTAGCAGTGAGGGTCCTGATGACATCGCCGTCGGCGTTTCTGATCTCGACGGTAGCCTCGCTGGCATTGCCGAGATGCACCCGTATGGGTATCGCCTCAGACAGGCCGTCCCACGAAACCGCAGGTTGGCGCATGCGCACTTCCTTGCCGATGAGCGACATTGCCGAAGAGTTGGAGATCGACTGCGCTGCGTAAATCTGCGAAGCGACGCTCTCATCGAGCAACTGGCTCAGGTTGGTGATGGCTTCCTCGGTGTTCCGGCTTGTTTCAAGCGCCTGGAACTGCGCGAGCTGAGCGATCATGTCCGTGTTTTCCATCGGGCTTAAAGGGTCCTGGTACATCAATTGCGTAGTCAGCAGCTTCAGGAACGAATCCCTGTCTAACTGATTCGTCGGCTTCCACAACGGACCGCTCATGTTACCGCTGTAAACCGCTTGGCCAAATCCGGCGTTGCCGCTCGCATCTTCGCCAAACTGCGCGCTAACCCTGTACGGGGCCGTTGAAGTAAGAAGACTGTCTACGCTTTGAGTTACCGACGACATTTTACGCACCTCCTTCCAATCAGATAAAGTATTCGAATGTATTGTTGCCGAACCGTCTGCCGGTGTCGCTACCCAGCTCACCGCTCAACGGGTCATTTTCGATTTCGTTCTCTTCGGCGCCTATTCCGTCCTTAAACACGCGCTTGGAGATTCCGGCTTCTTCGGCCATCTCGCGCCATGTCTGACGGGGCGAGCGGTCGTTCTCTGTGCCAACGTCTACGCTGAACGCGCCGACGTGCAGATTCTGCTTTTCCAACGCGTCCTTCAGCGTCTGGAGATTGCTTTCTACTATGGCCTTGACCTGCCTGTTTTCGACCTGCATGCGCGCCATCACTATGTCGCCGTGTACGCGGATGCTCATACGAACTTCGCCGAGAGTTTCGGGGCGCAGGACCATGCGGAGTTCGTGCGCGCCGTTGCGGACCGCGTGCTGCATCTTTTCGGTCAGTTGACGGATGACGGCTTCCTGATCTACGCGGGCCATCGCGGTGCGGGCTTTTTCGGCCGACTCGAGGGCTGCGCTGGCTCTGGAGTTGATCCCCTCAAGGCCAGTCTGCGAATCGCTGTCGCTGCTGTCGGCGGAGGCGGACGCTTCGGCGCTTGCCTCGGAGGTTGCGGCTTCGGCGGTTACCATGCTGTTAAGCACCATATTGGATGACGACGCGGCGGCGTTGCTTGCCGGGGCATTATTTGTATTGGCGTTATTTGCGTGGGCATGCTCGCCAGTGTGCGCGGTGTGGGCGTACTTGTCGCTGGCGGCCTGTTCGATATTGACGTTTTGTCCGACGATAACGCTTTGTTCTGCAGTAATGTTTTGGGCGGCAGTAACGTTTTGGGCGGTGTTGACGCTTTGACCGGCATTAACATTTTGACCGGCGTTAGCGTTTTGTCCGGCGTTGACATTGTGTCTGGCGCTGATGCTTTGTCCGGCGGCGTTGAAGGCTGCGAGGTTCTGCGCCGATGCTTCCGCACCGTTGATCTTGACGCTCTTGACGGCGCCGATGCGCAGATCTGTCATGTCGTCAACAATCTTTGTGAGTTCTATCGTCCGCAGCATTGATTTCTGCTGAACCGGCGTGTCGGCGTGTTCCTTATTATTCGCTGATTCCTTCGCGCTTATCGGGAGGCCGGCTTCTTTGCCTGACGCGCTCTTCACCGCTACCGCTACGCTCTCGGACGCTTTTTTGTTCGCGGCCTCTACGCTGTCGGCGGCTTTCTTATTGGCGGACTCGCTCGCGCTGATCGGAAGCGCTGCGTCGCTGGCGGCTGCCTTAATGGCTGTATTGGCTTCAGCGTTAACTTTTTCGCCGGCGTTATTCATCATGACCGCTCTGAGTTCGGCTGCCGCTTTTTCAAACGCCGCTCTGTTCAGCGCGTTGTTGCCTTCGAGGGCTCCGCTCAGAATTTCCGACTTGATAGCGCCTAACTTGACCGCTGCCTTCTCTATGTCAGTCATCTCGGCCTGCCCGCTCGTAATGGCGCGGACGCGGTCCATCGCGGATGTCAACTCTTCCTTAATAAGAGAAGCGAACGCTTTCACTACGTCGCTTGTAGACATGCCAAGGTTGGCGGGGTCGGATGCCTGCGGGATGCCGGCGGGAACGCTCTTATCGCTGCGCTCGGCGACCATCGCCGATATCATTTCCTGTATGCCGACAATCCTGAACGCCATCTCAAGATTGAACTTTTCCTTGCGCAGGGAGGACGAAAGATTGGCGAGGTCCGCCGGATCGTCCATGTCAACTATATCCGCCGACTGCGTAACCTGAGGCTGCGCCGCCGCGTCAGCCGCGAATTTGCCGGCGTCTAATCTTTCATTAACCAGAGTGATGGTCTGCTCAAGATACCACATGATAGCGGCGAGGTGTTCGATGTTCTCGGCGTCAAACTCTACAGTAAACGGCTTGCCGAGCAAATCTTCGTCGGACGTCAGCCCGAGCATCTCCGATATCCGCTTGAACGCGCTGCTTATAAGCGCGTCAGCGAACGTATTCTTGTTTTCGGGATCGAGGTTCAGGGCCTCAAGCTTGAGCGCGAGCCTGTCGCTGCCTTCATCACCAACTAACAGATGGCTGACGGCGTTAAGCTCAACAAAGAAACCAATTAATTCCTGATCGCTGAGCAGGTCGAGCGTGTTGTTTATAAAGTTGACGAAATCTTCTTCTGCACCGTTGGCATTGCTAACTTCATTTGTATTATTATTCTTGGCTGTATTGGCATTCGCACTGCCGTTTTTGGCAATCTCGGCCAGTTTCGCCATTCTCTCGCTTCCGTTCTCCATCGCCATCTTGAGCTTCGCCATGAACGCTTCCGGGCTGCCGCCTTCGGGGTTGCAGGCAGTCATCATCCTGGCCGCCTTGGCCTTGACTTCCGCTCTCTGCGCTTCCCAGCCGGCCGGCATGGCCATGTTGGCGGTATTGACGCCGAACAGATTGCCGGTGCTTACGTTGTTTTTGACAGATTCGTTCATCATTTTCTTTTCCTTTCGATCCCTCGTTATATTAATGGCCGCTTCCGTGCCGCCTACTTTATTAACCTGTTAATGCGCGCCGCTTTTTCCTTGCTCAGCAGAGACATGATCCGCGCCTTCTGCCTGTCGTCGCTCATCCTGCTCAGTATCTGCGCAACCTGCGAGTCGGTCAGCGTTTCCATAATAGCCGCCGCTTCGCCGGGCTTCATTGCTTCGTAAATCTTCGCCAGCTTCCTGATGCGGGCCACTTCCTCTTCGGGCAGCACGGCCAGCTTGCTCTCAAGCTGCGTGCGCTCCTTAACAAGCTCGCCCCTCTTGCTCTCTATCTCGGCCTGCAGCATCTCAAGACGCGCATACTGCTCTGTAAGACGCTCCTGCTCTCTGGCAAGGTCGGCGCGTTCCTGACGGATGGCTTCAAAGATCTTTGTATTCTGCGCCGAAAGCGAATCCCGGCGGGCGCTGTGCCTAACCTCTTCTACCTTCACCACCTGCTCCTCATCCTGCTTCTGAAAACCGTACTCGACCCTCAGCGTGCCGGTAGCGAACAGCATGGCTACATATAATAACGGAAAGGTAATCAGAGTTACTAACGCTATCGCTATGATATCACCTTTACGCATACTGTTTCGTCCTTACCCTGTCCTTTTCGTTTGCCGGCCCGGGACTTTCCCGCGCTCACTTTAAAAATACTGCAAATGGTGTGCCACGCGGTCGCTTTTGGTGTGATATTGATTGTAATGTGTTGATTTTGGCTGATTTAGGGGGATTGGGCTAATTGGGGATGGATGGGGGGATGATGGGACAAGGCAATTTTTGCCGGGGGGATGGGTGGCGGGGAATAGGCAAAATATTCCAAGGGGCAAAAATTACCGGGGGGATGGGCGGGGGTGAAGAATCCGGCAATCGTCTGAATCAGGATTTACAGGATTTAAGGATTTGCAGGATTAAAAACCTAAAATAACGTCAAAATCAATACAAAAAACGATGGTTTGTTTTAATCTTTTGACGTTATCCTGTTAATCTTCTAATCCTGTAAATCCTGATTCAGACAATGACCACGCATGAAACGGCAGGCGGCAGGTTGCCGCCCCTACATAACGTTTCTTAAAAATCAACCCTTAATTTATATTTAACAATAACCTCCTGCCCCTTCCCCACCGCCACATCAAACCTAAACGTATTAGCATCCACCTTAGTATGCTTATGCGAAGCATCGCGAACCTGCCACTGCCCACGGGCGTTCTCCTGCACGCGGACGGTGATGTCCTCGTTCTTGCGGTTGCGGATGGCGACCTGCCACTCCGTCTCGGTCTGCTTGGAGGTCCTCTGTACGAAATTGAGCTGCGTGCGCTCCGCCACGATGTCGAACGCTTCCCCTACGCGCAGGCGGATCTCCTCGTCGCGCGGCGTGTGGGCGATGCGGTCCTCCCCTATGAACTGCTGGCTGCCGTTGACGTCCGCCGTATATATCCTTATTATACCGGCGGGCAGCGGGTCGCCTAATTTGTTGTCCTTCGAGTTCTTGAACGTGAAGAACGAGACCACCGGCTGCTTGGAGGTGCCTTCGAACCGGCTGAGGAGGTGGACGTTCGGGGTGGTGACGTACTCCCTGTCCACGGCTAAGCCCTGCGCCTCCATGAGGCTTATCTGCTTGGTCTGGTTCTGCTTGAGCGTGGTGGGACGCTGGAGGTCGTACAGGTAGTACTCGAACATCTCGCTCTGCGCGAACTCAGGCGCAGCCGCCATCTCCATGGCCATGCCCCTGGCCGCCATGGGACGCACACCGCGGCCGTGATCCTGACGCACACGGTTGACCTCGCCGGCCACAAGCTTCAACTTCGCGTTCTCGTACTCACCACCGCTCTGATTGTTGACCGTCACCCAACCCGAAAGCCCGGAGGGAGCCTTGGCGTCGGCGCCCACCAAAAGGACGTAGTCGGCATTCCAGTTCATCCCGCCCGTCAGGTAGGATACTTCTAATTGATACTCGCGGGCAGTCCTGTTCCTGAATATCCACGACAGCGTGGGGCGGCTGATGAGGTTGCCGGGGATCGTCGGGAGGACCTTTATCCCCGGATGCCCGAGGTAAATCTTGTCCTCAATCTCATAGACCTCGCCGCCGTTCATGCTTAATAACTTCGCGTTGACCACGCGGTGGCGGTCCTGATACTCGTTTCGGTCGATGATTTGAATATCCTTGCCGACGTACTTCTCCATCAACTTGGCGTGGCTAATAAGGTCGTACTCGTAGTTCTGCTCGAGGACGGCGAAGTCGGCGGCGTTGGCTAACGGCTTGATGTGGACGGTTACCGGGTTGATCTGGTTGGCGACGTCCATGAACTGCAGTTCGCCTTGGCCGGCGGGGATAGTGATTTTGCGCTGCTCCTTGACCAATCCCAAATTTTTGTTGTAGATGGTGACCTCTACGGCCTGCCTGTCGGCGGCGGTGGTCTTGTGCGGGGCGGCGGCCGATGTTTTGGCCTGCTTAGACGACGC
>Ga0123356_10004131_pt1 | contig 15072 bp, 14 predicted proteins | sample TergutEmb28metaG_2_FD_92546 | JGI IMG/M metagenome (GOLD analysis project Ga0123356, IMG submission 92546) | Embiratermes neotenicus P3 segment gut microbial communities from Petit-Saut dam, French Guiana - Emb289 P3 | ecosystem: Host-associated > Arthropoda: Insects > Digestive system > Gut ... | reverse complement strand
CACCTACAGATATCCTCTTTAAAGAACGGACTCTGACATCACACGCAGAACACATCTTGCGCACTTGTCTGTTCCGTCCTTCTACTACAGTGATTCTAATTGTACCTCCGGAGGAAGTAACTCTCACCAGTTCAACATTTACAGCTTGAACGAGCCGATCGTCAATATTTATTGGTTGAAGAAGTGAATCAGCAGCCTTGACGATGTCGCCAAACACTTCTACTTCATATGTTTTTTGCTTTTCATATGAAGGATGCGTAATACGATTAGAAAACTCCCCGTCGTTTGTAAATAACAATAATCCCTCGGAGTTCATATCAAGTCTGCCAACAGGATATATCCTGATCCCAACGTCAGCTACGAGACTCATTACTGTGTGTCTTCCTCGATCATCACTCTTAGTCGTTATGTAACCGCGCGGTTTATTGAGCATAAGATAGACATGCTCGTCTTCAGCACGGAGAGGTTTACCATCAATAGAGATTAAATCCAATCCAAGTTTTGCGCTCTGCCCGAGAGTCGCAGGAATCCCGTTAACATAAATACGCCCGTCAAGAATCATTTTTTCCGCTTCTCTTCGCGATGCAACCCCGTGAGCGGATAGGATTTTCTGAAGACGTTCCCGTTTAGTTTTGATTTGGTTATCCTCTTCTGTTGAATCCATAATCTTTGATTCTTGTATTATCTTTCTCACTCTTCGTCTTTCTCTTTGTCCATGCTGCTAAGTAAATCAGTTACCTTATCTAAAACCTCAGGAACCTTTTCTATCACTCTGTCAACAGTTGATAACTCCGGAGGTGTAATGTACATTACTTCGACGTCTTTACCATTTGCTACAACAAACGCTATAGGAGAAATATTAACTCCTGCGCCGGTACCACCACCAAATCCTGAACCCTTACCATCCTGCTTTTGTGATAAGTCTGAGCCGCCACCTGCAAAACCAAGACTTACTTTTGACACCGGAATCAATGTAACACCATCTGCAGTTGTGATTGGTTCGCCAATGATTGTATTTGCATCAACCAAATCCCTCATTTTCTGCATCGTTATTTCCATCAAGTCACTAATCGGGCGCTTTTCCATTCTCTTTTCCATCCTTTCGCTTATACTTATGATTAGTCTCTTCTTTTTTATTTGGTCTACTTTTAAATAATATAACTAGTATTGGCAATAACGCAAAAATCATGTAAAAAACTTCCCATACAGCAATTGAGATAATGACCTTTGCATAAATCTTCTGCTCGTTTTCGCAAAAATCCGTCGTGGCTCTCAGGTCACGCTTCTTTATCCTGAAGTTACGCATCATTAATGGGATGATCGTATTAAAAACTGCGTTTGCAGCGCCAAACATGATTGCCGTGTTCGCCGGATTTTCATTTGCTGAAGTAAAATGTATCGTAAGTTGCTTTATCAGAAGTCTGCGTTTGAGTCTCTTGAGTGCGTTTGAGACAGCTTTGAGAATACCTATAAAATCCTTTAAACTACCGGGTTTTAATGCCTTGGAGTCACTTTTTTTCTTCTTTGGTTTCTTTTTTTTCTTTTTCTTTGGCTTTTTTTCTTTATCAGGATCCAAAAGCTTGATTCTAAGAAAACCTGCTTTAGCCCACAATGCTAATCCTGCTTCACTATACTCAACTATAACACCAAAACGCAATAATGCTATCAGTACAAGAGATGATATGATAATAGCTAATACGATCATACCTTTTTACTCCGTATCAATCTCATTTACTGATTCTCCGGTATCTGTCTCTTCTCCTGTGACCTCTGCCACTGTTTGATTTTCCGTTTCCTCTGCGATATCCGTTTCTGCATCAGACTCCGGCTCTTCGGTCAGTAACGCTTCTTCAGCTCTCTCTGCTTCTAAAGCAAGCTCTGCTTCTCTTGCTTTTAGCTCTAAAATCGCATTTTGGATTCCTTCTTTTTCATCTTCTGCATTTTCAACATGCGGTAGTTCAGGTAATTCCTTAAGGGACTCCAATCCAAATGTTCTAAGAAAGTTATGTGTTGTTCTAAAAAGCATCGGTCTTCCGGGAGCAGCCAGTCTTCCGCAAGACTCAATTAGTTCTCGTTCTGCAAGAAGTCCGACTGTGTATGAACTGTCCACACCTCTTATCTGCTCGATATACGCTCTTGTAACAGGTCCAAAATATGCGATTATCGATAATACCTCAAGTGCAGGTTGAGATAATTGAGGTGGTTTCCTGGTTTCAAGTGCTTTTCTAATATAATCGGCATACTCAGGTGATGAGCATAGTTGCAAGGTATCCTCAAGCTTAACAAGCCTTATACCGCGACGCTCGAAGCTGTAGCTATCGCGCAACTTATCAGCCGCTAATTCTACATCATCTTCTTCAACACCTAGAACGCCTGCTATCCGCGATGTTTTAACAGGTTCTCCGGAAACAAAGAGTATAGCCTCTATTGCACATTCGATATCGTGACTACTCATACGCTCAAGGTTCTCTGTTTTCGTTGAATCGACACCGTGCTCTATATGCACAGGTTGCTCAGCTTGCTTTATACTGTCCTCGTTCTCAGTACTTGCCACGTCAATAGTATCTTCTACCTGCTCGGTACTTTCTACTTGCTCAAGATTCTCCATCCGGTAATTCCTCTGCTGTAAAATCTGATATTTCCTCTGCTCTGCCAACACCGCTGTAAGATATCGTCATATCATCAGCGCCTCCTGCTATATGTGCACTTCCAACTCTGCAAAGTTCGAGTACTGCCACAAGAGTAGCAATCAGTTCTGTTCTACTTTTACTGCCGTAGAAAAGCTTTTGCAGCGGCATTTCTCCATTTTTTTTAAGCTTCACCAGGACTTCATCTATCTTCTCTGAAATGGAATATACAACACGACTTGGGTAAGCAGGTTCTCTTGTGTTTATACTGCTGAGCCTCAGGTTTTCTCTTCCGACTACATTAAAAATTGCTTCAAGTAGTTCTTCACTAATGTGCACGTACTCATACCCGGTGCCTGATGGCAAGTATTCAGGCGGTCCTGCCATCATCAGTCCATCACGTGTATACATGCCCGATAGTGTTTGAGCTATTTCCTTTATTTGAATATACACATCTCCGCGCCTTAGTTCTTCCAGTGATGTTATCAGCTGTTCAAGCTCTGATATCTCTTCTCCGCCGGAAAGCAGCATCTTTGTTTTTATATACATAAGATGAGATGCCATAGCTACAAATTCACTTGCTATATCGAGATTTAGTTCTACCATTTCGTCAAGGTATGCAAGGTATTGCTCAAGGATTTTCGAAATACTGATATCTCTGATTTCAATTTTATCCTTACTGAGCAGTTGAAGGATCAGCGTTAGCGGACCTTCAAAATCTGTCATATCATCTTTTTCTTTTACGATTCCTTCGAGCTTGAATACCGGTGTTTCCATATCTGTTCCTTTAATTTACTAGATTAAATGTAAAATCGAAAAATACGCTTAAACCTGAAAAAATCAATTCTGTGGGATATAGGATTATTCTGCCGATAATGTTTATACCAAAAAACATTTGCATGCCAACAATGACCAGAAGAACAATCATTCCGAATCGTTCATACTGCAGCACCTTATCATAAACTCTATCCGGAAGTAAGGAAAACAATACTTTCGATCCATCCAGAGGAGGTAACGGCAGCATATTAAAGACTGCTAATGCAATACTTATAAAAATCGTGTTATAGAGAATTTCTATTATCGTCGATCCGGCAGCAAACCCGGTGAGCAGCATAAATACTAAGCCAAACACCATCATCATCACTGTTGCAAGTAAGATATTTGAAACAGGTCCGGCAAATGCGGTTATTGCCATATACCGCTTCGGGTGCTTGAAATTTCGCATATCGACAGGTACAGGTTTTGCCCAACCGAATCTCATGAGCACCATCATAATAAGACCAACCGGATCAATGTGCTTAATCGGGTTGAGAGTTAACCTGCCCATATCCTTGGCGGTTCTGTCACCAAGTTTATAAGCTGTATACCCGTGCGCCAATTCATGTATCGTAATACACAAAAGGGCAGGGATTATCCTCATTAGAACTTGATTAACTAAATCACCGAGATTACCAAAATTCCTAAAAAAACCATCCAATGCATATATACCATTCTTATTGTTTTAAACAGTTATCCACCTGAATATTATTGTGGTTTAGGACTCCAGCTTTTTGCAGCATTTTCTATTATTGTAAGAAGCTGGTTTCTGTTTGTTCCTTTTTCAGCAGAGAACTCAATAATTAACGTATCATCCCGTAGATCCAAAGTTTCTCTAATAACTGCTATGTTCGACTCTACTGCTGATTTTTTCACTTTATCAACCTTATTTGCGACAATAACAAGGTTGCATCCTGAAGCTTTAAACCATTGTGACATAGTAACGTCATCTGCTGTTGGCTTATGTCTTACATCTACGATCATAACACCCAAAGTAATATGGTCAGGCTGTAAAAAAAACTCCTCCATCAACTTTGACCAACGTGCTTTCTCTGTTTTCGCAACTTTGGCATAACCGTATCCCGGGAGGTCGACAAAGTAAGCTTTATTATCTATCAGAAAGTAGTTAACATGTATTGTTTTCCCGGGAGAGGAGCTTACACGGGCGAAGCTTTTGCGATTGAGCAGTCTGTTAATTACTGAGGACTTCCCAACATTTGACTTCCCTGAAAAAACTATTTGGGGAACAGAGCTTTCGATCAGATCCCTTGATTTTGCCGCAGACTTAATAAACTCAACATTATTTACATTCATTGTGTTACATGCTTTATTGTCGTACCAACACGTGGTAAACCTTGCTCCTCTTCAATTATCGGTGTCACCTGATCTATTACGACCTTTTTATCAGCCTTAGAAAAGTCTAGTGCGATTTCCAGAATATCGTCAATATTATCTGTCGTTATAAAGTTCAAATCATGCCTGACAACCTGGTCTATTTCATCAAGATCAGGTTCATTTTCTGAAGGTATCAGTACAGTTTTCACACCTGATCGCAAAGCTGCCATAGTCTTTTCTTTTAGACCTCCGACTCGCATGATCCTTCCGCGTAATGTGATTTCTCCTGTCATAGCTATGTCACGTCTTACAGGTGCACCACTAAGAGCGGATATGGCTGCAATACACATTGTTATACCTGCCGAAGGACCATCCTTTGGTATTGCACCCTCCGGAAAATGTATATGTATGTCATGTGTTTTGTAAAACTTCGGAGATATACCTAGTTTATCGGCTCTGCTTCTTATATACGATATTGCGGCATGTGCGGACTCTTTCATAACATCTCCGAGATTACCTGTCAGTTCAAGCTTACCTGTACCGGCTAACACATTTACCTCAACCTCGAGCAAAGTACCGCCGGTGACAGTCCAGGCAAGTCCGTTTGCGATGCCCACATCGAATCCCTGAGTAACAGTTTCCGGTTTGAACTTGCGAACACCAAGAAACTCATCGAGTATCGTATTGTCCAGCTTTACTGATTTTACTTCTCCGGAAGCAAGTTTTGCAGCAGTTTTTCTACACACCGCTGCTATCTCGCGCTCAAGGATACGGACTCCGGATTCTCTGGTGTATGCTGAAATAATCTCCAATATGGCTACATCTGTAAGCTTTAGCTGTTTCCCTGTTATACCATGCTTTTTTCTTTGTTTTGGAATAAGATGCCTTTTTGCTATCTCCAACTTCTCAATATCGGTATAGCTTGTAAGTTCAATGACTTCCATCCTGTCAAGCAATGGACGGGGTATTGTGTCTACCGTGTTTGCTGTTGTAATAAACATGACTTCTGATAGGTCAAATGGAACCTCCATGTAGTTATCTCGAAATGTCATGTTTTGTTCAGGATCTAGTGCTTCTAACAACGCTGAAGCAGGGTCTCCCCTGTGGTCACGGCCAAGCTTGTCGATCTCATCGAGCAACATCAACGGATTACTGCTTCCTACCTGTTTTAGTGCAGAGATTATTCTACCGGGCATTGCTCCGATGTATGTTTTTCTATGTCCGCGAATTTCAGCTTCGTCATGAACACCACCAAGCGAGATTCTAGCAAGTTTTCTGTTTAAGGCACGTGCGACGCTTATAGCTACAGATGTTTTTCCTACACCCGGAGGTCCTACAAGGCATATGATAGCTCCTTTGATACTCGGAGAAAGCTGCCTTACTGCAAGAAATTCTATGATGCGCTCCTTGACCTTATCAAGACCAAAATGGTCGTCATCGAGAATCTTACGTGCTCTGGAAATATCCAGACGCTCATTTGTCTTCTGGTTCCAGGGCAACTCCAAACAGACTTCGATATAATTCCGAATAACAGACGACTCTGCAGAGCCATAAGATTGCTTTTCAAGTTTGTCTACTTCCTTGAGGATTTTCATCTCTGTATCATCGTCAAGTTTTAATGCAATGATCTGTTCTCTGTACATCTGAAGCTCATTTGCTTCGCCGTCAAATCCATCGCCCAGTTCTGATTGCAAAACCTTTAATTGCTCACGCAAAACATGATCTCTATGATTACTTTCAAGTTTTGCTCTTAGCTTTGTGTCAATTTGACGCTCTATGGCAAGAACCTCGATTTCTCGAGCAAGTATATCGCAAACGACCTCAAGTCGCTTTATCAACTCAAGTGTCTCGAGAATCAATTGTTTGCTTTCCGGTCTGGTATATATGTTTTGCACAATATAATCTGCCAGCACTCCGGGATCTATAATCGTAAATAGATTAAGCACAGTTTCTTTTGTAACACCGGGTGACAATGCAGCATATGTATCAAATAAGTTGACTGCCTTACGCATCAACGCTTCTACTCTGGGCGTTTGCTTTTGAATTACCTCCTCGGCAATCGGTTCAACTTCCGCAACAAGATACTTTCTTTCCTCGCGCATAGAAAGAAGCCTTGCCCGGCATTTACCTTCAACAAGCACCTTCATACCGCCGCCCGGTATTTTTAAGACCTGCTTTATATAGCAAATGGTCCCTATCTTATGCAAATCCCGTTGACTCGGAGTTTCCTTAGATATATCCCTTTGTGCAAGCAGGAATATCCTTCTATCCGTATTTGAAGCAGCATCAAGAGCACCTGTCGACTTTGCACGCTCAACATCGAAGTTGAGAAGCATGTTCGGAAACACTGATAGACCGCGCAATGCGAGTAGTGGTAAGTATTCTACTATTATGCCGCTGTGACTTCCTTGAATTTCCATTTTTGCTCTCCTGTTACGGTTTTCACCATAGAGACGGCTGATTCTCTAACCCTAATCCGGTATCCGTTAACTTGCAGACACTACATCCGGATCTTTTTGCTGTCTCTTACGTTTCGTTGTAAGCGGTGGTGAATCGTTGACAATACAATCCTGTGAAATCGTCACCTTATCGATATCATTATCTGAAGGTATATCAAACATTGTTTGGAGCATCGTTTTCTCCATAATGCTACGTAGCCCTCTTGCACCTATCTCCATCTCGATGGCTTTATCGGCAATGGCTCCAAGCGCATCTTCCGTGAACTCAAGTTTAACATCATCATAGCCGAGCAGTGTTGTGTACTGACGAACAAGAGAATTCTTGGGTTCTTTAAGAATCCTTATCATGTCCTCTTTTGTCAATGACTTGAGTGGTGCAATGACAGGTAAACGTCCGACAAGCTCCGGTATAAGGCCGTATTTGAGTAAATCGTGAGATTGCACTTCCTTCAGTATCTCGCTGATATCCCGTTCTTTCTTCGTCTTTATTTCAGCACCAAAGCCTATACTTTTTTTATCAAGCCTATTCTCAATTATTTTATCGATACCTTCAAACGCACCACCGCAAATAAACAATATGTTTGTAGTATCTATGCTTATAAACTCCTGATGCGGGTGCTTTCGTCCGCCTTGCGGAGGAACATTTGATACAGTACCCTCAAGGATTTTAAGGAGTGCTTGCTGAACACCCTCACCGGAGACATCGCGTGTTATTGATGTGTTCTCGCTTTTTCTGGTTATCTTATCTATTTCGTCGATATAAATGATCCCGCGTTGAGCAGCATCGATATCAAAATCCGCTGCTTGCAATAACCTGAGCAAAATGTTTTCAACATCATCACCAACGTAACCCGCCTCAGTCAGTGTAGTAGCATCTGCGATTGCAAACGGAACTTTAAGTATCTTTGCCAGCGTTTGTGCAAAAAGTGTTTTCCCGCTTCCTGTAGGTCCGATTATGATGATATTGCTTTTTTGCAGCTCTGTTTCATTATCATCTTGATTCACCAGACGCTTATAATGGTTGTAAACAGCAACAGCTAGCGTAATCTTTGCATCCTCCTGTCCAATCGCATAATCATCAAGTGTTTTCTTTATATCGATTGGTTTTGGCAGGTTGCCAAAGTCAATTGATAAATCAGGTTTATCTGATTGTACAATCTTCATTGGAACAAACTCATACCCAAGGATACTTGTACAAAGTGAAACACACTCATTGCAAATATACGATGCGCCCTGGCCTGCAATTATACGATCTACCTGATCCTGACGTTTACCGCAAAAACTACAACGTACACCTTTTGTTTCGTCATATCGTGCCATATAAAATGATCATTCCTTTACCGTTTTGATATTACATTGTCGATAATACCGAACTCTTTTGCTTCTTCAGCCGTCATAAAGTTATCACGCTCTGAAGCATTACTTACTTCTTCAACTGTTCTTCCGGTGTTCTCTGCAAGGATTTCATTCAATCTCTCTTTTGTACGCTGGATCTTCTCTGCATGGATTTGAATATCTGTTGCCTGACCCCTGAATCCGCCGCTTGGTTGATGGATCATTACCTCTGCATTAGGCAGAGCAGTACGTTTGCCTTTTGCTCCGGCTGCAAGCAAAAATGCTCCCATACTCGCAGCCATTCCTACGCATATCGTTGCCACATCAGATTTGATATACTGCATCGTATCATAGATAGCGAACCCTGAAGTAACTGAACCACCGGGACTATTGATGTAGAACTGTATATCCTTATCAGGATCTTGAGCTTCGAGATAAAGTAACTGTGCAACAACAAGACTTGCAGTTGTATCATTAACTTCTTCACTTAAAATAACTATTCTGTCGTTAAGTAATCTTGAGAATATATCATATGATCGCTCACCACGTGATGTTTGTTCTACTACTATCGGTACCAAACTCATTTCTTACTTCTCCACTCCTTCTTTATTCTTTGCGGTCGTTTTTTTTGTTTCTGTCTTTTTTGCTGCCGGCTTTTTTTCCGCTTTTTTTGAAGCCGTTGTCGACTTTTTCTGTGAAGAAGCTGCCGGTTTCTTTGGTTTGTCTTTTCCGGACGGTTCTTCCTTGTGTTCTTCAACTATTGCGTTCTCAACTACAAGTTTTATAGCGGCTCGCAGTTTCAAATCCCTAATTATCTCCTTTTGGGGAATAGACTCTTTTACCTTATCAAGTTCCATATTAAAGCGTTCCGCAGACTTTTTAAGTTCTTCTTCCACTTCTTCATCGCTTATTTCTATACCTTCCAGCTCTGCGATTTTTTCAAGTGCAAGCATACCCTTAACTTGCTTCTTACTTGTATCGCGCATTCTTTCTTCAAACTGTTCAGGTGTCACTCCCAACATCTGCATATATTGAGCCGGCTGCATACCATAAGCGGAGATTTGCCTTGTGAGATTATTCATTGAGTTATCATACTGTTCATCGACCATTGCATCCGGTATATCAGCTTCAAGGGATTCTACGAGCTGATCCATCAACAAGTTTTCAAAAGTCTCATCCACATCCTGTTGTCTTGTTTTTAAAAGTCGGTCTTTTATATCTGCCTTATACTCTTCAAGAGTATCAAATTCAGAAACATCTTTAGCAAACTCATCATCAAGCTCCGGCAAGCTCTTCCCTTTTACTTCATGGAGTTTAACTTTGAATACTACTGCTTTTCCTGCAAGATCTTCTTTGTAGTTAACCGGGAATACAAGATCAATATCACGTTCTTCTCCCACAGCCATACCTTCGACCTTCTCTTCAAATCCCGGTATAAACTGACCCGAACCAAGCTCAAGCTCGTAGTTTTCTCCTTTACCGCCTTCAAATGCGATATTATCCACAAAGCCCTCAAAATCTATAACTGCAATATCACCGTTTGCAGCAGGACGATCAACTTTCTCTATTCTTGCATTTCGTGTTCTGACCGATGCCACTTCGTTGTCAATTTCGCTCTCGGGCACTTCAACTTCCGGCTTTTGCGCTTTGAGACCTTTATACTTTCCGATTACAACTTCAGGATGTAATGCGGCTAGCAGCGTTACTTCCGCACCGGAGTTATCTTCTTTAATATCAACATCGGAAACTTTTGGATAACCAACTACGTTTAAATCAGTTTCTTTTATCGCAAAACGAAGTGCTTCCGGTAATATTTCGTCTAAAGCATCACTGAGGAATATCTCAGCTCCGTACATTCTTTCAATAATCTTACGCGGTGCTTTTCCTTTTCTAAATCCCGGTACAGCGATTCGGTTCCTGTTTTTGATATAGGCTTTATTAACTGCTGCTTCTAATTCTTCCGGTTCGACTTCGATCACTAACTCTACTTCGTTTTTCTCTTTTTTTTCTGAACTCTTTAGTTTCAATCCAACATTCCTCCCGACTAATTATGCGCACATGGCACACCAAGATATTTTACCAAAATTGCATCAAAAATGCAAATATATTTTGTCAACTCAAGCTTTGATACTCTACAAGCGAGGAGTAAACTCCGCCCTTATTTATCAAATCATCATGAGAACCGCTTTCAACAATTTTCCCGTCTTGAAGTGCGATAATCAAATTCGCCTTTTTTATTGTTGAAAGTCTGTGTGCTATGACTATGATTGTTCTTTGACCTATGATCCTGGATATAGCATTTTGAATCTCTCGTTCAGTCTCGGTATCTACTGCCGAAGTCGCCTCGTCCAGCAAAAGGATCGGTGTGTTTCGTAATACAGAGCGGGCAATTGAAAGGCGCTGCTTCTGACCACCGCTTAACCTGACTCCTCTCTCGCCTATTAAAGTATCATATCTATCCGGTAATGAGTTAATAAACTCATCGACACATGCGATTTTTGCTGCTTCTTCTATCATCTCCGGTGTAGCATCTTCAGTGCCATATGCAATATTCTCACCAATTGTACCGTTGAACAGAAAAACATCCTGCAAAACAAGACTTAATTGATTACGTAAGCTTTCAAGAGTCATATCCTTTATATCGATCCCGTCCATCATAATTGAGCCCGAAGTCGGATCATAAAAACGTGCAATGAGTCCTGATATCGTGCTTTTGCCCACCCCTGTCGGACCGACTATTGCTACCATCTGACCTGCTTTCGCTTCGAAATTTATATCGCAGAGAACTTCGATATCATCCTGATACGAAAATGACACATCACGGAACTCGATTTGTCCGCTTAATCTGTCTACTTCTATTGCATCCGGACTGTTCTTTATATCCGGCTCAACATCGAGGATTTCAAACACTCTTTCTGTACCTGCAAGCCCCTGTTGGACATCTTCAACTATACGAGTCAGCATCGCTACAGGGGTGTAAAACAAGTTTAGATAAAGTAAAAATGCAACAACATCCGATATATTCAGACCTGTTCTGAGAGCTATTATCGGTCCTGCGATCAAAACTATTATTGTTCCGATCGTTGTTATAAAGGCGACCGACGGGTGAAGAATACCGGCATAGAAAAGTGCTTTTATGATATCCTTCGTATATTGAGTAGATTTAACCAATACCTTTGCAGATTCCTGCTCCTGTTTATTAAAAACCTGTATTTCCTTTATACCTGAGAAGTTATCCTGCAACACAGCATTGAGTTCTGCTATCTTCTCTTGTGCGCTTTTGAAATGCTTTCTCATAAGTCGTGGAAGCATAGATACGACTGCAATAAACGGAATAGGAATGCAAACTAACAGAGCAAGGAGCGGGTTCATAACAAAAAGGATTACAAGGACACCAATGATTGTTAGTATATTGGTAATTATTTCCGGCAGTGCATGTGCAATCAAGCTTTCAAAAGTTGCTGTATCGTTGATTACCCTTGACATCAACTGACCCGTTTGCTTGTCGTGATAATAGCTCATTGACAGGTTTTGCAAATGGTCGTAAAGAATGCCGCGTACTTTATTTACCATATTCCATGATGCGACATGTGATAGGTAGTTATTTAAAAATTGACATACACCACGCAGAGCAAAACAAAACAGCAAAACAATTGCAAGAATCGTTATCCTGTCAATTGATGTAGAAAGCTCGCCACTTTCCATAATAGCAATTATCTGTCTGGTAATTTCAGGCGCTAGTAAATTAGCTCCGGTGATGATAAAAAGGGCAATCGTTGCTATAACGAGTAAATGTGCCCAAGGGCCCGCAAATCTGAACAATCGAATCAGTTTTTTCAATCTGGTGAATTTTCCTTTCCGTTACACTTCAAGATAAAACGAAAACATTTTGTACTCCGCAAAATAAGCGCCCCCACAATTCAATGCACCTTACAAAAAGTACACGTCGTGAGGGTGCTTTATTGATTATACAGACTCTTTTCTTCTGTTATTCTAAATCAAAATCGATTTGCTGCGTTGGAGAAGGTGGTGGCTCTGTCGGTGGCGCCGGCGGAGGTGTCTCGGCAGCAGCTCGCGCAGCCTGACGGAATCTCTGTCTTGATTGCTTAATCTCTTCTAAAGCGGCTGTGAGCGCTTCTTCTGTGCGATGCATTGCATCATCAACATACTCATTTGCTACACGGCGAAGCTCGGTTGAGGATGTTTCTGCATAGTTAAGCATTTCATTACTTTTCTGTCGTGATACTTTGATAATTTCCTGATCATCAATGAGCTGTCTTGCACGTTCCTCTGCTGTACGTTTTATTGTTTCTGCTTCACGTTTTGCGTTGTTTATAAAGTCTGCACGTGCATCAAGTAATCTTTTTGCTTCGGCTATCTCCGTTGGAAACTGACCTCTGATCTCATCAAGGATATCCAGAGCTTTATCTCTTTCGATTATACACTTTTCGGCTCCAAGCGGAACACCCCACGCTTCGGTTATCATTGCGTGAAGCATATTTAACATTTCCGGAATCCTGCTGCTCATTTGAACATCATCCCTTCACTTTCAACTTTACTGATAACATCATCAATTATCTCATGCGGAACAAATGTCTTAAGATCCGCACCGTATCTTGTCATTTCTTTAACTGCTGATGAACTGATATATGTATACTTCTCACTTGATGGCATAAAGAGCGTCTCTATCCCGGGTTCAAGTTTTCTGTTTATAAGAGCAATTTGAAACTCTTTGTCAAAATCAGATACTGCACGTAGCCCTTTGATTATTACTTTTGCGTCTCTTGCTTTCATGTACTCTACAAGCAGATCTTCGGATGACTCTACTTTTACGTTTTTGTATCTCACTACAGTACGCTTAATGAAGTCTACTCTTTCTTCTCGGGTGAAAAGCGGGCCTTTATCTGAGTTTATCATGACACATACATACACTTCGTCAAACACCGCTGCAGTGCGTCTTATTATGTTAAGATGTCCGAGTGTTATCGGGTCAAAGCTACCGGGGTAAACAGCTATGCTCATGTTGCTCCTCGTATGTATTTCGTTATCTTTACACCCCCGTACTTATACTCCTTTTCAAGCATGTATGGCGATGTCACTTCAGGCGTTGAACTATCAACTTTTATTTCGCATATCATTATACCATTAATGTTAAGTTTGTCAAATTCGGTAATTTTAGAAACAGCCAGTTCAGCAAGCTTTGAATCGTATGGTGGATCTATGAAAATCAGGTCAAATTTTTCTTCACCTTCGAGAAAGCGTAAAGCGTCACGAGCATAAATAGAGGCCATATCCGAAAGACCGCATATTTTGAGATTTTCGCGTATCAACTTAATAGATTCGGTAGCCGAATCCACAAACACAACACTCCTTGCACCACGAGACAGTGCTTCAATACCGAATTGACCTGTCCCAGAAAAAAGATCAAGCACTCGCCTGCCCTCGATATCAAATTGAACTATGTTAAACACAGACTCTTTCACCTTATCACTTGTTGGTCTGATTTTATCACTAAGTGGCTCCTTTAGCTTGCGTCCTCTTGCGATACCACTAATTACTCGCATCATCGCCCTCCCTCTTATTGCTCTCCTTGTTTAGCATACTTTTTGACCTCAGGTTTCTATGATACTCAATTGCGAATCTATGCGCCTCCTCCTGTATTGTACCTATCAATGCAAACACAGCAGGATTTGCCGAAAGTCCGATTTCTTCACCATTATGCGATACAAGGGCTCTGGTTCTGTGTTTTTCATCTTTTACCATACCAAACACCGGCACTAATATATCCTGTTCTAAAAGCTTCTTGTAAGCGACTGAAGCATGGTTTGCTCCACCATCGACAAGCATTAGATCGGGTAAAGGCGAGAATTTTTCATCTCCGGCAAGAAATCTCTTGATTCTTCTTGATAAAACCTCTGCCATACTTCCATAGTCATCCTGACCTTTTTTTGTCTTTATCTTGAAACGTCTGTAATCTTTCTTGCTTGGTTTTCCTCTGACGAAGACTATCATTGAACCGACAATATCGGAGGAACCTGTATTTGATATGTCATACGCCTCGATACGGTCGGGAGTCGACTCAAGATTCAAAGCCTTTTCCAGCCATTGATGAGTCTTAAGTACTTTTTCTTTGTATAGAGCTGCATGTGCTTCGATAGGATCTTCAGTAAAGAACTGTTTCTGTTCAAGCACCTTTATTGCCTTAATGCGATCACGTAACAAAGCAGCAACTTCAAATGCAAGATTATCAGATGCCTTTGTCATTTCTTTAGTAAGTTTCTTTATCAAACTGCCGGTTTTACCTTGAAAAATATCGATTGCAGCAGCTATTGCGTTTCTGTAGTCATCAGCAAGCTCTGCTTTTTGACAATATGCACGGCAGTTTCCCATATCATGGTTAAGACATGGGCGTTGCCTTCCGATAATTTGCTTGAGATTTTTACCGCAAGTAGGGATTTTTAACGCCTTACTGACTGCGGAAATAGCCTTGCGAGTGTCTT
>Ga0123356_10004130_pt1 | contig 15074 bp, 16 predicted proteins | sample TergutEmb28metaG_2_FD_92546 | JGI IMG/M metagenome (GOLD analysis project Ga0123356, IMG submission 92546) | Embiratermes neotenicus P3 segment gut microbial communities from Petit-Saut dam, French Guiana - Emb289 P3 | ecosystem: Host-associated > Arthropoda: Insects > Digestive system > Gut ... | reverse complement strand
GAAGGGGCTGCCGCTTGAATTTTATGTGGCCCCTCTTCCCACTAAACCTCAAACCTCATGCCCCCATGGGGTGCTTTGCTTTTCCAGCGAACGGCTGGCGGGGTTAGATGTTTTCACGATAAAAATCACCTCAAAAATTATACTTGCCAAATCTCCACTCGCAATTGCCGATGCGATAGTCCGCGAACTCCTCCGCCGTCATGTGATGGAAGTAGGACTCAATCATACGGCACACGCCGCCGTGGGAAACGATCAGAACAGTTTTATCTGGATGATTTACCTTGATGCCTTCCAGCACACCATACACTCGATAATTTAATTGCAGCAGGGTTTCCCCGGTTTCGCCCATGGGCAGGGCAAATTCCTTGCCCTTAAACAGCCGCAGGGCTTCGGCGGCCTCCTCACGGTCCGCGCCGTCGAAGCGTCCAAAGTCCCATTCGCGCAGGCGTTCTTCAAAAATGATTGGCTTGTTGATGGCTTCCGCTACGATCTTCGCCGTCCTGCTTGCGCGCTGCATTGGAGAAGCGATGATGAGATCAATCTCTTCCAGTTGCGCAACTTTTTCAGCCAGGCAATGCGCCTGCGCGATGCCCGTTTCGTTGAGAGGAATATCGCTGGTGCTGCAAATTCGATTTTGCGCGTTCCAGTCTGTTTGCCCGTGGCGGGCGTAGAATAATTTCATGGGTTCTCCTAGTATTATTCATTCGGGGTTGGCAAATATGCTACGCGTTTCACCTTCAATCGCCTTCTTGTCAAAAACTCGACGCCTTTGCTCATTGTTGTTCGCGGATGCTGGTATATATCAATATTCATTCGCAAAGGCTCATCAATGATATAGAGAAAGCCTTGCTCTCTTCCATTATGGGAAATGGGCGAGAAAATCTCGTCATATTGAAGCTCTGTCGGCTGAGCCGCAAACGCTACGGCCAGCTCTTTCCATTGGGTTATCGTAGAGCCTTTCCGCAGAGCTTTAAATTCTTGGCTGGAGCCGTGATACTAAGGCTTTATCATGTCGACTGGGTATTCCATCACACATCCTCCAAAGCTATTTGCTGACTTGCTTGTTGCTGCGGCAGTTTTATCCCCAAATGCTGGTACGCTGCGGGCGTGGCGATCCTCCCCCTTGGCGTACGTCCCAAAAAGCCGATCTGCATCAAATACGGCTCGTAGACATCTTCAATTGTAATCGACTCTTCGCCCACAGCGGCCGCAAGGGTCTCAAGGCCGACTGGGCCGCCATTATACTGCGTAATCATCACATTGAGGAGCCGCCTGTCAATCAGATCAAGGCCCAGCTCGTCGATTTCCATGCTGCGCAGGGCCGTTTGCGCGGCCCGGGTGTCAATCGTTCCGTTGCCCACCACCTGCGCGAAATCCCGCGCGCGCTTGAGCAGCCGGTTGGCGATGCGCGGCGTGCCACGAGCCCTGGAGGCCAATTCCAGCGCGCCGTCGCTGTCGATTAAGATATCCAGAATCCCGGCACTGCGGCGCACGATGGTGGCAAGCTGCTGCGGGTCGTAGAGCTCCAGGCGAAGGATCACACCGAAGCGATCTCGCAAAGGGGCGCTAAGCTGGCCGGCCCGCGTGGTCGCTCCGACTAATGTAAAATGCGGCAAATCCAGCCTGATAGACCGGGCCGAAGGACCTTTTCCAATAATAATATCCAGGACGTTGTCCTCCATGGCGGGGTAGAGGACTTCTTCCACGGCCCGGCTGAGCCTGTGGATTTCGTCGATGAAGAGGACGTCGCCTTCGTTTAAATTGGTGAGCAGGGCCGCCAGGTCGCCGGGTTTTTCGATGGCGGGCCCGGAGGTCACGCGGAAATTAACGCCCATCTCGTTGGCGACGACGCCCGCGAGGGTTGTTTTGCCGAGGCCCGGCGGTCCGTAGAGCAGCACGTGGTCCAGGGCCTCGCCCCGGCCCCGCGCGGCCTCGATGTAGACGGCGAGGTTTTCCTTGGCTTTGTCCTGCCCGATAAATTCCCGCAGGCGGCGGGGCCGTAGGCTGAGTTCGATTTCGGCGTCGCGCTGGGTGAGTTCGGGGGAGGCGATGCGTTCTTCGTCCATGGGGTCCTCCAATTCGGAATGCGGAATTTATATATACGGCGGGGCGGTTATGTTTCCTTCGCGCACAGGCAGAATGGATGCCCTTCCGGATCCAGCAAGGTAACGTACCGCTCACCGCCATATTGCACTTTTGGCTTTGTCGCGCCGAGCCGGAGCGCTTCCTCCACTGCTGCGGGGAGGTCGTCCACCCCAAAATTGAAGTGCATCTGCTTTTGCTGTTTGCCGGGTTCCTCCGGCCAGACGGGCGGGATGTAGTCGAAATCACAGCCCATGAATAAAATGCGCAGGCCCTCCGGCGAAACCAATGCCGGGCAGCAGTAAAGCGTGCACTGCTTCCAACCGGTTATCGCGGCATAGAACTCCCTTGTGCGTTTTGGGTTCCCGCAGTCAACCGAAATATCGCCGATGTAAAATCCCTTAATCATAAATCACCCCGCCAAAACTTTCAACGCCAGCTTGATTTTCGCCTGGATGTCCAGGCTGTCTTCCAAACCGCGCAGGGCAAGCAGAGCCTCCGACTGCTGGTATCCCAGCGCCAAAAGCGCCGCCAAAGCCTCGCTGTCGGCTGAACCAAAGGCGTTGCCGGTGAAGACCCCGGTGTCCTGCGCCCTGAATCCTGATTCCTGCGTTAGCTTGTCCTTGAGTTCAAGCACCAGGCGCTGCGCCAGTTTCGGGCCGATCCCTTGTGCGCGGGTGATGCTTTTGGCGTCGCCGGACGCGACAAAGTAGCCCAGCTGCTCCGGCGTGAAAGCCGAAAGCAATGCGAGGGCCGCCTTGGGCCCGACGCCCGTGACCGCGATGAGCTTGCGGAAGCACGCGAGCTCCGCCCGGGAGGCAAAGCCGAAGAGCTCCATGGCGTCCTCGCGGACATTCAGATGCGTGAAGAGTGTCGCACGTTCGCCCATGCACAATTCACGAAGCGTATTCGCTGTCGCGGCGCAGGCATATGCCACGCCGCCGCAGTCAATGGCCAGTATGGCCTCTTCCATATGTATGATGGTACCGGTGAGGCTGTAGAACATCAAAGTATCCTCCGTTCCTTCCATTCGGCAAAGAGCCCATGCCAGACGTTATTGGGCACCGGCCAGCCACCCTTGGCGCTTGCTTCCTCCAGAAATTCAAGAAAGAGCAGTCGGCCAAGCTCCGTGCCCCGCAGGGCCAGCTGCGTATAGGGCAAATCTCCCGCAACACGCCGCCAGGCTACAAATTCATAGGGCACGCGGCGTTGGTCGAAGGCGATTTCGCCGTGAGCGCAGGTAATAAACGTTACGCTCGCCGTGAACGCCGGGTCAAAATTTTCGCCGACGGATCCTGCGTTGCAGATATAGCGCCCGCCCGCCTGGTGCAGCGACGCACGGTGGCTGTGCCCGCAAAGAATTACGGTTTCGTCCGTCATATCAAGGGCGCGCTGTATTCTATCATCGGTGGTCAGGCTTTCGTTGTTGACCCAGGGCGAGCCGTGCAGCATACGCAGGGAGAAATTTTCATAGCGCAGCGTCATTTGCTCATGCAAGGCTTCCAGCCAATGGAAGTCCGCTGGGTTCAGGGCGGCATATATCTCCCGCGTGGCAGCGAATTGATCGTGACGTGCCCAGGTGTCGCTATATGCGCCCCTGTGCTGGGCCAATTGATAGCCTTCGCCATTGCCGCGAATCACGATAGCGTCGCAGGCCTTGAGCTCCGCCAAAATGTCCTGCACATGACCGGGGCCGAAGAGATCGCCCAGCACGAGGATTTTGTCTGCCCGCTCCCGCGCGATTTCCACCAGCGCCGCCCGCAGCGCCACAATGTTCCCGTGGATATCGGAGATGACCGCGAATTTCATGGCGACACCTTTACCTTCGCATCAGCCGCAGCAGCGATCCAGTAGAATGTGCGTGGCAAATGGCGATGGCCAGTGCATCGGCGACGTCGTCGGGCTTTGGGCAGGCGGTGAGGTTCAGCAGCAGGCGGATCATGTCCTGCACCTGCTTTTTTTCCGCGCGGCCGTAGCCCACAACGCTCTGCTTGACTTGCAGCGGGGTGTACTCATACACCGGCACGCCATGCCGCGCCGCCGCCAGGATAATCACGCCCCGCGCCTGGGCGACATCTATCGCCGTTTTCGCGTTGGTATTGAAAAATAGCTTTTCGATGGCCATGGCGGCGGGCCTGTGCTCAATGACAAGCCGCTCCACGCCTTCATATATATCGCATAGCCGCCGGTCGAATGAAACGCCGGCCTTGGTTGTGATGGCCCGGGCTTCCAGCAGCTCGAAGCGATTGCCTATGTAATTGACAACGCCAGTGCCTACAATGGCGTAGCCGGGGTCGATGCCAAGGATAACCATATTTATCCTTTCTTTTACTTGACTTTGGTAAAGCGGTGTCGTATAATGGAAGAAATTAGGAGAGGAGGATTGGTTAAAATGAAAGATTTGTGGGTTGCGTTTAGAGATTTAGATGTTGCTATACAAATGGCACTCATTCCTGCATCGCTAGCTTTTCTTGGGATTTTCATTAAAGGCTTTTTTGACATAGTAATTGCTTTGATTAATAAGTATATGTCAAAAGATAAGTCCAAAGAAATGTTGCTTCAGCCTAAAAAACCGAACCTCAACTATCGACGGGCTAAGGTGTATCGGGAGTGTGGCGATTTTCAAGAAGCGCTAAAATGTTTCGAACAAGCTAAGATAGATTGTGAACCAGATAGCTCCGAACGAGCATCAATATTATTTTGGGAAGGAATGGCGCATAAAGATATTGCGCAATACGACCAAGCGATTAATTGCTTTTTAGAAGCGTTGGCGATTTGCTATACCGATTCAGAGAGAGTTAAGGGCAGATCACTTGTTTGTGAAAGCATTGCCATTACATACTGGGCTCAAGGTAAGTACGATGAAGCGCTTACATGGCAACATAAGTTGCTTATTCTTGGTAAACTCAGTACGAAACAAAGACTGAGTAAAAAAGAAAAACGAAAGTGGGTGGACAAAGAGACAACATATTTATATGCTATGTATTTAGGTGCAAAGAAACTTAAGTCGTCTATTCACTGGTCTAAAGATAATTCCTTTGGTGAATGGCTTGATAAACAGCTTGAGGAATTCTCAAAGACTAATAGTCTTCGCGTTCCCGTTCCCTCACTACTAACCTTACCGGCGTACCCTCCAGCCCAAACACCCCGCGAATCTGGTTCTCAATATAACGCTGGTAGCTGTAGTGAAATAATTCATAACGGTTAACGAAGCACACAAATGTCGGCGGGCGGGTGCTGGCCTGGGTCATGTAGTAAATCTTCAGGCGGCGGCCTTTGTCCGTGGGGGGCTGCACCCGGGCGGTGGCGTCGGCCAAAATGTCGTTGAGCTTGCCCGTGGTGATGCGCATGGCATTCTGCTCGTCCGTAAATTTGATGAGATCATATAAGCGATGGATGCGCTGGCCCGTAAGCGCTGAAATAAATATAATCGGCGCGTAGCTCATGAAGGAGAAATCCTGCATGAGTTCTTTTCGCATTTTATCCATGGTCTTGCCGTCTTTTTCGACCAGGTCCCACTTGTTGACCGCGATGACGCAGCCCTTGCCGGCTTCATGCGCCAAGCCCGCGACTTTGGAATCCTGCTCGGTGAAGCCCTCCACGGCGTCGATGAGAATCACGCACACATGCGCCCGCTCGATGGCCATTTTCGCCCGCAGCACGGCATATTTTTCGATGCGCTCGTCCACGCGGCTTTTTCTTCGAAGACCGGCGGTATCAATTAAAAGGAACTTGCCCTTTTCGTTTTCGACTAAAGTATCAGCGGCGTCCCTTGTGGTCCCCGCGATTTCGGAGACGATCATGCGCTCGTGCCCGCACATTTTATTGACGAGGGAGCTTTTGCCGGCGTTTGGCTTGCCGATGATGGCTACTTTGACGACTTCCGGCTCTTCTTCATCTTCTTTCGGATTGGGCAGGTGCGCGCAAACCGCATCAAGTAAATCCCCAGTACCGTGGCCGTGGATGGAAGAAACCGGCACCGGATCGCCCAGGCCAAGGTTGTAAAATTCATATAACTCGGTCGGGATATCGCCGATGGCATCGCATTTGTTTACGCACAGGATGACGGGCTTGCCGCTCTTTTGCAGCATCTGCGCGACCTCGGCGTCATTGGCGACGACGCCGCACTTTAAATCCGTCACGAAGATGATGGCGTCCGCGCTTTCGATGGCGACCTGGGCCTGTGCGCGCATTTGCGTTAGAATCGCGTCGTCGGCGTAGGGCTCGATGCCGCCGGTATCGACGACTAGAAATGTGCGGTCGAGCCACTCGCAGTCGCCGTACAATCGATCTCGCGTGACGCCGGGGGTGTCGTGCACAATGGCGCGGCGCGTGCCGGTGAGCTTATTGAACAGGGTCGATTTGCCCACGTTGGGGCGGCCGACGATGGCGACGATGGGTTTCATGTATTCTCCTCTAATTCTTGTTGCGCCTTCTTTGGCAATTTCGCCCGCACGACTTGATAGGCGTGCTCGATCATCCGCAGGATTTCTTCGTCCGGCACGCCGCCGTTCAATTTCACGGTGTTGAAATAGGGCTGCTGCACCGGCGGGCAGTGGTACCCTCTAGTGACAACCCCGGGGTACAGCTGACGGTAGAATTCGCCGGCGGGCCTGTCGCAATTGAATGTCGCCGTGGGCTCGCCCTTGAGCGTAAATACCTGTGCGAAGATGCGGCCCGCCTCCTGCGACGGCGCCTTGATCTTGCAAATCGCGGCGTCCGGGCCGAAGGGGTAATCGAGATAGGCGCCGGGAAGCGCGAGGCAGATGTCTACGATTTCTTGTTGGGTCATATGAGAGCCTCCGTCCGGCAGGGATTTTCTTTTAGCTAAAATGCCCTCGCCAAATAATTCGCCACGCCGTCTTCCTCGTTGGAGCCGATGACGCCATGCGCAACGGCCTTGACGGCCTCGGCGGCGTTGGCAACGGCATAGGCCTCGTCGCAGGCGGCGAGCATGGGGATGTCGTTCACGTCGTCGCCAAAGCCGACCACGCGGTCATACCCGCCCCAGGCCTTTAAATCCGCCACGGCAGCGGCCTTCGATGCGCCGGCGCTCGCGACTTCGATGAACCAAAAATCGGTGTACTTGTCCTTGTAAAACGGCGCGTAAATTCCTTCGACCGCCCGGATCTCATCGCGGACCGGAAGCAGGGTTTCGTACGTTTCCTTGACGGAAAACATGCACACGCATTCGTCCGCCACATCCTCCAGGCGTTCTACCTGGGTTAGCCGGACGCTTTGGGGCGCTACCAGCTTGTCCCGCAGGCGCTTCTCGTAGTATTGCCGCGCGGGGAGCGGGAAATGTTCCGGCGATTCGTAATAGAGCGTTTGCGTGTTTGCCTTGACCGCGTACGCGAAGCCGGTCATGCTGCGGCGGCGCAAGATTTCGATGATTTGACAGAACGATTCCGGCTGGATTCCCTTCGCGGAAAAATACGCGTCCCGCTCGATGTCATAGCAGACGGCGCCATTCATCAGGCTCACTGGAACCCGCAGCCGCAGCCCGCCGGTCACCGCCGTGGCGCTCAGGGTGCTGCGCGCCGTGGCGAGGGAAAAATGCATCCCCTTCGCGATGAGCCGATTGATGGTATCGCGGCTGCTAAGCGTCAACGAAATGTCGTCGCGCAGCAACGTGCCGTCCAGGTCGGAAAGATAGAGGGTCTTCATTGGTGTTCTCCCAGCATTGATTTCAACAGCGCCTCCGCGTCATTTTTCACGGTCTTCACCGGAATCCCGAGGGCCTCAGAGATATCCTCAAGCGTCATATCGTCCAGGGTCAGGCCATCATGATTGAACATCGCGGCGGGCAGCAGCAACGCCCGGCCCAGGTCCTGCCCGCGCAGCTGCGCGACGATATCCTGCCCGGTGAGCAGGCCCGCCACGGTGATTTGCGGCCCAAAAAAGTCATTGCGCACGCAGCAAACTTTCATTCTCTTATTATGCCATATTTTTTGAATTTCGTCAACCAAAAATTTCATGAGAGGAAACGCGGCCTCGCCGGTGGCGATTGCGCACGCATATGGCGCGTCTTCAAATGCCGCTTCGTCCAGCAAATCCAGGAAATCCCGCTTGAGGCTCGCCCAAAGCCCCACGCCGTTTTCCAGCTGCCTGAACTCGCCGTAATAGTTAATATCGGGCATGTTGCGGCCTGCCAGAATGAAAAACTCGTCGGCGCAGCATAACTCAATAGATGAACCCGCGCGAAAATCATCGAAGCAATCAATCACAGCGGTGGCGGCTTCTTTTGTAAACGGGCGCAGGGGCGTGAGACGCTCGCGATATTTTGTCAGGCCTACGGGGACGGCCGCGATGGAACGGATGGTTGGCAGCTTGATCAGCTCTTGCAACGAGTACCGCAGCTCCCCGCCGTCGTTCCAGCCGGGGCAGAGCACGAGCTGCGCGTTGACGTCCATGCCCGCTTCGGCGAATCGCGCGAGATGTTTCAGGCATTCGCCCGCGTGAGGATTGCCCATCATCCCGCGGCGCAGGGCCGGGTTCATCGTATGAACCGAAACGTTCACGGGACTTAATCGCATATCGATCATGCGCTGGGCATCATGCTCGCTCAGGTTCGTCAGGGTAATGTAATTGCCGAAAAGGAATGAAAGCCTGGCGTCGTCGTCCTTAAAATAGAGGCTTTCGCGCAGCCCTTCCGGCAGCTGGTCGATGAAGCAGAACACGCAGTTATTTTTGCATCTGCGCTGTTCGTCCATCAAGCCGTCAGAAAATTCCAGGCCAAGGTCCTCGTATTCCTCTTTGCGCAGGCGCCTGGAACATATTTTGCCGCCTCGTTGCAGAATTAATTTCAGCTTGCGCTCTGTCGCGTAGAAGCGATAATCCAGCACGTCGTTGATCGCGTGCCCGTTGATGGACAACAAAACATCCCCCTGCGCGATGTTCTTCTTCGCGGCAGGGGTGTTCTGTGCAATTCCTGTGATGGTTGCTGGCATAGATGCAGCCTTTGGATCAGTCGTCTTTTTTCTCCACGACCTGCCGGCCCTTATACATGCCGCATTCGGGGCACAGCCGGTGCGAAAGCTTCTGCGCGCCGCAGCTGTTGCATTTTTCAATGGCGGGCGCCTCCAGCTTCCAGGTGCTGGCACGGCGTTTATCGCGCCTGGCGCTGGAAACGCGCCGCTTGGGTGCAATCATAACACTCACTCCGTTCTAGATGATAGGTTTTAGATATTAGATATTAGATGATAAGAATTCGGCCAGGCGGTTATCCCCTGATTCCTGCCTCCTGATCCCTGATTCCTGAATGGGCAGGCCTTCGCAGCCGGGCTTGCAGAGCATCTTTGGCGGCATGGCGAGGACGATATCTTCCCATATAAGCTGCGCCGGGTCCCATTGCTTTGCGTTTTCCACCAGGATGAGCTCGTCGCTTTCCTCGCTTTCCCGGGATCTCACCAAGGTGTGGGAAAACTCCACCTTGGCCTGGTACGGAAACGGTTCCGCGCACCGGTCGCACTGGGCATTTAACCGCACGTCCGCGTTTCCGCCGAGAGTGACGATGCCCGCGCGGTTCGCCGCCCGCCCCGCCACGCGCGCCGGGCACGCGAAGGGCAAATCGCTGTTTTCCAGCTCGAAATCAAAATCAAGCTCCATACCGGGACAGCTAAACACCGGCTCAAGACACAATTTCATGGCTCTCCAAAAAAACATTATACTAGGTTGCCGCGCGTTTGTCAATGATTATTTTACGCAAAGATCCGCCGTATAGGCCAGAATTTCGTCCGGGAGGCTTTCCCTGTCCGCCGAAACCGTAAAGAAGAAGTTGACCTCGAGCTTCGTGACTTTCCCCAAGAATTCTGCAAGACAGCTAAAGTCCCGGCCACCGATGCGCAGCGTGGCGTCCACGAAAATATCCGTGATGTCGTAGTTGCCCGCGCACAGGCCGCTTAAAAAGCCGTAGAACGCGTCGTAGCCGGCGATGGCATAATCTTCAGTGGCGACCAATCGCACTCTGGGATTAATCGCCGGGCCAAGCTTGCGCTTTTGGTCCACGCAAATCACATTCCCGTTGGACTGCTCGTACGCCGCGTGCACCAGGTCGATGAGCACCTTGGTTTTTCCGGATCCTCTGTTGCCGGTGATGATTTTAACCATAAGAACCGCCTCCCCTGCTAGATGTATTTAGATAAGTTAGATATTAGACACTTAGACGTCAATGCCGTATTGCTTGCGTAATGTGGCGCGCACTTTGTCGAATTTATCGCCCTGCTTGCCCAAGAGCGCGAACATAAACTCCTTGTAGCTTTCCACGCCGTCCTGGTCAAAGGGGTTGACGCTGATCATGTAACCCGAAATGGCGCAGGCCTTTTCGAAAAAGTAGATGAGCCAGCCCAAGTGATAGGCGTCGCGGCGGGGAAGCTCCAGCACGATGTTCGGGCAGCTGCCCTTGGCGTGGGCCAGGGCCGTGGCCTGGAACGCGCCGCGGTTGATCTCGTGCATGGTTTTCCCGGCCAGGTAGTTCAGGCCGTCGCCGTCGTGCTCTTCCGCTTCCACGCGCAGGTTGTTGGCCGCTTCGCCGAACACGAGCACCGTTTCGAACAATATGCGCCGCCCCTGCTGGATATACTGCCCCATGGAATGCAGATCCGTGGTGAAGGTGACGCTCGCCGGGAAGAGCCCCCTGCCGCGCTTGCCCTCGCTTTCGCCAAAGAGCTGCTTGAACCACTCGCCGAACATCACCATGCTCGGCTCGTAGGTGGCGAAGAGCTCCACGGCCTTATGCTTATATCTGTAATAAAAATACCGGAGGGCGGCGTAGGCCTGGCAGGGGTTTTCGTAGAGCTCATCAGAAGGCCTGGCGTAGGCTTCGCACGCGGCCGCCGCGCCCTCCAGCAGCGCGTCCACGTCAATGCCCGCGCAGGCAATCGGCAGCAGCCCAACGGCCGAAAGAACGGAATAACGCCCGCCCATGTCCGTGGGCACGACGAAAGTATTCCAGCCGTTTTCCCTTGCCTGCTCCAGCAGGGTGCCCTTGCTGGCGTCCGTGGTGGCGTAAATGCGCTTGCTGACTTCCGCCGGGTCGCCCCATTTTTTCTCCAGCAGGCGCTTGTAATGCCGGAAGGCCACGGCGCTTTCCAATGTCTTGCCGGACTTTGAAATCACGTTGATGTAAAAATCCTTGCCCTCGACCAGGGCGTCGACGTCCGCGAAATCCGCCTCGCTCAGGGTGCTGCCGGCGAAATAGACGGCGGGCGTGCCCTTGCGCGACTCGTTGTAGTACTTGCTTGCCAGGGCTTCCAGAACGGCGCGGGAGCCCAGGTACGAGCCGCCGATGCCGATGACAATCAGGACATCGGCGTTTTGTTTGATTTCCTCCGCCGCGGCTTTGACCCGCGCGAATTCTTCCGACTGGCGGTACGCCGCCGGGAATTTCAGCCAGCCGCGCATGCCCGCGCCCTGGCCGGTCCCCTCTTCGAGCGCCCTGTGGGCAGCGCACGCGCATGCCGCGATTTGCGTTTCTTCTCTTTCGCTGGGCAGAGCCCCGCCCGCAAACTTTGTCGACAGCGTCAGCAATTCTTCCGCCCCCTCCACTTTCATCTTTACTCGCCTGCGGCGCAATATTATTTATCTCTTCTAAATTTTCTCTGGAAAAATTTCACGATTTCGATGATTGGCATAATCAATATGGCAAGACCCAGGGAGGTCAGGATTTCCTGTAGGCCCAGGGGCTTGAGCTCGAAGGCATCCGCCAGAAACGGAACATAAATCACTGCGAGGCACAGCACCAGGGAAGACGCCAGCGAGGCCCACAGCATCTTGTTCTGCGTTTTCATCCGGAAGATGCTGCCCTTCATCGAGCGCGCGCTGAACGCCCGGAAAATCTCGCACAGCGAAAGGGTGAAGAACGCTGCGGTCATGGCTTTTTCGGGGCCGTCCCACGCGTTTTCGATGAAGTAGGCCGCGAGGGTGAGGGCGGCAATCACCACGCCCTGCCATATGATGCCGACGCCGAGGCCGTTTGAAAACACGCCTTCGTTCTTTTTGCGCGGCGGGCGGGTCATGATGTCCTCCTCCGCGTGCTCCATGCCCAGGGCCAAGGCCGGCAGCATGTCCGTGACGAGATTGATGAACAGCAGGTGCGCCGGCAGGAAGAGGATAAAATTCATGATGGTGGCGATAAAGACCGAAAGGACTTCCGCGAGGTTCGTGGATAGCAAAAATTGTATCGTACGGATGATATTGTCGTAGACGCGTCTCCCAGCCCCTACAGCCGTGACGATGGTAGCGAAGTTGTCGTCCGCCAGCACCATGTCCGCCACGTTTTTGGTCACGTCCGTGCCGGAAATGCCCATGCCCACGCCGATGTCCGCGCTCTTGATGGAGGGGGCATCGTTCACGCCATCGCCCGTCATGGCCGTGACCATGCCGTTTTTGCGCCAGGCGTTCACGATGCGGACCTTATGCTCCGGCTGCACGCGGGCATATACCGCGTAGTCGCCCACGGTTCTTTCGAATTCCTCGTCGCCAAGCCGGCTGAGCTCCATGCCGGTGATGGCCTTGCGGCCCTCTTCCAGGATGCCGAGCTCGTTGGCGATGGCGATGGCGGTGTCCCTGTGGTCGCCCGTGATCATGATGGCCCGGATGCCGGCGTCGTTGCATTCCTCGATGGCGCCCTTCACCTCCGGGCGCACGGGGTCGATCATCCCGGCAAGGCCGACAAGAATCAGGTCCCGCTCCAGGGCTTCATGGGACGTATCTTCCGGCATCGCGGTATAGGCGCGCCTGGCCCCGGCGAGCACCCGCAGGGCCTTGTCCGCCATGCGCTTGTTTTCATCCAGGATTTCCTGCCTAAGCTCGTCTGTCATCGGCACGACGCCCCGCTTTGTTTCCACTGCCGTGCAGCGGCCGAGGATTTCGTCGGGCGCGCCTTTTGTAAATTGCACGAAGCCGCCGTCCGCGCTGGCGTGCACGGTGCTCATCATTTTGCGGGAGGAATCGAAGGGCGCCTCCGCGAGTCTTGGCATGCGCTCCTTTAGCTGATTCTTATGCAGGTGCAGCGTGTTTGCGTACACGATGAGGGCGACCTCCGTGGGCTCGCCGATGGTCCCGTCCCCGTTGAATTCGGCGTCGGTGCAAAGCGCCATGGCGGTGGCAAGCGCCGCTTCGTCGGCGGCGTAACGGTCGACCACGGTCATTTTGTTCTGCGTGAGGGTGCCGGTTTTGTCCGAGCAGATGATTTGCGCGCAGCCCAGGGTTTCCACCGCCGTGAGCTTGCGGATGATCGCTTTCTGCTTTGACATATTGGTCACGCCGATGGAAAGCGTGATGGTCACCACGGCCACAAGGCCCTCCGGGATGGCGGCCACGGCCAGGCTCACGGCGATCATGAACATATCCAGCGCAAGCTCGACGCCGCCGAAGTCGCCTTCCTTGATATAATTAGCGATCAGGCTGTACGCAAAAATGAGCACGCAGATGCCAAGCGTGAGGACGGTAAGGGTTTTGCTCAGCTGCTTGAGCTTGATTTGCAGGGGGGTCAGGCCCTGCTCCGCCTGGGCGATGGCGTCGGCGATCTTGCCCATTTCGGTGTCCATCCCCGTGGCGACGACAACGGCCCTGCCCCTGCCGTAGGCGATGGAAGAGCCCATGTAGACCATGTTTTTACGGTCGCCCAGGGTGATGTCGTCTTGCTCGCCGGCCGCCAGCTTGTCCAGCAGCTTGCTGACCGGAACGGATTCCCCGGTGAGGGCCGCTTCCTCCACGGTCATGCTGGCGCATTCAAAAATGCGGGCGTCGGCGGGCACGGCGTCCCCCGCTTCCAGCAGGATGACGTCGCCCACGACGATGTCCTCGCTTTTGAGGCTATGGATCACGCCGTCCCGCAGGACCTTGGAGGTGGCGGCGGACATCTTCTGCAGGGCTTCGATGGCGGCTTCGGCCTTGCTTTCCTGGTAAACCCCCAGCACCGAGTTGATGACGACGACGGCCAAGATAATCAGCACGTCGGAGGGGAATTCCGGGTGGCCCTGCCGGCTGTTGTAAATGGTGAGTATGGCGGAAATCGCCGCGGCGCCCAAAAGAATGAGAATCATGGGGTCCATGATTTGGTTGAGGAAGCGCTTGACCAGCGAGTCCTTCGGCGCCTCTTTGAGCTTATTCTTTCCACCCTGCTCCAGGCGTACTTCGGCCTCCCCGTTCGTCAGGCCGCCGAACGAACTTTTCACGGCCTCCATCACATCGGCGACGGATTCCAAATAATGTCGCATAAACACGTTCCTTTCATGATATCCCTCATATTGTACATGTTTTCCGGGATATTGTCAAGGCTGTTTTTTGCTTGACTTCCGCATAATAATGCGTTATAATGAAAACTGGATTAATAACGCCATAGGAGGACGCGCATGAACATCCTGGTTACGGGGGGCATCGGTTACATCGGTTCGCATACCTGCGTGGAGCTGCTGCGGGCAGGGCATCGCGTGATAATTCTGGATAATCTTTACAACAGCAAAATAGAGGTCGTGGGGCGCGTGGCGGAGCTTGGCGGCGGCGACCCCGTTTTTTACGAGGGCGACATGCGCGACCGGGCGCTGCTGGACGAAATCTTCGCGGCGCGCAGCATTGACGCGGTGATCCATTTTGCCGCGCTGAAGGCCGTGCCCGAAAGCACCGAAAAACCCCTGGAATATTACGGCACAAACATATATGGGACGATCACGCTGCTGGAGGCCATGCGCGCCGCCGGCTGCAAGACATTTGTGTTCAGTTCCTCGGCCACGGTATACGGCAGCGAAAATATAGCGCCATTCAGTGAGGAAATGCCCAGGGGGAAAGCGACTAACCCATACGGAAACACAAAAATCATCATCGAGGAGATTTTGTGCGACCTTTATACCGCCGAGCCTGACTGGCGTATCTGCCTGCTGCGCTATTTCAACCCCGTGGGGGCGCACCCCGGCGGCGGGTTGGGAGATGATCCCAATGTTCCGCTGAATCTGATGCCGATCATCTGCTGGGTGGCGCAGGGCAGGCAAAAG
>Ga0123356_10004129_pt1 | contig 15076 bp, 12 predicted proteins | sample TergutEmb28metaG_2_FD_92546 | JGI IMG/M metagenome (GOLD analysis project Ga0123356, IMG submission 92546) | Embiratermes neotenicus P3 segment gut microbial communities from Petit-Saut dam, French Guiana - Emb289 P3 | ecosystem: Host-associated > Arthropoda: Insects > Digestive system > Gut ... | reverse complement strand
GGGATTTTTTGAGGGGGGGGGGGGTGGGGGGGGGGGTGGGGTGGGGGCTGTCCGGGGGGGGGGCCCGGGCCCTTTGCCGGGGGGGGGGGGAGGCGGTATATTTGCCTCGGGGGGCGCCGGTATATTTTCCACAGGGGGTGTCGACGTATTTTCCACAAGGGTGGGGGGAGGCAGCGGCGTATTTTCAACGAGCGTTATAGGCAGGGGTACCGACGCATTTTCCTCAGGGGGTACCGACGCATTTTCCTCGGGGGGTACCAACGCATTTCTCTCTGGGGGTGCCGACGCATTTTCCACAGGGGGTACCAACGCATTTCTCTCTGGGGGTGTCGACGCATTTTCCTCAGGGGGTGCCGACGCATTTTCCACAGGGGGTACCGACGCATTTTCCTCTGGGGGTGTCGACGCATTTTCCTCTGGGGGTACCGGCACATTTTCCACAGGGGGTGTTAGCGTACTTTTTTCAAGCCGGGGGAGGGGGGTAGGGATATTGGCGAAGAATTCCTCGAACAAGTTTTGGCCAAAGGGGCCCTCGTCGACGGCGGAGAAAGCGGGCAGTGGAGCTGGGGGCAGGGGGGGCTCTATGGGGGGCAGGGGAGGTAGGGTGAGAGGGGGGGTTAGGTTGGGGGGAGGGGTTTCGCGTTTGGGCCAAAGTTGTTGTTTGACTTTGACGAAGAAGTCTCTGAAGACATTGGAGGCCTGGGCTACGGGCCTAGGTTCCTTAAAGGGGGGAGCCCGGTGACTTTGCGCAGCGGTATTTTCCCGAGCAGCGGTGGGCATAGGGGCCGGGTTTACTTCAGGGGGGAGAGGGGGTGTTGAGGTAGTGGGAGGGGGGAGGGTTTCCTCGTTGGGGGGCAGGAGGGTTTCAGAGGGTATGGGGGGAATATTTTCGCTGGCAGGTGGGGGAGGCAATGGGTTTTGGGAGAGTTTTTCGAGGAGGGCGAAGGTATGTTGGGAGATGGGCAAGCCATAGAGGGCAGCGAGCCACTGTTGAATACGGCATTCAATGGCTATCCACGGCAGCAATTTACGTCCGACGCGCAAGCTGAAGGCCTCCAGGGCTTCGAGCCTGGGGGGGTAGCCGACGGCGACATGGAGGGCTTCGTCCTCTTCGCAGAGGGGGACGCAGCAATGTTGTTGGCACCATTCGGGCAGGAGCAATTTAGCGAGGGAGAAGTCTGGATAGAAGTGGTTGAGGTTAACGGGTTTCAATTCGGTTGCAGCGGCCAAGGCTTCGAGCAAGTTTTCTTCGTTGAGCAGGCCCCTTTCCAGGAGGAGCGCGTCAAGGGGCGAGCCTTCCTCGGCGGCTTGGGAGGACAAGGAATGGAGGAGGGTATTTTGCAGGCCGAATTGCGAGAGGGCTTGGAGGAGCTTATCAGTCATGGGTTACTGCGGCTATGGCTTGGGGGGTTGCTTTTTAGGTTGGACGCGGACAACGAAGGTGCCCACACATTTGTCGTGGAAGGTTTGCAAGCGTGCGTCGGCAATAGCCCACCAGAAGCCTGAGAGGACGAAGGCGAAGGAGAAGAGGGAGAGGAAGGCGCGCAAGCAAGCCCTTGGGAAGCTGATGGTGAGGCCTTCTTTGTTGAGGAGTTGGAGGCCGAAGAGTTGACGTCCTGGGCTAGCGCCATTCCAGGCGATGGCGAAGAAAGCGGTATAAGCGAAAGCGAGCAAGGCGAGCAGGGCGAAGCTGGTGGGCCCCAATATTTTCCAGTTAGCGGCGTTGTTGAGCCAGGAAGCAGCGCCCGTGGTTGTTTTGGCGACCCACAGCATGGCCAGTGTAGCGGAGCACAGGAGGAAGGCATCTACATGAAAGGCTCCGAGCAAGCGCCACAGGGGTGCAGGGAGGGCCTCATGTGTTTTTTCGAGGGGGTGGGAGCTAGGGGCTACAGGGGGTGCGGGTTTATTTTCCGGGTCAACGAAGCAGGGGGGAGAGCTCAGGCGGAAAATGGGTTGGGAAGCGGGGGGTACGGTTTCTTTTTCCGTGAGGACGAAGGAAGGGGTTAAGGTTTCTGGGGCAGAGGCCAGCATTTTTCGAAGGGCCTCGGCGTCAAAGGTTTCTGTTTCTGTGTCTGTTTCTGGGGGAGGGGGTTGGGGGAGCTCAGCGGTTTTTTCGTCTATGGGGGGGGGCTCAGGCGGATGGAGGGCGGAGAGGGTTTGGAGGGTTTCTTTGAGGGTTTCCTCGGGGGTGAAAGGAAATTCTTCCTGTGAGACAGCTTCCTCCTGAGCGATTTCCGTCAGAGTTGTTGTGAGGAGGCTGCCGAGGGATTCGGTGGGCTCGGTTTCGAACAAGGAGGCAGCGGGCTCCGGCATAGGGGTAATGCGGGCGCTGGGGATAACGAAGGAGGAGGGCGGAGGTGGGGCAGAGGGGGTATTGTCAATGTCCAGGGGGGGATAGGCGAGGGATTCTTTTGCAGCCAGGGTGGCGATAGGGTCCCATGGGGGCGCCTGAATAGGGGCAGGGGAGAGAGGGGGTGGCAGAGGGGTAGGGGGGTTGCCTTGGGAGTGGAACATGGCCTCGAAGTCCGGGAGGCCTTCTGAGAAGACTTCGTCGAGCAGGGCGCTGAGGGTTTCGGAGGGGTCAGCGACTTCGCCCAAGTCTTCCTCGGACAGGAGGCTTTCTGAGGGGGTACCCAAGACGTCGGGGATGGGGGTATAGCTGATGGGAGCAGGCTTTGGCGGCGAGAGGGGGAAGGTTTCCGAGGAGCTGCTTTTGGCTTTAAGGGCCGCGGGGGTAGGTAGGGGCAAAGGGGAGGGAGGCGAGGAGGAGGGGTTATTTTGGACGACGGCGAGGATGTTGCTGGGGGTAATGCTGGGAGGTTTGGGTGGGGCGATTTCGAGGAGTTCAGCCTCAAGGGCAGCGAATTCCGGAGTCCCATAGGAGACAGTAGGGCGTTGGGGTTTAGGGTAATCCGGATAGGATTTTTGGGGGGGGCGTGGAGCCGTTTCCGGGGGTTTAGGGGGGAGGACGGACAAGAAAGGGGAGGCCTTGTCCAAAGAAAGCTCCCCCTCTGGGGGCAGTGTTTTGGGCGCCAGCTCTGTATGGAGCAGCTTTGTTGAAGGATGTGGCAAACCATCGTCAAAGCGATGCAAGCGGTTTTCTTTTTCGCCTTTTTCTTTGTTGCTCACGTTTCAGTCCGCCTTCCCGGTTATAAGACGAGAGTCGTTGTTTTTTCCTATCCCAATTGTCCGACCATAAATTGGAGAATGCTTAGCACGGCAAGTCCAGCTGTTTCTGCTTTTAAAATACATGGGCCCAACCCAACCGACAGGGCGCCCTTTTGTTGGGCCAAAGCCACCTCGCCCGGTGTCCAACCGCCTTCGGGCCCCACCAACACGGCCAATTTACCTGAAGGTTTTGCGGAGGCAAAAGTTTCTCTCAAAACTTCTCTCAAGAGGAGTTGTGTTTCCGACTCATTGAGCAGCAGCAATTGGCAGTTGGGGGGTTGTTGATTCAGGGCTTCTTCCAGGGGGAGACAGGCCTGGAGTTTGGGCAAGTGGTTGCGCTGAGACTGGCGGGAGGCTTCCTCAACAATTTTTTGCCAACGCGCCTGGCGTTTGGGGGAGGTGGGTTGGGTTTGCAAGCTGCGCTCGGTGAGGAGCGGCCAAAACTCAGCCATACCCAACTCGGTGGCTTTTTGCAGCACCCACTCAAAGCGCGCGGGTTGCCGAAGAAGCGCTTGCAGCAAGCAAAGGGGCACACCTGGAGTGTGCACAGACTCCTTCGTAAGTGCGAGGCGGATTTCTTTGGAGTCAAGCGTTTGAATATGGGCCAAAAAGCTTTTTCCTTTTCCGTCGAATACTTCCACATTTTCGCCCGGACAGCAGCGAAGAACCTTCGCCAAATGGTGGTATGCCCCCCCCTGAAGGCGACACATACCCAGCTGTGCATTGGGGACATAAACTCGTTTCACGGTATTTTAAAACCCAAGCAAACCCACTCCCTCACTTCATGTTTGACACTCAACCGCATTCCTAAATTCGAAAACAACATTTCCAACGCTGCCGATTGGGGCCCCAGAATACCTGAAAGGACGAGATATTTCTTCGTTTTTTTACAAAGAGCCCCGGCCAATTCCCTTAGTGCATTAGCATATATATTAGCAACAACAAGCTCAAACTCTTCGTTAATGAGGTGCATCTCTTGGTTAGAAACCTGCATATTATGAATTTTATTGAATTGAATATTTTCTTGGGCATAGCCGAGGGCGGCAGAGTCGTTGTCGAGCCCGAGCGCGTGGTGGGCGCCCAATTTGCAGGCAGCCATGCCCAGGATACCCGTACCCGTACCCACATCCAACACGGTACAGCCGGGGAATGAGCTACAGAAGGCGTCGATTTCTTCAAGGCAGAGTCGGGTAGAGGGGTGGTCTCCGGTACCGAAGGCCATTTTAGGCTCAATGAAGAGGGTTTGTTTGTTGGGGGCAGGTGGAAGCCATGGGGGGCCGACCCAGAGGTGTTGGGTTTGGGTAGCGGGGATATGTTCTCTCCATGAGGTGGACCAGTCTTTGTTTTCGGTTGGGGCCAAGTCCACGAGTTGGAGATTCCATTGGGCTTGTGCCATTTTCAATGCGGTTTGAGCGGCCTGAAGGGTTGGGAAGAAGGAGACTATCTGTATTTTTCCAGGGGGTGGGGAGGGGGCGCCCGGCATGGCCATGAGGTGGTTTTCGCGCCATTCTTGTCCCAGGGAGCCGTTTTCATAGAACGACTCGCTGAGAAATTCTGCATGGTTTTCGTCTATTTCTGCTATAAGATACACCGAGTCCACCCTCAGACGATAACACATGAAGGCAGGGGGGTGGGGAGGATTTGAAGTTTTTTAGAAGGTGGTAGGTTGGGAGGAGAGCGAATATATTGCGGGGGCATGGTCGACAAGACCCTCAAAATTGTATAAATACTTCAAAGCTCAGTGGCCATAGTGGGAATTCAGGAGCAAGAGCTTGGTTTATGTGCCCAGATAATGACGATACAAACCCTGGCAGCGATTTAGGTGCGTTTTTTCACGCGGAAGAAAAGGTTTCATCCACAGCAGCGCCGCCTCCTTTGCCCAAGCGAGCGCATTCTGTTTCTTCGGAGATGCAGAACCCTCTGATGAGCATTTCCTCTGCGGGCCTCCATCCTTTTCAAGAGATGCCGGAGCCCAAGCTTGCGCCGGATGCGAGTTTAGAAGACAGGCTCTATTTTTTTCAACTGGTGGCAGAGCAGAGGGGCGAGACTTTGGAGCGTGCGCGAGCGCTCTATGTGAATTTTCAAAAAGAATACCAAGCGCTGCGCGCCAAGCTTGCGCAGGTGCAGATGGCGGGGCCCTCCAGTCAGACGAGTGCAGAGCACGCTGTGCAGGTGAGGGCATTGCAGGAGTTGCTTGAGCGCGAAACGCTGCGCACACAGGAAGCGGAGAACAGGGTGGTGCTATTGAAGGGGCAGATAAGCGAGCTTGAAGAGGAGCGCAAGGATTTGGCGCGCGCCTTGGCTGAGGTAGAGGGCCAATATTCGCAATTCAAGCAGTCCATGGAGGGAGAGTTGGAGTCGCACAAGCAGATGGAGGAGGAATTGGCGAGGACGAAGGAGGAGTTGGTGCATACGGAGGAGCAGGTAGCGGAGTTAGCGGCGGAGCGAGCGGATATGGCGGGGCAGTTAGAGGCAACGACAGAGGGCTATGAGAGTTGTGTGAAAGAGGCCGAGCAGTTTGCAGAAGAGAACGAAAATTTGCGCTCAGAAATAGAAGCCTACAAGTCCAGTTTTGGCCAATACCAAAGCAGCGAGTTGCATTTGATGGCTGCGGAGTTGAAGGAACTCAAGGAACGTGTGGAGGCGAGCGAAAGCGAGCAGAAGTGGCTTGAGCAGAACCTGGAGCGCTCAGAAACGCGAGTGCAAGAACTGGAAGAAGCCCATGCTTTGCTGGAGCAAGCCAAGGTTTCCGAGGAGGCGCCTTCTTCGGAGCAGAAGGTGTTGAAAACAGAGTTGGAGAACACACGTGCTGAGTTTGAGAGAAAGTGCGCTGAGCTTTCCGCCTCTCAAAGGCGAGAGCTTTCGGTGGAGCAAAGAGCGGCACAACTTCTTCAAGACAGAGAAGCGCTTGAAACACGGCTGCAGTCGCTGCGCAGAGAATTTGAAGAAGCCAGGCGCTACATTCAAGAAAATATGCACTCTGTCCAACAAAGCGCGGGCGCTTTGAACGAGTTAGGGCAATTGCGCGAAACGGTTGTATTGCTGAAAAAACGTTTGTTGGTTGCCGAAGCGGCCGCCGAAGCAGCCGCGGGCCTCAAGTCCAAAGTGGCGCGCCTTGAAAGCATGCTGCGTCAAGGTGGCCGCTAGTTGACGTTGGTTGAAGAGCCGCCTGTTGGCGACGGCAAGCCCCCGCAGGTTTTGAAGCCGCTGGCTGTTTACATACATTTTCCTTTTTGCCGCTCCAAGTGCCCCTATTGTGACTTTGCTTCTGTTGCTGTGCGGCACATTCCCCACGAAGCCTATGCTGAAGCTTTGCTGACAGAGTTGGACAGGCGTTGTGAAAGCTGGCCGGAGTTTAGGCAAGGCGGCATGCGGGCAAGCAGTGTCTATTTTGGCGGGGGCACGCCTTCGCTTTGGGAAGCAAGTTGTTTAGCAAGGGTACTGGAAGGTTTAGAGAAGAAGCTAGGTTTTATAGAAGGCATAGAAATAAGCCTAGAAGCCAACCCCAACGCGGCCGAGGCGGGGCAGTTGGCGGCATTTCATTTGGCCGGCGTCAACCGTCTCTCTTTGGGCATACAAAGTTTTGATGATGCCCTGCTGCGTCGCCTTGGGCGTACCCACAATGCGCAGGAGGCGAGGGAGGCGGCCATGAGGGTGCGGCGGGCGGGGTTTAACAACCTCTCCGTGGACCTCCTCTATGCTTTGCCGGAACAAAGCCTGGAGCAAGCCCGTGTGGATGTTGAAGAGGCGCTTGCTTTGGAGCCGGAGCATGTGTCTTTTTATGCTTTGACGTTGGAGGAGGAGGTGTTGTCCCAAGCGGTGCCCATGGCCCGGCAGCGTATGTGTTTGCCCTCGGAGGCGTTAAGTTTGTCCATGCGCTCGCAGATGGGGCATATGGCTTTAGAGGCGGGCCTTAAGCGCTACGAGTTGTCGAATTATGCGTGTCCCGGAAAAGCCTCTATGCACAATTTAAATTATTGGAAGGGGGGCAGCTACCTAGGCCTAGGGGCGGGGGCCGTAGGCGCGTTTATGAATACCGAGGGGGGGCTACGTTGGTTTAACCACCGTCATTGGGAGGACTATGCCAAAGCCCTTTGGGGAGGGGGGCTACCGGAGGGGGAGCGGGAAATTTTATCCAAGGAGGCTTTGTTTATAGAGAGGGCCATGTTGGGTTTACGCCTAGCGGAGGGCATAGACTTACAAGCCTTATGCGAGGCCTTTGGGAAGGATTTTAAAAAACTGAGGGGGCTAGCGGAGGCCTGGGAGGCGGGGGGTTGGGCCACCTATGCCTCCGGGCGTTTGTGTTTAAGCGAGTGTGGCATGGACATCCACAGCACTTTGTGTTTGCAGTTGCTCTAGGGCCTCGAAGGCCGCGGCAGAAAGGAGGAGACGGCAGTGGAGAAGCTGATGGAGCTTGCAGACAGCTGGGTACAAAGCCTAGGCCCCTGGGGCTATGCGTTGTTGGCGTTGGCGGCTTTGTTAGAATATGTGTTTCCGCCATTTCCAGGGGACAGTGTGGTGGCCTTGGGAGGCGCCTGGGCCTGGCGTACCTCGCAGTCCTGGCTGGGGGTATGGGCCGTCGTGACATTGGGCAATGTTTTAGGCATAGGCCTTCAGCACCGCCTGGGCTGTGTTATAGCGCGAAGGGCGCAGGGGGAGGCTGGGGGGTGGGGGCTAAAGAAGCTAAGGGCCTGGGGGCTAACGGAGGAGCGCCTAGCGGCGATGCAGGAGAGCATTCGCAAGCACAGTGTGGCCTTGCTTTTGGCGAACCGTTTTTTACCTTCGTTAAGGGCCCTGGTATTTTTAGCAGCGGGGGCTTCAGGGATACCCCTAAAGAAAACCCTAAGCTGGGGTATTTTAGGTAGCCTAGCCTGGAGTGCGTTTATTTTAGGCCTAGGGGCCTGGCTAGGGGGCAATGCAGAGCGGATGTTGCGTTTGCTGGAGCGCTACCAGACATTGGCCGCGTGGGCATTGGGCGCAGCCCTTGTATTTTGGGTTTGCTACAAATTGTGGAGACGCCGGATTTCCAAAACACCCTAAGGTGAAGACGTCTCTTTGAGGGAAGAAGACACCAGCTTTTCCACATAGTGGGCCAGGCTAAGCCAACCTGAGAGGAGTTGCTCTTGGGTTTGGGCATCTGCTTCGGTCAGCAATTGGACAATGGGCTCCAGGAGGTTTGCCTTTGGGGGGAAATATTCCAAGGCTGTTTGCAAAAACTCGTGGTGCTCCTCGCCTTCGGAGTTGGCTGCCAGCAGGAGGTACAGCATGGAGAAGAAGGCGCGGGCCACGGGGAGGCTTGAGAAGGTGGTTTTGGCTTCGGCCATATAGTTGCCAAGGCGCTCTCGGCCTTCAGGCAACTCTGCGACAAAGGTACGAGGCCTTTTTTCCTGTTGCACATGGCGGGGGAAGAGTCCCAATTGCTCTTCAGCGTGTCGCCAAAACTCGACGGCAAAAGAGGCCTCGTTCGGCGTAGGCATATGGGTAGGGGAGGCGTCTGTTTTTGCCAAGGAGGCGAAGGGGGCAAAAAATTCTTCGGACTTGCTTGCGGCGTGGCTGAAATAGTGGGTGAGGATGGGTTGTATTTCCTGCCAAAGCTGGGAGAGGCCGATGTTGCTTCCTTGGAGTTGAGAGGCCAAGGCAGGGGAGAAGAAGGCTTCTTTGAGCAGAAGGACGCGGCGGTGAAATTCTTTTTGGGCCTCTTGGATTCCGAGTCGCACCAGTTGCAGGGAATAGAGGCAAATAGCGAATTCCACGCGGCGGTGGCCCGGTGGGGACAGGGCGGCGACGGCGGCTTTGAGGCGAGGCGCATCCTCGCGTGCATCCCAACAGTCATTGAGTTGTTTGGAGAGGCGTTTGGACTCAAACAATTTGAGCAAGACGACGGCCTCGTCCCACAGTTTGAGGAGGGTAGGGTCTCCTTTGAGCAAGGCTATGGGTTTTTCATTGCGCCATGCGCGCAGGAGCAGCTTGGCGATTTCGGGAATTTTGGCTTTGGATTCGGCGGAGCCTCGGCGCGCATGCTCCAACTCCAGCAAGGCCACGGCCAGCTGTGCCCGCTCGGAGGGGTGTTGACGAAGCTCCTCAAGCGCCGGCATCAGCCGTTTAGGCAGAGACAGGCTTTGTATACACAAGAGAATTTGGCGCTCGACGTCCATATCCTGCAAGACGACACCTCGTTGTTGCGAAAGAGAGTTAACATGTTCCGAGAAGAAAACCACTTCTCGTCCTTGCTTTCAGCTTATAAGGTGATGCACGACAACCCGAGGTAGGCCCAAGAGGTGGGCTTTCAGTTAAAGGAGAGGAGCGAGCCATGGCATTAAACCCAGAGAAAGAGAAAGCCATTGAATTGGCGCTGGCTGCGGTTGAGAAGCAATTTGGGAAGGGTTCCATCATGCGTTTGGGCAATGATGAGCCTTTGGCGAGGGACATACAAGTCATTCCGACGGGTTCCATTTCATTGGATATTGCCTTAGGGGTAGGGGGTGTACCGCGGGGCCGCATTATAGAGATATATGGCCCGGAGTCCTCGGGCAAAACCACCTTATGTTTGCACATTGTAGCAGAGGCGCAGAAGGCGGGGGGTGTTTGCAGCTATATTGATGCGGAGCACGCCATGGACGTTGCCTATGCGCGCAAGCTGGGCGTACGCACGGACGACTTGCTGTTGTCCCAACCCGACACCGGCGAGCAGGCGTTGGAAATTGCCGACATGTTGGTACGCTCAGGGGCGATGGATGTTTTGGTGGTGGACTCCGTAGCGGCATTGGTGCCGAAAGCGGAGCTTGAAGGGGAGATGGGGGATGCGCACATGGGGGTGCAGGCGCGGCTGATGAGTCAGGCTTTGCGCAAGCTGACGGGCACCATTGCCAAGAGTCAAACCTGCGTTATTTTCATCAACCAGATACGCATGAAAATAGGGGTGATGTTTGGGAACCCCGAAACCACCACGGGAGGGAACGCGCTGAAGTTTTATGCTTCGCAGCGTTTGGACATACGCCGCATAGGGGCCATTAAGAATGGCGACCAAGTGGTGGGCAACAGGACGCGCGTAAAGGTAGTGAAGAACAAAGTAGCGCCCCCCTTCAAGGAAGTAGAGTTTGACATTATGTATGGGCAAGGTATTTCGCGGGAGGGGGACGTTTTAGACTTAGGGGTAGAGGCGGGGCTAATAGAGAAGAGCGGCGCCTGGTATTCCTGCCGCAACGAGCGCATAGGCCAAGGCCGTGACAGCGCGAAAGAATATTTGAGAGAGCATCCGGAGTTGACCAAAGAATTGACGCAGCAACTTCTGGAGAAACATGCTATCATTCGCCCACAAGCGACACCGGAGCCGCAAGAAAACGAAGAGAAGAAGGGCCGAGCTCAAAAGCGCTAGAGGGTGTCACAGAGGCTGAGGTTTCTTATGCGCCATCCATTGAAGGTATGGATTTTCAGTTGGCTGTTGTTGTTCAAAACAGCTTGCAACGGGACAGCCGTTTGCACGGGTACGGCATGTATAGCGGTGGTAGCTTGTGTTGGGGCGGGGTGTATTGGGACAGCCCGTGAGCCCCCCCCTCCTTTCGATCCGAATCCTTCCGAGAGTGTGTGCAAGGCCCAAAGGAAATTGGCCGAGAGGCTGGGTGTCAACCGCATGGTGATGGGCATTATGACGGCGAACACGCCGGAGCACTATGAGAACATCATACGCGGTGTCCCCTATGGCCTCAAATATCGCTATTTGGCCAATGGCGCTCCTGAAGACCCGAGTTGTTTTGAAACTTGCAGCAACAGGTGTTATTGCGCCACCCGTTCGACCAATGAACATGTTTGTCGAGGGGGAAGGCAGCAGTGGTGGGGCTGTTGGGATGTCAACAGCGGCGGGAAGCCAGGTGCTGATTTGCGCAGGTTGCTGACGTCCAGCGAGGCAGCAGGCCAAATTCCGATGGTTGTCTATTATACCTCCTATCAGACCATAGCAGAAGGCGCGGGAGCGTTGCCCGCTGGGTTGACCCACAGGGACAACGTTCGCGACTATTTCCGTGACTGGCGCTTTATGCTGACGTTGGTGGACGAATATCAAAAAGAGAGAAACAAGCCCGTTATGATCCACATAGAGCCTGACTTATGGGGCTCTGCACAGCAGGGTGGGCCAGGACGAAATGGGCCCGAGAATTTGCCCGTGGAAGTGCAATATGCCGCCGAAGGGGATTGCCCCGAGCAAGAGAACAACTTTGCAGGTTTTGGAATATGCATGGTCCGCATGGCGCGCCACTATGCTCCCCAAGCGCTGATTGGATTCATGGCCTCGGGTTGGGCCACAGGTGTGGACATCAACCTGAATACCAGCGCCAATATGGATATTGAAGGCGTCGCTGTGAGCGCAGGCGAATACCTCAACAAGTTGGGCGCCAACCTGGGTGATTTTCTGGTGGTCGAATTTTCGGACAGAGATGCCGGTTTTTATGAAATTGAACAGAACCAACCCACACGCTGGTATGACGTGAACAACCAGAGCTTTCCGAATTTTCACCGCACTTTTTTGTGGGGGAAAACGCTTGCCGACACGGTGAAATTGCCTTTGGTGTGGTGGCAGATTCCGATGGGGCACATGGGCCTGAGCAATTCTCAAAGAGGATGTAGACAAAATTGTACATGGCGCGACAATCGTGTGGAATATCTCTTCTCGCACCTGAACGAAGTGGCAGCGACGCAGAGCATTGCCTTGGCCTTTGGTCCGGGTGATGGTGCCCAGACGAACCCGATAACAGATGGCGGTTTTCTTGCAGGCCGTGTTCGGGCCTATGCAGCAACCAGTGGGCAACCTCTTGTTTGCATAGACCCCTGATTTTCTCTGCGGAGGTGAAGGCAGAGCCTGGCTTTCCATGAGTGTTGGCAAGGCGCTGGGTTGGGCGGCAGAGGCCTCTCTCTAGGGGAGGTTTTGCAGTGTCCACAGCACGCGCCACATTTCGTCTCGAATGCCGGCCTTTTGTGTGCTGCTGCGCTCCTCATCCATTTGTTGCTGCATGGGTTGAATGAGTGTTTTGGCCTGCTGGGCTGCTTGAGGGTTGTCGCGCACAAGCCAAGAGATGCCCAGGAGGGACTGCATTCGAAGCTCCAAGTCGGCATCCATCAGTTGTTTTCCCAAGACAGCGATGTATTGAGGATTTTTGCTTCGTCCCAAGAAGAAGGCTGCGCGCTGGCGTTTGAGGCTGTTGCTGGCGCTGGCATCCGTGAGGACTTCTGTCCAGCAAGCTTCTTTTTCTCCACATTTGCTGCCTGCTTCGAGAACGTCCTTCAGTTGGTTGAGTGCTTCCATGCGTTGCTCGCCCAGACGTTTAATTTGTGCGTCACAAGAGTTGTTGCCGCATTCCTCTCTGAAGCGAGCCTGGTCTTTTCCGAAAGCGGCGCGTTCGCTGTCCATTTGTTTGTTAAAGAAGGCCAATTCGTCTTCGCCTCCCAAGAGTGCGATGCCCGTCAGGGCACGGAGCCGCTCGTCGAACTCACCGATGGAGGCCGCTTTTTTCAAAGCAGGGAGGGCGGTTTTGTCTCCTGTTTGCGCGAGGGCAAGCACACAGAGGTTTCGCAACAGAACATCCTGTTCCAAAACCACGCGGCTAAGAGCGGCTGTTGCTTTGGTTGAGCGCATGCGCCCCAAGGCATGGACGGCTTGTTGTTGCAAGCGCAAGGACTCGAAAGAGTTGTTTTTGGGAGTCAGTTTGGAGATGAGAATGTTTTCTGCGCGAAGGTCTTGCATGTCTCCAAGGACGCTGGTGGCGTTAACCATGAGCATTTGAGAAGAAATTTTGTTGCCGACAGCCCATTTGATGAGGCCCGTATTTTTTTCTTGGAGGATGAGCAGCATGGCATCTGCGGCGGGATTGCCCAATCTAAACAAAGCCAATGCAGCCTCATTTTCCAAATGAAGCGTGAAGAGTTTTTTCTCTAAGGTAGGGATAGCGCTTGGGTCAGCGAGTTGTCCCAGTGCGGCAATATATTTCATTTGCTCATTGGGGGGTATTGCGGGGTTATCCAGCATTTCCAACAAGAAGGGCACGGCTTGTTTGCTGCGCAATTGCACAAGGCCTTCGATGGCGGGGAAGAGGGTGAAGTTGTCCTTGGTTTTGAGCATTTCTAGGAATACGGGTTCCGTTTCAGGCGCTTTCAAGGCGACGAGGGCTTCGACGATGGCCCTGTTTAAATCTCTCGTACGAGCGCTGCTGGCTTTAGGGGCCAAGGCATTTTGCAAGGGCCCCAACGACGAAGGGTTTTTCATGTCGGCGAGAATGCGAACGGCGGCAACTCTGACGTCGGGAGATTTTTCGTTGGCGAGGATGTCATGCAGCAGGGGCAAGAAAGCAGCGTCCTGAGGTTTTTGTTTGCGGAGGTTGCTGAGGATGGTGATTTTCTCCGTAGGGTTATTGGCTCTGCTCAGAGCGCTTTTCCAATAATCCGGGTTATCCGGTGTTTTGCCGGGACACGCAGCCAGTGCACACATTAAAACCGTTATGAGGATGAGCCAAAAACGACGCATAGCCAGGTTCTCCTTCGAAAGACGAGCATTCTCTTCGGTGATTTCGTCATATGCTAGGGGTTATGAAAATTTTGTTTTTTGGCACCCCTGAATTTTCCATTGCTCCACTTGAAGCTTGTTTCTCTCTTGGGCAAATTCTAGCCGTGGTTACGCAACCGGACAAGCCTTTAGGAAGAGGCAGGGCAATTCATTTCTCTCCCATAAAGCAATGGGCCCTTGAGCACCGGCTGCACATCCTCCAACCGGCCCGGCTAAAACAAGCCCAGGCAGTGGAGGAATTGCAAGCTTTTCAGGCGGATATAGCGGTAGTGGCAGCCTATGGGCAGCTTTTCCCCCCGCAGGTTTTAGGGCTTTGGGGTAGGGGTTGCGTCAATGTGCATGCCTCCTTGCTGCCCAGGTGGAGGGGGGCTTCACCCATTGCGCGAGCCATTGAAGCGGGGGACAAGGAGACGGGGGTTAGTCTCATGCGGATGGAGGAGGGGTTGGACACAGGCCCCGTATTCATACGCAGTGGGGTGTCCATTGCCGCGCAGGAGACGGCACAAAGCCTGCATCGGCGTTTGTCCGAGGAGGGGGCCCGGCTGTTGTTGGAGCATTTGCCGGCCATTGTAGAGGGGCGTTTAGAAGCGCAGCCTCAACCTAAGGAGGGGGTGGTTTTAGCTCCACGCCTAAGGAAGGAGGAGGGGGAGTTGGATTTTCGCCAACCGGCCTATGTATTGGAGCGTCGCATTCGTGCCTTTTGGCCCTGGCCGGGCTGTTATACGTGGCTAAGGGGGCAGCGTCTGATTGTTATGGAAGCCAAGTTAGGCCAAGGCCGCGGGGAGCCGGGGCAGTTGTTGGCTTCTGCTGAGGGGTTGGAGATTGCGTGCGAAGAAGGCTCTCTGGTGGTTTGCCGTTTGAAGCCGGACAGCCGTAGTGCGCTGGGGGGTCGTGAATTTTTATTAGGGCAGCGTTTAGCGCCAGGGGTATTTTTTGGGAAGGGCCCCCACCCCCAGGGGGGGTAGAGGTTGATAAGCTAGGGGCAAGGGGGGTTTATGCCTAGCCCGGTTTTATGTTGAAAGGGGTTTCTACGACACACGGGTAGAGGCCTGCGGTCTAGGGGCGAGGAGGTGTCTGTCCGCCGCCCCCTCTCGCCCGCGTCCCGCCCCCTGTCTGCCCCCATTTTATGGAATAAGGAGGTATTCAACTGCCTCTTAGGTTAAGACAGCGGCCATTATTTCTTCGCTCACATTGGGTGTAGAGGCAGCATAAGTTTATAGCGGGAAGGTGAGTGCCTACAGGGATTAAAAACGAGGATGCCCTCCCGATGAAGGGTACTTAGTTTAGGGGAGGGTGAAGGGGGGGCTAACTGCAATGCCCCAACCCCGATAGGGGGCCTCGCAGAGCCCCGGAGGGTGT
>Ga0123356_10004128_pt1 | contig 15083 bp, 13 predicted proteins | sample TergutEmb28metaG_2_FD_92546 | JGI IMG/M metagenome (GOLD analysis project Ga0123356, IMG submission 92546) | Embiratermes neotenicus P3 segment gut microbial communities from Petit-Saut dam, French Guiana - Emb289 P3 | ecosystem: Host-associated > Arthropoda: Insects > Digestive system > Gut ... | reverse complement strand
GTAGAAGAACAGAAACGCACAAAAGCCGGCGAGGAGCAGCACATCTGTGCGCGTGCGATTGGTCATGAAGAACAGATTGTATCGTGATGATGGCGGGGGCGAGGGCGAGGCGCCACCGGGGAGCGGGCGCTACCAGGACTACTGCACGGAAGGACCGCGGCCCAGCTGCAGAACCACTTGGCGCACCGCTTCGGCGAGCGGGCCGTCGAGGGAACATCCGCTGGCGCATTCGTGGCCGCCACCACCAAAGCTCTCGGCAACGCGCGCCACGTCGAGTTTGCCCTTGCTGCGCAGACTGACGCGGTAGCGGCTGTCGGGCAGTTCGCGGAAGAACGCCGCCACCTCGACGCCCGCGATCGACAGAACGTAGTTCACCAGTCCCTCGCAGTCTTCCTCTCTTGCATCGCAGCGCTCCATCTGCTTTCGCGTCACCCAGACGTAGCCAATATGACCTTCAAGATGCAGATTGCGCAGCGCTTCCCCGAGCAGGCGGATCTTGGCGACGGAGTGCGCGAAGTAAATGCCCCGGGCACAGAGCGCAGGGTCGGCTCCTGCCAGTACGAGTTCGCGCGCCAAGGCAAACGTGTTTTCATTCGTGCCCTGGAACATGAAAGAGCCGGTGTCGGTCATCAGAGCGGTGTAAAGGCAAGTTGCGATTTCGGGAGAAAACCTCACTCCCGCTTCCCGGGCAAGCCGGAACACCATCTCGGCAGTGGCGACGGCATGGGGGTCGATCCAGTTCACGTGGGCGAAGGGACGTCCACTGGCGTGATGGTCGATGCTGATCAGAAAGCGGTCTTCCAGGCCTTCCAGGCGCGTGCGGTGAATGCTGTCACACTCCAGAATGATCGCGGCTTCGTAACTGCCCATCACGCGATTGGACTGCACGACCTGATCCGCATAGGGGAGCGAACGATAGATGCGCGGAACACCGTCGTGAAGGACAACATCGGCGTGCTTGCCCATGGCCCGCAAAACCTGGCAGCAGGCAAGCGCTGATCCGACAGCATCGCCATCGGGACGGGCGTGGGAAGTCAGCACGAACCGTTCGCGTTCTCCGATCTGCCGGAGTACATCCTCGAGCATGTCGTTAGGCCTTCTCTCCACTTGCATCCTTACGGGGCTTGCTTTTCTTTTTCGCCCGTTCTAACAACTCCTCGACCCGAGCCTTGGCTTGCTCTGCACGATCAATCCGGAAATACAACTCGGGAGCCCGCCGGATTCTCAGACGCTCAACCAGCTCGTGACGGATATATTCCCGCGCGGCTTCCAATCCTTCCAGGCTTTGATCGGCCTGTCTGTCATCCCCTTCGACATTGACCCGCACTTCCGCCGACCGCCCATCATCGGCCACATGAACAGCCGTGACGCTCACCAGGCCAATTCGCGGGTCCGCTAACTCGCCTTCGACGAGGGTTTCAATCTCTTTGCGCAAAGCCTCGCCGACTCGTCCGCGATGGTGCTTCAGCCCGCGCTTCTGCACAAGGCACCTCAAGTAAAACGGTTGAGAATATCAGAAAAACGGGCGGCCGTGTTGATGCTTCGGGCCCACCCGCAGCGTCATTGCCCTCCGTTTTCACTCGCAGGCGATAAGTACGGAGGTAACAATATCTTAGAGAGTGTCGTTCGGTCGTGTTCTCCGCCCTCGACCAGGCCTTTCGACGCATCGCGAGACATTGTCAAAGTCGAAAGCGGCTTGCAATGAAGGACCGTGCCCGCTTATCGGCATCTGAGGGAGTGTCCAAGAATGCATTCGCGAGACGAACCCTCCCCGACGCCGGCGTTGATAGGTGGGATGAACAAGTTGCATCGCCAGGCATCCGTTTGGATCTTGGTTGCTGAATGGTTTCTTGCAGTTTTCCTGTTGGCCGCAAACACCGGCTGCAATTCGAATCCCGGCGGACCTCCTGCGCTTAGAGTGGTGAGCACGACGGACCTGGGCAGGATCCCGACGAATCCAGACATCCTCGGCAGAGACGGCGCAGTCAGCGCGCTGTTTCAGGGCTACTCGGTCTGGCTCTATGGCGATACGTTTCTGGCGCAGCCCAATGCCGACGGGCGGAAATTGATCAGCGATTCGTGGTCGTTCACCTCGGATCTGAACGCATCTGGTGGAATCAGGGGATTTCAGGAACGGCCCGATTCAGCGAACGCGCCGGGCATGATTCTGGTCGAGAGTCCGACGGAATACGCCTTCAATCAGGCGCACAACGGCAATCCGTGCCAACAGCAGCCGTGCGGGGCTCGATGGGCGCTGTGGCCTTCATCCATCGTCACCGATGCGGTCAACAATCGCGCCCTGGTGTTCTACATGCTCGCGTACGCGCAACCGGGCGCCTTCAACTTTCAGGGGATCGGAACCTCGGTCGCGCTCTGGCAGGATTTCACCCAGCCGCCCGCGCGGCCCAACTTCAATCCCCCCGTTGTCGCCGGCCATCCTGATCTCATGTTCAATCAGAATCAGCCTGCGTTTGGAGCGGCCTCCTTTATCGCGGGAGGGACTCTCTACATCTACGGTTGCGGAGTGCCCGGCAACAGCAACGAGAAGGGATGCCGGCTGGCCCGAGTCGACCCGGAAAATGTGCTCCATCAAACCGCATGGACCTTTTATGCGGGCGACGGGCGGTGGTCGTCCGAGCTGAGCAACGCGGTCTCGGTCATACCCGAAGCGAACATCTTAAGCGTATCGTGGAACGGCTATCTCGAGCAGTACGTCGCCGTTGCCAGCCCGCCGTTTTCCGAGAACGTTACGTTGCGCACCGCTCCTCAACCGCAGGGACCTTGGTCGCGGGAAGCAACCGCGTTCGTGGCCATGCAGCCGACCTCGGGAAATGTTTACGACGCACGGGCCCATGCTGAATACGATCGCAATGGAGGACAAACCATCTTCGTGACTTATTCGCGCGCGACCGGCGAATTCACCGGCGAAGTAAGGCTGGTCTCGGTCGAACTTGAACGGCCGTGAACTGGAGATTTCGGGACCGAAGGACGGCTCTAGAAATACTCGACAAACGAATCGGCAATCTCGGCGCCGTGGTTGTTGGCGATGCGCGTGGCCGCGCTTTCCACTTTCTTTATCAGTCCATCGAGATAGTCTCGCGAGTGCGAGATGCTCACGACTCCGATCGTGGCGCGGTTCCAGAGTTCGGCGGAATCAAGTTCGGCCACCGAAACGTTGAAACTCGTACGCAGCCGGTCTTTCAGGCTTCGCACAACCTGACGGCGGTCTTTGATGGATTGTGCGGCTTCGATGTGGAGCTCGAGCGTGAGGAAAGCGATGGGCATCGAGTGGTGCGTGGCCGCCCGCCGGTAATCAGCAAAAAACTGACCACGATTCACTGACCACTTGCATCAGGCGATGACCTCCGCCGCGACCCGCGTGGTGGAGAAGGCTTCGATTACGTCGCCGACCTTGATGTCACCGTAATTTGCGATGGAGATGCCGCACTCCATGCCGTTGGTGACTTCCCGGGCGTCGTCCTTGAAGCGGCGCAGAGAGCCAACCTTGCCTTTGAACACGACCACGTTGTCACGCAGCAGGCGAACTTCGGCATCGCGTTTGATCGAGCCATCGATCACACGGCAACCGGCCACGGTTCCTACCTTCGGGATGCGGAAGGTTTCGAGCACCGTGGCGCGTCCCTGGTAGGTTTCCTTGATCGTCGGTTCGAGCAGGCCGCTCATGGCTCGCTTGATCTCGTCCTGCAGCTCGTAAATGATCGAGTGCAGGCGGATATCGACTTCTTCCTGCTCGGCCAGTTCTTGCGCCTTGCGCTCGGGCCGGACATTGAAGCCGATGATGATGGCGTTCGATGCCGAGGCCAGCAGAACGTCGCCCTCGGTGATCGCACCGACACCGGAACGCAGAAGCTTCAAGCGGACTTTGTCGTTGGAGAGTTTCGAAAGCAGATCGCTGAGCACTTCGACCGAGCCCTGCACGTCGCCCTTGAGGATGATGTTGAGTTCCTTCGTCCCGGTCTTGATTTGTTCGGCCAGACCCTCGAGTGACACGCGCGAACTCTTGGCGAGTGCGGCTTCGCGGGCTTTCTGCTCGCGGTAATCGGAGATGCCGCGGGCTTTGTCGCGATCGGCAACGACGACGAACTGATCACCCGCCTGGGGCAGACCTTCCAATCCCAGGATTTCGACGGGAGTCGAGGGCGGCGCGGATTCGAGAGACGCCCCGCGATCGTCGAACATGGCGCGGACTTTTCCGAAGACGTTACCGACCACAAAGTTGTCGCTGGCATTGAGCGTACCGTTTTGTACCAGCACTGTGGCCACAGGTCCGCGGCCACGATCGAGTTTCGCTTCCAGCACAACACCGGTGGCAGCACGTTCCGGAGTGGCTTTGAGTTCGGCCAGATCCGCAACCAGGCAGATCATTTCCATCAGCAGGTTCAGGTTGGTCTTCTTCTTCGCCGATACATCGACGAAGACGGTCTTGCCTCCCCACTCTTCAGGGACGAGGCCGCGATCGGCGAGTTGCTTCTTTACGCGATCCGGCAAGGCTTCCGGCTTGTCGATCTTGTTGACGGCGACGATGATCGGCACTTCGGCGGCATGCGCGTGATCGATGGCTTCCAGAGTTTGAGGCATGACGCCGTCATCGGCGGCGACGACCAGCACCACGATGTCGGTGGCTTTCGCTCCCCGGGAACGCATCCGCGTGAACGCCTCGTGACCCGGTGTATCGAGGAACACGATCTCGCGGCCATAGGCGGGGGAGTCGGGATCGCTGATGCGCACTTTGTAGGCGCCGATGTGCTGGGTGATTCCCCCGGCTTCGCCCTCGGCCACATTGCTGGCCCGAATCGAATCGAGCAGCGTGGTCTTGCCGTGATCGACGTGGCCCATGATCGTAACCACAGGCGGACGAGGTATGGCTTCGGCAGCGGTTTCTTCTCCGGATGCAGCGGCGGCCGCGTCGATATCCTTGGCGGCCTGCTCTTCGAACGAAATTACGTTCGTGTCGGCACCGAAGAAGCGTGCCATTTCACTAGCCAGTTCTGCATCGAGCGTCTGGTTGATCGTAGCGAAAACGCCGCGAGCCAGCAGGCGCGAAATCAAGTCCTTCGCGCGGATGTCGAGTTTCTCCGCGAGATCCTTTACGCTGATGCCTTCTGTGATCGTGATGTTCCGCGTAATGGGCTGCGGTTCGTTCGACACCACCATGCGCGGCGGCGGAACGTAGCCCTTCATCGGTCCTTCTTTTACGCCGCGGGGAATATAGCGCTGGCCCGGCCGCCGTGCAGGTGCACCCGGGCGGCTGCCGGGACGAACCGGACCCGGAGGCGGAAGGCCGGGACCAACCCCGATGGGACGCGGCCCCGTCGGAGCCGAACGTGTGGGATGCATCGGGCGGCGCTCGCCCGGACGAAGCGGCGGGCGTGGCCCACCCACTCCCGGCGCCCCCTGGGGACGAGGGCGTTGGAAAATTGGCTGACCGGGTACCGGGCGGCCGGGCGCGGGACGCATCGTTCCGGCCGGCGCTCCCGACTGGACAACCGGAGCAGGCGGGCGCGGAGGCGGAGCTTTGTACACCGGACGTGGTCCGGTTTGCGGCACAATCATGCGCGGCGCTGGCGGCTTCGGTGCTGCCGTGACGGGCGGAGCAGGCGGGCGCGGAGGTGCCGCAGGCGCAGCGGGCGCAACCGGAGGTGCCGATGCCATGACCGCAGGAGCCGGCGGCGCGGCCGGCGGCGCTACAACCCCAGCAGGCGGCGGAGGCGGCGCGACCGGACGGGGCGGCGCGACCGGACGGGGCGGCGCCGCCACCGGAGGCGGAGGAGGAACGACGGCTGCCGGCTTCTCCACCGCTGGTGGCGCAACCACCGGGCGAACCGGGGGCGCCGGAGGTGCAGGAGGTGGTGGAGGTGGTGGAGATGCAGGAGGTGCTTGCGATGCAGGAGGTGCAGGAGGTTGTGGAGGTGGTGGAGGTGCTACGACGGGTGCTGGCGGAGCGGCCACAGGTGCAGCCGGTTTTACCACCGGAGGCGCCACTACGGGCTTCGCTACAACCGGGGGCGCGGGAGGACGAACCGGGGGCGGCGGAGCGGCGGCGGTCTCTTTCTTCTGCGTAATCGCCTTCAGCACATCGCCGGGACGGGAGATGCGTGACAAATCGATCTTGGTCCTGATTTCTTCTTCGACGCGCAGCGGACGCGCGGTGCGCGCAGACGGCGCCTGCGCTTCGGACGAGCCGCGGATGTGGGCCCGTACTTTTTCTGCTTCGTGCTCCTCGAGCGAACTGGAGTGAGTCTTCTTTTCCGTCACTCCGACAAGCGGCAGCGCGTCTAGAATTGCTTTGCTCTTCACTTCCAGCTCACGGGCGAGATCGTTGATTCGAACCTTGCTCATCCGGCCTTTCTTCTCCGCGTTTGGGCTTATGTCTTCATTGCGTCCTCACGGAGTCAGCTTCCTGCACCCGCACATGATCGGAGATCGTTGCGTGTGACATGGCTATTCGGTTGTTTCAGCAGCCGAGCCCTTTTCCGACTCGTGCCCAGCTTCGTTTGCAGCAGATTCGGTTGGGTGCGCGGGTTCCACGGCAGCAGCTTGCCCCTCAGCCTCGGCTGTCGCGGCTGTCGCGGCCGCTTCCTTGGAAGCGGCTTCACCCTCGCTGCTTTCGGCAGCCGCAGCGCCTTCTGCGGTCCCGCCTTCCAGGCTCGCGAAGTAATTATTCACTGCGAGACTGATTTTTTCCACCGTCTTCGGCCCAATGCCCTCGATCGCTTCCAGCTGTTCCGGCGTCATGTCGGCCAAGGCTTCGACCGTGGTGATGCCCGCGGCGCCCAGCTTCTCCACCAGCCCTTCGCCGAGTCCGGGAACATTCTCAAGGGGAGTCGTCGACTGCGGAGCCATCGCCGCCATCTGCTGCTCAACTTCCTGGCGCTTCTCTTCCTCGCTCTTGATGTCGATCTTCCAGCCAAGCAGCTTCGCGGCCAGGCGGACATTCTGGCCCTTCTTGCCAATGGCCAGAGAAAGCTGGCTGTCGTCGACGACAACTTCCAGATGCTTTTCGGAATTGTCGACAATGGTCACGCGGCTGACCTTGGCAGGCTGCAACGCCTTTTCCGCGAAGGTGACCGCATCTTCGTGGAATTCGATGATGTCGATCTTCTCTCCCCGCAGCTCGCGAATGATCGACTGCACACGCATTCCCTTCATGCCAACACAGGCACCGACGGCGTCGACGTCCTTGTCCTTCGACATGACCGCGATCTTGGTGCGCTCGCCGGCTTCGCGCGCGATGGCGCGAATCACCACCGTGCCGTCGTAAATTTCAGGCACTTCGGTCTGGAACAGGTGCTGCACAAGTTCCGGAGCGGCGCGTGAAACCACGACGCCGGGACCCTTTGCCGCTCTCTCCACGCGGGCGATCACGACGCGGACGCGCTCACCGATGGCAAACGACTCCAGCCGCGACTGCTCCTTTCGGGGCATGCGCGCTTCCGCCTTGCCGATGTCAAAAATCACATCCGGACCTTCAACGCGCTTCACCGTCGCGTTGACGATTTCGCCGACACGTCCGATGTACTCGTTGTAAACCGTGTCGCGCTCAGCCTCGCGCACCTTCTGGAAGATCACCTGCTTCGCCAGTTGCGCAGCGATGCGGCCCAGAATTCCGTCGATGGCTTTGGGGATAATCAACTCCCCGCCGACGTCGAGTCCGGGATCGATGCGGCGCGCGTCCTCCACCGTGATCTGCAGGTTGGGATCCTCCACCTGCTGCGGAGTCTCCACAACGGTTTTCACCACGTAGGCACTGATCTTGCCCGTGTCCTTGTCGAGTCGGGCGCGGAAATTCTCCTGCGACTTGTAATGCTTGCGCGTCGCCATCACAATGGCGTCTTCGACCGCACTCACCACAATCTGGGGATCAATTCCTTTTTCCCGGCTGACGCCTTCGATGATGTTGTAGAGCTCGCTTGGCATAAAAAACGTTCTAAAGTTTCAAAGTTGCAGGTGAAATCTAAATCTCCGGCACCAGATTCGCCTTTTCCACATTGGCGAATTCGATTTCAATCTTCTTGCCGGCCGCGTCACCCATCTTTTTCCGCGACTTGTGGCTGGCAACGCTTAAATCCAGCGTCAGCCGGCCGTTCTCGAAGCTCTCCAGCCGGCCTTCAAAGTGCCGGTTGTTGTTGACCGGCTGCCGCGTCATCAGCTTCAACCGGCTGCCGGTGAAGCGCGTGAAATCTGCGGCCCTCATCAACTTCCGGTCCAGGCCCGGCGACGAAACCTCCAGCGTGTACGAGCCCGGCATCACATCTTCGACGTCGAGAATGGTCCCAAACTCGCGACTGAAGTTGGCGCAATCCTCATGCGTCACTCCAGCCATCGGATCGTTGCCGGCAGCGGGCTTGTCGAGAAACACCCGCAGCATCCGCGCCTTGCCCCCGCCGAGGAACTCGACTTCGATAACTTCGAGTCCGCTCGAGGCGGCGACCCGGTCTGCGATAGCCCGCACACGATCAACGTCAAGCGCCATGAATCCAATAACTTACTGGCGGATGGCTGCACTCCCGATGGGGCTCCAACTAAAAAGTGGGCTTGCGCCCACTGGTGTGCTTCGCCAAATGCCGGTACACAGCAGTCTCTTGATTTCCTAATATACGCCCGGAGTGACCAAAAGACAAACGACGGTGTGACCCGCTCTCGCAAGCGGTGATACCTGCGATCAGGACATTCCCGCCAGTCGCGGCAGCAGACCGCAAAGTCGCTCCTGGACCGCAAGTCTCTCATTCCGCTCGCTGTTCCCGCGGTCCATTTGCCTGATCTTCGCGGGCTCTCTACAATAAAACATTACCCGTTCTCCGGTGAATCCCGAGAAATTTATGATTCATTTTCCCGTTCCCGAGGCTCTTACTTTCGACGACGTCCTTCTGTTGCCCGCCCGCTCTGACGTCATCCCGGCAAATGCCAGCACGCACACGCAGCTCACGCGCAATATCAGCCTGAACATTCCGATCGTCAGCGCCGCCATGGACACCGTCACCGAATCGCACATGGCGATCGCGCTCGCGCAACAGGGCGGCATCGGGATCATTCACCGAAACCTGACGATCGAGCAACAGGCCAATGAAGTCGACAAGGTAAAACGCTCGGAAAGCGGCATGATTGTCGACCCGGTGACCATGCATCCGACCGACAAGGTTTCCGACGCCCTTGAGGTCATGCGCAAGTACAAAATCTCCGGCGTCCCGATCACCGAACACGGTAAGCTGGTCGGCATTCTCACCAACCGCGACCTGCGCTTCGAAACGCGCTTTGATATTCCCATCGACAAGGTGATGACCAAGAAGAACCTCATCACGGTTCCGGTCGGGACCACGCTCGAGGAAGCGGAAACCATTCTTCACCAGCATCGGGTCGAAAAACTTCTCGTGGTCGATGACAAGTACAACCTCAAGGGTCTGATTACGGTCAAGGATATCCAGAAGAAGCTGAAATATCCCAACGCCGCAAAAGACTCGCAAGGCCGCCTGCGTGTAGGAGCGGCGATCGGCGCGACGGGAGATTTTCTCGAGCGTGCCCAGGAATTGGCCGACGCCAAGGTCGACGTTCTGGCCATCGACAGCGCTCACGGTCATTCGACCAAGGTCCTCGAAGCCGTCACGCTGCTGAAGTCAAAGCTGCCGCACGTGGAATTGCTGGCGGGCAATGTCGCCACCTTTGACGGAGCCTGCGAACTCGCCCGCGCCGGCGCCGACGGAATCAAGGTCGGCATCGGCCCCGGCTCGATTTGTACGACCCGAGTCGTCACCGGTGCAGGCGTCCCTCAGATCACCGCCATCGCCGAGGCCCATCGGGCCACGAAAGATTCCGGAGTTCCCATCGTCGCCGACGGCGGCATCAAGTACTCCGGCGATGTCACCAAAGCTCTGGCTGCAGGCGCCGGCGCAGTCATGATCGGATCGCTTTTTGCCGGCACCGATGAGAGCCCCGGCGAACTCATCCTCTATCAAGGCCGATCCTTCAAATCGTATCGCGGCATGGGATCGCTCGGCGCCATGGCTCAGGGATCGAGCGAACGCTATTTCCAGAGCACCGAGTCCGATGCCGCCGTCTCCGTGTCAGAATCCTACGGCGAATCGAATCGCCTGGCCAAACTCGTTCCTGAGGGAATTGAAGGCCGGGTCCCATACCGCGGCTCGGTCGCCATGATCATCTATCAGATGGTCGGCGGATTGAAGTCCGGGATGGGCTATTGCGGGTGCTCGACGATTCCCGAACTGCTCGAGAAGACGCGTTTCGTCCGCATCAGCGGCGCAGGCCTGCGCGAGAGCCATGTGCACGACGTCATGATCACCCGCGAGGCCCCCAACTATGCCATCGAGTAACGACCTGGAGGATGACCCGGCTACCCCGCGTCTTAGCAGACCGGGGAATGCCGGGTTCCGAAAGGACGTGCCTCGACACCATCCCCGGGTCCTCAAATGCTGGATGGCCCTGATCTTCTGGCTGATCGTCATCGCCTTCGAATCGACGAGTTATCTTTCGGCCCAACACACGAGCCGTATTCTGTATCCCCTGTTTCATTTTCTGTTTGGCGTGGACTACTTGCGCTTTCAGCCCTGGAATTTCTTCCTGCGAAAGGCCGGACACGTTTTCGGCTACGGCCTGCTCAGCATTCTGCTGTTCCGCGCCTGGCGCGAAACATTGCCTGCCGCGGGCGGCGCACGCTGGACATTTCACTGGGCCACGATCGCCGTGCTGGGCACAGCCCTCGTCGCCAGCCTCGATGAGTGGCACCAGAGCTATATCCCTACGCGAACCGGAACTGTGCACGATGTAATTCTCGATACCTCGGCTGGAATTGCCGCTCAACTCGCGCTGATTCTCTGGCTGTGGTGGTTCTGAGCCCGCCTGTTCATGAACATAGGCCGTATCGCTGGTCGGTTTCGCCCCGATCCGCTGAGCTAAGCGGCCAGCAAGCCTGCTTGGCTGGCTGCTTGATTCGCTGGCGTGTGCCATGAATTCCATTTCAAATCATGTGCGATCAACCCCTTGCCGGGAGAACCAAGCGCTTGTTCTTTGGATGGGAACGCCACCACTCGAGTGACCGTTTCAAACACGGGTTTGGCCCAGTGTGTCTTGGGAGCCAGTGGTACGTACACGGTTTGGGCTTTTGTGCAGAATGCCGATGGAGCCACTTGCAACGCGATGACGGCTTGTGGCGGAGGCTGCGGCCGCGTTTACAGGTACTGCCCAACTTACTTGTCCCTGAACAAACGCACTGTCCGCACGCGCAAGCCCTGAGGCGGTCAACCATCGAGAAATGGTATTGCCCCACCCTCCCTTTTACACGGTCCTCTGGTTTCCAGGGCTCACAATCAACGTTCCCGCTGGATGACTCGCCGTGCCCCATAGAGGACGACGTTTGCCATCAGCACCAGGCCCGAATAGAGTCCGCAAGGTGTTTTTCATGCGCAAAAGCGCAGTTCCCGCTTGACACCCTCCCGCCCTAATGTTACATATTGTAACGTTACAATGACTCACACAAAGCAAGCCCGTCTAAAGAACCTGGGGGAAGTTGAGCAGGCGGTGATGGATTACATGTGGACTCATGGTCCATCCACTTCCGAAGCGTGCCGCGAAGGCCTCGCCGCATCCCGCCCCATGAAAGATTCGACCATTCGCACCGTCCTGCGCCGGCTGGAGGAAAAAGGCTATCTCACGCACGACGTGGAAGGGCGGACTTTCGTCTACGAGGCGTCGGATGCTCGCCAGAGTGTTGCCGTCCGGGCGGTAAAGGGAATCATCGACCGCTTCTGCGGCGGCTCGGCCGAACAGCTCGTGCTCGGCATGGTCGACAACGACGTGCTCGACCGCAAACAGCTGGAGCGGCTCGCCCGCAAGATCGCTGAAAGAACCGCTGAAAAGAAAGAAGGAAAGCCATGACGAACCCTGCCATTGCCGCCTCGACACCTCTTATGGTTCAGCTCGTGGATCCCGCTGTGCGTGCGCTACTTTTGGCCAGCTGCGCAGGACTGACGCTGGTCGCGTTCAAAGTCAGGTCCACTTCCCTGCGTCTGGTCACCTGGACTGCCGTTCTTTACGCCGCGCTCGGTATGCCTTTGCTTGTTTGGATGCTCCCGGGGGTGCAGGTACCTTCACCGGGCTTTCCGCATCATGCCGTGGCGCGGCCCGAGGAGGCGAACGGCCAAATGCCTACCGCACCCACCCCGGCAATGAACGCTCACAGAACAGATCGAAACATCACCTACCTCAGTCCGAAGTCCAATGAGATTCATCCCGTCTCTGCCCGTAGCACGGCGCCACGCCGGGTTGTGACTTTTCGACCGCCGATTCCGTGGAGCACGCCGGCGATCGGCTTCTATGGCGCAGTTACTTCGTTCCTCCTCTTACGCTTTGTCATCGCCATCGTCTTCAGCGCCCGTTTGCTTCGAGCCGCACATCTGATTCATGACGATCGAGTAGCGCTTCGGCTTGCGTCGCACGTTTACGCGTTCCGGAGGAAGTCGGCTCCTCGCGTCTTCGAATCCGATCTCATTTCTGTTCCAGTCTCGGTGGGAGTGCTGCGCTCTGCGATTCTTCTCCCCGCAAATTGGCGGGAGTGGGACGACGCGAAGCTTAACGCAGTCCTGGCGCATGAGGCTTCGCACGTCGCCCGGCGTGATGCGCTCACCCAGCGTCTTTCCCTGTTGCACCGCGCCATCTTCTGGTTTAGCCCGCTGGCATGGTGGCTGCATCGGCAGCTGGCCGCACTGGCAGAGCAGGCCAGCGATGAAGCCGCACTCTCGTGTGGTGCAGACCGCAACGACTACGCCCGAACCCTCCTCGGATTTTTCGAGGCTCTGCATGCCGCGCCGGGACGCGTGTGGTGGCAAGGTGTTTCGATGGTCAAAGCAGGTCAAGCAGAACAAAGACTGGAGAGGATTCTGCTGTGGAAAGGAGTTTTCACCATGGGTTTGAAGAGATCGGCACTTATCACGATCATTGCTGTGGCAGTACCGGTGGTCTACCTTGCAGCGGCGGTTCGCCCTGGAAACGCGAGACTCGAGGACAGCGGGCGCGCCTCGAGCCTGACGCCGCCCGCGCCGGCGGCGCCCACCTCCCTGCAGGCGTCGAGCGACCGTTTGGAGCCCGCCCTCGCTCCCTCTGCGCCGGATTCCGCCCTGGCGCCGCCAGTTCCGCGAACGATGACTCGCATGGTTTCGAGCGCCGGCCGCCTCCGGGTTGGAGCCGACGCTCCCGCCGCCCCCGTGCCGCCAGTCGCAGCACTTGCGCCGGTGGCCCCCCGGCCTTATCAGTCCGCTGCGGGATCCTCCAGCAACCATTCCGACTTCTACAACGACGATCCCCGTTTCGTGATCGTCACCGGCAAGTCGGACTCGGTGACCATGTCGGGCAGTTCGGAAGATGCCCGGCACGCCGAAAAACTCAAGAAGCAAATTCCCGGCGACTTTATCTGGTTTGAACGCGATGAAAAGTCCTACATCATTCGCGACCCGGCCACGATCGATCGCGCCCGCAAGCTCTGGGCCCCGCAGGAAGAGCTGGGGAAAAAACAGGAAGAACTCGGCAAGCAGCAGGAGGCTCTGGGAAAACAGCAGGAAGAACTGGGCAGGAAGATGCAGCAGGTTCAAGTCAAAGTTCCGGACCTGACGGCGGAACTCGACCGCCTGAAAGCGGAGCTACAAAAGCTCGGCGGCAGTGCGACCAGGGAGCAGCTCGGCGATCTGCAATCGGAAATCGGGGACGTGCAAAGCAAGATCGGCGACATTCAGTCCGCGGCCGGTGAACAGCAATCGAAACTCGGCGAACAGATGAGCGCTCTCGGAGAGCAGCAGGGGAAACTCGGCGAACAGCAGGCGAAATTCGGCGCGCAGCAGGCCGAGGTGGCCGAGCAGGCGTCGCGCCAGATGGGCAAACTGCTCGACGAGGCGGTCAAGAACGGTAAGGCCCAACCGGAACCGCACAATGTAGGCACGGGCTTGCTGTAATGAAGGGGCTCGCGAGCCCCGGGTCTTCTCGCGGCTCGCCAGTTGACCGGGCCGCCTTCTCATCGTCCGGCCTCCACGGCTTGCCTCTCCGACAAAGACCTGACCTCAGCGCGTGGCAGTGCGCGCGGAAACCAGCAGCAGGATCGCGGAAACCACCGCGCATCCGGCCGAGGCGTAAAACGGCACGCTGGGCCCGAGATACTTCCACAGTTCTCCGGTGATCAGGCTGGCGGCAAGAGTGGCCACGCTGGTTGCAAAAAAATAAATTCCCAAGGCTCGTCCGCGAGTCTGATGCGCAACCGTTTCCACCACCAGTGCCTTCAGCACTGGCTGGGTCAGCGCGTAGTACACGCCGTAGACCGCCATCGTGATCCAGATGGCCAACGTAGAAGGAGCGCGCCCAAAGACGAAGTACACGCCGGCAAAAATGAGGTAGCCCGCGGCGGCAATCCAGTGCCGGGAAAAATGGTCGCTGAACCAGCCTGCCGGCCACGACCCGAGCGTATACGTAATGTTGAATACAAGCCCCAGCATCGGCGCCATCGACACCCGGATGCCGATGTTCTGCGCGCGCATCACCAGAAACATGTCGCTCGAATTTCCCAGCGAGAACAGGGTCACGGCGAACAGAACAATGTAGAACGAAGCCGGCAAGCCAGCGCCGGCCAAAATCGGCGCTCCCTTCATCCGAGGCCTGGTTTCGTTTGTGTTCGGTAATCCGCGATTGGTTTCGCGAATGCCGAACACCGCAACCAGGACCGCCAGCGCTCCCGGAACCGCCGCCGCCCAAAACACACTGCGAATGCCATACCGCGCAAGAAGTACCAGCGCAGCCAGGGGGCCCGCGATCGCTCCTGCCGAGTCCAGCGACTGAATCAGCCCATAGGCCGACCCCAGCTTTTCTTTCGCCACCGATTCCGCGACCATGACGTCGCGCGGCGCACCGCGAACGCCTTTGGCCAGGCGGTCCGAGAAGCGAATCAGCAGAATCTGCCACCACGCCGTCACGACGGCAAGCAGCGGCTTCACGGCATTGGCGACAAAGTATCCAGCCACGACCAGCGGCTTGCGCCGTGCGATGTGGTCGGTGAGATATCCGGAGAAGAGTTT
>Ga0123356_10004127_pt1 | contig 15083 bp, 11 predicted proteins | sample TergutEmb28metaG_2_FD_92546 | JGI IMG/M metagenome (GOLD analysis project Ga0123356, IMG submission 92546) | Embiratermes neotenicus P3 segment gut microbial communities from Petit-Saut dam, French Guiana - Emb289 P3 | ecosystem: Host-associated > Arthropoda: Insects > Digestive system > Gut ... | reverse complement strand
CAAGATACCCCGAGAGAGAAGCTTCAGACAGAAAATTAACACAGCTCTCGAAGCCAATGCATCCACGGGATTTCGACCGCCCCGGGCTGGAGGCCGAAACCAACCAGTCGCACTCCAAGCTCATCCTAGTTGCTGCCCAAAAATCCTAAACTGCCGCTCGTCGACGAAGAGAGGTCCGTTCATCTCCATGCGCGGAACGCTCAAATTCGGGGGGAATTCCTAGTGGAATTCATAGTCATAGTAAAAAGGCGTTCGACGATTCTGCCCTTATTTGCCATTATTCCGCTGGTCGCACTGACCGGGTGCGTAGGACTGGTTTCAGCACCGGGTACGCTCGTCGTCCAGACCGCCGGCGGAGGACTGGGTACGGTCACTAGCGCTCCGGCTGGTATCAACTGCACGTCCGCGGGTACCGGCCAGAGCACCGGGACTTGCCAGTCAACGTTTGAGACCAGCGTCACTCTCACCGCGGCCCCCAATCAGGGTTTCACGTTCGCCAGTTGGTCCGGATGCAAATCGCCGAGCGCGAACAGTTGTACCGTGATCGGCGCCGGGACCGTCACCGCCACCTTTGCCGCCAGCTTACAGAGCATCAATCACATCATTTTCCTGGCGCAGGAAAACCGGTCTTTTGACCATTACTTTGGCGCCCTGCGCGAGTATTGGGCACAGAACGGAATCCCGGACCAGGCCTTTGACGGTCTGCCGCAATTCGATCCCGCGGGCGAAGCGAATGCGGGGCCGGCGCCGACCAATCCGACCTGCGATCCTGCGCTGCCTTTCCCGCCGAACACCTGGTGCTTCATCGACGGCAACAGCCCCAGTGTCCCGACCTACCACCTGCAAAGCACGTGTGTTGAAAACCCAAGCCCGGCTTGGGCCGAAGCCCACCGCTCGTGGAACGAGGCTGACCCTACCTCCGCCACGCCCGAGCTGAATGGCTTTGTGCAGGCCGGTGCCCTCGACTCGCGGCAGCATGTGAATAACGAGGGACAATATGCGCCCTATTACGACACCGACGGCGTTCGCGTAATAGGTTACTACGACGGCAACGACCTCAACTACTACTACGCGCTGGCCAGTGACTTCTCAACCTCGGATCGCTGGTTCGCTCCCGTAATGACGCGTACTCCGCCGAACCGTGAATATCTGATCTCCGGCACTTCGCACGGATATGCTTACCCGATCGGTACCAATGCCAACGATCTGGCGCTGATCCCCTCGCCGCCGATCTACCAGATCCTCGAACAGCAGAATCCGCCCATCACCTGGAAGATCTACGTCGATCCGGCGGGCACGGCGTGTGAGTCCAATCCGACGGGCGCTTGCCTCTACACCCTAAGCTACATTCAGAACTTCGCCTATGGGCGGACCATTCTGAGCACCCCATCCCTGATCCAGAACATCGTTCCTTTATCCCAGTTCTACACCGACGCAGTCAACGGGACCTTGCCCCAGGTAGCTCAGATCGAGCCCGCCTCGAGCGCGGGCCTAGACGAGCACCCTACCGACGACGATCCTCCACCGGGTCAAGTTCCTTGCTGCAGCATACAGGACGGAGCGAACCTGGTATCTACGCTGATCAATGCGGTGATGTGCGGCGCGAACAACGCGCCGCCCGCACGCTCCTGCACCCCCGGCAAGAGCTGGAATGACTCGGTCTTTGTCCTCACCTTCGATGAGCCGGGCGGATTTTACGATCACGTCCCGCCGCAGCTCACGGTCAACCCGGACGGCATCCTGCCCTCGGACCTGTTTCCCAATGATCCCTGCTACGGCGCCACCACTCCGGGCACGATCTGCGACTTTGCCTATACCGGCTATCGAATTCCCCTGGTGGTCGTCTCTCCCTACGCGAAGAAGAATTTTGTCTCGCATCAGGTCCGGGACACGACAGCCATCATCCGCCTGATCGAGGAGCGGTTCAAGCTGTCTCCCCTGACCAAGCGCGACGCCGCCCAGGTCGTCATGGACGACCCGACCACCGGCTTTTTCGACTTCACCAACGTTCCCTGGAGAATGCCGCCTACCAACCTGCCGGTACAAACCCGGTTCGGCCCCTCGGCCTGCTTTGTGAACCCTCCGCCAGCGGCAACGCCATAAGCGGCGGTGGTTGTCCCGTACGGGATCGAAAGAGGGCAGGGAACATCAGCCGTTCTACGGCTTTTCGCCTTTTGCTTTTCCAGGCAAGGCGGCGGGGTTTTCGTGGGTCCGTTCGCGGAAACCGCCCCTCATCCCCGCGCCCAGGGTGATCTTCGACTCGCCAAACTTGTCGCGCACGCGATCGGCGGCCGAGAGCGCATTTTCCCATTTCTTCCGCTGCTGGTCTTCGAGAAAATCGAGCTGCGAGGAGTCGCAGCCCAAAGACGAAGCTTGGACTCCCACCAGGCGCACCTCGGCGCCTGGCTGCCAGTTGGCGTGAAACAGGCGGCGAATCTGCGCAAAAATCTCATTGTCCAGCTGGGTCGGAACCTCGAGCGAACGTGCGCGCGTGATGGTCGTGAAATCCTTGTAGCGCAGCTTGAGCTGGAGGGTGCGTGCCCAAAACCTGTTTTCCCGAAGCCTGCGCCCCACCATCTCCGAGAGCCGCGCGAGCGTGGCCTCGATCTGGGTTACATCTTGCGTATCCCGGTTGTAGGTGTGCTCGTGGCTGATGGACTTTGCGGCTTCATCTCTCCCGATCTCGCCTTCAAACCACGCGCCCGCATCCTCGCCCCGCGCCTTCGCCCCGAGCACCCGTCCCCATTTCCCGAACTTCTCCTCGAGATCCTGGTCGTCAAACGTCCCAAGATCGCCGACCTTGCGAATGCCGGCCGCGTGCAGCCTTTGCTCGGTAACGTTCCCAACACCGGGAATGTCCCGCACATCGAGCGGCCGCAGGAAGACCGCCTCCCGTCCGGCGAAGACATACAGAACTCCGTTCGGTTTCGCCTTGCCCGAACATACCTTGGCGATCAATCGCGAGGCGCCGATCCCGATCGAGCAGTTGAGCTCGGTTTCATCTTTCATCTGCTGGTGCAGGTTGTCGGCGGCGACGAGCGCCGGCCCATGGAGGCGCTCGGTTCCGGTCATGTCCAGGTAGGCTTCGTCGATCGAAACCATCTCCACCCGGGGAGAGAATCCGGTCAGCACCGCGTACACCTTTTCCGAGCAGGCGCGGTAGCGGTCGGGATGGCCGTCAACAAAGATTGCCTGCGGGCAGAGCCGGGCGGCGGTACGCAGCGGCATGGCCGAATGCACTCCGAACTTCCGTGCTTCATAGGAGGCCGCCGAAACCACCCCGCGCTCATCCCGCTGGCCGCCGACTACGACGGGCTTACCTTTGAGGGAAGGATCGAATAGTTCCTCGACGGAGACGAAAAAGGCGTCCATGTCGACATGGAAGACGGTTCTCGGATCGGCGGACATGGATTGCGCGGCCTCCCGAGTTCTACACCAAAATTCCCTGGTTGTGCTGCTGGCGGACGCGTTCGTAGGCGCGCGAGTATTCACGGGCGGACACCCGCCAGGAAAAATCCTTGCTCATTCCATTGCGCATCAGCCTTTGCCACGACTCCGGGTCGCGATAGACCTCGAGCGCATGATGAATCGTCCGCAGCAGCGCCTCTCCCGTGTACTCCTGAAACTTGAATCCCGTGCCCTTCTTGGTGCGCGCGTCCCAGGGATCAATCGTGTCGTCGAGCCCGCCGGTGGCGCGCACGATCGGCACCGTACCGTATTTCAGGCTGTACAGCTGGCTCAATCCGCTCGGCTCATAGCGCGACGGCATGAGGAACATGTCCGCGCCGGCTTCGATTTTGTGGGCCAGGGCATTATCGTAAGCGGCGCGCACTGCCATTTTCTCCGGCACTCGGCGCGCCAGACGCAAGAACATCTCCTCGTAAAGTTTGTCGCCGCTGCCAAGCGCGATCAAGAGCACGTCTGCGAGTGACAGACGGTCGATTACCTGCCCGATCAGGTCGAAGCCTTTCTGCACCGCAAAGCGCGAAACCATCCCGATCACCGGGAGATTCGGATCCGCCTTGCCCATGGCGAAGGATTCGAGCAGGTCCTGCTTGCATTGGCGCTTGCCGCTCAGGTCAGCGGCGGAGTAGTGTGCGGCAATATGGCTGTCGGTTTGCGGGTTCCACTCCTCATAGTCGACGCCATTCAGGATTCCCACCAGATTCTGGGCGCGCTCTTTCAGCACGCCTTCCAGTCCGAAGCCGAATTCCGTGGTCTGAATTTCCTGGCTGTACTTGCGGCTCACCGTAGTAATCAGGTCCGAGTAGACCAGTGCGCCCTTGAGAAAATTCACGTTTCCGAAGTATTCCATCTTGGTGATGGTGAACAGGTCCCAGGGAAGCAGGAGCAGGGGCAGGATCTCCGGCGGAAACAGGCCCTGGTAGCCGAGGTTGTGCACGGTAAACACGGTGGCGGCATCGCGAAATGCCGGATCTTCCGCATACTGGGTACGCAAGAGCACCGGCACCAGCGCCGCCTGCCAGTCGTGGCAATGAAAGATGTCAGGTACGCCCAGGATCTTGGATCCCTCGATGGCCGCGCGGCAAAGCAGAGCAAAGCGCTCGGCATTGTCCGGGAAGTCGCCGGAGGCGGTTCCGTATAACCCCTCGCGGTCGAAGAACGGCGGGTAGTCGACAAAATAGAAACGAACCCCGGGGTAACCCTCTCCGGTCAAGATCGAGCAAAACCGGTAACGGTCGTCGAAGGGTACGGTGATGCTCTCGACTACCCGGCGCTCCCCGCCGATGCGGGTGTGACGATAGCGCGGAAGATAGACGCTGATCTCGTGGCCGAGGGCTGCGAGCGCGCGGGGCAGCGCGCCGACTACGTCTGCCAATCCGCCGGTCTTCGAAAACGGAACGCACTCGGAGGCGATGAACGCGATATGCATGAGCCGTGAGCTCCCGCCGCTTCCACCAGTCCGCGCTATGATAGGGGCGGGCTGCGTGGCTCAGCTACGGGTCACAGTCTAATCGGCAATTCGAACGAGGGTCAATGAAGGGTTCGCGCGCGCAGCTTCCGAAGAAAAAACCCAAGCTGGGGCAGCATTTTCTGGCTGACACCGCGGCGGCGGTCCGCATCGTCGAATCGCTCGGCGACCTGCTCCTCAGCACGGTGCTCGAGATCGGGCCCGGGCGCGGGGCCCTGACCAAGCTGCTGGCCCGCCGGGCACGGCGCGTGATCGCCATCGAACGGGACCGGGTTCTCGCCGCACAGCTCCGCATGCATTTTTCGCTGACCCCGAATGTGGAAATCATCGAAGGCGACATCCTCGCCGTCGATCTGGATTCGCTCTTCGGGCCGAAGCCGGGCAGCACCCGCCCGGGCATGGACTTGGCGCCGCAGAAAGTGCGGGTCGTCGGCAACCTTCCTTACTTCATTACCTCGGATATTCTTCTCCGTCTCTTTGAGTACCGGAGATATTTCGAGACCCTGGTGCTGATGGTGCAGAAGGAGGTCGGCGACCGGCTTGCGGCCGAGCCCGGGAATAAAGAGTACGGTCTGCTGTCGGCCACCACTCAGCTCTATACCGATGTGAGGAAACTGTTCACGCTCCCCCCGGGGGCATTCTCCCCGCCGCCCAAGGTGTATTCGACCGTGGTCCGGCTCGCGCCTTCTTTGCGGCTTGAAGAGTTGCAGGTCGATGAGGAAGAGTTCATCAATTTCCTGAAACTCTCGTTTTCTCAAAAGCGCAAGACACTGGTGAATAATCTGAAAAGTCGCTGGGCTTCGGATGATCTCGCGCGGGCGCTCGCGAAGGCAAAGATCAAGCCCTCGGTGCGGGCAGAGGCGCTCTCGCTCGAGGCCAGCGCCAATGTGTTTCGGGAGCTGACCTCCGGACGGCCTTCGGCGGTCGCCTGAGAATTCGGTTATGACTCAAACCGTCCGCGAAGCTGCCGTCGCCGGACGCTTCTATCCTGCCGAGGCTGAGCGCCTCCGCGCCGATCTCGACGCCTGCCTTCAAGATCAGGCGGAGCGTCAGCGGGTGATCGCCTGCCTGGTTCCCCATGCCGGATACATGTACTCGGGCGCGGTTGCGGGCGCGGTCTTTTCCCGCATCGACGTCCCCCCGTCAACCATCGTGCTCGGCCCCAACCATACCGGCCGCGGACACCCGCTGGCAATCATGAAAACCGGCGGGTGGCGAACCCCGCTCGGCTCGGTCGCCATTGATTCCGGTCTCGCCCAAGAACTCCTCCACCGATTTCCCGCTCTCGCCGAGGATTCCGCCGCCCACCGCTTCGAGCATGCGATCGAAGTGGAGCTTCCGTTCCTGCAGGCGCGCCGCCAGGACGTCAAGTTTGTTCCCATCGCGATGGGCACGGGCCAGCTGATCCTTGTCGAGCAACTGGGCCAGGCGATCGCCGAGGTTCTCGCGAACCGAAGGAACGAGGTGTTGATCGTTGCCTCAAGTGACCTGAACCACTACGAGGACGATCGGACCACGCGCATCAAGGATCGTAAGGCCATCGAGAAGATTCTCGCGCTCGACGGCGTTGGCCTTCACCGAACCGTGATCGACGAGAGCATCAGCATGTGCGGCTTTGCCCCCGCAGTCACCATGCTGACGGCGGCGTCGCTCCTCGGAGCGCACAAGAGCGAACTGGTTCGCTACGCGACCTCAGCCGAGGCTTCAGGCGACTATTCGACCGTGGTGGGCTACGCTGGGATCTTGATCAAGTGACGGCCGAGCGCACGCGGGCGGCGGCCGGTTGCGGTTGGCTTCGAAAATCGGCGGCGTGGATGGAACATGGCAGAGAGTAGTTGCCGGTTCGCTCCGAGCTCGGGCCTCGATCCTCGAAGGCCAGCGTCACCCTGCTGTGAAGAAAAAGAGAGGAACGACCGCTAAATTGCGTGGACTGCGCGCAAGACTGGCGCGAGCCGGCAGCGCAGGTTAAAGCAGGAATCCTCCGCCTTTCAAGCGGAGGAGTGTCAGCGCTCGATCCCCGGTTCAGCTTTGGATGGCGTGTAACCCTCAGGAATCTCGAACATAGCCGGTTCGGGCTCGGTGCGCGCGATTCGAGCGACTCTGGCGGTGAAGCTCCCCGTACGCGGGTCGAAGTGTTTGACGATCAGATTGATCTGGAGATCCTCTGAGTACCAGTACTCATCGGTAACCACAACCTCATTGCCCGCATTGCCAGGGGACGAAATGGTTTGCGTCTGGCGAACCCCGTGCACGCCCAGCCCCTCGATCTCGCGAGTGCCGAGATCCTCCTGTTTCGCGAAGTCATTCTGCGGGAGACTGCTGCCGCTTGTCGAGGCGATGAAAGCGGGCGGCACGGTTCGAGGTGGGTGATTGACCGTCATGGTTGAGTAAGTTCGACTTTGGGGATCGAGCACGGTAGAGGTCCGGGTCTCGGGGTCATAGAGATGTATGCGTATGACTCCGGGCTGCGTGGTGCTCGAACTGGGCAGGAGTTGCCTTGACTCGGTGTGGATGCGCCCCTGACTGTCCCGGGCAATATTGCGGACTGTCTTGAGCTCTATCCTGGAGCCATCAGGCTGACCCAGGGAGCGCTCAACCTGGATGACGCCCGTGAACGGGATGTTGGGGACGGGGGTGACAAAGATGTCCTGGGCCGAAGCGCCTGACACTGCGACCAGGCTGGCGAGAAGAACCATTCGAGGAGCCGGGAGCAGCAAGAGTCGTAAACCCATCGAAGCCCTCCTAGCGAGAAGCCTAGCCCGGTCAGGCGAGCTTGGCAAGCGTTAAGAGAACAGAGCTAAGAGGACAGAGCTAAGAGAGCAGAGTGGTCCAAACTCGACAGGCTTTCCGCTCCCTTGCGATGGCATGCTCGCTTCTTCCAGTCTGTCAATAGTCGACTCTTGCGATTGATGCGGCGATCGGACCCGGTCTTCGCATTCGTTCTGCTAATATCCAGTGAATGGAAGACATCATCGGTTTCGCGAAGATAATCCGATGCATGTGGTGGCGCTCCTTCTGAGGAGCGGCACGTAGTCGTTTTGTTCAATCGACCGTAGCCGCCGATGTCCGGCAGGCATGGTCGCCCCCCCCCACCATCCTTTCGGCACGGCGGCTTCAGAATTGGAGAGCCCTGTGTACGTCGAAAGCAAGGATCGCCCCGTCGTCCTGACAGGAGATCGTCCGACCGCCCCCCTTCATCTTGGAAATTATGCCGGCTCATTAAAAAATCGCGTTGCGCTGCAACATTCCCACAAGCAATTTGTGCTCCTGGCGGACACCCAGGCGCTCACCGACAATGTGCACAATCCCGAAAAGGTGCGCCACAACGTTACGGAGGTGGCGCTTGATTATCTCGCCGCGGGCATCGATCCTCTCGCAACCACGATCTGTGTACAATCCGCGTTGCCAGCATTGGCGGAGTTGACGCTGCTATACATGAATTTCGTGACGGTGTCGAGGCTGGAACGTAATCCCACAATCAAGGATGAGATTCAAAGCCGAGGCTTCGGGCGCGATATTCCATCCGGATTCTTGTGTTATCCGGTGGCTCAGGCCGCCGATATTACAGGATTCAAAGCTACCGTCGTGCCGGTGGGAGCCGATCAGACACCATTGATCGAGGTAACCAATGAAATCGTGCGCCGCATCAATCGGCAAGTTGGGCGGGATATCCTACCCGAAGCCGCGGCTCTCATTCCGGCCATCGGCCGCATTCCGGGGATTGACGGGAAATCAAAGATGAGCAAATCGGGGTCCGGTGCGATCCGGCTCTCTGCATCGTCGGCTGAAATCCGCAACGCTGTGCGGCGCATGTACACCGACCCGAACCACGTGCGGGCTGAAGACCCGGGCCAAGTAGAGGGAAACGTGGTTTTCACGTATCTGGACGCGTTCGACGAAGACCGCGAGACGGTCGCGGAACTTAAGGACCGCTACCGACGTGGCGGACTAGGTGATACAGCCGTGAAGCGCCGGCTGGAGGACGTATTGCAGTCTCTGCTCGCGCCAATCCGGGAACGCCGGGAGCGCTTCGCCCAGGACATGGGGTACGTTCTTGACGTGCTGCGCACGGGGAGTCTGGTTGCTCAGGAGAAGACGCAGACTACACTCGACGAAGTGAAAAGCGCCCTCGGAGTTTTTGTCCTGGCCGAGCAGTAGTGGAACAATACGCTGGGTAGGCCTGCGATTGGCCCGGCCTTTCCGATTCCGAGATTGTGGCGATGGTGGGATGATAGACGGGGATGATGGCCCCGCATCGCAGACGAGCTCAGTGCTGCAACCGACCACCTGAGCTGGGAGTGGGAGATTTGCGTTTACCCTTTGCGGTTGAAGCGGATTGACAACGGACCCTGCGGAGGGCACTTTGCCGACCACGCGATTCGCATTCAAGCTCTACCGGGAAATCCTGCGAGAAGCGGGAACTGCGAATGTCTTTTTCTCTCCGGCTAGCGTAATGCTCTGCTTGTCCCTGCTACGAGAGGGCGCTACGGGTGAGACCCAGGCGGCAATGGACAAGGTCCTCGAAATTGCTGGTTCTGAACCCGGCGCATTCGAGTCGACGGTGGCAGCTTTGAAGTCAGTTCTCGAGGCCAAAGGAGCCGGTTTGGAGCTCGCCAGCGTCAATTCCGTATGGTGCAACCAGGCATGTACACCGCGATCCGGATACGTGGCCAGGGTCAAGAAAGCCTACGACGCCGAAGTCATAGTGGTCGACTTTGGCAGGCCCGAAACAGTGAATCAGATCAATGGTTGGATTTCGGGAAAAACTCGCGGCAGGATCAAGACGATGGTGGAATCGCTTGCTCCACGCGCCATTCTCGTTGCTATCAATGCTGTCTACTTCAAGGATTTGTGGATGAAATCGTTCGACCCGGGGCTGACGCGCGAGAGGTCATTCCACGCGAGCGATGGTCGCACGGTAAAAACTCCGCTCATGAGCCAGCAGGGTGCTTATTCTTATCACGAGGAATCAGGGTTCCAAGCGGTGCGCCTCGGCTACAAGAGCTCCCGCCTGGCTATGTATGTCTTCCTGCCGGCGAAAACGTCGAATCTTCAACATTTCCAGGAGAATCTGAGTTCAGTCGCCTGGGACAAGTGGATGGAACGATTGAAGACGACTCCAGGGCATGTTACTCTACCGCGCTTTAAGCTGGCTTATAGCGCAAAGCTTAGAGTGGCGCTGGACAGGCTCGGGATGGGTGTGGTCTTCGCCCCGGGGCGGGCGCGATTTGACGCCATCAGCCCTCCGCCGCCCGCGATCTGGGTCGATGAGGTGCTCCATCGCGCCTTCGTCGAGGTCAATGAGGAAGGCACCGAGGCGGCTGCATTTACAGCGGCGACTGCGGTTTTTTCATCCGTCATCAGTAAACCTCCGCGAACTTTCCAGATGATCGTAGACCGGCCGTTCTTTTTTGCCATTCGCGATGATCATACGGGCACAATATGGTTCATGGGCGCAATCGAAGAACCTGACTGGGTTTTCTGAGGCCGGGAGGCAACGTGGCGGCTCGATTTTAAAGTTCACGACATTTCAGCCTCAGAGAGCCGGATCTCATTCGGCTTTTAACCGAGCGCTCACGCCGTGGCATCAAATCGAGGACAGGCGCTCGGGTGTGTGTCGGCGGATGCCGGCTCAGGAGCTTACCCGTCAAGTCCCGGTGAACAGAAAGCCAAGGTACTCGGAATAATGCAGCTTCGAGTGGCTATTTTCCGACCGCAAGCAGACGCAGCGCGCGCGCGCGGCTCACATTCATCACCGAAGAGTCATTGGCGATCTCTTTCAAAATCGGCGTGATGGCCTGGACCTCGCCCAAACTGTTTTCCTTCTGCAAGTCTTCCATCCGCTTGAGTTCGCCCTCGAGAGCGAGCTTTTCATATTTGTGGAAATAACTGAGCCGCCGTCCACACTCGAGCGTAGTCGAGAGGTTCTGAAAAATGGAGGTCAGTTCGGCCACGGGCTCGACTTGAGAGTAGTTGTATGTCGCCTCGGAGCTGTGGCTTGCGTCCTTATAGGCGAGCGTTTTCGCACCGGTATTCGCCAGGTTTTTGCGTCCCGAATCGACTTTGCCGCTGAAGTAGTGGGCGCGTTTTGCGAGGTCGAAGATCTGTGTGCGGAGACTATCGGAAATACTGAACGCAATCGGAGTCATGTCCGAGGGAGCGCCCTGCTCGTCCATCTTGCCATTGGAAGCATAGGAGGCGCGGCCGTCGTTTCCGACCACAATCTCATAGCGGCTGGGATCTGCTCCGGGAAAATCCAGCTTGAAGCTGACGGTTGCCGCCGGCGGCTGGCCGTAGGCGCTACCGGCCAGGCAGGAGGCAAGCACGCTGAACGCGATAAGGGTTCTGGTATTCACGCAAAAAATTATGCCAGAAGTGCGGCCGGCATGGCTCGACCGTTTTTCCCAGTCTTCCGCGGGAATTCGGGCGTTGGTTTGCCCCGACGCCCGACCATTCGGTCGGCCATCCCGCCTTCCCATCCGGCATCTATTCGCGCTATAGTCTCGGCTCGTGACCAGGGAGGCTGCATCATGGCAATCGAGCTCACTTCTCATCCCCGAAAGCCGGAAATCAAAGCCCGGAGTTTCGGAGAGAACATTGAGAGCGATCTCGCGCCCAAGTTCCTTCGCGTGGTGGAAAATGCTGCCATCGCCTCGGCAAGAACCATGGGACGCGGCGAACGGAAGCTGTCGGATAAGGTTGCGGTCGAGTCCATGCGCAAGACCATGGATTCGATTCCCATGCGCGGCACCATCGTGATCGGCGAAGGCGAACGCGACGAGGCGCCCATGCTCTATATCGGCGAGAAGCTCGGCGCCGAGTTTCCCGACGGTACCGGGGTGCCCGAAGTCGACATCGCCGTCGATCCCCTCGAAGGCACCAATCTTTGCGCAACCGGCGCTGCGGGCGCGATCACTGTGCTTGCCGCCTCGGAAGCCGGAGGGCTTCTGAATGCTCCCGACTGCTATATGGAGAAGATCGTTGTCGGGCCATCGTGCAAGGGGGCGGTGGAAATGGATGCGCCGGTTCAAGAGAATCTCGGAAATATTGCCCGGCGCCTGGAGCGGGATGTTCGGGACCTGGTGGTCGTGGTCCTCGACCGGCCTCGTCACGAAAAACTGATTGCGGATATTCGCGCGGCAGGGGCGAGAATTCGCCTGATCGGCGACGGAGATTTGTCCGCTGGAATCGCGGCCGCAGTAATCGGCACGGGAGTGCATGCGGTGATGGGTTCAGGTGGCGCTCCCGAAGGCGTGCTTACCGCCGCCGCCATTCGCTGCCTGAACGGCTACATGCTCGGCCGGCTGGTGATTCAGAAGCCGGAGCTCGAAGAACGAATCGCGCGCATGGGAATCCGCGATAAGAACAGAATCTACAAAGCGGAAGACCTCGCCCCGGGAAATCAGATCATTTTTGCCGCAACCGGCGTGACCGACGGTGCGCTGCTGCGCGGCGTCCGCTTCTTCGGCGAAGGCACGCGCACTTCCTCGGTTGTGCTTACTTTGATGACCGGCAAAGTGCGCTTCATCGACAGCACGCATCTTCTAAAGAAGTCGGATTTCAAGGTTAGATTTTTATAAGCCCGTTGCCTGCGCAGAACGGCTTGCTTCGCGACAACCGCTCCACTGCCTCGGCCGCCTGTGTTCGCCGGACGCGGGTACTGCCGCTCACCATGTCCCTGAATTCCTGCTTAGGTGCCAAGACAAAGACGTGAAACCCGCAAGCCGCTGCGGCCCAAGAGAACGTATTCATTCATCACCTTTTCGCCTCTCCGGATTATCGTGGGATGTGACGGATTCAGGAACGCCGAGCCAATCTCGTTCAAGGGCGAACCAGTACGGGAGATTCGGCTCGTTCGGGCGGCGATTCAGCAATTTGAAAGTTGGCGACGGCATCCATAAACTCGCCCTACCCCTAGCCACTCGCCACCTGCCGCCTGTATCATCGAAGCGGATGCCTGCACACGGGTTTCAAACTGACGATCCGCGTCTTGAATCGATTCAGGCCAAGGTTCTTCGGGGCGAGCGCCTGGATTCCGATGACGCTTTGGCCTTGTATCAGAGCGGCGACATTCTCGCCGTGGGCTGGCTGGCCAATCACGTTCGCGAGCGCATGCACGGCGACCGGACTTATTTCAATGTCAATCGCCACATTAATCCCACCAACGTCTGCATTGCCGCCTGCCGACTGTGCGCATTCGGCCGCAGGAAAGATGCGCCCGGCGCCTATACCATGGCGCTCGAGGAAGCTTTCGACCGAGCCGCGTCGGGATACAGCGAAGCGGTGACCGAGTTTCATATCGTCGGCGGACTGCATCCCGACCTGCCGTTTCAGTACTTTCTCGACCTGGTGTCGGGGCTCAAGAAGCGTTTTCCCCAGGTACACCTCAAGGCGTTCACCATGGTCGAAGTCGCCTATCTCGCCCGGCGCGCCAAACTGTCGATTCGAGAAACCTTAGAGCAGCTGAAGACGGCAGGGGTAGATTCTCTCCCCGGCGGAGGAGCGGAAATTTTCGCCGACCGCATTCGCCACATCATTTGTGACCACAAGATTGATGGCCGGCAATGGCTCGAGACCGCGCGGCTGGCCCACGGTATTGGCTTGAAGTCAAACGCCACCATGCTTTACGGCCATCTCGAAAACGACGAAGACCGGGTGGACCATTTGCTCAAGCTGCGGGCCCTGCAGGATGAAACCGGCGGCTTTCAAACCTTCATTCCGCTCGCCTTTCATCCCGATCACACGGCGCTCGAACATCTCCCCAAAACCACCGGTCTCCTCGACATCCGGCAGATCGCGGTCAGCCGCCTGGTGCTCGACAATTTTCCCCACATCAAAGCCTATTGGCAGATGCTGACGCCTAAGATTGCGCAGATCGCCCTGCGCTTCGGCTCCGACGACCTCGACGGAACCGTCATCGAAGAAAAGATTTACCACGATGCCGGGGCAACAACTCCCCAGGGCATGCGCCGCCAGGAATTAATCCGCCTGATCCGCGAGGCCGGCCGGGAGCCGGTTGAGCGCGACACCATGTATCGACCCGTGATGCGCACGGAAACCTCGGTCACGGTCGCGGTTTGACGGTTAGCAGATGTCGGCGGAACGCCTGCCCGAAGGGCAGGGGAGATAAGGCTGCGGTTTGTGGCCTCTCGCCAAGTGCTTTCGAAAAGAAATTTGCTGCCGTAGGCGCGTCAATGGACAAGGAATTCTGTCATATCCGGGGCCGTGCCTGCCGCTCCCGGCAAATCCTTGCCCCCCAACAGTTCGATTATCAGACGTAGCGTGCTCGGGTGCTGATAGAGAGTCGTGGACTGGTAATTTCGTTTGATCGGCGAACCGAGAAGGATTGTAGCTATGTGCCCTCCGCCGTTTGCGGTATCGGAAGTCTCCGATTCATCCCAGGTAAGAATCAATACCGAATTGTTGAAGGCCGAGCTCGCGATCAAAGGCGCGATATTCGTCTGAATCCATGCGTCGGCATTCGCCAGCTTCTGCGCATCGGTGCACTGGGGAGCTTCATGCGGGCAATCGTGCGCATCATCTTCGAGGCTCGGCACAATCATTGCGAAATCGGGAAGCGTGCCGTTCGCCATGTCGCTTTGGAGCTCGGTGAAAGGGACGATGTTCGCGGCTCCGGTAGTGCTCGTCAATGTGTCAGAGAAGTAGGCGAACGGGTCGTGGTTCTTGTCGTAGGGAACAACGCTTGGCCCCAAATATCCGACGCTGGGCAAGCCTTCGGCATACATCTTCCAGGTCTTGCCCGCTTGAGTCAGGGCACGGGCTACATTGTCACCGGTAACCGTGCCGGTAAAAGAATCGGTACTCGTGACCAGCATGCCCGTGGTGAGCATGAAATAGTTGGGCAGCGATGGATGTGTGTTCGCATAGAACTTGGTTGCCAGCGAATTCTGCTGCGCGAGCGAGTTGGTATATGGCATCACGGGATTGCCAATTACGTCGCTGTAAGAGTGGTTCTCATCCACCAGAAGAAACACATGCGCGACGGCGGGCATGATCGGCGGCGGGACCTTCGTCATCGAGGTCGAGGTTCCCCCTCCGCATTCCGCCTCCGCCGCCAGGAGCGCGAGAACCGGCAATACCCGCAATAAACTACCGCAACTCGACCGGCCTTTCCCCATGAACGCTCTTT
>Ga0123356_10004126_pt1 | contig 15087 bp, 10 predicted proteins | sample TergutEmb28metaG_2_FD_92546 | JGI IMG/M metagenome (GOLD analysis project Ga0123356, IMG submission 92546) | Embiratermes neotenicus P3 segment gut microbial communities from Petit-Saut dam, French Guiana - Emb289 P3 | ecosystem: Host-associated > Arthropoda: Insects > Digestive system > Gut ... | reverse complement strand
TAACGTGGAAAAAAACCGGCAACCCCTTGGCAGCGTTGACCAGCGAGTCGAAGTAGGCACGGTGCTCCGGCTCGGGATGAAGCGAGCCAGCCAGATGCAACTCGACGTCAGAGAGGCCCTCAGCAACGAGGCGTGCGAAAGCATCAATCATTAGGTCTTGGCGTTTGCAATGCCAACCGGTGAAGAAGCGTCCCACATTCATGATCTTCGCTTTCTTCTGGTCGCGGTAGGGCTGCATCTTAACAGGGGGAGCCAGAATCTCGACCGTCTTGTCTACGAGCCCATGCTGCCGCATTTGCTCGCGAACGTTGCGTTTGACGAAGGGCGAGTAGACCCAGACCTGCTCATATTGACGCCAAAAAGGATGACGCCGCGAGGTCTCGGTTTCCCGCATTGGGAACGGAAACTGACAAAGGTAGATATTGCGCGCGCCAAGACCGGAAATGGACGGAAGCAACTCGTTGCCGAGAACAAAGGCGAGATCGAATTCCATCTTGCGACCCTCTCCGTAGCTTGTGAGCAACAAGCGCGACAGGTCGATCCCAAGTTCACGGCCAAGTGTGAGAATTCGGACTTGGCTGACGGGCTCCGGCGTCACAAGTGTAACGCGTGCCCGGCTCGCCAGCGCTGCTGCTATGGAAAGAAGGTGCCGTTCGCCGCCGCCGGGTGTGAGGTCGTAGGGGGTGTACAGGGCGACACGCTGAGAACGGACGCCATCATCGTTGGCAGCGGACACGTCGCGCTCAACGGAATCGTTGGGCAGCAACCCTACGGGCCTCGAAATGCCCTTGACAAGCCATTCTCCCCAACGCCCGACGAATTTGAGCCGGTTGATCTCGACGATATTGTCCAGGCGCAGCCCATTCGTCGGGTCTAGGCTCGTCGCATTCTCCACGTGGACGACAACTGATTCTGGCACGTAGTAGATTGCGAGGTCCAGCAAGGCGACCTTCAGACAAAGGTCGACATCTTCAAAGTAAGCCGGTTCCCAGCAAAGATCGAAGCCCAGAACACGAAGAAAGACGTCCCTGCGCATAAGAAAAGTGGCAGCAGAAATGTAGTTAACCTCGCGCAACTTGTTGAACTCCGGACTGCACGGAGAACCGCCCTTGCCGAGCTGGATCGCGTGGCCATCCCCGGAGATCAGCGCGCCGGCTTCTTGGAGCCGTCCGTCAGGGTAGAGAAATTTTGGCCCGACACCGCCAGCCCTGGGCCTGGTTTGTAGCGCCTCCATGAGCGGCCTAAGCCAATCCCGTTGAACGAAGGCGTCGTTATTGAGGAAACAGATAAACTCGCCGGTTGCGGCTTCGGCGCCAATGTTGTTTGCCTCCCCGAAATAACGGTTCTGCGCAAGGCGGATGAGTCGAAACTGCAGTGTCGCTTCCGCTAGCAATGAAAATTCCTCAGGTCGGCTGCCGTTGTCAACGACGACAATCTCAAAGGGACAGCCGACCGTATTTCGGTGAAGATGGCGCAAGCACTGCAGCGTCAATTGGCTCTTGTTCCAGTTGAGCACAATGACAGATACCACGGGATGCTTTGGGTCGTAATCTTTGCCGGTCGGCTCTAGATATGTTGAGTCCCCGCCGAACAAATTGCGGATCCCATCTTTGAACGCATCATTGCCATGCTCCGCAGCTACCCGTAAAGCCGCCGCATCGCGGAGCGCTTCCCACTCGCCAGCGGACTGATATAACGATACCGCGGCTTCTGCGAAGGCGCGCGGATCGTCTGCAACGGCAATCTCGCGACCTGCGGTCCAACCGAGGAGATCGGCAATCAGCGCGGTAGAGACCACAGGTATCCCAGCGCCGACAGCCTCAAGCACCTTGATCGGAACGCCGGCTGCATACCTCGTAGGCGCCACAAAGACTCGAGCGCTGTCATAGAGGGGGTGAAGATCTGGCACGGCCCCTAGCAGGCAAACTCCGGGGGCCTCCAACTCGTGATGACGTTCAGCGAGCATTCCCGCGACAATCAGTTCGGCGTTGGGAAGGCGCGCGCGAATTTGCGGCCATACCTCGCTGATGAACCAGTGCAGGCCGCTATAATTAGGCGTTTCCTTCTCGAGGAGGCGGCCGACGAAAAGGAACCCCTTTCTGGCTTGGAAGCTCCTTGTGGATTGCGAGGGCACAGAAATAGGATAGCTCAACACGTGAACGGCTGCCCCCTGACCTGCGCTGAATACCGATTGCTCCAGCGGGGTCACGGTAATCACCGCGTCAACGGAGTCGCAAAGGCGCAACTCATCCTTCATCAGCGCGTCGGCGGTGGCGCGATCGACGGCGTGGCCGGCTAGGCGCGCGCGCCGGACCTGGCGCTCAGAGAACAGCGCCTCCGCGTCGTAGATTAGGCGGACACCCCAGAGGAGATCCGGACGCTCCTGACGAATAGCCTGCAGCACCCGCATGTTCTCTGGTCGACTAACCAAAATGCTGTCGTAGAAGCCCTGGCGCCCTTTCAGGAACTTGGCAAGCTGCGCGATACCGCCACGGTCACAGACCTCCACCTCGCGCGGGATTTCCTGGTACAGGGCATCCCAGTCCACGTCGCTTTCAAAGGTCGGATAGAACGTGACAAACCAACCCGCCTTTACGATCTCAGTGATCATCGCCAGAGCGCGGGGAAAGCCTGAGCCCAATTTCTGGAGCGGCACCTGACGGTCGATGAAAAGTACGTGCCTTTGCCCCGAACGGACGGTGCGGGCGAACAGAACGTTCACAGTCGAGGGGGGGAGCCGCTCGGTCAAAATCGTATGATGTCGGTCGCGGAAGATCTTTCGGTTGCGCAACTGCAGAGCAACCGCCTCGCCCTCCTTCTGCTGACCCCCAAACTCAAAGTGGTCGATGACCGCGCGCGGTTCATAGACAACACGTTTGCCGCGAGCGCGCACCCTTTCGCAATAGTCCGCCTCCTCGTAGTAGGCAGGGGCATATCGCGCATCGAAGCCACCGAGATCATTGAATAGGGCGCGTGGCGTGAGCAGAAAAGCGCCCGAACAGAAATGAACGTCCCGACGGAACATCGCCTGACCGTCGTCCTGAGGTAGGCCGCGTCCGTAACCTAGGGCGCTCCCGTCGTTGAAGACAATACTTCCGGCCTCCTGCAGTTCGCCATTTGGAAGCACGATCCGGCATCCCACCGCCCCGATATCCTGTGCGGATTCTAGCGTCGAGATCGCAGCCAGCAGGGCCCCGTCTCTCACGAAGGCGTCATTGTTGAGCAACAGGAGGTTGCGCCCAGTGGCTAGTGCCGCCCCACGGTTGACCGCAAGAAGGAAACCTTCGTTGTCAGTGTTGCGAACAACCGTGGCGTTGTCGATGCGGGAAAGCAGCACACCGGTTTCATCCGTTGAGCAGTTGTCAACAATGATCAGCTCAATGGAAATGCCCGACTCTCGCAGGAGCGACTGCAGGCACCGCAGCGTGAAGTGGGCCTGATTGTAGAGGACGAGAATTACCGAGATGGCCGGCTCCGTGGCGGGTACAACAATGATCCGTTCATTGCTGCTCAGGAACGCGCGGAGTGCGCGCCGCATCGGCTCCTGGAACCGCTGCTTGAGACCAGATGCGCCGTGCGTCGGGACCGCTTCTGGTTTGGTTACCTCTTGAGGCCGCGTGGGGGACGCAGTATCCTCCAGTACAGTCGGTTCCCGCGGAACTAACGAAGTACTCACGGTCGGCCGCACAAATGCCGGTCGTACCAAGCGCCACGTTCCGCGAACAAGTGGCCGTATGACTGGTGCCAGGAACGGAAACCGGCGAGCGATATGGCGTGGTGCGGCTAGCGCCTTCCAAGACGTACTATTCAAGACCGCCTCAAGCCACTCGTTTGCGAAGCGCTCCCGCTCCTCGGTGCTCACGAGTTGGTCGCGCACACCGTTAAGTTCCGCTCTCAACGAGGCAATGACGCCGTTGGACTCGTCAGACATCGCGGCGGCGGTCCGTTTAGCGTGACCGAGCCCGACGCGCATGCCATCAAGCTCTGCTCTCAATGCATCTCGCTCCGCGACAAGCCGTTCCTGCGCCGCTAGCCTGTTAGCGACATCCGCGACCGCCGCATCTCGCTCGGTGCCGAGGTATGCAATTCTTCGATCCTGCTCAGATATGAATTTCTTGTCTTCCCAATTCCGGACATACTGACCAAGCTGACAGAATGACTGACGAACATCGCTCGCCACCGGTTCGTCGCGCTCCGCTCCGAACAAAGTTTTCAGCGCGGTCGGATAATCCCGCCCAATACCAAGCACACCGAGGCCATGCCCGTGCAGGAAGTTAAAGTGCGGCCGACCTTGCCTTACCTCTTCCCAGAAGCGATGGACACCGAAATTACCCTCGCGCACGTTCGTATCGTGAAACAGTACGATCGCGTTGGCCGAGACCTTGGGCAACCACGCTTCGAAATCCCCGCGCACCGCTTCGTACGTGTGGAAGCCGTCGATGTGGAGAAGGTCAATCGATCTGTCATCAAAATGCGGGAGCGCATCACGGAAAGTGGAGCGGACGAGTCGGGAGAAGGCGGCGTAGTGCTGATCATGAAACACAGAGAAGTGGCGATATACGTCTTCCGAGTAAAATCCGGCCTGCGCGTCTCCCTCCCAGGTGTCCACGCCGAAACAACGCGACGACAGACCCAGCGCCTTCACCGCCTGGCACAGCGCCGAATAGGACATGCCGTTGTGCACGCCCAGTTCAACGATCGTCTTCGGCCGGAACACGTCCACCAGCCAGAAGGCAAATGGAACGTGCTCGGTCCAGGCGGACGACACGCACAGGTTTGCTGACCAGAACATGCTGCGCCGAAACAGACCAGCAAGCCGCTCAGGTTCCGTGCCGCCGGAATGCTTCTGCGGTTCCGCTTCCAAGGATCCTGCCTCGCAGCCCGCCCGATCAGATTCTGCGTCCATGCTAGCCTCACAAAACGGTCGACCTGGTTGGAATCTGCCACGCCGCCGTGGTCTTTCCGGCGGAGCCTCTTTGAGGCGCATCTACCGCTGCCACAAGGACCCGAACAATGGCGAGCTGCTGACCCGAGATAAACTCCTAATCTCTACCGTAGGCATCGCGCATGCCACCCAAGTGAAGTTTACCTCAAGCCGCTATTCGCCGATCAGCTTTGCTGATCCAGCGCAATGCTCAAAACGTAGCGACCATAATCGCCCTTGCCCAGCGCCTCGCCCAACTTCACAAGTTGATCTCTATTTATGAAACCTTGTCCGAAGGCGATCTCCTCAGGGCACGCTATCTTGACGCCCTGTCGTCTCTCAAGTGTCGAAACAAATTCTGCCGCGGTTAACAGGCTATCCGGAGTTCCTGTATCAAGCCATGCAAAGCCGCGCCCCATCCGCTCGACTGCAAGCTGACCACGATCCAGGTACCGCTTGTTCAGATCTGTGATCTCCAGCTCCCCTCGGGCCGAGGGGCGAATATCGGCTGCAAGATCGGCGACCTGACTATCATAGAAATATAGACCCGTCACGGCGAAGTTTGACTTTGGTTGCTTCGGCTTTTCTTCGATTGATTCCGCACGGCCATTTTCGTCGAACGAAACCACACCATAACGCTCAGGATCTGATACGTGATAAGCAAACACAGTGGCTCCCGACGCGCGAGACCGAGCGTTGGCCAGCAACATCGGCAGGCCGTGCCCGAAGAAAATGTTATCGCCAAGAATCAGAGCGGAAGGGCCGCCTTGGACGAATTTGGCTCCGATGATGAAAGCCTGCGCCAGGCCTTCGGGTTTCGGTTGGAGGGCGTAGGACAATGCCATTCCCCACTGACTTCCGTCTCCTAATAATGACTGGAACAGCGGGAGATCATGGGGCGTAGAGATGATCATTACCTCGCGGATTCCCGCCAGCATGAGCGTCGTCAGCGGATAGTAGACCATAGGTTTATCATAAACCGGCAGGAGCTGTTTCGACGAGACTAAGGTCATCGGGTACAAACGGGTGCCACTACCGCCCGCCAAAATAATGCCCTTCATTCTATCCCCTCTTTCGCAACGATTTGGTCGAGGCACGTGACCAACGATATCTCTGCCGAAGGCAACTCTAACTCGATCAATACTTATGTCGAAAGTGCGAATTCGCTGGTCTTGTTGCTCTTCTGGATACTCGACTGTCGTAACCCGATCAACAGTTGCAGAGAGAGTGCACTCTGCCTGAAAATCTGGCGCGCAAATTGACCCGGGACTCTACCCATCGCTGGATGAAAAAAGGGGCTCAGGTCAAAATTCATACCAAGTCACGGCATCGGGACCGACTAGGTGGGTACGCCAACATACTCCCGTCGCCAGTTCATTACCTTCCTCCTTCCTCGAAATAGATGATGGCTTCTGTGATATCGGCAGCGCATGTTTGACAGCCCTTCTGATCACTCACCGCGCGGATCCGTCCCGTCCTCCGGCAAGCGTCGACATCGTGCGAACGAAATTGTTGACCCACGACGTCCCGAGAGCGAGATGATGTGCACTAGCCTGTGCAACGGCAATCTCACCGGTGAGCTTTGGCTTACCGTAGACCCCTCGCGAATTGACCGCGTCTGTCTCCAAGTATGTCGCCGGCCTTGTTCCATCGAAAACATAGTTGGCTGATAGATAGATTGTCAGCTCATCTTATTCTCGGGCGTCACCGTTTGGGCGTCCCGATTGATTGTACGCGCATTCAGCCCGATCCTCGGCGTTGTCAACTCCCGTGTAGGCAGCCCGATTGATGACGAGATTGGGCCTGAATGCGCTGATGCGATAGCGACTGAAGTCGGATCCGAAAGGTCAACGGCCGGTCGTAGAGATCGCGCTACCTGACCTTCAGCTCCTAAGACATGGAGCCGCATAGAGACCTCAAGCGTTCACGAGTCCAAGTCGCTCACCGCTACAGATCTTTTCTCTCAAAGGTTGCCACCAATCCGCATTGGTCGGGTACCACCGAACGGTTTTCTCGATTCCACTTTCAAAGGTCACCTGCGCCCGCCAGCCCAGTTCATTTTCAAGTTTGGACGCGTCGATTGCGTAGCGCTGATCGTGGCCCGGCCGATCCGAAACGAACCGGATGAGTTCGTGGTGAGAACGATCCATCAGTCGCAATCGGTCCATCCAGGAACAGACCTGCCGAACGACCTCAATGTTCTGACGCTCGTTGCGTCCGCCGACGTTATAGGTCTCCCCCGGCCTTCCACGGGTCAGGATCAGACCCAGCGCATGCGCATGATCTTCGACATAGAGCCAATCGCGCACATTTACCGAAAACCGGAAGGGGTTGACGATCGAGCGCGTTCAGAATCAGCAGCGTGATAAGCTCTTCGGGAAAATGATATGGCCCGTAATTGTTTGAGCAATTCGATACAATAACGGGCAGATCGTAGGTGCGGTACCAGGCTATCGCGAGATGATCCGAAGCGGCCTTTGTTGCCGAGTAAGGCGAGCTTGGATCGTAGGGCGTTTCTTCCGTAAAGAAACCTTCTGCACCTAGCGAACCATAGACCTCATCGGTCGAGACCTGGACAAAACGAAACTCTTTGTTGTTGTGCTGCCATAGGTAGCACCGCGCTGCTTCGAGAGGGGTGAAGGTGCCGATCACGTTGGTCCTGACAAACACGTCGGATCCAGAAATTGACCGGTCCACATGGCTCTCGGCTGCAAGGTGGACAACAGCATCGGGTCGATATCTTGCAAACATGGCGTTGATGGCGTCCAGGTCGCAAATATCGTGTCGCTCAAAGCGATACAGCTGATGTGAAGCGATGGGCTCCAGCGAAGCCAGGTTCCCCGCATAGGTCAATTTATCGATGACAACGACTTCATATCCAAGATTCAAAATAAAATGTCGGCAAACAGCCGATCCGATGAATCCAGCCCCACCAGTCACAAGAACACGTATGTGATTTTTCTTTAGCCTGCGAAGTGGAAAGCAGGAGCTATTTCCGATAGTCGCGGCTGCTTGCTATCCTTCTCCGACGAAATAATTTCCGTGTGGGAAAGTTTCCAGTTGATAGCTAGAGCCGGGTCATCCCACGCAATGCCGCGATCGCATTCCGGAGAATAGTAATCTGTTACCTTGTAGATGACCTCACACTGCTCTTCGAGAGTGACATAGCCGTGTGCAAATCCCGGCGGAATCCAGAGCTGTTTCCAATTTATGGCTGACAGCTCGACTCCCACGTGACGCCCATAGCTGGGCGAGCCCGTCCTAATGTCGACAGCCACATCGAAAACGGCGCCACGCGTGCATCTGACGAGCTTGCCTTGAGCTCGAGGCTGCAACTGGAAATGCAGACCGCGAAGCACGCCTTTCTGGGTGGAATAGACATGGTTATCTTGAACAAACCGGTGCGCTCCCAAGCCACGCGCTCCGAAGGCATCAGCACGAAAAGTCTCCGAGAAAAACCCACGCGAATCGACATGCTTTCGGGGAGTGATCAGGATCACGTCCGGGATCGCTAAACGCTCAAAATCCATGCAGGAACCGCCCTTCCCCAAGTCAAGAGCTTTTACGCGCCGCGCCCAGCTCACACGCGCCTACCGCGGCCAGGCGCGGCTGATCGACGGCTTTGTCAATACGCTTTAAATTTCACCAGTTGAGGGAATCAACAATCCCAAAAGTAGTCCTGACGATCTCACGGCCCCGAGCTGTGGTCATGGCTTTTTCTTAGTGACCTCGCTCATCATCTCTTGTCCGTGTCAGGTCGCGAACTCGATGCAGAATACAGCGCCGGCAACTCAGTGGCTCTTGTAATTTGCGTGGCCACTTGAACGTCAAAGCCCTCCATCTGAACTATGCTCCCTTGCGCAGCCAGCGCCGCCAACTTGATGGTAATCGATCTCCCGCCATGCGAATAGGCCAACTCGCTCGCCATACGGTGGAGCGCAACACGCGGTCGCGCTCTATTTCTGCGCGTTCGGCGCGGGTCTCCGCTTCTCGCGCACGGGTCTCGGCCTCCTCAGCCCGGAGGTTCGCATCGTACACGTCGCGTCGCGCGGCCTGAATACGGCGGACAATCTGATCGCGAGCGCGCGAATTCTCCTCGGCACGTCTCTTCCACTCATGAGCCTCCCGTTGAAGCTCAGTTTCACGTTGAGAAAATTCCTTCATAAGCACTGCCACTGCGCTACCGGCCCTGCTCTCACTTCTTTTTTTGGGTGACCACTCAGCCTGCACGGTGGTACTGGCCGCAACAATACCACACGGGCAGGCTGGCACCATGCTCATCTGCCCGCTTTATGCGGAGCAAAGTCACCCGTTTCACGCCACGGAACTAGCCGTGCGTCCGGCCCTTGATCCATGATCTCACAGAAAGTCATCGTATCCAAGGACGCTTGCGCCTGGGTGGCCGTGAGAGATTCACCGCACCCCATCCGTACACCAGATTCGGATTGTGGAAAGGATCACTGTTGCGTAGTGAGCGCCAAAAACGCTCGAAATATCGGGCATCCTGCGCCGCAACCGTCCGCTTTTCGGGAGTGTCGTCGCGTCCACGCGACGCCGTTTCCCGGTGGAGTAGCTCCGCAAAAGGAGTCCACACGATCCGGTAGCCAGAATCGCCAATTCGCAAGCAAAGGTCGACGTCGTTGAAATTTCCGCTCAGCTGTTGATTTAGACCTCCAACCTCAAAAAACACTGCTCGACGTAAAGCCATGCAGGCACCCGTGACAACCGAGACTGTACGGGTAAGGGCCAGCTCGCCAAACGGCCCGGCGTCTAGGCGATCCGCAAACCTCAGCTGGTGCTGCGGCGCAATGTCCGGTCCAAGCACCATTCCCGCGTGCTGTATCCTGTTATCAGGATATACCAGCTTAGCACCCACGGCTCCAACGTCGGGACGCATTGCATGTGAGACCATCTCGCGAAGCCAGTCCTGTCCGAGCGCCTCAGTATCATTGTTAAGCAGCAGGAGAACTTCGCCACGAGCCTCTTGCGCCGCAAGATTATTTTGTGCCGAATAGTTGAACGGTTGTTGGTACGGTAGAACGCGAACTCGCGGATCTTGTGATAGGCGGCGGAGTAATTCGACTGCCGCCGGATCCTGGCTATCGTTGTCTACGATCAGCAGTTCCAAGGCCGGGTAATCGGTGCGAGAGAGCACCGACTCAGTGCATGGTCCAAGCAGCTCTGCATGATCACGTGTCGGAACGATAATCGAAACCAATGGCGCTGGGTCGGGCAAATTTCGAGTAATCCGATTCCAGAAGGGCGCTAGAGGTGCCGGCGCAACAGTCGCGTGCTCATCCAGCTCTGCCAGTCGTTCACGGACAATTTCACGCGCTTTGTCGGCATCCCAGCCGATCGTAGGTTGAGCGTCCAAGCTGCGGTGGCAGAGGACCGCCGGAATATGTTGGATTTGGTGCGGCGGCACTCCGAACGCGGCACGCAACGAAAGATCATATAGGGAAAGCGCAACATTATCGGCCTGTGGCCGCATGCCACCAAGCTGCTCCAATAGCGCACGGCGGTAAGCGACGAGCAGTCCAATGGCGTCCCGACCAACCGCTAAGTCCGGGTCCCAATCGGTCTTGAAATGTGGTGTGCACCGCAGGCCAGCCGCGTTCACGCGGTCCTCGTCGGAGTACAACACATCAGCTGATGGGCATTCTGCTAGTGCAGCCGCAATTTGATAGAGTGCAGTCTCCGCAACGATAGCATCTGACGGCAGCGGTAAAACGAAGTCACCTTCGGTCTGTGCGAGCGCCGCATTAAACGTGGCTGCTACGTCATCTGCTGTCGAGGTGGAGATCACTCGTAACCGACGATCTGTCCTTATATCAATCCCGGTTGGGAGATCTGGTAGCCAGAGTTCCAGATGCGGATAGAGCTGACGTCGGATTGACGCAATAGATGCATGCGCGAGTGAGAAACCCGTTTCAGCAGCAGGCAACAGAATGATCGAGAACAACGGGGATTGGTCCATCAGCCGTATGCTCTCGCGGATCGCTATCCGATCGTCGTCATCGAGAGCGTCCTCTGTACGGACCCAGTCGCTGTATCGACACAAGTCTCCGTATGTCTGCATACTTGACCCCAAGGTGGTACAATGCTTCACTCAATCTCGATGTATATCGACTCCGCGCGGCCGTTCTCGGTCTGCTATCCCAGAAAGTTGCTTTGCGGACCGGTTGCTGTCGCGTGTGCCGTGCGCCAAGTTCGTTCATCCCACAACTAAATATAAGTCCAAGCGAATGCGCCAACCATTTCGCTCATGCAGGCTATGTTTCAAAATGACCGGAATCTGCTTTAATGGTCGAGGCGCGTTAGGGCGGCGAGGCGATCTCAATGATCCGGGCACGAAGGCGGTCTGATTTTGCGGATGGCGGGCACGACCTCTTTTTGTTCAGGTAGGCGAAAAGCGGCCTCAAGCCAAAATGCTCGTAATAGCCGACGCCGAATTCATCGTAGATCCATCCGTCCATGAGTTGTATATTCCCTAGCGAGAACACAAGTTTGCCAATTGCAAAAGCTTTTGGCTTGGGTCGTATATGGGGCGAGCGAAACCCGATGGCTTCTCTAGCGTGGGTCAGCAACGCTCTAACTACGGACGCAGGTAAGCAACTCGAAATTGAGTATCTTCACCAATATTTTCCAGTGTCAGAGGCTGCTGCGTCGGTCGGGCGTGTGCATTCGTACCAAGCTGAGTTGGAGGGCGTGCAGTCCCTTGTCGCCGTAGCCGCGGGTCGGGTCGGGTCCATGATCAGCGAGAGCTTGTGCGGCTTCAATCCAGTTTGCCACCGGCGTGCCATCTGAGGATTGTGTGCATGGTTCCTGATAGCTGCATCTCAGTTTCGGTTATTGTTCCCGTGTACTCTGGCGAGAAATTCCTGAGCGAGCTGGTCCGGCAACTCGATCGGGTGCGGACGGAGTGGGTCAAACAACAAGCCCCCATGAGACTCGCCGAGCTCATTCTGATCGATGATGCGGCGGTCGATGCCTCACCCACCATTATCGACGATCTAGGGACTAATTATGCTTGGATCACCGCACTCCACCTAATGCGCAATTTCGGGCAGCATGCCGCTACTATCGCCGGTGTCCTGCATAGTTCCGGCGACTGGATCGTCACCATGGACGAAGACCTTCAGCACCCGCCTGCCAAGATCGAGTCATTGCTCAGAGAGGCGGTATTGTCCGGTGCCGACGTCATCTATGCAAGTCCAAGCTGTGCTGTCCATGAGGCGCGGACGCGAGACTGGGCCTCTCGCGGCTTCAAGCGCACGATGGCAATTCTCACGAGCAATGCAAACATCGTCCATTTTAACAGCTTTCGGCTTCTGCGAGGATCGCTCGCCCGAGCGGCCTCAAGCGCATGTGGCCACGAGACGTACTTTGACGTGGCTCTGACGTGGTTCACCAACCGCATCCAGTTCGTCTTGCTTGAGCTCAAGGATCGACGTTTCATCTCGAGCGGAAGCAGTGGCTACAGTTTTGCTCGTCTATTGACTCATTCCCGGCGGATGCTGATGACGAGCCGGGTCAAAGCCATCAGCTTTCTCGGGCTCGTCGGGGTCCTGATCTCTGTCTTTAGCATCATCGGAGGGATAGCAGTCGTGGCCCAGAAGGTTATCGTGCCGTCTTCGATGGCCGTTAGGGGTTGGCCATCGCTGATGCTGGTCAGCCTGTTCTTTGGTGGATTCATCACCTTCATGATCGCGTTCATTCTCGAATACATCTCTATCCTGGTTTTGTCGGCTCACGGAAAACCCCTCTTCTTCGTCGTAGACCGTTCATCCGATAAGACACTTATCGAATATTTCACAACCCGGCTTCCATGATTCTGATCAGACGTCAGGCTCCGGATCTTACTGGAGAGGGACAAGTGGTCGCTCTGTTCGGAGCGGGCCTGATTGGCTCCGCGGTCGCACGCGCCGTCATGCAGGGAGGGATAGGCAGCACCATTGCCCTGCCCTTCAGCTGGAAAGACGCTGATCGAAGACAGGACGATCTCGTCTCGCTGAAGGAAACGATGATCGGGGCGATGGCAGGTTCGATTGGTCATGTGGAAGTGGTGTGGACGGCTGGACGAGCGGGCTTTGCGGCTGGCTGGGCCGAAGTCGAGGCCGAGCTCGCGGCGTTCGAAAGTGTGAGTCGCCTCTGTTTGCTGTTGCGCGACGCCTTCCCGGTTGTGCGGCACCGGTTTCACATGATGAGCTCTGCGGGCGGCATTTTTGAAGGGCAACGATTCGTTGGCGAGCACGCGGTCCCGGCGCCGCACCGGCCCTATGGTCATTTGAAGCTGGAGCAGGAGCAGCGCGCGAGCCGGCTTCCGGCAGGCATTGTCCCCTTCATCTATCGGCCGAGCTCAGTCTACGGGCTAGGCACCTTCGGTGGCCGGGCCGGGCTGATCGCCACGCTGATCAAAAATGCAAAGCAGTATAGCCCTTCGCACATCGTTGGACGATTGGACACTATCCGCGATTATGTGCTAGTGGACGACATTGGAAAATTCGTCGCGCGGTGCATGAACAAACCGGCCGAGCGGTCTAAATCATTCCTGCTCGCGAGTGGTAGGCCGACTGCGATGTGCGAGGTGCTTGACATCGTTAGCCGGGTGGTTGGACGGCCTCTTTGTCTTAAAATTGACACCGCGCCCTCGAATGCGAGTCATTTCAGCTACAGGAAGTCTGCTCTCCCGGACAACTGGATCCCAACCGATCTTGAAACGGGGATCAAGCAGGTTGCAAGGCAGCTCGCCTCCTCGATTGAAACCAGAGGACTCACGCGATAACTGAGGAACAATGACAGATCTGACGGTAGAACAAAATGGATTCAGAGCAGGCTCGGACGGCTAGGACATTTGACGCCTATAAGGACACGTACACTAAGACGGTCGACAAATCGCTCGCATTTACGGGAATGTCGGCTGATTTCTTTACCAGAGTCAAGGCCGGCTACATCCTTGACCTCGCGCGAGAGACATTCAACACTCCCGACAAGGTTTCCGCGCTCGACATCGGCTGCGGAGTTGGCAATTATCATAGCTTGCTAGCACCTCATTTTGGCCAGCTCTCCGGCGTCGATGTGTCAGGCGAAAGTATCGAGGTCGCTCGCCGACGTGGCTTGCCGGTGACCTATGACGTTTACGATGGAGCGACTTTACCGTACAGCGCTGGATCGTTTGATGTCGTCTTTACGATCTGTGTAATCCACCATGTTCCGCCTGCTCGATGGTCAGCGTTTGCCAGCGAGATGCGGCGTGTCCTGAAATCAGGTGGTTTGGCGCTCATCTTCGAGCATAACCCTCGAAATCCTCTCACGATGCGCGTCGTCAATTCATGTCCTTTCGATACTGATGCTGTTTTGTTGCGCAGCGAAACAGCTGAGGCGTTGCTGTCGACAGCCGGCTTTAAGCAGATTCGCAGCAGGCACATTCTTTCCATCCCAGCTGCCAACATCTGGCTGCGACGCGTTGACAGCCTATTTTCTAGCCTTCGCTTCGGAGCCCAATACTACGTTTCGGCGACGGCATGAGAAGCCCTTACGCAACGATCCGCCGTTACATGAGCTCTCTATTGCGATCCCATGCGGTTACCGCAAAACTCGCGCGCTTCGGTGTTGTGTTCCTGGTATGCACGGTCGTCCTCGCGTTCTCAGTCTTGAGCCCAAGGTGGCTTCCGCAGTGAGTTACATCGTCTCGATACCCTTGAATTTCTTTCTTTGGAAATCGACAGTTTTCCTTCAAGGGTAGGCTCGTCCCACTTTGTCACGTGCTTTCTCGGTGGTGAACATCCATTTTATGCGGCGATCCGAGGCGCTGCTTGCTGTCGATGTGCCGATCCAGGCCTGCACGCCAATCTCGATTTCGCCGATCAGCTTTTGTGATCCTTTGCAATACTCATGATGTAGCGACCATAAAGAGAGCCGTAAGCATACGCCGGAGGCCGCGGACATTTTCGTTGCGCGCGCGTGATCGGGCGGGATCAAGATGTACTTGGGTGCGGTGGGCAGCAGCAGCGAATCAGGGTGGCGCCTTCCACTCCCAGGGCAGGAGCTCATGAAGCCTGGTCTGCGGGATTTCGGCGATGCGTCTGAAGACGTCGGCGAGCCAGGCCTTGGGGTCGACGTCGTTGAGGCGTGCGGTCATGATGAGGGTAAACATGACAGCG
>Ga0123356_10004125_pt1 | contig 15093 bp, 12 predicted proteins | sample TergutEmb28metaG_2_FD_92546 | JGI IMG/M metagenome (GOLD analysis project Ga0123356, IMG submission 92546) | Embiratermes neotenicus P3 segment gut microbial communities from Petit-Saut dam, French Guiana - Emb289 P3 | ecosystem: Host-associated > Arthropoda: Insects > Digestive system > Gut ... | reverse complement strand
TTTTGCAAAAGGGGTCCCGAGAACGGTTTGGTAATATAGTCCACCGCACCAAGGCTGAAGCCTTTTCTTTCACTTTCTTCATCACTTTTTGATGTCAGGAAGATGACCGGTATATTTTTATAACGGGTATCGGATTTAAGTTTTGCAATTGTTTCAAAGCCGTCCATTTCCGGCATTTCAACATCGAGTAATATAAGGTCGGGTATGTCATTTTCCAGGTTTTCAAAAAGCGTGGATGCCTGCTGAACCGTGTATACCCTGTAAAATTCCTGAAGCAGTCGCTTACCTTGTTCCAAAGTCGCTAAATTGTCATCCACCAATACAATTTTATGTCTTGAGCTCATATCGTTACCCCTTTATATTGTTGATTACTGCAGCAAGTTTTTCTTTTAAGATTTTATATTTTCCCTGATTGATATTTTCGCGCAGCCACAAGGCAAGCCCGTCGTCTTTGTTGTACTCATACAGTTCTATCTCTGCCATTGCAGTATCGATCTCATCGATATCGAAGCTGTCACATGCGCTGAATAACTTCTTAAGAATCGAAATATCCGGTTTATCTTTTATTGCTTTTTTTACGGTTCTGTATTTAAGCAGCGCTCTTTCTATATTTATCAGCAAGGTTGTTATATCATCGAGAAATTTTTGATTGTTTGCATTGATATATTCAATATCGTTGTTGTTTGCTGCATTTTCCAATGCTTCTGCCGCTTCGGCTATCTTTTGTGCATGTATCCCGTAGCTTGAACCTTTGATGCCGTGGATCGTGACCCCATAGGTAACCATCTTGTCGGGGCTTACGCCTTTGAGAATAATAAGGAGCGGCCGTGTGTTATTTAAATATGATTCGAGTACTTTAAAGTATGTATCCTCGTTAAAGCCAAAATGTATTATGCCTTTATCTATATCAAGCTCCGGTATGTCCTCGCGTGTCAGTTTTCTGTCTTTGCCTTTTCTGACCTCTATAATCTTTTCCTTAAGCAGAGCTTCGGCATCTTTATTGCGTACCCATTGTCTCAGGACCAAATCAAGTTTTGCTATGTCTATCGGTTTTGCTATAAATGCCTGGAAGCCTTTGCTTAGGAACATTTCTTCGTTTCCGATTACCGCGTTTGCGGTAAGTGCGATAATCGGTACACTTTTTGCATATGCCGAATCAATTTCTTCTCTTATTATACGTGTCGCTTCAACACCGTCGATTCCCGGCATCATATGGTCCATAAAAATGGCGTCGTATTCGATATGTTTGCTGCGGATGGCGTCTATTACCTCCTGACCTCCGGTCATGCAGTCTATTGTCATTCCGTATAGTCCGAGCAGTCCCTTGGCAACATCGAGATTTGTCGAGTTATCATCAACGACGAGGACCCGTGCATATGAAAGATTTATACGTGTCATTTTTGCGTGAATAAACGATTGGATCGAGTAATCAAAGTTTTTAAGGCTTTTTACAACTTCTTCGCCTATTACTTCATCATTGATATATCTTTGTTTCAGTCTAACGGTAAAGGTGCTTCCTTCTCCGTATTCGCTTTCCACCGTGATGGAGCCGTCCATCATTTCAACCACTTTTTTTGATATGGAAAGGCCGAGTCCGGTACCTTCTATTCTCCTGTCTGCTCTGCGGTTGTTATCTTCCTCCATCTTGCCGTATAGTGTGAACAGTTTATCCATGCCTTCCGGTTTTATGCCGATGCCCGTATCTTTAACCCAGGCGGTCATCCAGACAAAATCGCCGTCGCGCTCGCATCGTACTCCGAGTTCTACCGAACCTTCTCTTGTGAACTTAAATGCATTGGACAACAGGTTATTCAGCAGTTGTTTGATTCTTAGTTCGTCACCGAATAAATAATTCGGAAGGTCCGGTTTAATGTTTAATTTCAGTTCAATCGGTTTATCATCTATATAGAGCGCACTTTGAGTGATTGTATCGTTGAGCAGGCTCGGAAGGTCATATCTTATCGGATTGATTGCAAGCCTGTCTGCTTCGATTTTTGATATATCCAAAATGTCATTAACGAGGTTTAATATTGTTTCACCCGATCTGTATACCTTGATTAAATTTGAATATGTCTCATCATCGAGTTGAACCGTTTCTAAGGTAAGTTCGGTAAGACCTATTACCGCTGTAAGCGGTGTGCGCATTTCGTGGCTCATGTTGGCAAGGAAGTTGCTTTTTGCACGGGACGCCGCCAAGGTCGCTTCTTCCATTTCTTTTCTGTGAGTAATATCATAAGCTCCGCCGACGATTCCCATTACTTCATCATTGTATATAAGAGGCGTGGATATTATTTCAAATACCGCTACTTCTCCGTTTATACCCTTTATTGCCTGTTCTGCCATTACGAGCCGTTTTTCTTCAATAACAGTTTTTTCGGTCTCCATGTAATCGTCGACAATTGCTCCGAGAAGTTTGTTTTCGTATCCTTTTGTTCCGACTATATCGGCACTGCTGCAGCCGAAGTATTCTTCAAATCTTTTGTTTATCCGGATAAAATTATGGTCTTTGTCTTTGGCAAAAAGAATCTCGGGGACGGAGTTAAATATCCCTTCGAGAACAGATTTTTCTATCATAAGTTCACGCTGCAGTTTGTCTTTTTGTTTGATCAATCTGCGGTTTATAAAGACAAACACAGCCATACCGAGCAGCAGTATAATGCCGGCGATGATAATGGCTGTCAGAATAACAAAAAGCTGCGGATTTGATTCGCGGATATATTGAATATGGTATTCATAATCTCTCAGAAAATCCAAATCCTTCTCCCCCTGACGGTTCCGGTGTATTGATTAAATACATATTCTTGGCAGCCGGTCGCTTAGGCCTGATAAAATATCGTTTGTTATTGTGCCGGCTTTTTCCGCCAAATCTTCGCATTTTATTTCTTCTTTTCCGTCTTTGCCGATAAATGTTGCAATGTCACCGGGTTCGGTATTATTTGCCTCCGTAATGTCGAGTATCAGCATGTCCATGCAGATTTTGCCTATTACCGGGACTTTTATTCCGTTAACTATCGCATTTGCGCCGTTGCCTGAGGCGTGTCTCGGAACTCCGTCCGCATAACCTATGCAGACTGTTGCGATTTTCATGCGTTTTTCGGCTGTGTAGGTTCTGCTGTAGCTTACGCTCTCCCCTGCTTCTATCCATCTTACCTGGGCTATTATTGCTTTAAGAGAAAGTACGGGGTGCAGGTTTGTTTTTACTTTTGTTATATCATTTTGGCTTTGTACACCATAGAGCATAATGCCGGGGCGCGCATAGTCGCTGATTAATTCGGGATAATTATATATACCGTAGCTTGACTGGGTATGAAGTTTTCCGACTGTATGACCGTTTGATTTTAATTTTTTTATAAGGTTATTAAACAGTTCAAGCTGATTGTTTGTAAAATCTATCTCGTTTTGATCCATGCTGTCGGGTGAGGCAAGGTGTGTCGCAATGCCTGTTACATTTAAGTTTTCACAGTTGTATACTTTTTCTATCTCGTTATAGTCGGACGGTTCGATTCCGAGTCTGTGCATTCCCGTGTCTATTGCTATATGTATGTTCAGTTTATGTTTTGTTTTGTCGAGTGCTTTTGCGTATGCGGCGTCCGGTACGAGTTGGGTCATGTTCATTTTTTGAAGAAATGCTGCATCATCGGGATGGGTGCATCCGAGGATCAGTATTTCTGCTTCAGGTGCAAACGTCCTTAGCTGAACGCCTTCAGAAACTGTCGCAACTGCAAAGGTTTTTATGCCGGCTTTGGTAAGATGCAGGGATATGTGTTCTACTCCGTGCCCGTATGCGTTTGCTTTTACTACTGCCATTATTTCGCAGTTTTCCGATATATTATTTTTAATATCCGCCAGGTTGTGATCCAGTGCGCTTAGATCCAGTTCTATCCAGGCACGGCCGCGGTCTTGAGGTTTATCAGCCATACCATTCACCTTGCTCTGTTTGTAATGCAAGTTCCAAAAGAATATCTACAAGCCCGGGGTAATCAATGCCTGCCGCTTTCATCATTCTCGGCAGCTGGCTGTGTGCCGTAAAGCCGGGGATCGTGTTGGCTTCGCTGAAGACTATGTCGCCGTCTTCTTTAAGGAACAGGTCGATTCTTGCATATCCTCTGCAGCCGAGTGCTTTATATATTATCTTGCCGGCTTCCTGCAGTCTTTGTTCGCTATGTGCATCTATTCTGCCGGGGGTGTGTATTTTTGAGGTTGCAAGTGTATACTTTTCTTTGTAGTTAAAAAATCCGTCTGTTACTTCGATTTCGTTAACTCTGCCTGTTTTAAGGTCGTGGTTTCCGATCACCGAGCATCCTACTTCTTTTCCGTCTATGTTTTCTTCTATTATCACGGCGTTGTCGTAGATGAAGGCTTCTTTGACTGCCGCAGGTATGTCATTGTAGCTGTTTAGTTTTGAAACGCCGATTGACGAGCCGGCTTTTACGGGTTTGACAAAGACGGGAAGACTCAGGGTTTTTACTTTTTCCATTAACTCTTCTTCGTTTGGAACATATTCGAAACATACGGATTTCGGAACGGTGATTCCTTTGAGGGAAATGATTTTATGTGATCTGTCCTTGTCCATGCAGAGTGCCGATGCTGCAGAGCCGCTGCCGACTACGGGGATTCCGCAAAGCTCGCACAGGCCTTGAACGGTTCCGTCCTCGCCGTATCTTCCGTGCATTACGGGGAAAACTACGTCAACGTTTATTTTTGTGGTTTTCCCTTCTTCAATTGCTATTATTCCGCCGCCTCTGTCGGGGGAAATAAATGCTTTGCAGAGTTGCTGCCCGTTTTTATGCCATGTGTCGCCGGGAAGGTCTTCTACAGAGCCTGAATATTTATACCACTGCCCTTTTTTTGTTATACCGATCATAAGGGTATCATATTTATTTTTATCTATCGCTTTTATGACAGAGTATGCCGAGTTTAGTGAAACTTCGTATTCCGGAGAAAATCCGCCGAATATTACTGCAACCGTTTTGTTGCTCATTTGGTACCTGCTTTCACTGATATACTTACTTAAATGCTTACTTATATGCTTTCATAAATAAGTGCCGAATAAATATTCATTTTAGCATATTAACACAAATTAATAAAGTTTTTCCTGCTTATTCCTCATAGGGAATTATTTTTTTGATTGTGCCGTCTTCGCTTATTTCGAGTTCTGTATACATTACATTACGAAGAGGGGTTTTTCCGCCGGACATGGAGCTGTCGTGGTAGAATAAATACCACTTGTTTTTAAATTCGACAATGGAATGATGTGTCGTCCAGCCTATGACGGGTTCCATCAGTCTGCCTTTGTATTTAAACGGTCCCGTCGGGCTTTCGCTTTCTGCATAACACAGGTAATGTGTCGGGCCTGTTGAGTATGACAGGTAGTATTTTCCATTGAATTTGTGAAGCCACGGTCCTTCAAAATACCATCTGTCTTGATCGTCTGCTGTCAGCGGTTTTCCGCTTTCGTCGTGTATTTTCAATTCCTGCGGTTTTGTTTTAAAGCTCACCATATCGTCGCTCATCTCTGCGACAAAGGGACCGAGTGCGATTTCACCATCCTGCGGGCCGTCAGACCCGGGTACCATTTTCGGGTCGCCTTGTATAAACTGACCTGTCTGCCATTTTTCGAGCTGGCCGCCCCAGAGACCGCCGAAGTACATATAGGCTCTGCCGTCATCGTCGACAAAGACGGCAGGGTCGATGCTGAAGCTGCCTTGAATATAGTCGGGCTCGGCTTTAAAGGGGCCTTGCGGTTTATCGCCTGTTGCTGCTCCGATGCGGAAAATCCCGTCTTTATCTTTTGCGGGAAAGTAGAAGTAATACTTGCCGTTTTTGAATGCGGCGTCGGGTGCCCACATCTGTTTGGTCGCCCATGGTACATCTTTTATATGAAGAGCTTCACCGTTGTCTATACACGGTGCGCCGATGTCGTCCATCGATAAGACATGGTAGTCCTGCATTTGGAAGTGATCGCCTTCGCCGTCGTCATGTCCTTGGTTTTCGAGGTCGTGTGAGGGGTAAATATATAACTTTCCTTCAAAGACATGTGCCGAAGGGTCTGCGGTGTAGATATGAGTAACAAGCGGTGTTCTGAATTTTGAGTTGTTTTGCATCGGTTTTCTCCTTATTATCTCCTTATTTTCATATGAATTATTTTATCATAAATTGTGATTATGCAAAAGAAATTTCGATTGCTTCCATGTTTTTCACTTCAAAGGGACCGGGTGTCGGGTTTTTGCTTCTTTCCCTGCCGAAAAAGTCGGTGTTGAAAATAAACGGTGTTTCATCCGGTTTTTCGAAAAGCATTTCTGCCTGGAAACCGTATCCGAGAGTGCTTGTCGTGATTAATTTGCCTTTGTTTTTTGTAAAGAGTCCCGGTTTGAGAATATGAAAGATTACTTTTTTGTTTTCATAGTCGACCTTGAAGGTGATTCCCGATTCTTTTTCGACTGCTGCTTTTTTTTCTTTGGGATATGGCAGTGCGTTATTTAAATACAGATTTCCTTCCATTGTGACGGGGAGTTTTTCCTGATCCAGCTTTTGCTTGGGTATATCAGGATTTTCCCATGGTTTTTGGTCTTTTTCACTTGGATATTCCGTGTAAACGGCAGTTCCTACGGGATATGCCGTATATGTCAGTGCGCCTGAGAATCCTTCGGTATCGGTAAGCGCTTGATTGCCGAAAAATGAGCGTGTTACCGGCTCGTTTGGTGTGTCATCTTTTTCGGGGCGGATAAATATGTTGTTGAAATATCTGTCGTCACCTCCCGGGAACAGCATTACTCCCGCTACCGATGTGCTGTGCGGCACATGGTATGGTGTGTAGCGGTTGAGTTCCTGTGCCAGAGCTATCTGGCCTGCAAAGAGGTTGTGAACCATTGCTATGCCTTGTGCAATGTTTTGAAATGACACGGGCGAGAGGAAGAGGTTGTGGTCTACGGTTGTCGGCCCGTGGCTTACTTCTATAAAAATGTCTGTGCTGTCGTGGTCGAAAAAGAGGTTGCGTGTCACATGTGTGCCTTGTGCCTGCCAGTCGAGCCAAAGACCTCTGTGCGTGCCGTGTATTACATTTCCCGAGATAATTGTGTCTATTGCGGCATGCAGTTTTATGCCGCCTGTTTCTGCTCCCGAAAGTTCACGTTTATGTACGATATTGTATATATGATTCGTTTCTATACGCGAGAATGCGCATCCGAGATGTCCGATTATTCCCGCTTGTCCGCAGTTATATATTACGTTGTTTCTGACAATGTGACTGCCTATGTTGTCTTTGTTCCAGTTATTGTTTTGTGCGCGGAAAATGACTTCGCGCTCTCTTTGTGTTCCCTGTTTAAATTTTAGATGGTATGACTCGTTGTCGCCTGTGCCAGATTCCTTGCCGAGGCTGATTCCGCAGCAACGGGAGTCACTGATGATGTTGTTTTCTATAATCCAGCCACGGCTCCAGTGCGGTCCGATAAGCCCTTCCTGAAATGCAGTCGGCGGTGCCCACTGTGTTGCCGCTTGTTTGAGAGTGAAACCCCTGACTGTTATATATCCGTATCCAGGTTTTGCGGGAAAAAAGACAAAAGGTCTTACGTTTATTTCGACATTACCTTTGGTTGGATCATCGTCGTGGAAGTTTGCGTATATGGTTGTGTTATAATCGTCAACTTCTGCGTACCAGGCATATTTTGAAAACTCCGGTTCTGACGAGTTTTCATTTATGACGGGGTTTCTGACTTTTTCTATATCGATTGCTTCATACATTGAACGTCCGTTTAAATATACTTCGCCCAAATGAAATACACGGTCATAGACCATCAGCCAGTCGCCGAATATGATTTCATCATAGGGGTTAAAGTCGGTAAAAAAGCTGTTGCTTATGACTGTTTTCCAAATTTCTCCGTCACGGGTCCAGCCGGTAATTATCTCAGCGCCGGTTATTGTGACGTCTTCCCCTTCTGCAGCCTGATATACAATACGCTTTGCCGCCGTGCCGCCTCTGAAGGGTTTCACCCATTCTCTGTACACACCTTCGTGAACGGTTATGGTATCACCGGGCTGTGCGGCTTTTGCTGCTTTATTGATTGTAAGGTACGGTTTGGCTTTAGTCCCCGGATTCAAATTACTGCCCTTTTTCGATACATGATATTCCATATTTCCCAATGTCCTTGTATGATATTTTTATTTTATTATGATAACAGGAAACAGAGTAAAAGTATATAATTTCTTGGAGTGCATTTTTAATAAATAAACAACAAAGAAAGCCGGTGGGCTTTCTTTGTTGTGAAGATTAGAGGATTAAAAATGAAAAAAGTTTTAGCGACCCTGCAATGATAAAGTAACATATATATGTTAAGCATCATAGCAAAAAGTATTTCAAAAATGTTAAGTTTTAGAGTTTTTTGATATTTTTTGTAATTATTTTGTAAATTTTATATGTTTTTCGGGTAAATTGTGCTTTTTTATCGATCTTCAACTACAAAACCGCACCAGTTGTCGGAGTATTGGAGGAGGAGGGTTAATGGGGTTTCGTTTTTTGCGGAGGATTTGTTGTCGTCGACGTATTGGCCGTCGTGGTAGGCTATGGCCTGGGTTTCTTCTTCGGACAGGGGGAGGTATGGCAAAACGAGGTATAGGCTGCGCAGCGGGACGCTGAGGTAGGTCAGGTTGTTGTTGTAGCTGTATGGGTATGTGGCGCCGTAGCCTGCTTTGCGTTGGTTATCTGTTGGTTTGTTTTTTAGATAGAGCGGGCTGCCGGGCATGCCGGCTTTGCCGAGGTCGTGGAGCAGGGCGACGATAACGCAGGATTCGTCTTCTATGATCGGGTATAGTGTGTTTTTTAATTGTATCATGGTCTCGGCGACGTTGACGGAGTGTTCGAGGAGTCCGTTTTCGCGGCAGAGGTGGAAGCGGGTGCTGGCGGGGGCGGTGAGCCATTCTGTTTCTTTTTCTATAAAGTCCATCAGGTCTGCAAAGTCTTCTGCTCTTTTCACTACTTTGCTTTTAAGTGCGTTATATCTGTTGCGAAGTTCAGTGTCCATGTGTAATACCACCGTTCAGTTTTATATCTATCTGTAAAGGATAACATACTTTGTTGGATTTTAAAAGGGGAAGCAGTGTACCTGTCCCCCTGTTCAATTTTATTCGTCATGCAGTTTTGTGGCGTCGTCGAAGAGGAAGTATTGGATTTTGGATGAGTGGTCGGGGTCGTCGAGGTTTGAGTATTTGGATTTTTCTTTTCTTTCTATGAGCTTTAGGTTATATTGGATTTGTCTGTATATCTTATATATACAATAGCCGGTGGAGGCTGTTATGATCCAGCCGGAGAGGCCGAGCTCGGTGAGGTTTGAGAGGGCTGCTACGAAAATGCAGACGAGGGTGACGATGGTGACTTGAACTACTAAAAATTTCATTTGTATATCCTCCGTTTTTGTAATATTCTTTGTAATACCGTTGTAATACAAGTATCGCAGATGAGGTGTACAAAAAAACGGATTCTTGAGGAGGTTTTTAAGAAAATGGCGGAAATTAATAAAAAGTATATCGATATGGCTGTCGAAAACGGTGCTTTAAATGTGGTTGCAATTACGCCCGATGATGTTGTATTTGACGGCAGGACCATATTAAAGTGTATGTTCGGCTGTAACTCATGGGGTAAAGGGTGTACTTGCCCGTCCAAAGCAGGGTTTTTACCCTTAAAAGAATTTAAAGAACTGTTTATGATGTATAAGACAGTTCTTATAATTCATTCAACAGATAAAAAAGCTGCCCAAAATGCTTCATTTGCAATTGAAAGAGAAGCATATTTGGACGGCGATGTTCTTGCGTTTTCAACCTCGGACTGTGCGATATGCGAAGAATGCGCGGGACGAAACAATGAACCTTGCAGAAACGTAAGAATGGCCCGCCCGTCATGGCACAGCATCGGTGTAGATGTATTTGCAACAGTAAACAAACTCGGTCTGCCACTGAAGCCGCTGAGAACGGAAGGTGAAGAGCAGAACTGGTATGCTGCTGTCTGGTTGAATTAGTTTTATTTCCTTTTTGCTTCCGGTGATATTTCTGCGAAGGGGCAGGTTATTTCTTCTAAGATTCTTTTTGGAGCTGCCCAGTTTACTGCGTTTGTTATTATTTTTTGGATTTGGGGTACGTGATAGGACGGGTTGGATTCGTGACCGGGGCGGAAGTAGAAGACTTTTCCCATTCCTCTGTTCCAGCAGCAGCCTGAGCGGAATACTTCACCGCCTTTAAACCAGCTTATGAATATAAGCTCGTCGGGGGTCGGGATGTCAAAGGGTTCGCCGTACATTTCTTCTTCTTCAAGTTCTATGTATTCATCGATTCCTTCGGTTATCGGGTGTCCGGGTTTTACTGTCCATATGCGTTCAAAATCATCGGTGCGCCATCTGAGTGAGCCGCTTGTTCCTATAAGCTTTAAGAAAGGTTTTGCAACATGGCAGGAGTGAAGTCCGATAAATCCCATTCCTTTTAAAACTCTATGATGAACCTTTGCCGCTATTTCATCCGATACTTCGTGATGATATGCATGTCCCCACCAAATGAGAACATCCGTGTTATCAAGCACATCGTCGGTCAGACCGTGTTCGGGTTCATCAAGTGTTGCTGTTTTAACGGAGATATTTTTATCCTTTTTCAAAAAATCAGCTATACAATTATGAATTCCGTTCGGATATATCGATTTGACTTTTTCATCGGAAATTTCATGGCGGAACTCATTCCATACAGTTACATTTATCATGTTTAACATCCTTTCGTGTTCTGTCAAGTTTCCCTTAGCATAGTAACATATTTTACGGATAAAGGAAAAGGAATTTAATTATTATGATAGTTATTGCATACGGGAGTGAAATCACGAAAAATACATATGATACTCTTGCGGCATCTGACATCGGTGATTATTTAAAGCCGGATTATTCTGTGTCGTTAAAACCAAATTTAGTTGTTCCGGGTCCTGCTTCAAACGGAGCTGTCACTCATCCCGAAGTTGTTTTGGGTGTTATAAAGTATCTGAAAGATTTTGGTGTAAAGAGGATAAAGATTATCGAAAGCTCATGGATTGGCGACAGTACCAAGAGAGCTTTTGAATTCTGCGGTTACAACGAGCTTGGGAAGAAATATGATATCCCGTTAATTGATTTAAAGTCAGATAGCTGCACAACTTTAAAACACAGCGGGTATGAGATTGAGGTATGTAATGAGGCTCTGAACACTGATTTTCTGATAAATATCCCCGTATTAAAAGCACATTGTCAAACGCGTCTGACCTGTTGTCTGAAAAACCTGAAAGGCTGTATACCGGATAGTGAAAAAAGGCGTTTTCACACCTTGGGAATACATAAACCAGTTGCTGCTCTAAATGCACTCATAAAGACAGGATATTGTGTTGTTGACGGAATCTGCGGTGACCTGTCCTTTGAAGAAGGTGGCAATCCTGTGACATCAAACAGAATAATCGCAGGACGCGACCCTGTTATGATTGATTCATATTGCGCAGAGTTGATCGGTTATTACCCCGATGATATTGAATATTTAAGGTATGCAAAAAAAATAGGAGTAGGAAAATACTACTCCAAAGACACTAAAATTGTTGAATTAAATACGGAAAATAAATCAATAGTCAATGTAAGTAACTTATATGCAGCCGACAGATATCGCGGTTTGATAAATGAAGATGCCGCCTGCTCCGCTTGTTATTCGTCATTAGTGTATGCATTGCATAGGCTTGGCGGCAGAGTACGTGTTGACGGGAATATTAATATCGGTCAGGGATTCAAGGGTAAAACCGGCAAAGGTTTTGGTGTAGGTGCCTGCACGCAGGGATTCGATAAATGTGTCCAAGGCTGCCCGCCCAAAGCAAAAGACATTGTCGAAGCGTTGAGTTAGATTACTTTACCTTTCTGTTTAAGTGATCGGTGGCGAGTTTTATGCCGGATTCGGCCTGGGTACGGAGGTCTTTTTCGAGTTCTAAGATTATTCCTGTTGTGAAGGCGTCGCCTGCTCCTGACATTTCTTTTACGGCTACGGGTACGGCGGGTACGAAGATTGCGTTTTTGTAGTCGGCTGCGCAGACTCCTGCCATACCCATTGTTATAAAGACTCTTGTTACTCCCCTGCTTACTATGTTGTTGCAGGCTTGTTTTACGCGTTCTTTTGTATCAAGCATTATGCCGGTCAGTTTTTCGGCTTCCAAGCGGTTTAATTTAAGAATGTCTATTCTGTCTAAGAAATTTTCTATTCTTAAAATCCTGTCTACCGATACAGCATCAACCATTACGGGGCGTTGGTCTCGAAGGTCGAGTGCGACGTTTATTATTTTTTCGGAAAGGTTTAAGTCAAGCAGTAACAAGTCTGATTCAAAAATAAGCTTTTTGTGTTTTGCCAGTTCAGCGGTTTTTATTGATTCCGGTGCTGTTATTGCAGTAAAGCCCGTATGCAGCTCACCGTCATTATTTCTTGTCGCAAGGTATACTCCGGTGCTTATATTACTTTTAACTATCCATGCGTCTGTATTTATGCCTATGTCTTTGCAGCTTTCCATAAGCATTTTTCCGAACGGGTCTTTTCCGACAGCGGCGATTAAATCAACTTCAACACCACGCAGGGCAAGCATGGCAGCAATATTACGGGCGACACCGCCTGCTTTTAAGCTGACATCGGCAGGGTTTGATTCACCCTGAACAATTGATGTTTTGCTTTGGACTATTATATCGATGTTTGCTGCTCCGATTACCGTAACTCGCATGGTTTTCCTCCAGTTTATATAGCTGCTCCGGGAATACGAGGTGTCAAAGGGGTGTCAATAGAACCGTCCCCCTGACACTGTTTAATACTCAATGCTATGCGTTTTCTTTGGGTGTCTACTTCTAAGACAATTACGTTTACTATGTCGCCGACTTTTACTTCTTCGGAGGGGTGTCTTATGAAGCGGTTTGCTATTTCGGATACGTGTACAAGGCCGTCCTGGTGTACTCCTATGTCTACGAATGCGCCGAAGTCGATGACGTTTCTTACTGTTCCGGTCAGAACCATGCCGGGTTTTAAGTCATTCATGTCAAGAACGTCTGTACGCAGTTGAGGCGGCGGGAGTTCATCGCGCGGATCGCGTCCCGGTTTTTGCAGTGATGATGCTATGTCTCTGAGTGTTGGTATACCTACGTTACATGCTTCTGCGACAGTGCTTTCGCCGCGTTTTTCTATCATATCATTTATTGGCGGCAAGTCACCCACGTCTTTAAGTGTCAGTCCGAATGTAGTAAGCAGTTCTTTTGCCGCTTTATATGATTCGGGATGCACCGACGTGTTGTCAAGTACGTTTTTTGCTCCCGGGATTCGCAGAAATCCTGCGCATTGTTCATATGCTTTCGGACCGAGCTTCGGTACTTTAAGAAGTGTTTTTCTATCAGGGAATGCTCCGTTTTCTTCACGGTAGCTTACAACATTTTTTGCTATCATCGGTCCGAGTCCTGCTACTCTTTCAAGCAGCGGAGCTGAGGCTACATTTAAGTCCACTCCGACATTGTTGACACAGTCTTCTACAACTCCGTCAAGAGAATTGCTCAGTTGCGCAGGCGGCATGTCGTGCTGATACTGCCCTACTCCTATGGATTTCGGGTCTACTTTAACAAGCTCGGCGAGAGGGTCTTGCAAACGTCTTGCGATAGAAACAGCAGAGCGTATCGATACGTCAAACTGCGGAAATTCTTCTGCTGCAATTTTTGATGCGGAATATACCGATGCTCCGGCTTCGTTAACTACCATATATGAAACACCGGGTAATCCTTTGATTAAATCGGCTATGAATATTTCGCTTTCTTTTGAAGCTGTTCCGTTGCCTATCGCAATGACTGTTACTTTATGGGTATTTATAAGCTTTGTAAGTGCTGCGGCAGCTTCTGCTACCTTGGATTGCGGCGGTGTCGGATATACGACGGTTGTATCAAGTACAAGTCCTGTTGCATCGATGACGGCACATTTACATCCGGTGCGGTATGCCGGGTCGACGGCGAGGATGTTTTTACCTCTCACGGGCGGTTGCATTAACAGTTGCTTTAGATTAATTGCGAACATTTTAATCGCCTGCGTATGTGCACCCTCCGATAAGGTCGAGCGCAGTTCCCGTTCGAGTGACGGAAATAAAAGCCTGTCCCAGCTGTCGTCTATTGCTTTTTCTATGTATTCGGTCGCCGGTGTGTCATATTCTTTGAGGATTTCGTTATCCATTACGTTAATCGCGGCATCGTGGGGTGCTTTTAGTGTTACTTTTAATGCTCCTTCTTTTTCTCCGCGGTTGATTGCGAGAATACGGTGGTGCTGGATTTTATTTATCGGTTCTTCAAAGTCGTAGTATTGCTGATACACGGGGTTACCTTCTCCGGCTTTTTCGCTGCATAAAATACATTCTTTAAACAGAAGCGGTCTGATTTTTGCGCGAAGTGTCGCATCGTCGGAAAAGTCCTCGGCAAGAATATCACATGCTCCGCTTAAGCAGCTCTCGGCATCGGCAACACCTTTTTCTTCATCTATAAATTCGGCAGCTTTATCGAGCGGTGACTCGTTGCTTTGCGTTTGTGACAATAGCCACTCGGCGAGCGGTTCAAGTCCTTGCTCACGTGCGACAGTCGCTCTTGTACGGCGTTTTTGCTTATACGGTCTATATATGTCTTCTACCGCAGCAAGTGTCTGTGCAGCTTCAATAGCAGCAATCAGTTCATCAGTGAGTTTCCCTTGCGATTCGATGGAATCACGCACCTCTTGCTTACGTTTGTCAAGGTTGCGCAGATATTGCAATCTGTCGGCAAGCTCGCGAAGCTTCTGGTCATCCATCGCCCCGTGAAGTTCTTTGCGGTATCTTGCAATGAAAGGTATTGTATTACCCTCATCAATAAGTTTAATAATATTCGCGACATAAATCTGCTGACATTTAAACTCGCCTGCAAGTATAGATTCATAAGAAAAAGCCAATATATATACCTCCCAAATAACAAGAAATTGCGAAAATAGTTTATCATATATCTATGTTTAATACCAAAAAATATTAAACGTTAATCCGAATATTAATCCGCAGGCTATGGTTGAGCAGATTAGTGCTGTCGGTTT
>Ga0123356_10004124_pt1 | contig 15095 bp, 16 predicted proteins | sample TergutEmb28metaG_2_FD_92546 | JGI IMG/M metagenome (GOLD analysis project Ga0123356, IMG submission 92546) | Embiratermes neotenicus P3 segment gut microbial communities from Petit-Saut dam, French Guiana - Emb289 P3 | ecosystem: Host-associated > Arthropoda: Insects > Digestive system > Gut ... | reverse complement strand
TTCATAACGGTTCTCCTTTAGGAATTGTGTGGTAACAAAACCTTACAGGTTAAAACCGTTTTCAGGTAGAGGGTTAACCCTCTACCTGCTTAACTTTATTGCACTTCTATCTTGAACTCGGGTGATTTAAGTATTAAAATATAAATGTCGCATAACGCTTAATTGACGGACGTTTTTTTGTTCCCGAATAAACGAAACCGAAGGTTTTGCAGGGCAGGCAAAATGCGGTGGAGCAAAATAGCGCAGAAAGCGATTGAAATATATGACGTGCCCGAAAGGTGTTTTGCGTTAATCGCGTGTTAGGTGCAATAATATTTAATAGAATAAATATTTTATAAATATTTATTTCAATTGTTTTTTATATTCAAGTATTTTAAGACAGTCATTTAATCTTTTTTTGCTTCCAATTAATAATATTACCGGAATTAATTTTCCGGTTTGTTTTGTATTCTTGGCTGTATTTTTTATCTCATCATCTATCTTTAATTCATGAAAACCGCTTATTGTTTTTTCAGTAAAAAAAATCGTTACTTTAAAACCTGTATTCCATACAGATATCCAGCAAAGATTTTTCTTCTTAAATAATAATTTCCCAAGCCAGCTTTTTCCATCATTGTAGTAATTCCATTCTATAAATAAATTTTGTTCATTTAGTTTATTCGAAAAGTCCATAAATAAACCGTATTTTTTCCCTAAAGCATTTTCCAAAACACTGCTTTCTGGTTTTACCGCTGGATCTAATAGTAATTGATTTTCCATATTATTACCTTTATTAAATATTTATTTCCCTGTTTGTTTTTATACTCAAAAATAGCCCAATATCTTTTAATTGTTTTTTGTTTTTAACTCTATAATGTATCCATCCTCCGTGTTTTCCGCATGGATATTTATTTTCCCAATACTTTTTACCTTCTTCGGATAATTTATTATATTTTCCGGTTTCTTTTTCAGAAATAATTTTACTGATTTGCAGCATAATATTTATACAGCCTTTCTCAAAAAATAAGTAAAATAAGTGTTTTGATTTTGTGCTTACCTTATATCCCCATCCATAATCATTGCCAAATGGGAATTTTAATTCCATTTTTATTTCAAATTCTTTTTCCAATGCATTTTTAATTAATTCAATATTTTCAGCTGATTTTATTCCAATATGATCATTAATTTCGCTCTCTGCGGGTACAACTTGCTTGTTTAGCATTCTTTCTTTCGTGTTCAATACTGTATCACGTTCCGTCTTCTCTTTGCTTTCATTAGGATTTTTTGCTTTCATTATTTTCCTGTAGATATAAAATATTTAAATTAGATTATATCTAAAATATTTATAATATCAATATAAAATTAAAGAAAAATTTTCTTTATGAAATTAGTTAGCATAATCCATGCAAGATTAAAAAAATCAATAAAAGAAAGTCTTTGTATAATTTAATGTAAATTGCCTATAATAATGCAATTGTGTATAAATAGAATATAATGATATAATATATTCAGAGGTATTCCTTGTGAAAAGATTTTTATTAATATTCATTTTAATTAACCTAATCTTGCCGGATATTTTTAGTCAGGATAGAAAGCATACTGTTTATATTGATAATTTTGCAGTGTTTAACGGTGTATATTCAGGCGGAGCTGGTCTGGGTATTGGATATGATTATAGTATAAACCGATTTTTTTCAGCCGGCGGCTATATCAGTTATCTTACAGATTTTAAGAAAAATTTTACATATAATTTTATTGCAAACGGAAAATATTTTCCGGTAAGAACGGCAATTGGAGCTCCCTATGTCGATTTAGGATTGGGATATCGCAGAAGAAAATCTGAAGAAGACGATATTCATTCTCTGACAGGATTGGGAAGTATTGGATTTAGATTTATCTTTGGAAATGGTTTGGTTCTGGATCCCGGTTTTGGCGTCAGATATAATATAATTCCTTTAGCGGGTTCGGAAAATTTTAACCTTGGTTTTAGCATAAAAACAATTGCAGGCTGGACATTTTAACATTTTTTGAAGAAGCATAAAAAAAGGATGCTCTGTTTATTTATAGAAAGGTTCGATGTAGACAACTGCTACATTCTAAATTCACTTCCAAGATAAACTTCGCGTACCATTTCATTATTTAAAATATCTTCCCTGCCGCCTCTTGCAAAAATATTTCCGTCAGCAATGATAAACGCTTCGTTTGTAATTTCTAAAGTGTCACGAACGTTATGATCTGTAATGAGAACTCCAATTCCTTTTTCGGCCAGTTGGCGGATTATTTTTTTTATTTCAAAAACAGCGATAGGATCGATTCCGGCGAAGGGCTCATCCAAAAGCAGGAATTTCGGCTCTGTTGCAAGAGCTCTTGCAATTTCAGTTCTTCGGCGTTCGCCGCCGGAGAGGGTATACCCGTACTGCGCGCGTATGCGTTCAATGCCGAACTCAACCAAAAGGTTTTCAAGTTTTTCTTTTTTTTGCCTTAGTTCAATGTCCTGGCGGCTCTCAAGGATAGCCCAGATATTTTGCTCAACTGTAAGTTTACGGAAAATTGAAGCTTCCTGCGGAAGATAGGCAATGCCCATTCTTGCGCGGCGGTACATCGGCATTGAAGTTATATCAATACCATCCATTATTACTGTCCCTTCAGAAGGTGTATAGAAACCGACAATCATGTAAAAAATGGTTGTTTTTCCGGCTCCGTTGGGACCCAAAAGCCCCGCAACTTCACCGTTCTTCATGGTAAAGTTAACACCTTTTACAACTTCTTTTTTTCCGAAACTTTTATGCAATTCTGATACGCCAAGAGTGTGAACTTCCGGAATGTATTCCACTTCAAGAAGCGGACCCTCTATTGGCCACTCCGGATCAGGCCAGAACGATATATCTGCAATTTCAAGGATTTGATCTTCCATTGTATCTCTTTTGATTTTAATTCATTATGGTTCCCGAAACAGAACCCTCCATAATGACATCATCGGTATCCAAATCTACCCGGATCCTGTCCGCCCGGAATTCGTCTTCGTTTTTGTATACTGTAGGGAAGCCCGAAAGATCCAGCAATTTTTCCTTACGCCGGTAAATGGCATACTCTGAACGGCAGACCATGTCATCTTTGAACAAACGCACGGAAATCTGAAATACCGCAATTTCATTTTGATCATCATACTCGATAAATCTTCCTCTTGCCACTATTTCATTCTGCCTGTCTTCCAGGGTAGAGTTTCCTTCCAGCCGCGCGATTTTCAGCCTGCGATCATACCGAAGCCTGTCTGTGAAGAATAAAATGTTTTTGTCCTCTTCATGTCCCCATACATTGCCGACACATTCGATAAATCTGTTGTCATCACCCTGGATTTCGATTCTGTCGGCCCGGAGTATAAGGTTGTCGGATCTTACTTCTGCATTTCCGATTAATATTGTTGTTTCCCTGCCTGTCGCTCTTGAGCCGGACATTCTGTCTGCGCGGAAGGAAAAGGTGCTTGCGGATAAGGACTGAATAAAAATGAATGAAAAGATTATTAAAAACAATCCGATTCTTTTTCTCATCATTTTCCTCTTTATAAAATTTGAGTCATTAATCGCCTGACTCAACTGCAGCCGCGCTTTCTGCAGGTTCCTCATCATCATCTTCGTGAATGTATATACCGCTGACAAAGCCGGTAAAATCCCATGTGCGTCTGCGCGTGTTTACCATAAGCCCTATGCCCGTAAAACTTGTTCCGTTTTGCTGATAAATATTTACAATATCTTCCTCTCCGGATGAAAGCAGGCGCTGTTCGTCCTTCCAGTCAAGCTGATTTGTTTCTATTATAATATCTTCCGATTCTATTTCGATTCTGACTCCGCTTTCCATTAAGATATCCCCTGAATCGGTATTTATGGAAGCAAGCCCCGCTGTTCCGGCTGCATTGATTTCTTCACCGCGTTCACCGAATTGTTCAAATGAAAAATTCTGCAGTTTCATTGTATTATGCCTCTCGTAAAGCTCTGCGCGTTCTGCCTGAAACCGCGCAATTGGATCTGCAGACCTGACCCTTACATATACTACGTTTTCCATTATTAAATCCGGCAGCGTTCTCTCCGATGATTCCAGTTCACCGTAATCAAAAGTACAGGCAGTGTTTGCCGCAGCGAGAATAATCAACATTAATACAGTCAGGTTTTTTTTCATTTTGCATCCCTGGCCTGGCATTTAGCTATAAATTCCCTGAATAGCGGAGACGCCGCCATAGGTTTGGATTTATATTCCGGATGGAATTGCACAGCCACACCCCATGGATGATCTGCTCCCCATTCAATACATTCAACCAATGCGCCGTCAGCAGTAAAGGCTGCCAGTTTAAGGCCCGATTTAATCATATCATCTCTGTACTTATTTGAGAATTCATACCGATGCCTGTGCCGTTCGGATATTTTCTTTTCCTTGTAAGCTGCAAAAATATGAGTGCCGTTTTCGTTAATTGTTTCACCTGCGCCCAGCCTCATGGTTCCGCCGTAATTTTTTGCGTTGACTTGATCCTGAAGAAGGCTTACAACCGGATACTTTGTATCGGGAGAGAAAGCCGTAGAATCAGCGTCGCTCCAGTTAAGCACATTGCGCGCCCATTCGATGGTCATTATCTGCATGCCGAGGCAAATGCCGAAAAAGGGTTTTTTGCCGGTTCTTGCCCAGGCGGCGGCATTTATCATTCCGTTTATTCCATGCTGATGCTGATGCCCGAAACTGCCGGGAATTAAAATACCATCAAGCCCTTCAAGAACTGAAAAGGCATTTTCTTTCTCGTCAATAGTGGATGAATCAATTTTTACAAGTTCCGCTTCTACGCCGCATTCAAGGCTTGCATGGAACAGCGCCTCAAAAAGCGATGTGTAAGTGTCGTGGGTTTTCATGTACTTGCCGACAATGCCTATCCTTACTTTTCCCTTGCGCGCATTGAAGCGATCATTTACAGAATGCCAAAGACGCATATCAGTATGCCTGCATTCCACGCCCATTTTCCGCAGCAGCACCTGATCCAGTTTCTGCTCAGAAAAAACAATCGGGATCTGGTAAATATTTGTTTCGATGTTAGGCGAAGTAAATACAGCGTCAAGATCGACATTTGTAAACTGCGCAATTTTTCTGCAGGTTGGTTCGTCCAGCATTTCCGGAGAGCGGCATATCAATATATCCGGCTGAATCCCCATCTCCTGCATCGATTTTACCGAATGCTGGGTTGGCTTGGTTTTTAGCTCTCCGCCTGCAACTTCCGGAATCAGCGTCAAATGCACGGAAATGGCGTTCATTCTGCCCTGCTCATGAATCATTTGCCGGGCAACTTCAAGGAACGGAACGGATTCGATATCTCCGACTGTTCCGCCTATTTCTATAATTACTATGTCAGTATCGTTCTCTTCTTTTGAAACCGCTAAAATCCGGCTTTTAATTTCGTCGGTTATATGGGGGATTACCTGCACGCATTTGCCAAGATATTTTCCTTCGCGTTCTTTGCGGATGACAGAGTCATAAACCTGTCCTGTTGTTATTGAGTTTGCCTGGCTTAAACGGCCTTTGGTAAAACGGGCATAGTTGCCAAGGTCAAGGTCGGTTTCCGCTCCGTCATCTGTTACATAAACTTCGCCGTGCTGATAGGGGCTCATTGTTCCTGCATCAACATTTATATATGGATCGCATTTTACCATACGGACATTCAAACCTCTGCTTTCCAGCAATGCGCCGATAGAAGAAGCTGCAACGCCTTTTCCCAAACTGGAACAAACTCCGCCAGAGACAAAAATAAACTTGTTCATGTAGTACAAGTATGGTGAATTTTTTAGAGAATTTCAAGTAAACGGAAATGCATGTCCGGGCGCCGCGTCTGCGGTATCTTGAATAACTTTACAAGAGATAGCATAATAAATCCATAAGAAAGGTGGAAAACATAAACCCAAATCCTATTTCCATGGGATAGATCCGTCTTTTATGGAGATAAACAGCATTTATATAAAAAACAAATAAATATAAAGGAGACTTAATCATTGCGTTGCAATGATGTTCGATTAAATTTACCGCTTGCGCGGTATAATAAGAGGTTATAAGATGAAAAACAGATTTTGTTTACTGGGAATAATCGTTCTTGCAGCGATAATTGGATTTGCTTTTACTGCTTGTGATGATGGAAAGCCAACAGGTTGTACCAGCCATGACTGGGGAGTATTAACACAAACAACTGCTCCCGGATGTACAACAGCAGGAGAAAATACACAATCTTGTAAAAATTCCGGCTGTAATGCAATTAATCAAGACACAAAAGAAGTTGTTAATCCGCTTGGACACGAAGGGCTTACAGGCGCGGTTCCAGCAACTTGTCAAGCTTCCGGCAATACTGAAACAGGAACTTGCACTCGTTGCCAACAAGAAGTAAACGGCGATGAAATTCCCATTGATCAAACCGCGCATAACTGGAGCGTAGATCGAAGTCTAGTAAGAACAGGAGTTGAGGCAAAAACTTGTATTAATGACGGCTGTAATGAAATATCTGATACAAATCTTACATTAGCATTAGGCGACCCAGGACCAGCAGGCGGAATAATCATATACCGTTTAGAAACTGGCTTTACAATGACCGATGATGATTCTACTGCATATTACCTTGAAGCCGCACCTGCAAATATGGCAACAGCACTAAGGTGGTCAACTTTAACTTATGAAGAATATGTAGCATCTGGAAATAATGTTTCTCTCTTGATTTTCATACCCGGAACAGAAACAGCAATTGGAACAGGGAGAAAAAACACCGCATTAATACTTGCCCTTGATCCGACAGCGCCTGCAGCGCTTGCTTGCAAAGATTATTTTGCTGCAGGATACGAAAGTTTTAATGACTGGTTCTTGCCAAGCAGAGATGAACTTAATCAGTTATATCTTAGACGTGATGATTTTGGCTTATCGATAGGTTTCTTCTGGTCTTCGTCGCAGAACTTTATCTACTACGCGTGGAGTCAGGCTTTCGCCGTTGGCGTTCAGTACGACGACTACAAGTACTACGGCACCGATGTCCGTGCAGTCCGGGCTTTTTAACAATAACTATTAAAGGGGTTTTTTGCAACGAGTCCGTGTAGTACGAAGTTTCCAGCAGCAGGCTGTCCGAGAAGTAAATTCTTGGGCAGCCTTCTGCCTTGTTTTATTCCATGATTTGCTATACAATTTGTTTATTATTTTAAGAGGAGTTTTTTATGGCAAAAACTGCAATTGACAAATTGGACTGGATTGTTAAAGTTGTTCTTACGATTTTCTTTGATCCGCTCGTTCAGGGAATTAACCGTATTCTTCGCGGCAATTTATTCATAGGTCTTATTTGGATTTTAACAATCGGCCTTTTTGGAATTGGATGGCTCATTGACATTATCACCATGATAACAAAGAAGGACATAACTTTCCTGGCATAATTATATAGTAAAGTTTTAATGTGAAAAAAGAGAGGGTAGGTGTAAAGTTCATGACTTTATACTTTTACCCTCTTTTTTTAGTTTAATGCTGATGCGAGTTTTGCTTCTTCGCCGTCAGAGAGTTCTCCGGGAAGGATAAGCGGATAGGCCGGGCTTGGCGGCAGCAGGAAACCTGCTTCCAGGAATTTATGGAACAGTGTTTCCCATTCTTCCAAGGTAGTTTCTTTTTTTAAAGTGAGATAAATCCCCTGCCTTTGCCAATTACTTTGCTTTAAGATTTTCATTACACGCGGAAATTTGATCTTTGTTCTTTCAGGTGCGGCGATAATGTCGTGTACTCCGCGGACGGCGGCAGCAAGTAGAACCGGCGAAAGGACATCGTCCGGCGGCAGCTGGGATAAAAGTTTTTCATCGTAAACGGCAGTTATGCAAAGACCCATTGGCAGACCATTTCGCCAGCTCTGGATTCCCGGCAGCACGAGGATCAGTATTTGTGTGTCTTGTGCTTCGGAAAAAGGACGCCAGAGTTTTACTTCAGCGGAATTATTCAGCGCTGTCAGTTCCGGCGGCGGCGCAGCGTATAAACGAAAACTCCTGTCAGGAAAAAGTTTGGATAGAGCTTTTAAAAAACGATCTTTTGTAAAATGAGGATATGGTGCGTATAAGCCTCGGCTTGCCGTGTTTTTTAATTCGCGTAACAAATTGGGCGGAGTATGGCCAAGTACAGCTGCGCCGCCGTTCAGCCAGAGATCGACAAGGCGTTTTCCATTTGAAAGATAGAGGCGGAAACCCCGTGCGCGAAGGACTGCCGGTATTTTTTCTAAGAGGTAAAAACCGTCATTGTAAATCATCAGTTAATCATATCACAGGTCAATTTTTTTTTGAATGAAGAAGCAGGCCGGCTAATCATCGCTGATTTTTTCATAGGCTCTTCCCTGATAATCGCTCAGAAAGCGTTTCTCCTGCCCTGAATCAAAACGAACACGCACAACAGGGCCGTCATCGCTGTCTTTTACTTCCATGACAGCGCCGTACCCGTGATCATCGTGGAACAATCTGTCGCCCCTGCGCCAGCCTGCACGTTTTTCCAGTTCTGTGCTGGCGGCCGTTTTTAAATCCAGCGGATTAAAGCTGCGTCCGGCGGCCGGTTTTCTTGTTCCATGCTCATGTTGATTTATTCCAAAAAGTATTTTTCTTGTTTTATCTTCAATTTTTAAACAGCTTCTGTCAATTTCGCGTAAAAATAAAGATTCCTGCATATGCATGGTTCTTCCGAATATCCGCCGCTCTTTGCAGCTTGTCATGTACAGTTCGTCCATCGCGCGTGTTGCGCCCACATAAAACAGGCGCCGCTCTTCTTCAAGTTCATCGCCCTTTTTATCTTCCCTTGGAAAGATGCCCTGCTCAAGTCCTGTCATGATAACACGCTTGAATTCCAAACCTTTTGTATTATGAAAAGTGATAAGCGTAACAACCTCTTCTTTTGCAGCGCCTTGTCCCTGAACTGCGGATTCTGAAATTTCAGGGGAACTATTCAGTTCAATATTCTCAAGGAAATTTAATAATCCCGCATGATTGTTAGGATAAATACTTGCGCTGTTTAAAAGTTCCTGCAAATTGTTTATTTTTGAATTGCCTGCAATCTCATCCTGCATCTCATGGTACTCTGCGATCCCGGAGCTGATTAAAAGCTTCTCGATGAAAACGGAAAGACCTTCGCCGGATTTTAAATCCTGATGTTTTTTTGATTTTACAGATGATGTTTTTTGTTTTTTTCCTTTTGATTCCTGTAAAGGCGCATCAAGCAATACTTTTGCTTCACTTATCGCTTTATAAAATTCGTCCAGGCCTTTTCTGGCTTTGCGGGAAATTACAAGCGGCTTCTCATCTGATTCCTGTCCGCAGCCTGCTTCAATCAGATCAGTGCCGTAAACAATTGCTGCATCCACAATTTTATCAACCGTCACAGCGCCCACGCCTCTTGCAGGTTTATTAACAACGCGGCGAAAGGCAACTTCGTCGCGCGGATTTACAAGGAATGCCATAAGCGCAAGGGCGTCTTTAATTTCTTCCCTTTCATAGAATTTAAGCGAGCCCACTACGCGGTAGGGAATTTTTCTGTGCAGGAATGTTGTTTCAAATCCTGCAGACTGCGCATTGGTACGGTAAAGGACAGCCCAGTCCGCCCACCTTGTTTCTTTGTTTTTTACAGAGGTTTCGATTTTATCAGCGCAGAAAGACGCTTCTTCATTTTGATCCGGCAGGTAAACAAGCGCCGGCAAGGGGCCCTCTCCTTTTTCTGCGCGGAGAGTTTTTCCAAGACGGCCGCGGTTGTAATCTACAACAGAGGATGCTGTTTTTAAAATCGGAACAGTGGAGCGGTAGTTCGATTCAAGACGGATAATATCTGCGCCGGAAAACCGGTCAGGAAACTCAAGAATATTTTTTACTTCCGCGCCGCGGAAACGGTAGATGGATTGATCGTCATCTCCAACAACACAAACATAGGTATCAGGTCCGCACAGTTCCTTAAGCAATTGAAACTGCGCAACATTTGCATCCTGGTATTCATCTACCATGATGACCGAAAAACGTTCGCGGAAACGCTGCGCAACTTCCGGCTGCGTGCGGAGAATCTCTACAGGTTTTTTTATCAGATCTCCGAAATCAACATTGCCTATCTGCGCCATGCGCTCTTCGTACCGTCTGTAAATATCACGGAATTTTTTATGATGATCTATTGTAACAAGTTCAGGATCATCAGAAGAAAGAAAATAATCCTTTGCGCGTGATATATTATGAGCCCAGTGTTTTATTTCAGCTCTGGGAGCGTTTTCCATAATGGATGATAAAAGAGAAATGACATCGTTATCATCGTAAATTACAAAAGACGAATCAAGACCGGAGAGGTTTCCGTTGCGCCTTAGAAACCATGCTCCGAAGGAGTGAAAAGTTCTTAGCATTGCATCTGCGGCGCGCTCATCAATCTGCCTTGCGCGTTCCGCCATTTCTCTTGCGGCCTTATTTGTAAATGTTACTGCCAGAATGGAGCGCGGATCCATTCCTTTCTCCCTGATGAGCCATGCAATTTTTGTAGTAATAACTCTTGTCTTGCCGGAACCTGCGCCTGCAAGTATCAGCAAGGGTTTTCCGGTGTGCAGAACAGCCTGGCGTTGTTCATTGTTAAGCGGTTCAAGGTAAGGAGGATAATTCCCAGCGTGCATTTGCTTATTGTAACAGAATGGGCATGGAACGTCAGCTTGTGCTGTATTGACAAATCCTGTCAATTTTTGTTATAAAATTATTTAAGGTAATATTTTGAATATGGCGTTAAAGCGGCAGTTAATTGCAGTCACAGTTAAATCATCTCTTTGTTCAGTCGTTTGCAGGCTTGAACTGCTGTCGCCATGACTATTTTGTCAGGTTTTTTTGTGCGGTTCAGAGCTTAACGCTTTGAACCGCTTTTTTTTTGCGGAACAAAATTTTTAAGGAGTAATAAGTGGAATTTAAAACAGCAAGAAGAATGGCAGGAATGAAAGCCTCGGAAATAAGGGAAATCCTTAAAGTGACAGAAAGGCCGGAAATAATATCATTTGCAGGGGGATTACCCGCGCCTGAATTGTTTCCTTTTGATGAAATAAAAGAGGTAAACAGGCTTGTTCTGGAGCAGGACGGCGCGCGGGCATTGCAATACTCAACAACAGAGGGTTATAAACCCCTGCGTGACTGGATTGCAATGCGCATGAATAAAAAGCTTGGCACACACTTTGACTGCGATAATATTATGGTCACTCATGGCTCTCAGCAGGCGCTGGATCTGTCCGGCAAGGTTTTCCTGGATGAAGGCGATGTTGTGTTATGCGAAAGTCCAACCTATCTTGCCGCCATCAGCGCCTTTAGGGCCTACGGCTGTGAATTTATTGAAATACCCACAGACGACGACGGTATGATAATGAGTGAACTGGAAGACAGGTTTGAAAAATGTGAAAAAGTAAAACTTGTTTATGTAATCCCCGATTTTCAGAATCCGACAGGGCGCACATGGAGCGCCGAACGCCGCAAGCAGCTGGCCGTATTATCGGCAAGGTACGGCGCCGCTGTTATTGAGGATAATCCCTACGGCGAATTAAGGTTTGAGGGAGACTTTCTGCATTCGGTAAAATCATTTGACATAACAGGGAATATTCTTTGCACAGGAACTTTTTCAAAAATATTCTGCCCGGGGTATCGTATAGGCTGGATTGCAGGAGAAAAAGAAATAATACAAAAGTATGTGCTTGTAAAACAGGGAACGGATTTACAATGTAATACAATTGCCCAGATGGAAATTTCCAAATATCTGGAATTGTACGACATTGATAGGCACATAGAAAAAATCCGCGAAGTATATAAAAACCGCCGGAATACCGCTATTAAAACGATGGAAGATCTTTTCCCGGACGAAGCTGTGTTTACAAGACCAAACGGTGGGCTTTTCGCCTGGGTAGAATTACCTTGTTATATTGACGCAAGAAAACTCCTGGAAAAGTGCCTGGAAAAAAATGTGGCCTTTGTTCCCGGCGGTTCTTTTTTTCCCAACGGAGGCAGAGAAAACTCATTCAGAATAAATTTTTCCAACATGCCGGAAGACAGAATCGTAGAAGGATTAACCCATGTGGCAGATTGTATAAGGGAATTTATGCAGAGATGTTGAGTACTCCAGAAGCGCTGCGTAACCATGCTTGGCAAGGCAAATATTAAGGAATATAATAGAAAGTATCAATTATGAAAAAAATATTATTTCTTTATCTGTTATTGGGAAGCATTGTATTCTTAAATGCTCAAAGTAATGCAAATTTGCTGTCAAGTGAATACAAGAATGCTCTAAGGCAGGAATTTTACAGGCTTGTTAATGCTCACAGAAGAGCCAACGGAGTAAGGGAACTGGAAGTTCATAAACGTTTGGAAGAATATGCAGATATCAGGGCAGCAGAACAAAAAGCAAGATTTGGACATACCAGACCAGATGGTACTCCTGCAGGAAGCGGCTGGTATAATTCACAAAATTTTATGAACACCAGATTTGCGGAAAATGCCTTAAGTGTACATAGATTGAATTCAGATCCCGTAGCGGCGGCTAATTATATATTTACAAGATGGAGAGATTCTCCGGGACACAATAGGCATATGCTGTATAATTTTTCGCCGCCCATACAAATGGCTTTAGGAATTGTTCCGGAGCTTGATTCAAACGGACAATCCGTATCATCAGGGGCAATCTGGGCAACCGGTTTTGATGAATTTATCGGTATATTGCCGGACACCCCGGCAATTATAGGACAAAATGCTTATTTTAATTCTCTTTATACAAGAGTAGTTATACCGCCCACTATAACTGCTATTAGCTTTGGCGCATTTGATGCCTCAAAATTTCTAGGCAGTGTAACCATACCTGCCAGTGTTACAAGTATAGGAAATCGTGCATTTTCCCGTTGTGATGTACTTGTCAGTGTTACATTTGAAGGCAGAATTGATGCAAACAATTTTGGCTCCAACAATTCCTTCCCCGGCGATTTAAGAAGTAAATATCTTGCAGAAGGTCCAGGTACATACACACGGCAAGCAGGTTCCAATACATGGACAAGACAATAAAATTAATTTTTATGTTACTATGACCGCTCTTTGCTTTAGGCTAAAAAGACTCTCTTTCAAGCGTATTATCAGTAATAATACCTAACTCAAATAACTTGTTTATTTGCAACTCACCTGTTCTAATAAATGCTCTTTGTCTTTCTCTAAAGTAGCATATTTCAAGTTGTATCCACTTTATGTTTGCTGTATTTATATAAATAGATATATAGCCAATACACATTTTATTTTTTCTGCTTTCACATAGGTTTATTATTTTACAAGGGTATCTATTCCAGTTATGAGGGATAGGATTTTCCACACAGGATTTAGTGTCATATCTGCTGACAATTAAATCTCATACAGATTCCATAGTGTAATATTCAATCATGCCATGCCAGCAGCAAGCGTTAAGTCAAAACGAATAGGTTCGATTTGGAAAATTCTGTTAAATGCGTTTTTAATTTCTTCTTTTCTTGATTTTGCCTTATTTTTCTTTGCTATCTTACTTAGTAAATATTGCTGCTTGGCTTGAATATATCTCTTAAACAAATACTGTTTTAAATCACCTTGGCTATAAGCCATGTTTATAATATCTTCTGCGGCAGCTTTTATATTGTTGTCATAATTATTTACCATTTGCGTGGTGTAAAGGAGGAGTCTTTTTTTTAAGTTATTGCAAGCATCTTCTACGCTATCGCCAATGCTGTCAATTTCTATATCTATGCAGATAGCATGATATTTATCATCTCCCTTTAAAACAATAAGATTCATATCTGGTAATGATGGAACAGTATGATTCTTGGGAATAAATATTACTTTGCCAAAGTTAGTTACATTCATGCTGTCAAATCGTATCATCCCCTTTCTCCTAATTTAAAATTTAATTAATAATTATTAATGTTACCAGTAAATTCGCTATACGTCTATACAACAACCCGCACTTCCAGATCAAAACCGCGGCGGGCTGTTACTTTACACTTAGCGAATGTTCCGGCGATTAACTTTTCTCCGCTATTGCAAACAATGACTGCCGCGCCGTCAATGTCCGGGGCCTGCCAATAAAGCCGGCCTAGCCAGAGATCTGAGTCAGCTTCGGCATTAGCTGCAATCCGCTCTTCGACTAACACATCCAGAGTTTCGCCTGCAAAACGATCCATGTTTTTTTCTGTGATTGATAGAATATCATCAGAACGGAATCCGTTCTTTTCCAGACTCAATAAGGAATTGGGTTAAAGCCCGCCCCCAATTCCTTATCTGCATAGTCTATTTTTACGAAACATACAGTAGTCAAGTCGGACATTGCCATTTCACGCATTTCATAAGCTCTTAAGAATTCTTTGTCTTTAGAAACGAATTCTAATCGTTCATTTGCTACGCCGATTGCGGTATCCATTTGTATTACCCATGTATATTTTCTATTTCTTCACGAGTTAATCCAGTAACTGTGATTATTTTATCTATTGAATCACCGGTAATTATTAGTTTTTTAGCAACTTCCAATTTACTTTTTACAACAGCAGTATTAACAACAGTAGTCAAGTCGGACATTGCCATTTCACGCATTTCATAAGCTCTTAAGAATTCTTTGTCCTTAGAAACAAATTCTAATCGTTCATTTGCTACGCTGATTGCGGTATCCATTTGAATTACCTCCTTTAATTTTTCTTCGGGGGTGTCTTGGTCAAGGAATGTAAGCCATCTTATTAGCGGATTTTTTTCTACATCTTTGACTTTTAATTTTTTAAACTTGACCATATTTATAAAATGAATTTCAAGAGCATCTGTTAATAGATAATCTTTATGATCATCTTCCCATAAGTGGAAGCAGGTGTGAAAATCATCTAACTTTATATGATCAAAGTTAACTATATTTATTGTAATTACATTTGGGAGTTCGATATAATCATCACCTTTTGAAATACCTCTTATAAATTCATGTCCCCAATAAAAAAGGGTGCGGCGTGCCATATTGTGAAAATCCTTGAGCTGCACCTCGATATTGATCTTTTCGCCCTTATCGGTTTCGACACGAACATCAAGAATACTGGTTTTTTCGCCAATAACTTCGGCTGTGAA
>Ga0123356_10004123_pt1 | contig 15096 bp, 11 predicted proteins | sample TergutEmb28metaG_2_FD_92546 | JGI IMG/M metagenome (GOLD analysis project Ga0123356, IMG submission 92546) | Embiratermes neotenicus P3 segment gut microbial communities from Petit-Saut dam, French Guiana - Emb289 P3 | ecosystem: Host-associated > Arthropoda: Insects > Digestive system > Gut ... | reverse complement strand
GCAGTTAACGGTATCCGTAAATGCTGATACTAATAATCCGGAAAAACAAAAAGAAAAGTTACAGGCGCCTAATTTATACGGACTTTCCGCGGAGGCGGCGCGGGAAGTAATAGAACTCTCCGGCCTGCAAGCCGAAATGCTGGGCGCAGGCGGCACAGTAATCGCGCAGACACCCGCGGCCTTCACCGAGGTCGAAAAGGACGCCATCATTTTCGTGACCCTGGCCGGCGGCGCCAATGCGCAGATAGCAGTGCCGGATCTAACAGGCAAACGTTTAAGCGCCGCCGCGGAAACACTATCCGCGCTGGGACTAAAACTATACGCCGAAGGCGCCGGCGGTCTGGCCTACGAACAAAACCCCGCCGCCGGCACACTACTGACAACCGGCAAAACAGTAACCGTAAAATTCGCCAAATAACTTATGAATGCATAATTCATAATGCATAATGCATAATTAAATTCATAATGCATAATGCATAATTAAAGGCGAAAAGCAGTCGGGTTTTTTAATTATGAATTATGAATTATGCATTATGCATTAAAAAAAGGTGGGTGGGCTGATGGAATTGCAGCAGATTTTGTCGGTGGCTTCGGCTTATGGGGCTGTTATTGCTATGGAGAATGAGGGGTTGGCGCAGATGGAGTTGGCTGGCCTTGCTTATGATTCCCGTAAGGTGCGCCCCGGTTATCTGTTTGTGGCTATACCCGGTTCTGTGACGGATGGTCATAAGTATATTGATGCGGCGGTAGGGGCGGGCGCCATTGCCGTGGTGGCGGAACGCGAACCGGCGCAGGTTTTGCCGGATCAGGCCCTGATCATCACGGAAAATAGCCGTCATCTGCTGGGGCGCTTAGCCGCCACTTACTATGGGCATCCGGAACAGGAATTACGTTTGATCGGCGTTACCGGTACCAATGGTAAAACCACTACCACGCATTTGATAAAATATTTGCTGGAGACCAGCGGCCTTAAATCCGGCCTGGTGGGTACGATCCACAATAAGGCCGGCTTGAAGCTGCTGCCAGCCACGCATACCACGCCCGAATCATTGGAATTGTTCGAGTTATTCGCGCTGATGCGGGCCGAGGGTTGCCGTGCCGCGGTGATGGAGGTTTCCTCCCATGCTTTGGCGCAGGGCCGCACCGCTTCCTGTGAGTTTTCCGGGGCGGTATTTACCAATCTCAGCCAGGATCATCTGGATTATCACGGCACTTATGAGGAATACCGCAAAAGTAAAGCCTTACTGTTCGCTGGTTTGCGGCATACGCCGCATAGCCCCAAATACGGTGTGGTCAATGTGGACGACGCCGCGGCGGGCCTTTTTGTCAGCGCTTGCGCGGCGCCGGTATGGACTTATGGCAGCGATGTTATGTCAACGGTGCGCCTGACCGGATATCAGATACATGCCGGCGGTTCACAATTCCGCCTTGTGTATCAGGGCGAAGAATATGAGGCGCGGATACCGCTGATCGGTAAATTCAATGTATATAATGCCTTGGCCGCCTTGACTTGCGCTGTGGCTGAAGGCATAAAAATAGAAGAGGCTGTGGCGGCTTTAGCGCGGGCGCCGCAAGTGCCGGGGCGTTTCGAGTTGGTGGAAGCCGGGCAGGATTTTACCGTGGTGGTGGATTATGCCCATACGCCGGATGGCCTGGAAAATGTGCTTAGCGCGGCCCGCGAACTTAAACCCAAGCGCCTGATCAGCGTTTTTGGCTGCGGCGGCAACCGTGATAGCGGTAAAAGGCCTCTTATGGGGCGTGTAGGCGCTTCTTTGAGCGACGTGACCATTATCACCACCGATAATCCCCGCCATGAAGATCCGCTGTCCATTATCACACAAATAAAGCGCGGCGCGGATGGCGTAAGCCGCGAATATCTGATAGAAGCGGATCGGGCCAAGGCCATCCAACTGGCTATCAATATGGCGGAACCAGGCGATATGGTAGTGATAGCCGGCAAAGGCCATGAAAACTATCAAATAATAGGCGACGAAAAACACAACTTCAACGACCGCGAACAAGCCCGCAACGCCATAAAGACAAAATTCATAATTCATAATGCATAATTAAATTCATAATTCATAATGCATAATGCATAATTAAAAGCGAAAAGCAGCATGGTTTTTAATTATGAATTATGAATTATGCATTATGCATTCTCAAGGAGGTTTCATGCTACGTTCTGTTTTGACGTTTGTGGTGGCGGCTTTTTTGACGGTTTTGTTGGGGATGTTGTTGTTGCCGCTGTTGCGCCGCTTACGTATCGGGCAAACTATACGGGCTGAGGGGCCGCGCAGCCATCAGAGCAAATCCGGCACGCCCACCATGGGCGGTCTGATATTTGTGTTGGCTATGTTGCCGCCGGTATTCCTGTTCACGCAGGGCGGGGCGGCGGTATGGCTGTGGCTATTCCTTTTTTTGGCTTCGGCGCTGATCGGTTTCGCCGACGATATGCTGAAGGTAGTGTGGCGGCGTTCTTTAGGGCTTACGGCTAAGCAAAAGTTATTGGGGCAATTCAGCGCGGTGCTGATATTTTTATTCGCTGTCAATTATTTTTTAGGCCGCGGCACGGATATCAATTTCTATCTGTGGGGCTGGCGCTGGCAATTGGGCCCCTTTTACTATATCCTGGTTTCCATTTTTTTGGTGGGGATGATCAATGGCGTAAACCTGACCGATGGGCTGGACGGTTTAGCGGCCGGGGTATCGTTTATGGTCTTCGCCGGTTTTTGGTTGATGAGCCTGGCCGCCGCCGTTTTACCGCTGATCACGGTGGATCATCTGGAAATGGCTCATTTAGCCGCGGCTATGTGCGGTTGTTGCCTGGGCTTTTTATTCCATAATCATTATCCGGCCAAAGTATTTATGGGCGATACCGGTTCCTTGGCTCTGGGCGGGGCGGTAGCGGCTTTCGCCGTGCTGTTGCGCCTGGAAGCAGTACTGTTATTGCTGGGCGGGGTGTATTTTGTGGAAGCCCTCTCCGTGATGATACAGGTGGCCAGTTTTCGCCTCTGGGGCCGCCGCGTATTCCGCATGAGCCCCTTACACCATCATTTCGAAGCGGTATGGGGCGAAAAGCGCACCGTAGCCGGTTTTTGGATTTTATCGGCGCTGTTAACAGGCTTGGCATTGTTATGGGTATCTATATAGAGGCTGGAGGCTGGAGGTTGGAAGATAGAAAAGAAAGGGATTGGTTGTGGCATGGAATTGCGGGATAGGGCGGTTTTGGTGGTGGGCGCGGGATTATCTGGCTTAGCTTCCTGCCATTTTTTGCTGGAGCGCGGGGCCTGTGTTACGCTCTGCGACAGCAAAAGCCCGCAAGCTCTTGGTTCTGAAGCGCAGGATTTGCTGCGCCGGGGCGTGGCTTTTCTGGCGCAGCAGGAGGCGCCCGCTGATTTGCCTTGGCATTTATGCGTAAAAAGTCCCGGCGTGCCGCCTGCTATACCCCTGCTGCAGCGTTTGCATGCGGCAGGTATACCTGTTTGGGGTGAATTGGAGTTGGCTTACCGTTATGCCAAGGCGCCTTTTATCGCCATTACCGGCACCAATGGCAAAACCACTACCACCGCTCTTTTAGGATATATACTAAAGGAAGCCGGGTTGAAGGTATTGGTTGGCGGCAATATCGGCGATCCGCTGATCAGCCATGTGCATGGGGATCATGATTATATTGTGGCTGAAACCTCCAGCTTTCAGTTGGAGGATACCGAATTGTTCCATGCCCATGCGGCGGTATTATTGAATCTCAGCCCCGACCATTTAGACCGTCACGGCAATATGGAGCAATATTTGGCGGCCAAAGCGCGCGTATTACGCCATCAGCACAGCGGCGATTTCGCGGTGCTGAACTATGACGACGCCGCGTTACAGCCCCTGGCCGCGCAGACCGCGGCGCAAACGCTGTATTTCAGTTTGCGCCCGGTTCCGCCGCAAGGAGTTTTTTTGGCGGAGAAACAGATATTTATCCGCGCCGGGGGAGAAAATATACATGTGACGCCGGCTGCTAATATATTCATCAAGGGCCGGCATAATTGGCAAAACGCCATGGCCGCCACCGCCGCCGCTTATGCGCTGGGCGTGAAGGCGCCGCTGATCGCGCGGGCCTTGGCCGCTTTTCCCGGCGTGGAGCACCGTTTGGAATTCGTCTGTGAAAAGGATGGCGTCACTTATATCAATGATTCCAAGGGCACAAACCCCGATTCCACGGAGAAAGCCCTGCTGGCCTATGAGCAACCGCTGATACTGATTGCCGGCGGTTATGATAAAAAGGCTGATTTCGCGCCTTTGATGGCCTTGATCAAGCAGCGCGTGCGCCATATGGTGGTGTTGGGGCAAACAGCCGTCAGCCTGCATGAAACGGCTCAGGCGGCGGGATACGGCGCCGTCAGCCGGGCCGGGAGTTTCGAGGAAGCCGTGACCCTGGCGCGCGCGGTGGCGCGTGGCGGCGATATCGTATTACTGTCGCCGGCTTGCGCCTCCTGGGATATGTTCGAAAATTTTGAAGCCCGCGGCAGACGTTTTAAAGAACTTGTACGTTAGGTAAGGTGCGGTTATGGCCAAAAAACAAAAAACCCGGCCCGATTGGTGGATATTAGTCGCCGCCCTCAGTTTATTGGCTGTAGGGGTGATCATGGTATTCAGTTCCAGCCAATATGTGGCTGATTATAAATTTGATGATCCATACTACTTTTTAAAAACACAAGTGGCGGCTGCGGCTATCGGTTTAGTGTGCTTGTTTTTGGCTTATTTTATGCCAATACGTGTGACACGCGTCTTTACCTGGCCTATTGCCCTTGTGGTGTCGGGCTTGCTGGTTTTTATGGCGCTTAGCAGCAATATCGCCACCATCGGCGGCGCTGAACGCTGGCTGGAGGTGGGCGGTTTCCGCTTCCAGCCTTCCGAGCTGTGCAAGCTGGCTTTGCCATTGGTGATGGCCGGGCTGCTCAGCGAACGCCGGCTGGAGATCCGCAGCTTCAAGCGCGCCTACCTGCCTGCCATAAGTATCATTATATTTGCCAGCGCGCTGATAGTGGCGCAGCGTGACCTTTCTTCCGCCGTGGTGGTGGCGGCGACAGGCTTTATCATGATGTTTTGCGCCGGCATACGCGGCATCTATCTTTTTGGCACAACGGTTCTAGGTTTTGCCGCCGGCGCCGCCGCTATCATTATGGAGCCCTATCGCCTGGAACGCATGTATTCCTGGCTTGACCCCTGGAGCGACCCTTTGGATAGCGGCTTACAAATGGTGCAATCGCTGCTGGCTTTCGGCAATGGCGGCCTCTCCGGCGTCGGTTTGGGCGCGGGCGGCTCCAAATGGTATTATCTGCCTTATGCCTATAATGATTTCATTTTTTCCGTATTAGGCGAAGAACTGGGCTTCATCGGCGCGCTTTTTGTGATCATGCTTTTTATAGTATTATTATGGCGCGGGCTAAGCGCGGCCGCGCAAGCCGAAGATACCTTTGCCAGCTTGCTGGCGCTGGGCCTGGTATCTTCTATCGGCGTACAAACACTGATCAATATGGGCGTAGTGACCGGCCTGCTACCGGTGACCGGCGTAACCCTACCATTCATCAGCTCCGGCGGCACCTCGCTGGTAGTTTCACTGGTGGCCGTAGGGCTGCTACTGAATATCTCACGAAAAGAAAAATAAATTTGCAATTTGCCATTTGCAATTTGCCATTTAAGAGGTTGCGCGTTATGAATAATCCCAAAAAAGATGTGCGTTTGCGTGTGATAGTCGCCGGTGGCGGTACTGCCGGGCATATTTATCCGGCTTTGGCTATTGCCGCGGGTTTAAAAGAGCGTTTTGACGCTGATATTTTATATATGGGGGCCAGGCATGACCAGCATGGCGGGCCGCCGCGGGAGCGGGATTTGGCGGAAAGCGCGGGTTGGCCTTATACTGGCGTATCCGCCGCCGGCCTGGCGCGGCGTTCGCCGCGTATAGTGTTGGATATCGTGAAAAATCTTCGCGGTATATTCGAAGCAAGGAAGCATATCAGCCGCTTTAAGCCGCATATCGTCATCGGCACGGGCGGTTTTGCCATGGCGCCGGTGTTGCGGGCGGCGGCGGGGATGAAAATCCCCACCTTGCTGCATGAGCAAAACGCCTGTCCGGGCTGGGCCAACCGTTATCTGGCCCGCAAAGTGGATACGGTATGCCTGACTTTCGCGGAATCTTCGTCTTTTTTTTCCGCCAAAACCTATACTAAGGTGACCGGATTACCGGTACGCCAAGATATTATGAAGATAAAACGTGAGGACGCCTATGCATATTGGGGTATTGAAGGTGAAGAGAAAGAGCGGTTTACGCTGCTGGTAACAGGCGGTTCGCAGGGGGCGCGGCATTTGAATGAAGCGCTTTGTTCCTGTTATGGTGAATTGCTGGCTGCCGGATTACGCATCATCCATCTGACCGGGGAGGCGCATATCGATGTTTGCCGTCAAGCGGCGGAAAATTATTCGCAGCAGGAAAATCTGCATGTTTTGCCGTATTTAAAAGATATGCGTTTTGCTTTAGCGTTGGCGGATATGGCGGTGGGGCGTTCCGGGGCTTCCTTCTTAGCCGAAATTGCCGTATGCGGCCTGCCCGCCATACTGATACCGTATCCATACGCGGCCAATGACCATCAAACACTGAACGCCCGGTCTTTTGCAACCTCCGGCGCGGCCTTGATGATAAAAAACGCGGATCTAAACAGCGCCACGCTCAGTAATACGGTGCTGGAATTAGCCAATGACAAAAACCGCCTAAAAAAAATGGCCACAGCCACCAAATCCCTAGCGCAAATAAACGCCACGGATAATATCCTGGATGCAGTAATAGAATTATGCTATAATCAATAACTCAAAACTCAACACTCAAAACTCAAAACTTGCGGTCAAAGACCGCATCAGAGGTTATTATGGAACAAAAATTACATTTTATCGGTATCGGCGGTATCGGCATGAGCGCTATCGCGCAAATAATGCTGGGCCAGGGTTTTGACATCAGCGGATCGGATTTGCAGCAAAATCGCTTTACAGAGATGTTAAGCGGTCTTGGCGCGCGTATATACTATGGCCATTCCCCCCACAACCTACCGCCCGCTACCGAGGCGGTGGTTTATTCTTCCGCGGTTACCGGGGAAAACCTGGAGATACGCGAGGCGCGGCGGCGCGGATTGCCCGTATATAAACGGGCGCAGATGTTGGCCTACCTGATCAGCTGTAAGCGCAGCATCGGCGTAGCCGGAGCGCATGGCAAAACCACGGTAAGCGGCATGATCGCCGCCATGCTGGAACTTTCCGGCCGCGAGCCCACCATCATCATCGGCGGTATGCTGCCCATCATTGCCAGCAATGCCAAGGCCGGCGCCGGTCCTTTTCTGGTGGCGGAAGCCGATGAAAGCGACGGCACCTTTTTGCTGTTAAAGCCGGAAATCGCCGTGATCACGAATATCGAAGTGGATCACCTAGATCACTATCATAGCTTGGATGATATAAAAAAGTCCTTTGCTCAATATCTGCGCCAGATACCGCCGGCTGGCTTTGCCGTTGTATGCGCCGATTGCCCCAATGTACGCGAGCTTGTGGCTGCCGTACCGGGCCGCTATATCAGCTATGCCTTGCATGAGCAGGCCCGCTATCGGGCGGCGCGCATCAGCCACAGCCCCTTCGGCGTGGCGGCGGATATTTATGATAATGGCGCTGTGCTGGGCCGGCTTGATTTGATGACGCCCGGCGAGCATAATATACTCAATGCTTTGGCAGCGGTGGCTGTGGGCCGGGAATTGGAGCTCGATTTTGCGGAGATTGCCGGCGCTTTAGGCCGTTTCAGCGGCACGGGGCGGCGTTTTGAATTGCTGGGCGAAGCGGCGGGCGTCACCGTGGTGGACGATTACGCGCATCATCCCACCGAGGTGGCGGCGACGCTTCAGGCGGCGCGCGCCATGGATGATTCGCGGCGCGTGGTGGCTGTGTTCCAGCCGCATCGTTATACGCGCACGCAGGTTATGTACGGCGATTTCGCCCGCGCGGTGATGTTGGCGGACGCGGTGGTGATACAGGAACTTTACCCGGCCTTTGAACAACCCATAGCCGGCGTTTCAGCGCGCTTGATCGTTGACGAAGCGCTGCGTTTAGGGTATGATAATATTAGCTACGCGGCAACAGAGGAACAAACGCTGGCCGTTCTGCAACAACTGCTTAAACCCCGGGACCTGCTGCTGATCATGGGCGCAGGCAATATTCGTTCCGTGGGTGAAAGGTATTTAGAGATCGAAGGAGGCCTTTATGACAAATAAAGTTGATTTGCACTCTGCCTTAGCGGCTATTATCAGCGCCCCGGTATTGCAGGATGTGCCGCTGCGCAAATATACCACCTGGAAGATAGGCGGCCGCGCCGATTATATGGTTTTTCCCGCCAGTGAGGAGGAATTGGCGGCGCTGTTAAAGCTATTGCATGAGGAAAATATACCCTGGCTGGTGATCGGCAATGGTTCGAATTTATTGGTAGGGGATAAAGGCGTACGCGGCGTGGTAATAAAAATGGGCGAACAGTTTTCTTTCACCCAATGGCGCGAAAACAGCGTTACCGCCGGGGCCGGTAAAATGCTTCCCGATTTGGGCTTGGAGGCGGCGGAGCGCTCTTTGGCCGGCTTGGAATTCACGGCCGGCATCCCCGGCAGTTTGGGCGGCGCGGTACGCATGAACGCCGGCGCCTATGGCAGCTCTATCGGCGAATATGTGACCAAGATAGAGGTGGTGGAATTTAGCGGGCGCCGGCGCGTACTGAACGCCGCGGAAATCACCTTTGCCTACCGCAATAGCAGTTTGTTCGATATCGACGCCGTGGTGTGCCGCGTTTCGCTTTTACTGTTTGCCGGCTCGCGCGAGCAAAGCCTGGAAGAGATAAACCGGCTTTTACGGCAACGCAGCCTGAACCAACCGCTGGAATTCCCCTCCTGCGGCAGCGTATTCCGTAACCCGGCCAACGATCATGCCGGGCGATTGATCGAGCTGGCCAATCTGCGTGGCATGCAAATAGGCGGCGCGGCGGTTTCCAAAAAACATGGCAACTTCATCATCAATTTAGGCGGCGCGCGCGCCAAAGATGTCCGGGATCTGATATCAGAGGTGCAGCAGCGCGTTTACGAGTATTCCGGCATCAAGTTGGAGCCGGAGGTTAAGATGGTAGGTGAATTTGACTAAATAGTATCGGTCAAGGAGAATAAATGGCTATGCGGAATCCCACCACGGATATCAGTCAATACCGGCGCAGCAAAAGACGGGCCGGAAATTTCCGTTGGCTTTTAATAGCGGTGTTTTTTTTAGCCTGCGCCACTAGCGGTTATACCTTCTCCCGTTCCTCTTTTTTTGCGGTACGGCAGGTGATGATCAGCGGCAATCAGACGGTGCACGCCGAACGTCTGCGCCAGCTGGCTGGTGTGGATTTAGAACAAAACATCTTCACCGTGGATGCGGATCAAGTGCGGCAACGGCTGTTTATTGAGCCCTTTGTGGCTGCGGCGCAGGTTCAACTCCGCATACCGGGCACGGTAAACATCATAATCGTGGAACGGCAGCCGGCGGCGGTGCTGGCCACCGGGCATGCCTTCGTGCAGATAGATAATACGGGTTTAGTGCTGCGCCGCATGCGCGAATTAGACACGGTGCGCCTGCCTATTTTAAGCGGTGTGAACAATTTTCCCGCCGGTATTATGCCCGGCAGCTTTATAGAAGGAGAAGAAATACAGGTAGCGCTAACGGTACTGAATATGCTGCCGGAATTATCGGTGCAATCGGTTACAGAAATCGATGTGACGGATAGCCAGAAAATCAGACTTTATACCACAGGCGGCATTGAGGTGCGCGTGGGCGGCCCCACCGATATAGCTGAGAAATATGTGCTGGCGGCTAATATCATTTATGATGCGCAAATGAGCGGCAAAGCTGCCGATATCCGCTATATAGACATCAGTTCAACGGAGAAACCGGTTATAAATTACTATAGGCAGTAATTCAGTGCTAAAATTATTTATTAAAATCATCAATAATAGGCCAATATGAGCAGGGAAAACAGTTTTTGTATGGAAACATATTATATTATGGCTTTATTTAGGCTTTTTTCAGCACAACTGCCGGCTACACGATAACTGGATTATTCCCCGCCAGCATTGGCGCGGTGAATAAGCGGAACTCAAGCGATGGCAATTGTAGATAAGGAGGCACAAACGGATGCTGATGTTTGACGATGCCCAGCTGGGCGATTTCGCGAAAATAAAGGTTCTGGGTATAGGAGGTGGCGGCAGCAATGCGGTCAACCGCATGATAGACAGCAATCTTAGCGGCGTGGAATTTGTTGCGCTTAATACTGATAAGCAAGCATTAAACTTTTCAAGCGCCTCCACGGTAATGCAAATTGGCCCCAAGCTTACCAAAGGCTTGGGCGCGGGCGGCAATCCGGAAATTGGCCGCAAAGCCGCCGATGAAAGCAAGGCCGAGCTGGCCGCTCTTTTAGAGGGCGCGGATATGGTATTCGTTACCGCCGGCATGGGCGGCGGCACCGGTACCGGCGCCGCGCCGGTGATAGCGACCTTGGCCAAGGAAGCCGGCGCGCTGACCGTGGGCGTAGTAACCAAGCCTTTTGGCTTTGAGGGGCGGCGGCGGTCGCAACAGGCGGAAATGGGCATAACCGAATTGAAAAAGAGCGTGGATACCTTGATCACTATCCCCAATGATAAGCTGCTGCAGATAGTTGATAAAAAGACGACCATGCAAAATGCCTTTATGATTGCCGACGATGTACTGCGTCAGGGGGTGCAGGGTATTTCAGATTTGATCAGCAAACCGGCGCTGATCAATCTCGACTTTGCCGATGTGAAGGCCGTGATGCAGGACGCCGGTAGCGCGTGGATGGGTATCGGCATGGGTTATGGCGAGAACAAAGCCGTGGAAGCGGCGGAAAACGCTATTTCCAGCGAGATGCTGGAAACCAGCATCAAAGGCGCCAAGGGCATACTGCTATCCATTACCGGCGGCGAGGAAATGAGCTTGTTGGAAGCCAATGACGCGGCTAAATTCGTTTACGATGTGGCCGACGCCGACGCGCAAATCATCTTCGGCGTGGGTATAGACTCCGCCTTGGAGGATGCGATAAAGGTCACGGTGATTGCCACCGGCTTCGACGAGCGCAGCCCCATTTCCATTATGGATACAAACAACAGCCATCTGCGCTTGCCCGGCAATATGCCCGGCGGCGTGATCAAACCGGTAAGGCTGGATAATGTGGAGTTGCCTACTTTTATGCGCAAATAAAGCAATATCAAGATATTGAACAATATATCGCACAGTAAATTGTACAACATGTTGTACGGTTTGCTGTGCGATATATTAGAGCTTAGAACTTAGAATTTAGAGCTTAGAATTTAGAGCTTAGAACTTAGAGCTTAGAGCTTAGAGCTTAGGGTGAGGATGCTATGCAGGAGCTTACTGTTTATTATCAAAAAGACGGCTATGCTTTGGATTATTTGCCTGCAGAGCGGGGCGGATATGTTGACGGTGTTTTTTATGAAAACTACCGGGCCGACCCTTTCAAGGCGCTGTTTGCCTATGGCTTTACGCCCGAAAACACAGACCGGCCGCCTTCGCTTGATTTTATGTATCATTTTGCCCATAGATTTATTTCAGCCATCTCGCGCAGCCCGGATATTGAATTGACGCGCTGCCCGCCGCTATTGAAAAATGACGAAATCATGGATATTTTGCATAGCGTGCCATTTGCGCTGGGCATCGAAAATGTCAACACCGAGTGGATCAAGCTGGTTTGGGATAAATTGTCCGCCGTCTTTATCGAACAAATAGGGGTGTTTGCGGGTACAGTAGCCGATTTTTTGGCCACCCATAACCCGGCATTGCGGGTCATGGGGCGCGTATGCTTTCACCTGGTGGAAAGCCGCTCCCAGGATTATCCCTTTGCCTTTATGGCCACCTATAGCACTAAGATCGGTGAAAAAAATCAACATCTGCCGCTGCAACACGCGATGCGGGAATTCAAGGGGCAAGACGAAGCATTGCTCAAATTGCTGGCGGCTGTTTCGCGCGCCGCCGATCAGAGCGAGCTGATCTCGGATTTGGTGGAAAGCGGCGAATTGTTTTCGCCACTCAAATTTACCGCCGATGAAGCCTATATATATCTGCGGGAGATACCTGTTTATGAGGAATGTGGTATACTTTGCCGCATGCCGGATTGGTGGAAAAGGAAAGCGAACGCCGTGCGCTTATCCGTCAGCATCGGCGAAAAGGCCCCCTCTCAAGTAGGGCTGGATGCCCTGATCAGTTTTGACGCCCAGATGTATCTGGGCGAAGACGCTATCACCAAAGAGGAGCTGGAGGAATTATTGGCCCAAACGGCAGGGCTTTCATTTCTTAAAGGCAAGTGGGTGGAGGTCGATCATGAAAAGCTGCGGGCGGCGCTGGAAGCTTATGAGAAAGCGCGGCAATTTGATGAACTGACTTTCGCGGAAGCGATGCGCCTGCAATTGGGCCAAAACGATGCATTAGGCGGCGCCGGCTTGGTAAACGTGGAAATAAACAATGGCGCCTGGCTCAAAACACTGCGTGAGCGAACGCTGGCGCCGCAAGCCGCCGCCTGCCCGGGCGATGCCTTCCAGGCGGTGCTGCGCCCCTATCAGCAAACCGGATTGAATTGGTTATCTGCTATGCAAAGCCTGGGCTTCGGCGCCTTGCTGGCGGATGATATGGGCCTGGGGAAAACCGTGCAAATACTGGCTTTATTGGAATCGCGTCGGCGCAAAAAGGAAAAAACACTGTTGATCATCCCCGCCTCGCTGATCGGCAATTGGCAAAAGGAAACGCAGCGATTCGCTCCCGAATTGAAGTATAAGGTGCTTCACGGTAAGGATAGCGATTTGGAAGGCAGTGACGCCGACTTGTATATCACCACCTATGGTATGGCGGCGCGGCTGGAAAATCTGCGTGAACAAGCTTGGGATCTGATAGTGCTGGATGAGGCGCAGGCCATAAAGAATCCCGCCGCCAAGCAAACCAAGGCGGTCAAGCAGTTACAGGCGCCCGCCAAAATCGCTATGACAGGAACACCGGTGGAAAACAGGCTTTCCGACCTATGGTCGCTGTTTGATTTTATCAATACGGGGCTTTTAGGTACCGCCAAAGAATTTTCCGCCTTTGTGAAAGACTTAAAGCAACAAGAGAGCTATGAACGCTTGCGCAATGTGGTGAGCCCATTCATCCTGCGCCGCTTGAAAACGGATAAATCCGTTATTGCCGACCTGCCGGATAAGCTGGAAATAAAGGAATACGCGGGGCTGACAAAAAAACAGGCGGTATTGTATAAATCCCTGGTAAAGGATATCGCTAAAAGTCTGGAAACAGCGGAAGGCATGTCGCGCAAGGGCTTGGTGCTGGCCAGCATCATGAAGTTCAAGCAGATATGCAATCATCCCGACCAATACCTGGGCGTAGACGGCTACGCGGAGGCCTATAGCGGTAAATTTGCCAAAATTGCGGAATTATGCGAGACTATAAGGGAAAAACGCGAGCGTGTATTGATTTTCACGCAGTTTAAGGAGATGACGGAACCTTTAGCGCAGTATCTGGAGACGATTTTCGGGCGCGGCGGTTTGGTGCTGCATGGGGGCACACGGATCAAGGCCCGCGCCGAGCTGGTGGAACGTTTCAACGGCGCTGAATATGTGCCGTTTATGGTGCTTTCGCTTAAGGCGGGCGGCGTGGGCTTGAACCTTACCGGCGCCAATCATGTGATACATTTTGACCGCTGGTGGAATCCGGCGGTGGAGAATCAGGCCACAGACAGGGCGTTCCGTATCGGGCAGACTAAAGATGTTTTCGTACACAAGCTGATAACCACCGGAACGATAGAAGAGAAAATCGACAATATGATCGAAGCAAAGCAAAAACTTGCCGGTGAAATAATCGCCGAATCGGGCGAAAACTGGATCACCGAAATGAGCAATGACGAGCTTTTGAGCCTGTTCAAACTGGAGGTTTAAGGATGAGTTGGGGCTATAATTACTATCGGCCGCGCAAAAAGCTGGATCGTGAGGCCCAGCTGACAAAATTGCGGAAGAAGGATCCGCATATCCGGCCGGTGGTGACAACCGGGCGGAAAATTGCGATGACTTGGTGGGGGCAGGCCTGGAATACCAATCTGGAACGTTATTCGGATTATGCAAACCGTTTGCCCAGAGGCAGAACCTATGTCCGCGGCGGCAATGTGCTGGATTTGCAGATCAGCGCCGGGAGGGTAACAGCGGTAGTGCTGGGCAGTTCGCTGTATCATGTGGAAATCACCATCAAGCCATTGCCCCAAAAAAACTGGGAATCCATAGTCAAAGCCTGCGGCAATAAGATCGCCGGCTTGGAAGCCCTGGCTGAAGGCAAATTCCCGGAAGTCCTGGGCGAGCTGTTCACGGCTCATGGCAGCGGTTTATTCCCCACCCCCAAAGAACTGAAGTTTAGTTGCGACTGCCCGGACTGGGCGTATATGTGCAAACATGTGGCGGCGGCACTATACGGCATCGGCGCGCGCTTCGACGATGACCCGACGCTGTTTTTTATGCTACGGGATATCAAATTCGAGGAATTACTGAAGAAGACGGTCGAAAAAAAAATGCAGGAGATGCTGAAAAACGCAGGTAAAAGGACAAGCAGGATTATCAGCAACGAGGAGGCGGCGGAATTGTTCCGGGAAGAAAATGAATAAAATCATGTAGAGTTGTTTGCAGATAGATAGGATTTTTGATGATAACGGCGAACCTTTGTAAGAAAGCTATTTTTATTGGGCATGGAGAGTTAGCGAAGTGGTCATAACGCGGCGGACTTGAAATGAAGCATGGAAGATGGAAGCGCAAACCTTAAAACCCTTGCTATATAGCCATTTTTTTGTTATACTGAAGATGAAATTTTTCTTATGTCTGCTCTGAATGTCTGCTCAATTTCCCAGCAACTTTTTAGAGGGAAATTACACGGAGAGTTAGCGAAGTGGTCATAACGCGGCGGACTTGAAATCAAGCATGGAGGATGGAAGCGCAAACCTTAAAAACCCTTGCT
>Ga0123356_10004122_pt1 | contig 15097 bp, 13 predicted proteins | sample TergutEmb28metaG_2_FD_92546 | JGI IMG/M metagenome (GOLD analysis project Ga0123356, IMG submission 92546) | Embiratermes neotenicus P3 segment gut microbial communities from Petit-Saut dam, French Guiana - Emb289 P3 | ecosystem: Host-associated > Arthropoda: Insects > Digestive system > Gut ... | reverse complement strand
GTACGATGAGTTGGGCATCGCGTATACGAAGCTCGCGCGGTACGAGAAGTCAATCGATGCCTATCGCCAGAGCATCGACCTCGCCCCTGATGATCTTCCCGGGTATGTAAACCTCGCCAACAGCCTGCTTGCCTTGCAGCGGTTCGACGAAGCGCGACAGATCATTCAGCAGGTACAGTCACGAAAAATGGACATTTTCATACTCCACGATGCTCTCTATGCCCTGGCCTTTCTTGGCTCGGACTCCTCGGCGATGGCCGAGCAGCAAAAATGGTTCGCGGGCCAGTCCGACTCCGCGAGTTACGGGCTTTCTCTCGCCTCCGATACGGAAGTCTACGCCGGTCATTTGGGCAAAGCACGAGAACTAACCAAGGAGTCGGTCGGGTCCGCCATCCACAGAGACAACAAAGAAACCGGAGCCACTTTCAGCGAAAATGCGGCCTTGCGCGAAGCTGCTTTCGGCAATATGGCGGAGGCGAAGCAGGCTGCAGCTGAAGGATTGAAACTCACTCCCACTAGTCAGGCCGTTAACGTCGAGGCGGCACTAGCCTTTGCGATGACAGGCGATAGCGCACGTGCCGAATCCATGGCACAGGGAATGAACAAGCGCTTTCCCCTCGACACGCAAGTACAGTCGCTGTGGCTACCGGCGATTCGAGCGCAAGTGGCTCTGAACCACAAGAGTCCGTCGGTAGCCATTGAGAGTTTGCAGGTTGCGGTCCCGATTGAGTTGGGACAAATCTATTTCGCCAGCAATATTTCCTGTCTCTATCCGATTTACATTCGTGCTGAAGCATATCTGGCAGCGGGACAAGGCCAGCAAGCTGCCGCCGAATTTCAAAAACTTCTCGACCATAGTGGCATCGTCTGGAACTGCTGGACGGGTGCGTTAGCCCGTCTGGGCATGGCGCGGGCGAACGCTCTCGAATCGAAGAATGCAAAGGGTAGCGACGCCGATGCAGCACGTCGGCGTGCGCTGAGCGCTTACAAAGACTTCCTCACCCTGTGGAAAGAAGCAGACCCCGATATTCCTATTTACAAGCAAGCCAAGGCCGAGTACGCGAAACTGCAATAGCTCGCGAGTTGCACGCAATCCCGATTCAGCGTTGACTTGGCTCAATAACTTATGGGAGTAACGGATTTTTCTACCGCGAGAGTGTATGTCCCGGAGGGAGAGCAAGAAAGCTGTATTCACCCGAGCCGTTGGTTTGAGTCTCGCGATTCAGCCCTTGACCCGCATTCGTGATCGTGACCCGCGCATCGTGGATCGCAGCCGCAGACTTTGTCCGATACATTGCCGCGGACCGAAGTGGTTCCCGTTTGAGCAGCGGAAAGGTAACTGAGCACTGCAATGAGTGCCCCAACTGCAAAGACTCTCATGGCCCGACCGCGACGGGCGGATTTACGGATGGAGGGTTTGCATGTCGATCACCTTCTCGGTAGCACTCGAAGCAGCCACTTCGGAATAGGTTTCTCTAGCCTTATCTGGTTGCCCGCTTCAAAAACCGCGACTAAACCGAACGGAGTTCGCAAATCGTCGTTATCAAAAACCCACACATGAGGCACTTGGCGTAGTGCAGCCTTGAGATTAACCATGATGCGTGGGAAGCGGTAAATCAATTTTGCTGTAGGCACGTCGTGTCCCCCTTGACTGACCCGCATCGCGACACGTTCTTCTGATACCTTAGGTCCGGATGTCATCGATCATCTGAAAACGTAGTTTTCTGAACTCCGGCCGGAGTGATGAGGGAAGGAAATTATCATCTGCGCCGCCAGGCGCACGTCTCCGGATCAATCATCCCTCACAATTGCGACTGTGATGTAAGTTGGTTTGAAAGGTGGAAAAACGACTCTGGGATCCCACCGCGTCAACGGCGAGATCCCAGCTTGGCAACCGTGTAGGTAGCCATCAGATATGTCACCTGATGGTCTTACCCTGCCATGAACCGTCGTCCTTGTCCAGCCCCACCTGCCGGCCGGGATGGCGGGTCAGGGCGAGGTTGTTCTTCGGCAGCGAGTGTGTCGCGGATGCAACGCGGTGTTCTGCATCTGTCGCTCCTGTGATCGTGGTCAGCGTTATTGCAGTCCGGAGTGCCGTGTCCCAGCCCTCCGCGAGCAGCGGCGGCGCGCTAACCGTCGCCATCAACATAGCCTGGAGGGTCGTCTCGATCATCGCGACCGCCAGCGGAAGTACAGGAAACGCTGCGCCCAGAGGCGCGTGACGGATAGATCTTCCGTTGCGCTCATCTCGCCGGGCAATATCTCGGCATGGCATCCCGAATACGAAAAGGAAGGGATCCGCGTTGGCTCTACTGCCGGTTCCCTGGGTTGTCGGGGGCGCCACGGGGAGTATCGGCCTGGTCCGTCTCCTTTGCTTTGCTGTGTTGTTTGTGGTCGCGCCGGTCGTTTCCTCGATCCCTTTGCCCCAGTTCGACGCTTATAAGGAGTTGCCGGCCATGATTAATGCAGAAACTCGCGCTCAAATCCGGCAGTGGTTCTTTGCGGAGCATTGGAAAGTCGGCACCATCGCCCAAGAACTTGGCCTTCACCCGGATACGGTTCGACACGCGATTGAATCCGAGCGCTTTCACCAGGCCCAGGCTCTGCGGGCCTGTCTCACCGATCCTTACTTGCCTTTTATTCGGCAAATCCTGGATGAGCATCCGCGGCTGCGTGCCACTCGTATTTACCAGATGATACGGGAGCGCGGCTACCCGGGCAGTGTCATCCAGTTGCGGCGAGTGGTGGCCACACTACGCCCCAGTCGCAAGGAACCCTTTTTGCGCCTGCATCTCTTTCCGGCCGAACAAGCGCAAGTGGACTGGGCCCACTTCGGGGAGGTTCGCGTCGGCCGTGCCCGCCGGCGCCTCTCTTGTTTCGTCATCACTTTGTCCTACTCCCGGGCCCTATACCTGGAATTTTTCTTCGACCAAACTCTAGAAAACTTCTTGCGCGGCCATGTCCACGCCTTTGAAGCCTGGTCCGGTCAACCGCGCGTCATTCTGCATGACAACCTACGCAGTGCCGTACTGGAGCGACGCGGCGACTAAGTCCATTTTCATCCTAATCTTCGCCGGTCCGAGAACGATGGCCAGATCTTCAAGACTCAGCAAGCGCAAGTGACCTGTCCGTATCAGAGCCGTTCTACCGCCACTTCCAGAGTTGCTTCCACACTTGTACGAGCGTCTGCATCTGCTTCGGCGAGGGCAGACGGTCGTAAATCATGCGGCAGTCCTCGTGCGCTCGCTCATAGAAACGGCGGACGGCGTCGATACTCAGCAATGCCAGATTGCGACGAAGTTCCGCAAGATCGCCCTCAGTGAGAACTGGCTTTTCGGAATCCGGACGCCGGGCCATGACGGAGGAATAATACCATAATTCGCTTTTTATTCGCCATAACAGGCTGGCGATCGTCGGAAGCAGAATGATCTATCCCATTGATTGTGCAGGTGATTACTGCACCCAACACTAGCTTTCAAGCTCGCTGGTCTTCTCGGCCTTTTCGTGAAATGTGCAGGACAATTTGGCCCTGTGAGTAAGCGTTGCGCTCACGTACCAGCTCGGCGGCCGCGCGACCCTTGAGATCGACAGCGAATTGAAGCGGCGCAAAGTGAACTGAAGTGAACTGAATGTACGCACATCGCTTTTAAATATCACAGCGGTGCCTGTTAGCCTGCAAGGCCCTCGGATCCCTTAGAACAGCGGTGCGGCGACTTGCGTATGAGGTCTTCGAAGTTAGAACCATCGCCGAGTCCAGTCCGGCTTGGATTTGATAGGTAGTTGATGATGTTCCGGTTTGCTTACGCGCCCGGACGGCGTTCGCTTATGGCCGGCTCAGCAGCCACTGCCATACAATCTCCCAACACGCGGATGGTGTTGTCGAAAGCAAAAAACGTTACAAGGCTGCGCCACGGAATTCCTGTCCAAGAAAAGCTCACGGGGCGTTGTTTGGGGTCCTCTTCCTTTATTGGAGGTGGCAGGCAATCCCCTTAGGAAAAAAACGCAGGAGAGATCTTTGGCAAAGCACAGTCGACGTCTGCGTACGCCTCTGCTGGTTACTCTTGGAGTCATCGCGCTCGTCCGAATGAGCAAAGCAGCATCGGCAACATCAGCAAATCGGTCTTGGCGGATCCTACTAGCGAGAGGGCCGTTTCTAGCACAACGACGTTGAGTTTTCGGTATGATGGCTACCGCCCGCATTCGACCACAGGCGGGCGGGGCTGGACCAGCGCGAGTTAAGCCTGCGCGAGTGAGGAGGCCCGATGTCTCAGATCGATGTGCCATTGTCGCTGTCCGGCTTCGGACAAACGCGGCGTCGAGACAACTGGTGGATACAGCCAGTGGCTGTGTTTCTCGGGTTGTCGGCGTTCATCGCTTACTCGACCTGGGCGGCCTTGCAGGGTCAACATTTCAGGTTCGGACCGTATCTCTCGCCGTTTTATTCTCCCGAACTATTCGGTCCTACCCATCAAGGTTGGCTTGGTGCAAAGCCAAGTTGGATGCCTGCCTGGGTGACTGGAGCGGTACTGATCCTTTGGGCACCCGGCGGCTTCCGAGTCACGTGCTACTACTACCGCGGGGCATATTACAAAGCCTTTTGGGCGGACCCACCTTCCTGCACTGTGGGGGAGCCGCGGAAGAAATACCTCGGTGAGCGCTCCTTTCCTTTGATCTTGCAAAATATCCACCGTTATTTTCTTTATCTGGCTTTAGCCTTCCTCATCGTTCTGGCGCGCGATGTGTGGAATGCACTCTGGTTCAATGGGCGGTTTGGTGTCGGTCTGGGCACTCTCGTCTTGTTGACGAACCTCGTGCTGCTTAGCTGCTACACCTTCAGTTGCCACTCGCTTCGGCATCTGGTGGGAGGTTTTCGCGATCGGTTGTCGGGTACTCCCAACCGTAAGCGGGTTTACGACTGCGTGAGTTGCCTCAACCGACGTCACATGCTGTTCGCATGGTGCAGCCTTTTCACGGTAGCGTTTTCCGATCTTTACGTGCGCTTGTGCTCGATGGGTGTGTGGCGCGACTGGAGGATCGTTTAGTGGGCGAATACGTCACTCACGAGCACGACGTTCTTATCATTGGGGCGGGAGGGGCCGGCCTGCGCGCCGCCGTCGAGGCTTCGGCCGCCGGGGTAAGAGTCGCGGTCATTTCGAAATCCCTTCTGGGTAAAGCGCACACTGTCATGGCCGAGGGTGGCATCGCTGCAGCGATGGGAAATGTGGACGATCGGGATAACTGGCGCGTTCATTTTGCCGACACCATGCGAGGCGGCCAGTACCTGAGTAACTGGCGGATGGCAGAGCTGCATGCCAAGGAAGCACCGGCACGCGTCCGCGAATTGGAAGCCTGGGGCGCTCTTTTCGATCGCACCCGCGATGGGCGGATCCTGCAGCGTAATTTCGGCGGTCATCGCTATCCCCGGCTGGCGCACGTCGGTGATCGTACAGGGTTAGAGATGATCCGCACCTTGCAAGACCATGGAATCCATCTCGGTCTGGATGTTTTCATGGAGCACACAATCATCAAATTGCTGAAAGACGGCGAGCGCATCGCCGGTGCGTTTGGGTATGACCGCGAGCGCGGACGATTTCATTTGTTCCGCGCCAAGTCGGTTGTTTTGGCCACGGGAGGAATTGGAAGGGCTTACAAAATCACCAGCAACAGCTGGGAATATACGGGTGACGGTCACTCGCTCGCCTATCACGCGGGCGCCGCGTTGATGGATATGGAATTTGTGCAATTCCATCCAACGGGAATGATTTGGCCTCCGAGCGTGTGCGGCATTCTGGTTACGGAGGGAGTGCGCGGTGAGGGAGGAGTCCTTCGCAACGGAGGCGGCGAGAGGTTCATGTTCAAAGACATTCCTCCGCTCTACGTGAACCAGACCGCCAACTCGGAGGAGGAGGGTTGGCGTTACACCCAGGGCGACAAAGAAGCGAAACGCCCTCCCGAATTGCTTACACGCGACCACGTCGCACGTTGCATCCGCAGGGAGGTGCGGGAAGGTCGCGGAAGTCCACATGGAGGCGTATTCCTCGACATCGCCTGGATCAAGGAGAGAATTCCAAACGCTGCGGAACACATTAAGAAGAAGCTGCCCAGCATGTATCACCAGTTCAAGCAGCTTGCCGACATCGATATTACCCAAGAGCCGATGGAAGTCGGTCCTACAACGCATTACGTGATGGGCGGCGTCCGGGTCGACGCCGATTCCCAGATGTCAGACGTCCCCGGATTGTTTGCCGCCGGAGAGTGCGCCGCGGGTTTGCACGGAGCCAATCGGTTGGGCGGGAATTCTCTTTCGGATCTGTTGGTTTTCGGCCAGCGTGCAGGAGAATACGCGGCGGCTTTCGCCGAAAACAACTCCCTGGGCAACGTCGATGGTGCGGAACTCAAATCGGTTGAGAGTTGGGCGCTTCAACCATTCGAACGAAAATGCTCGGAAAATCCCTACGCCGTACAGCATAGGTTGCAAGAAACGATGCAGGACCTGGTGGGCATTGTCCGGCACGAGGAGGAGATGTTCACAGCTCTCGACCGTATTGGGGAGTTAAGGTCTGCCAGCGAGCGGGTCAGCGTCGACGGCAATCGGGAATACAACTCGGCGTGGCACACTGCCCTCGACCTATACCATTTGCTGACCATTTCGGAAATTGTTGCTCGCTCTGCCCTGGAGCGGAAAGAGAGCCGCGGTGCTCATTTTCGCGATGACTTCCCGGAGAAGGACAAACAGTTCGGCTCGTTCAACATCGTTGCGCGACAAGGGGCAGACGGGACAATGCAATTCTCGCGCGAGACCATACCGCTTATGCGGCAGGATCTGCAACAAATCATCGAGGAGATGAAGTAATGGCAACGGCCACGTTTCGGATCTGGCGTGGAGAGAAGGGCCAGGGAGAGTTTCGCGACTACACGTCAGAAGTTGAGGCCGGCATGGTGGTCCTCGACGCGGTTCATCAGATACAGGCGGAACAGGCCGGGGATCTCGCCGTACGTTGGAATTGCAAGGCCGGCAGATGCGGCTCATGCTCGGCGGAAATCAATGGAATGCCCAAGCTGATGTGCATGACGCGACTTAACTCGCTGGCGCTGGATAAGCCGGTGACGGTCGAACCGATGAAGGCGTTTCCCCACATGAAAGACCTGGTCACCGACGTATCGTGGAACTATGAGGTGAAAAAGCGCATCCCGGAATTCAAGCCGCGGCCTCCCGATGCTCCCGATGGCACCTGGCGCATCGCCCAAGAGGATGTGGAAAGAGTGCAGGAATTTCGCAAGTGCATCGAATGCTATCTCTGCCAGGACGTCTGCCATGTGTTGCGCGAGCATCGCATGCAGAGCCAGTTCATCGGACCACGATTCCTGGTGCACGCGGCCGCCTTGGAAATGCATCCGCTGGATGTGGGCGATCGACTTCAGGATCTCAAAACGCAATTTGGCATCGGCTTGTGCAATATCACCAAGTGTTGTACGAAGGTTTGCCCCGAAGGCATTACGATCACCGACAACGCCATCATTCCGCTCAAGGAACGCGTGGTTGATCGTTTCTTCGACCCGCTGTCGAAACTGTTCCGAATTTTCGCTGACAGGAAAACCTAGGAGGGACATCGTTATGCAGTTTGACCTGAAGTCCATTTCCGTCCAGAGCATCCCCGAAGCACTCAAGAAAGTGGAGCGCTACCGCCTTCTGAATGAACCTACTCTCGCCGAGAGCATTTGCCTCGATATCCTGGCCATCGTCCCCGACCACCAGCAAGCGCTCATCTCGCTCCTGCTCGCGCGAACCGATCAATTTGACTTCCAGCTGCCAGCGAAGTCGGCTCAGGAAATTCTCGCTCGAATCGAGGGCGACTACGAGCGGGATTATTACGCTGGCATCATCTGGGAGCGTCTGGGACATGCCCGGATTCGCCAGGGCGGTAATGGAGGGGGCGCGTCCGCATATCATGCCCTGCGAGAAGCGATGGCTCATTATGAGAGGGCCATCGATTTTGCTCCGCCGGGTAACGACGACGCCATTCTGCGATGGAATACTTGTGCGCGCGTAATCATGCAGAACCCGGACGTTTGTCCATTGCCCGAGGAAGACCCTGCACAATCGTGGCTGCGCGACGAGGCCGGCTCCAGAATCGCAGACACTTAGTTAGTGAGCGAGGTAGACAGAAGGCCCGTCTGCACTTTTGTCCGTATGGGCAATACTTCTCCTCGGTCTACCTCATCGTGTTTGCTAGTCCCAGATAGTTCCCGTAGCCGACGACTACGGTGGATGCGACCAACAGCAACAATGCAAAAGTGAGCAAGCATCCGGCGCGGGTTCCAGCTCCCTTCCATTCGCTGAAGCCGATGCCCCAAAGACTACTGAAGATGATGATGCTCGCCATGTGCAGCGTCCAACTGGAAAAGCTGTAGCGGCCCATCTGGCTTTCGCCCATCGTGTAGAAGAAAAATTGGAAATACCAGGTGGTCCCCGCAAGCGCACAGAGCAGATAGTTGCGCAGCATCGGCACTCGTAGCTCGGGCGGCGCGGCGGGCTCACGAACCATCACTGCTGTTTGAGTTTGCGGGCCTATGTGGTCTTCCAGCTCGCGGCTCGGGCCGTCGACAGCAGTCTCGATGACCCGTTCGTCTTTCATCGCGCCTGGGCGCACGTGTGCGTCGAAGAACTGATGTCCGGTTCCGTTGCGCGCCAGCAGAATCAGGCACCAGATGAAATTCGTAAGAAAACCTCCAATCAACACAACCACCAGGACCGGCAGCCCCTGCCACAGCTTGGCGGTGCCATGCTGCACCGTGAGTGCCTTGATTGGGTCCCCTGCCGCAAGGCCATAGGCGAAACAAGCGCTCATAACTCCGGACACAAGGGCCACGGCGACGCCTTTGCGGAGGTCGAATTCTTCAATCGCAGCTTTCTGCTGTGCGGGCGACATCGCGCGCTCTTTGGCAAGGCCAGCCAAACCCGCCGCCAAGATGCCGACCAGACAAAGGAGAATTCCCAACAAAATCACGCGCCCCGAGCTGGTTTCGACCACTTGGGACATAAACTGACCACGAAAGATCGGTGGCATCAAGGTGCCGAACGCGGCACACAGTCCAAGCACAACCGCCATCCCGAGGGACAAACCCAAATACCGCATGGTCAAACCGAAGGTGAGGCCGCCGACCCCCCACAGCACTCCGAAGAAAAACGCCCAAAAGAGGGCAGAGACAGGTGCTCGGGCCAGTACAGACAACAGATCTTTCGTAAGCAAGGAAGCCAGAAGCCACGGGGCAATGATCCAGCTGAAGAATCCTCCCGCCAGCCAGTACGTCTCCCAGGCCCACGCCTTCACGCCTTTGTAAGGAACGTAAAAGCTTCCGGAGGCGAGACCACCGAGCCAATGAAAAAATACACCCAACGCCGGGTTAGGATTCATTTCGCTCCTTGAGAGGATCGCTAGCGAAGACAAGCGTCTGACAGGCCACCATCCACCGGAATCACATGCCCTGTGGTTTTGCCGCTTTGTTCCCCGGCCAGCCAAACGATCGCGTTCGCGCAGTCTTGCGGAAGAATGGGTCGTTTGGTCAACGTACGCTCCGAGTAGAAATCTGCCAGCTTGCTTCGCAACCCTTCAGTCGACTCCGATTCCGAGAAGTCGATTTTGTACTTTTGCAAAGACTGCACGACGCGATCGCGGGGAAACATCGATGACCCCGCGACGACGGTTGCCGGCGCAATCCCATTCACGCGTACCTGCGGGCTCAGCTTGATCGCCAGTTCGCGAATGAGATGGTTGAGCGCCGTCTTGCTTGTGTCGTAGGCTTCGCTCCCGTTTTTCGGGACGACGGCATTTGCCGAACTGGTAAGCACCAGGGTGGCAGGCAGCTGTTGATCTTTGAAGACCCATGCCGTTTGCCGGGCCAGGAGGTAGTTCCCTGTAACATTCACCAGGAAAGTTTCGGCCCACTGTACGTCGGACAGTTCTCCGTCAGATCCGGGTACGGGATAGATGGCGGCAGTGTTGACGATGATGTCGATGCCGCCGAACCTGGAAATCGCGAGATCGACCAGGTCTGCCAGCGAAGTCGAGGAGCTGAGATCGACGGCGGCCGCCGCTACAAATTCCGATGAACTGCCAGATCCAACTTCGTCAGCTACTTTAGTGGCGCCTTGCTGATCGAAGTCAGCCACGACGAGATGGGCTCCTCTTCTCGCCAGCTCCAGCGCAACTTCGCGGCCGATTCCGCTCGCCCCGCCGATCACCAACGCGATCTTCCGGCTGAATTCGGCCTCCGCCGGCGCCCGCTGCAGCTTGGCCTCTTCGAGCGCCCAATACTCGATGCGGAACGCCTCCGATCTCGGAAGAGCCACATAGTTATGAAATTGAGTGAACTGCCGGGACTGCTCCGCGTGACGGGCTTGCGGGAGCGGGTCTGGGGCCGTACCATCCTCCAACGCGCTCGCGCCCGCCATCACCTGGATGGCGTTGCGAAAGAACTCGGTCGTAATCCGCGCCTCCTTCTTGTTCTTGCCAAATCCGAACACTCCCAGCCCAGGCACAACAACCACGGAGGGATTGGTATCGCGAAGCTTGGGGGAATCAGGCGTTGACCAAGCCTGGTAGTACTGCTTGTAGGCCTCGCGATAGTGAATAACCTCGCTTTGAATACGGCCCTTCAGAACCTGCACATCTTCCTTTGCGGAATCCCAATCAATGAACCAGGGGCAAACTCTGGTCCGCAGAAAGTGGTCGGGACAGCTGGTGCCCAGGGAGCACAATTCCTTAGCCCACTTCGATCCGGCGAACGTTAACGCATCGTCCTCATCCGCGTAATGGGCGATTACACGCCGATTCGACGACACCGTACCCCGCAGCACAGGCAAAATCTGGGTCGCCACTTTCTTGCGATCTTGAGCCGGCTCGTGAACAATGCCACCAAAAAGCGAGCCCTTCTTCTCTTGATGCCGGAGAATAAACTCGCCCATCTGGTCGATGGTGTGGAGGCTGTTCAGATAACACTCGTGCTCGGTCATTCCCCAGGTGAAAAGTCCGTGCCCGCCCAGAATCAGGCCTTCCACACCCGGATTCTCCTTTATCGCTCGTTCGATCAGCAGTGCCAACTCAAAGCCGGGACGCTGCCAGGGTACCCACACAATCTTGCGGTCGAACTCTTGATTGAATTGTTCCAGCTTGCGCTGGCCATTCGCACTGGCAGCCACCGCGATCGCCCAGTCAGGATGCAGATGATCCACATGCAAGAAGGGGAGGAACGCGTGCAAGGGAGTATCGATGGAAGCAGCTACGCGATTCTGGCCAAATGCCGCGAGCGGATAGTAGCCGACCATCTCGTCCTCGTACCCCTCTCCGCGGTACAAGGCTTTCAAACGCTGGAGACGATCGAGGTCGAGCAGAGCAAAACCCTCTTCGGTGATTGAACCAATATCACCGCCGCTGCCCTTCACTGCAAGCACTCGTACTCGCTCGCCGGTAAACGGGTCGGAGAGTTCAATCTTCGAACTCGTGTTTCCGCCCCCGAAGTTGGTGATGCGCAGATCTGCGCCAAGCAGGTTGGAACGATATCGCAGCAGCCCCAACGGACTCCCAGCTAGTTGCCGCGCTTTGCTGTCATCCCACAGATCCTTCAAGCGTGTCGTCCCTTTGATTTCAGGCATAACTCATCCCGCAATATTGCTCGAATCGTTCGGTGTGCTTTTCCCATTGATCGGAGTCGAGGGGGTCAAAAACTTCGGTTCGAAAGGAGCAGTCCACAATCGCCCGCACCTCCTGAAGCGACGATGCTTCGCCGGTCGCCAGGATCTGAATCGCCACATTCCCCAACGCCGCCGCCTCGGCGGGACCGGCGAGCACTCTTTTTCCGGTCGCGTTGGCTGTGAACTGATTCAGAAGCCGGTTCTTCGACCCTCCGCCGATCACACGTATTTGTTCGATGCCTTTTCCACAAAGCCGCTCCAGATTACGTAGGACCTGCCGATACTTCAGGGCCAGGCTCTCAACCACACACCGCACATAAGCGCCGGCGGTGGAAGGTACCGGCTGATGAGTTCTCGTGCAAAACTTGTCGATCGCTGCAGGCATATCGTCCGTACGTAAGAAGGATTCATCATCCGGGTCGACGAGGTGGGCGAACGGCAATTCGCGGCTCGCCAGTTCAACCAGCTCCTGATACTCCGACGACTGGCCTCGCGAGCTCCAGAAATTCCTGCAGCCTTGCACCATCCACAGCCCCATGACGTTCTTCAACAAGCGAGTTGTCCCGTTCACCCCACCTTCATTGGTGAAGTTCAGCTTGAGAGCTTGAGGAGTCACGACGGGCGCATCCAGTTCGATACCGAGCAAAGACCAGGTTCCGGAACTGAGAAACGCCGTGTCGTGGCGAGCCGTCACTGCCGCCACCGCCGAACCGGTGTCGTGGCAGGCGGGAGCGATGATCGGAGTTGCTGACCAGGCAGCATTGTCGACAACAGACGGCCGCAACGTTCCGATGATCGTGCCGGGCTCAATGATCCTTGCGGGAAGTTCTGACGGCAGTCCCAGCCGTTGCATTATATCCGTGGCCCAGATACGACGGACCGGATCCACCAGTTGCGTAGTGGTTGCATTGGTAAACTCACAAACCGCATTTCCCGTCAGCCAGTAGTTGAAGAGGTCTGGAATGGTGACGAGTTGCCTGGCCGCGGCAACAATGCTGGGCGTGTCCCGCTGCGCGGCAAACAGTTGGTAGAGCGTATTGATCGGCATGAACTGAATTCCTGTGGCCCGATAGATTTCTTCCTTGGAAACTCTGCGAAATACCTCTTCCATCACCCGATGGGTGCGCCGGTCACGGTAGTGATACGGATTTTGCAGGAGTTCCCCCCGTTCTCCCAGCAGCGCATAATCCACTCCCCATGCGTCGACTCCGATGCCTGCCAGGGGCTTTGGCTCCACTGCAGCCAGAGCCTTGCGCACTTCGAGCCAAAGCCGGGGAGCATCCCAATGAAGCGAACCTCCGTACTCCACCGGCTCATTGCGAAAACGATGGACCTCCGCGATGGTGAGAATCCCAGACTGCAGACGGGCCAGCACAGCCCGACCGCTTTCAGCTCCCAGATCGAAAGCCACATAAGATTTGACATCCGACGGATCAGGCATAAGAAGAGACGTTGCGTGAGTTCTTGGCTTCCCGTTCTTTGGTAATGCGCTCGAGATAACCGCTCTGCCGGAACGCCTCCATCGGATCCCTGGGCAGACCTTTGGACTCTCGCCACTCTTGAATCGCTGGTCGGACATCTGTCGTGAAAGCATCTTGCAAGAGCGATTCAGCCTCGACCAGTTTGCAGCTATTTTGGGCCATCGTCAGCTTCGTCAGGTCCACCAATGCGGCTTTCGCAAACAGCTGTTGTGCGATCGTCACGGTCTGAATCATGGCCTCGATCTTGCCTTTGAGATTGTGGCTTTGATCCACCATGTAAGCGATGTCCGCCCGGTGACCAGCCTCCCACTCGAAGAAGCGAATCTCATGGAAGATGCGGAAGACCTGATAAGGATCGATCGAACCGATCGTCAAGTCGTCATCGGCGTACCGGCGATCGTTGAAGTGGAATCCACCCAGCATGTTTTCAGAGAGCAGCCAGGCCACGATCTGTTCGATATTTTGCGCGGCATAATGATGTCCGGTATCGACCAGGACTTTGGCTTGCGGGCCGGCCGCCCGTGAAAGCAGAAGCGCCATCCCCCAATCTGCGATGTCGGTGTGATAAAAGGAGGGTTCGAACGGTTTGTACTCGATTAGCATTCGTTGGTCCGGTAACAGCTCGCGATGGGCCTCCTGGAGAGCTTCTCGGAACCATTCTTTGCGCCGGCGGATGTTCGCAGTCCCGGGATAATTCGAGCCATCCGCAAACCATAAGGAAATGTCTCTGCTGTCGAGACCCCGGGCGATTTCAATGCTGTCTTTGGTGTGCTCGATGGCACGCCGGCGAACCAACTCGTCGGGATTTCCGAACGATCCGTATTTGTATTCCTGATCCTGGAAAAGATTGGGGTTGATGGATCCGGGCGCAACTCCATAACGACTGGCCAAACGCTTGATGTGCTCTGTGCTTTGCGCGCCTTCAGGGCAGTCCCACAAGACATGCAAGGCTACGGTCGGGCAAGTTCCGGTGAGAAGGTGCACCTGGCCGGCGTCGCTAAACTTCTCTTCGGTCGTGGTCGCCGCCGCTGGTTGGATGAATTTTCCAAAGCGGGTGCCCGTGTTGGCGAAACCCCATGATGGAAGCTCAATACGGAATGCTTCGAGCGCAGCAAAAACCTTGTCGGTCATCGACTCGTTCACGCGACCCTCTCTTCGTTTGAACCTACACCATTATCTCCACAATAAGGATGTTCTTCTTGGCATTCTTGGCGCCCGCGAGAACTCTCGATGGTTCACGTGACCAACACGCCCAACGATATCAAAACTTTGCTCAGCGAGGGAACGGCTAGAGCTGGGAGGCGGTGGAGCAAGCGCCGAGAGTGTTGCACGGCATGAGCCTCGCAGAAGCAAGGCTCATGCCGTGGACAAAGCATTTTACGGCGTGCCGGAGGGCGCGCCGCGATCTGGCCCAGGAATGAGGATGCGGTCAAATCGATGGCCGGCTCCACGGTCGATACGACTGCACGTTCTCCTTGTAAACGGCGAAGTTGTGGTGTTGCATTGGGCAAATTGGTCTAGTCCGTTTCGGAGGGCACGCTACCCGAGCCGGTCAGAGTGCCCTTTCGACGACGCGGAGTTCGGCCCTCCACGGCCGCTCCAGACAGGAATGGCATTGGGCGGAGCCGCCATTGAAAGCCGGTCGATTCAGTGGTATTTTCATTAACCTTGGAAGGGCTGGGTCCCTTCGCTATGGTAGGAATTGCGGTTGATGGTTCCGCCGGAAAGCGGCAGCATCGTCAAGGTGTCCTCTACTTACAGCCACACTGGTGCCGCCGCGGCCTCGATCTGCGTTGCAAGTAAGCCGCAGTTGATGGTCTCACTCAATCGGACTACTGGCACGGGCGAAGGGAAAGCTGGGCTACTCGCGACAATTGCATTGCTGCAACCCACCGAGTGATCACATGCGATTCTCTTCAAAGCC
>Ga0123356_10004121_pt1 | contig 15097 bp, 18 predicted proteins | sample TergutEmb28metaG_2_FD_92546 | JGI IMG/M metagenome (GOLD analysis project Ga0123356, IMG submission 92546) | Embiratermes neotenicus P3 segment gut microbial communities from Petit-Saut dam, French Guiana - Emb289 P3 | ecosystem: Host-associated > Arthropoda: Insects > Digestive system > Gut ... | reverse complement strand
TTTGCCGTTTTATCGTAATCAAGAGATGTTGCGTAAATATCGGTTATTTTCTGATAAAACCGCCGCTCGGACAGGCGTATTTCGCGGATTTTTTCGAGTTGTTTATCAAAGTAGTCTTCAGTCAGGATAGTTCCGCCATGTTTCAGACGTTCTTCGTCCATTACCCAACCCTGGATTGTATAATCTTTGACTATTTTATTTGCCCATTTACGGAATTGAACAGCCCGTTCGTTGTTGACTTTGAAGCCTACGGCGATAATCATTTGCAGGTTGTAGTGCAATATTTCACGTTCAACCTGCCGGGCACCTTCGGTTTGAACTATCCGGAAATACCGGATAGTTGAATTCTCAGATAATTCATGATCAGAAAATATATTTTGAATATGCTCGTTTATCGTTCTTACATCTACATCATATAATATTGCCAGCATTTTTTGCGTTAGCCATATGTTTTCGTCTTCGTAGCGCATTTCGAAACTTTGTTTGTTGTCTCCTGTAGCGGCGATAAATGTGAGGTATTCTGCCGCACTTGAACGGATTGTTACTTCCTTTTTTGCTTTCATTTTTGCCATTTTTCCTGTTTTTAGTATAACACATCTTTAAGTTTTTATACAGAAAAAGGAGACTTTTTCATGAAATTTTTCCTTGCGTCTTTTACACTACTGTGATACTATTGCGGTATGCCGCAAACCGTCAGGTATAAAATCCCGGTTGATTATTATATCATGATGTGCATTTGCGCCTCATTCATAATAATTGCCTTTATGTTAGACACACCGCAGCACATTCTCAGCGGTTATTATAAAATTCACACCTCCCGCAGCGTGTTAATAACAGACTATATAGCGCTGGCAGGCATTGGGGCCGCCCTTATCAATTCGGCAATTCTGGTTATTTCCAATTTACTAATGCTGATAGTTACCAGGCGCGAACCCAACGGAAAAGTAATTGCCGCCCTTTTTTTGACCATCGGGTTTTCACTGTTCGGAAAAAACATGATTAATACCCTGCCCATAATGGCGGGGGTTTGGCTCTACGGAAAAGTTACCAAAAAGCATTTCTCGGAAATGGTTATCTTTGCCATGATCAGCACCACCATTGCGCCCATAGTCAGCGAAGTAGCATTTTTGGACGAAAGTTTCAGCCTTATCAGGTTTATTGCCGCGTATGCCATTGGGATTTTTGCAGGATTTATTTTTCCGGTCATTGCAGATTATGTAAAAGTGATGCACAACCATTACTGTCTCTACAACGGCGGCATTGCCGGAGGATTCATTGCAACAATGTTCGCCGGTTTTCTGCGAAGCATCGGCATAGAAATAATACCGGAAAACCTGTGGGATACATCACACACCACACAGCTGGCAATTTTGGCCTACTCTATTGCAGCGGTACTGATTATCTACGGCATTGTTACCGATAAACCGGTCAATGCATTGGTAAAATACAAAGAACTTTTAAAAGAAAAAGACCCCGATGATTGCGACTATTTAACAAAATATCATAACACCTGTTACATTAACATTGGCATTATGTGTATCGTTTCAACCACGGTCATGCTTGTTTTGGGAAAACCAATCAACGGCCCCATATTGGGGGGAATTTTCACCGTGTCCGGCTTTGCCGCCTGCGGCAAACACCTCAAAAACGCAACTCCCATCATCATAGGAAGTATTATTGCCGTATACCTTAATCACCTTGCATTTGACGCATCGGTAAACACCCTCGCCATACTTTTTTCGACAGGCCTGGCCCCCATCGCCGGAAAATACGGATGGCACTGGGGCATTATTACCGGTTTTATGCATGTTTCAATAGCTATTTTTATCGGAGATGTCAACGGCGGTCTTAACTTATACAATAACGGGTTTGCCGGCAGCTTTATCGCCGTCTTAATTCTTCCCATAATAACCGTATCAAAAACCTTCTACGCAAAACTGAAAAGAAAAATTGAAAGCGAATTACAGGAAAGGTTCAAATAAAATGGTCAGGCCGCCGCAAGGCGGCCAAAATCCCCGTGTACACTATTCCTTGATGTTGTATTTCTTCCTGAACCGCTCAATACGTCCAGCAGTATCTACCAGCTTTTGCTTGCCGGTAAAGAAGGGATGGCACGCGGAACAAATTTCAATTTTGACGTCCTTGATGGTGGAACGGGTCTCAATAGTGGTCCCACAGGCGCAGCTGATTTTGGTCATCTCATATTTGGGATGAATTTTTTCTCTCATATAATCCTCCAATTTTGTCCAACTCCGGCGAAACCGCTATGCGGGGAAAAACCGGTTTAAGGACTAATCCATGCCCGCCGTACCAGTGTTCATGGATCGCAGGAATGCTTCATTATTCTTGCTTTTTTTCATTTTGTCAACCAGCAATTCGATGATTTCTATGTCGTCCATGGGGTTGATAACCTTGCGCAGTATCCAAATCCGCTGGAGTTCTTCTTCGGTCAGCAGCAGTTCTTCCTTGCGGGTGCCGGATTTCTTGATATTGATTGCCGGGAACAAGCGGCGGTCGGAAATGCGGCGATCCAGGTTGATTTCCATATTGCCGGTACCCTTGAATTCTTCAAAAATAACCTCATCCATACGGCTGCCGGTTTCTACCAGCGCGGTGGAAATAATGGTTAAACTGCCCCCCTCTTCGATATTGCGGGCCGCGCCGAAAAAGCGCTTGGGCTTGTGCAGGGCATTGGAGTCGACACCACCCGATAAAATCTTTCCCGATGTGGGCACGGTCTGGTTATAGGCCCGTGCCAGCCTGGTAATCGAATCCAGAAGAATTACCACATCTTTTCGGTGCTCTACCAGACGTTTGGCCTTTTCCAGCACCATTTCGGTAACCTGCACGTGGCGGGTGGCCTGTTCGTCAAAGGTCGATGAAATAACTTCGGCCCGCACCGTACGTTCCATATCGGTTACTTCTTCGGGACGCTCATCAATCAAAAGAACGATGAGATAGACCTCGGGGTGATTTCTGGTGATGGCATTGGCGATCTTTTGCATCATAATTGTTTTACCGGTGCGGGGCGGCGCAACAATCAGGGAGCGCTGGCCCTTGCCGATGGGACAAAACAAGTTGATAATCCGCTCGCTTACCCCTTCGGTGCTGGTTTCCAGGTCCAGCTTGCGATTGGGGTACAGGGGGGTAAGGTTATCAAAGGGAATGCGATTCTGCGCCACGGTCGGGTCATCGTAGTTGACGGTTTCTACCCGCAGCATGGCAAAGAAACGTTCGCCTTCTTTGGGGCTGCGAATCTGGCCGTATACGGTGTCGCCGGTTTTCAGGGCAAAGAGCCGTATCTGGCTGGGACTGATATAAATGTCATCAGGGCCGGGCAGGTACGAATTCTGCGGGCTGCGCAAAAAGCCATAACTGTCCGGCAGAATTTCCAGCGAGCCGTAGGCATAGATGATTCCGCCGCGTTCGGTATGCGCCCTGAGTATGGCAAACACCACTTCCTGCTTTTTCAGGGTAGGCATATCGTCAGAAGAAATATTGTAGCAAACGGCCAAGTCCCGCAGATCCTTCATGTTGAGCCGGATAAGCTCATTGATGGTAAGCCGGGGTTTGCCGTTGTCCTGATCCAGCCGCGGCTCTGGTTTGCCGTATAGATCCGGCATGGAAGGCAGTTTGGGAAAGGGCATTGACGGATCATACGCCCGCTCCGCGACATCGGTAAAATTGTCCGCCATCGGGGGCGGCACAAAACCACCGCGTCTGCCTTCACTGCCGGCATGGGAATTCATGCCCGGCGCAGGTCTTTTGCTCTTTGGCCGCACTACCATACGGGACGTTTTTTCCCCATTGTCAGATAAGCCATTAGCCATTTCCAAATCGGCAGCATCGGGAACACTCCTCTGTTTCCTTCTGCTTCCTGCCGTTTCACTCAAGCCTGAATCAGTTTCTGCCATATCCACCGGACTCAAGGCTTCCGCATCCGCGTTTTCCGTTACTTTGGGCTGTCGACCCCTCCGCATCATTGCCATTGTTAAATCCACCTATATTTATATTGCATTTAGTAATCCTTCCAAAACCGCTGCTGCTGCTTTCATTCGCACTTCCGCCCGCGTCCCCTCAAGATGCAGTTGTTGTTCCTGTACCAGGCCGCGCTGTGCCACTGCTATCCAAACCGTTCCAACCGGAGTATCGCTCCCGTCGCCAAGAGGACCGGCAATACCGGTAACGGCGGCGGCAATGGATACGCCTGCTTTTTCCAGCGCACATACAGCCATTGCGCGAACCGTTTCTCTGCTCACCAGCCCATACTGTCTCAGCAGTTCGCCGTCTATGCCAAGCATCCGCTGTTTTGCGTCAGGGGAATAACATACAAAACTTCCCCACAACACTGCGGAAGCCCCACTCACCTGCGCCACCATATCGGCAACAAGACCGGCCGTACAGGATTCGGCAAGGGCAAGGGTATAGTGCCTCCGGGTCAGACATTCAACGAGCTGGCTTGCCAACTCGCGCTGGCTAGCCAGCAACTCCGGCGTTTCCGGCATGGTTTAGCTAACCCGCAACAGCTCTGCCTTTATTTCTTCGACAGGCCGTGAAAAAATTTCCACCTCTTTGTCTACGCTGGTCATATTACACTGGCCCTCAAACAAAACGCCATCGGCAATACGAAGCCTGGCGGCAGTTACATCACCCTGCACTTTCGCCCCGCTCATCATATCTACCTTGTCAATAGCATGAATATTGCCAATAACCGTTCCATACACGGTAAGCGAGCTGACATTGATACGATCCGCATCTACCAGAGCATCCTTATCCACAATCAGCGCGCCCGACGCTTCAATGGTTCCCCTGAACTTTCCCTGCACCAGCAATGTTTCCCTGAATTTAAGCTGACCATCAAAACTGGTCTGTTTCCCCAAAGTGACTACCGGGCTTTCTTTTTTTCGCGTTTCCTGTTTTGGTGTCATTGCGTTTGTTCCTGCTGGAAAAATTTTCGTATTTGGGACTCCAATGTGGAAAGTCCTATTTCATTTTTCTTGAGCGCTTCCCACTCAAGAATGGTTTTTTCGATCCGGGCGTCCAATTCCGCAATATCCTTGCGAATCTTGTGGGTTTTTTCTTTAATCGTATGCGCCAATCCCGACGCTTCCCCGCCTGCCGAAAACTTCGCAATCGCAGAATCCAGATCATCAAGATGCGCCGCAAAACCGGAAAGGTTCTTTTTCATATCACGACTCAGATCCTCGGCAAGATCAAGACGGGATTCGCGTACCGCTATCTGGGTAAACAGTTGACGGTTCCGCAATGTTGCTTTTATCCGCGCCAGCACCTCGGAAAAATGGAAAGGTTTGGTAATATAATCATCAACGCCAAGATCAAAGCCGGCTAACTTGTCCTGAACATCATCAAGGGCCGAAAACATGATAATGGGAATATCCCGGTATTTGGGATCTTCTTTTAAGCTCTTAGTCATCTCAAAACCGGACATTCGGGGCATGATATTATCAAGCAGAATAAGGTCCGGATGGAATTTTTTTAATTTTGCAAGCGCGTCAACCCCGTCCCCTGCTTCTTCCACCATGAAACCAAGTTTGGAAAGCATCAATTGGAAAAACTCACGGTTAACCGGATCATCATCGACTACAAGTATTTTGTTCTGGGTATTCATCTCTTCCTTCTTTTGGTGATTATACAAACAACGCTGCCAAATAGCAATAGGGAAACCGCCGCTGCCGTACAACCAAATGCCAGATAATCACCTTGACGAGTATATACAGTATAGCCTTTTACGACAGGAATTGCAACCGTCAACCAGGCCTCGGTAAAGGGTTTTGCCATGGCAATGATCCGTCCATTGGGATCAATACCGCAGGTCTGGCCGGACGATGTTGCCCTGACCACCCCGCGCCTGTTTTCCACCGCGCGGAATACCGCCATGGCCAAATGCTGATTCTGCGCGGGAAGGCTTTGCGACCAGGCATCATTGGAAAGATTGACAATGATATCCGCACCGTTTTGCACAAATTGCCGGGACAGATAGCCAAAGGTATCTTCAAAGCATATCGGGGTGGAAAAGGTAAAATCGGGAAGCGAAAATACCGTAGTTTCGGTTCCTTTTTCCCAAAAATGGGTGTCGGCATTGAGCAGGGCACGGTAAATGGCAGGGAATTGTTTTTCGTAGGGAAAATGCTCGGTAAAGGGAACCAAGTGCATTTTGCGATACATTCCGGTATTTTTACCATTTTCGTAGAGCATCGCCGCATTGTAATCGACACGGTAGTCTTCCCGCGCATTGGGGTTCTTTGCCGGGTCTTTGCGGGCATCATTGTTGCCGATGACAAAGGGCGTATCCTGCACCGCAAGGTACTCCAGCAATTCCTTTACCAGCAGCCACGACGCGGGATCATCGCGGTAGGTTTCATGCCAGTAAATCCGGGGCACAAAGGCCGTTTCCGACCATACCACCAAATCCGGCTTTGGCTCTGCCGCCAGCGCTGCATCGGAAAGCCGCCTGAGCGTTAAAAAATTGTTCCGGTACTGCACCATACCACCCTTCCAGGGATCGGTATTATGCTGCACAAGCGCGATATTGACCTTCGGCGCGGAAACATAATCAGCAGGCGTGACGATAATACCGTAAATGAGCGTGGCAATGAGAGCAAGAGCCCAGAGGATACTGGGGACTAGGGACTGGGGACTGGGGACTGGGGAAGATAGGGGGGAAGTCTCCCCCCCCGCTTCAGCCCTATGGGCTTTCGCTCCCCCCCTCAGCGGGGGACACCCCCGCAACACCCCCGTCCTGCGATCCCTAGTCCCTAGTCCCCAGTCCCCAGTCCCTAACTTCGCGCCCAGCCACACCGACGGGAATACAACCAAAGCGGACACACCCCAGACGCCGGTGATGCTGGCAATTTGAATTAACGGGATCATGCGCCATTGGGAATAGCCGGTTATGCCATACGGGTAACCCAGGAATCCCAGAGTGCAAAGGTATTCATACGCAAGCCATATCAGCCACTGCACAAGATAGGCCCGCCGGGGGAACAACACAATGGCAAGTTTGAGCGCGAAAAAAAGCGCCGCATTGTATATCAGGTAAATAGCGCCGACGATGATTCCGGCAAGAGGATGGAAAGCGGTAAGCCAGTAATTAAAAAGCCCATAAGCAGCATACCCATACAGCGCTCCCCAAAAAACCGCTGCCGTAAGGCTTACCCGGTACAACAAAAAAAACAGAGGAACATAGGCAATCCATGCAAAAAACGGAAAGCCATGTTCAATAAGCGGATTGGGAAAAGAGCCGGCAAATAACAACGCCGCAAGTATGGTTAATCCAAGATTAATCACGTTTTTATTGAGGAACTTCATCCGTAATGTTCCAGGCATCCTGTTTTAATTCGCGCCCGCAACGGAATGTTATATTACCATGCGGACGAACTGATATGGTCTCTCCCGTTCTTGGGTTGCGCGCCCTGGACCGGGCTTTCCGTATTTTTAATTCAAAAGTACCAAAGCCCCTGAGTTCTATCACCGAGCGATCCAGTAAAGCGGCTTTAATTTCACTTACAAAAAGATCAATTACCGTGCGAATTTCCTTGCGGTTCATGCCTGTTTTTTCATACAGGGCATCCACAATATCGGCTTTGGTACATTTTTTTGCCGCCATAAATCCTATCGTGGTTACTGCGCCGCTTTAATGGAATTATAGTACCGCTGCATCCTTGATTTTTTTCGCGCCGCCGCGTTTTTCTTGATAATACCTTTCCGCGCCGCCGTATCGATCTTCTTGATCATATCTTTCAGGGCGGCATCCGATGCCGGCACATCTTTTTTCTGCGCCAGCGCAACAAATTTTTTAACGCTGGTTCGCACAGCACTCTTGGCTGCCTTATTTCGCATCCTCCGCTCTTCGCTCTGCCGGTGACGCTTTTCTGCTGAATCCTTCTTCTTTGCCAAAGGAAATCCTCCTCGTTATGTACAGACTATCGAAAATCTGATGGACGGCGTTCAAGCCGTTTGCATTTCTCGCACTCGGCGATATTTTTTACCTTACCGCTCTCAAAAAGCGCTTTCATTTTGACTTCGCCCCCGCAGGAACAAAAGAATCGCTGCGTGGCGCTTGCAGTACGGCTGTTTTTACTGGCTCCGGCCATATTTCTCTCCTTATCCGGCTTACCGGCAATTAGTATACATTGAGACTACCTGAAAACACCGATAAATGTCAAGCATTAATCGTGAGCGGGATTGGAGCTTACTTTTTCGATGCCTTGAGTTACTGCCTGCTGAACGCTCACTGCATAGGCCTGATCGTTCATCGCCTGAGCTGCGTACTGTGCCCCCAACAGGGAAAAACGGTACAGAGGCTTTATCGCATTGAGCGCGATAGCCGCCATATCCACAATACATTCATTACAGCGACAAATTGGCGATTCTTTGGCCGCAAGCTGTTTTTCAAGCTCGTGTATTACAAGCTGTTCCGCCTCGTTTTTCAGAAGCTCAAAATCATACATATCGGCAAATGTCATAATCCCCCCCTCACTATATAATATACCGCAAAAACAAAAAAATAGCAACAATACCAAGGCGGCGTTATTGCTTTTCCAACGGAGCAAACAGCGCGTATTTCGACTGCAATACAAGCTCTATAATGCCAATCGGGCCATTCCGCTGCTTGGCAATAATCAGCTCGGTTGGATAGCCCTCGCCGGGATTTTTGGGCTCTTCCGGCTCGCCTTTTTTTGACTTGGCGGGCGGCCGTTTGTGCAGGAAGAGCACCAGGTCGGCATCCTGTTCAATGGAGCCGGAATCCCGTAAATTGGCGAGCGTCGGCGACTGCCCCTGTCCGATACGCTCCATTTCCCGGTTCAACTGACAAAGAACCACCACGGGAATTTTTAATTCTCTGGCAAGGCTTTTGAGCGAGCGGGAAATTTCGGATATTTGCTCATGCCGGGGAAGCGAATTGTTTTCATGGCCGATAAGCCCCAGGTAATCAATAAAGATAATCTCGACTTTTTCCTGGGCGCGGAGTTTACGGGCCTGGGAACGAAGGTCAAGGAGCTTCATGTTGGGCATATCGACAATATAAAACGGGGCCTCATTCATTTTGCCCGATACATTCAGTATATCCCTAAAATTTTCTGAAGATAAGGTGCCGCTTCTCAGGCTTTTACCATCCACCCGCGCTTCGCTGGAAATAAGGCGCTGGACAAGGGCTATATCCGACATTTCCAATGAGAAAAAAGCAGTGGGTATGCTGTGCCTGAACGCGATATGGGCTGCCATGTTCAGCGCAAGGGCTGTTTTGCCAATGGACGGGCGGGCGCCAATAATGATAAAATCCGAGGGCTGAAAACCGGAGGTCATTTCATCGAGTCGGTCAAAACCGGAAGGAATGCCGGTAAGCGCCTTTTTATTTTTCCGCGCATCTTCTATTTTATCAATGGTGCGTTCCAGTACTTCTGCGATATTGTTATACGAAAAAGCCTGCCGGTTGTCACGCAGTTCAAAAATATTCTGTTCGACTTCTTCCAGAATTTCCGGCGAGCCTCTGGACACATCATAGGCTTTCATGCCCATTCCCGAAGCAACGCGCAGCAACGCCCGCCGGAGCGAGTGATCCAGAATCGATTCCAGGTAGTATTCGATATTCGCGCTGGAGGGTATTACCGAGGTAAGTCCGGAGACATACGCCGCTCCGCCGGCCTCGTCCAGTTTTTCGCAGCGCTTGAGTTCCTGAATAACAGTCTGTATATCCGCACGCACCCCTTTTTCATCAAGGCCAAGTATCGCCTCATAAATTCGTTGATGCGCTCTGGAATAAAAATCACCCGCCCGCAGATGATTCTGAATGGCCGCATAGGTTGCCTCGGCATCAAAGAGCATACTGCCCAACGCAGCTCGTTCAAGCTCATCATCATGAGGCGGTGTCCTGTCGTGTAGTTTTCCCACTTAACTTATGGGGACTGGGGATTAGGGACTAGGGACTAGGGAGTGTTGTTCGCTATCTACGCACGATAACCACACGCTTTGCTTCCGAACATCAATCCCCAGTCCCCAGTCCCCAGTCCCTTATCCTTATACTCCTTTTTAATTTTCCGGAGTTACTTCTGCCGGGGTTTCTGCAGGGGCCGCAGCTTCAACCGGGGCTGGAGCTTCGGCCGCGGGTTCGGCCGCAGCTTCGGTCGCGGGGGCGGCTTCGGCGTTGTCGCGGCGGCGGCGGACCGGGCGCGCGGGAGCCTGAGGTGACTCGGTTTTTATTTCCTGCCCGATGATAACAACCTGAATCTCTGCGGAAGAATTTTCGTACAGCCTGATCGTCGCCTTGTACTTGCCGACATTCTTTATCCCTGTTCCCGCAATATCGATCCGTTTGCGCTCGATTTGGAAGCTCTGTTTGGCCAGTTCATCCGCTATGGTTTGACTGGTTACGGCGCCATAGAGTCTGCCGTTGGCGCCTGCCGGCATGGTTATCGATAATTCAAGGCTTTCCAGCCGTTCTTTCAGACCCAAAGCGTCTTGCCGTTTCTGGGCTTTTTTCGCTTCAATGTCGCCTTTCCGCGCCTCAAATAATTTTACCGTTCTGGGTGTATACGGAAGGGCAATTCCCCGCGGAAAAAGATAATTCCGGGCATAACCTCTTGCCACATCCTTTACGTCCCCTTCCTCACCGAGGTGGGCCAAATCCTTGTTCAAAATAACCTTCATACCAAGCTCCTTTACATATTGATACAACCGTCAAACGATGGCTGTTCGGTCCCGGAGTATGAGACCTTATTTCTCATTTCTCATTTCTCATTCCTCTCAACGGCAGCCAGTTTTCGGCGATGCCGATGAGGACAAGCAATCCTATCACAAACAGGTTAATACCGGGGCTGATCAGCAGAAAGACAAACGCCAGACCGCAGAGCAGCCGCAGCATAAGCGGCATGGGCCGGCGGGCAAGGTTATAAAATACAACGCCGCCGCCCTGAGCAAGAAACATTATCACACAAATAACCAATAAATTCCATGCGGCAACTTCGATTATGGTAAGGGATAATGCCCGGCCAATTAATATGACCGGAAGACACAGGGTAAGAACCCATATGGTATTCCGGGGAGCAATAAAGCTAATCAAGTCATTACTCCCCTGCCGCCGGAATAACCTTGCAAAAATCAAGGCCGCCTGACGGCTAAAAAAATACAGAAAAAACGCGGAAAGCAGCGCCCCGCCCCGCAGGACAAACGCGGTAAGCATTACGGTCAGATTGTCCGGGGTAAGCAGGCTTTCCAGAAGCGCCTGCCGGGCGGCATCCGTTCCAGATGATGCGATAAAACCAGCGGTTATTGCTTCAAGCTGCGCATGGGAGAGCCCCGCAAAGCCATTATCACTGCCCGGCGCAAGAAGCAGGCCCATAAATGCCAGCGACCCGGCAAGGGAAGCGGCGGCAAACCGAAAGACGGTGCGAAGAGGAGGCATCCAACGGCCTGCCAGCGGATTACCTGCCATTATCCAGGTAAAGCCCAGTACCAGTACGGTGAAAACCAACAGGTCAGGAGCCGCACCCGCTAACCCTGCGCCTCTTTGCAGCGAAAATCCCAGCGCCAGCACTCCATTGCCCAGCACCGCAAAAACACAGCCAAGCCAGGCCGCTGCCGGGCCAAAAACGATACTACACACACCCAGCGGTACGAGAAACAAGAGGGTTAGAAACCCGGCCTTCATGCACATAACGCATACACCCGCGCAGACAAGAGCGGAAATAAGCGTCGATTTGCCGATACGGGGCAATGGTACAGCAGCGTCTTCAAGGTGCATGAGCAGCCCGTGTTTATTCCGCTACAAAGGGAAGCAATGCGAGAATCCGGGCCTGTTTTATGGCCACCGCCAGCGCCCGCTGATGTTTCGCGCAGGTACCGGTGATCCGCCGGGGAAGTATCTTGCCCCGTTCGGTGATAAAACGATGCAGGGAATCCGGGTCTTTATAGTCGATTTTGAGCTTTTGGATGCAGAACTTGCAGACTTTCTTTTTGGTAAAGAAAGGCTTGCCGCCTCTTCCGCCACGGCCCATCCGGTCATCGCCGTCCCGTCCATCCATTTGACCGTCCATTCCCCGGTCACGCCGGAAGGACCGCTCGCCGTCCATATATTTTTCATCAGACATGATCATAACTCCTTAAGATTAAAATGGGATATCATCGGCAAAGCCATCCTCTGCCGGGGCAGAGCCGCCCTGGGCCTGCCAGCCTTGCCCCTGTTGCGCGGCAGGAGCGCCGCCGTAAGCGCCGGAATTACCGGCTGGGGCATTTTGAGAACCGCCGCCGGAACCGCCTCCCAGCAACTGGAGATTATTGGCAACAATCTCTACTTTTGAGCGATTTTGCCCATCCTGCTGCCAGCGATCCTGACGTAATTCACCGTCAACGCCAACCATTTTGCCTTTGACCAGGTACTGGTGCAGCGTTTCCCCCTGCCGCCCCCAGACGACCACGTCAAAGAAATTCGGTTCGTCTTCCCACTGATCGCCATTCTTGCGGCGGCGGTTTACTGCAATGGAAAATTTGCATACGGCCTGACCGCTGGCGATTGATTTGAGTTCGGCGTCTCTGGTAAGCCGTCCAATCAACACGACATGATTGAGATCCGCCATACCCTACTCCTCTATCCTCACGAAAAGGTACTTGAGCAGATTGGCGTTCAGTTTGAATATCCGGTCAAGATTGATAACTTTTGCCGGATCCGCCTTGATGAGAAACAAGACGTACTTTCCACGTTTTCTCTTTTTGACTTCATAGGCAAGATCGCGATCACCCATTTCATCGGTTTTCTCGATCTCGACTCCGTTTGCGGCAAGGTCGCTCAAAAACTGAGTACGCCCGGCCGAATGCTGGTCTTCTTCCAGAGGGAAGATGACCGTTAGCTCGTATCGACGCATAGGTCCTCCTTACGGACTGTTGTCCAGCACCCATCTACAGGCGCTGGAAAAGAGGGGCAAAAACCTTTGGTTTTTACCGTTTTCTTGAGGGTAGCAAAAAAGTACCGTTATGGCAAGGGGGGTACGGTGATAATTTGACCTTTTTTGGGGATTTTTTCCATGTTTTTCACGCCAAGGCGCGGAGATCACGAAGGACGCCAAGGAAAGAAAAGGAGTGAGGAGCCGCGTTATTGCTTAATGCGCCGTACCAACCTTTCTTCCCCTTTGCGATCTTGGTATCTTCGCGCCTTGGCGAGATCAATAGCGAAAAATATCAAATATATGAAAAAAGGCTTGGACTTCGTATAACTTAAACGTCTAGGGTAACGGAAAGGGTAGCTGCTACCCCAGCCCTAATTGTGCTGGAGGCAGAAGATTTGAAACTAAAAATGGTATTGGCGCCAATAACTTACACTGGCAAGCAACCGGGTTAAAATCCACAAGCCCTTCAATTTCATGGGCTTTGTAAAAAGCGCCGGATGCTTTCCATTCGGCAGGCTCAGAAACAAGACCTGCTACTACAGGATTTTGGTCAATGTAATTTGTTACATATTCAAACTCCTGGGGATCTTTTACCATTCTTGCAAAGTAGCGTTTGCCCCACATATGATCTGTTGATCCGTGTATAAAATTCCAGCGTTTTGCAGAATGTATCTTAATCCAATGCATTATGTCACTCATGTTTGTCCCATTTGCCGGTTGAATAAGCAAATGTATATGCGTTGGCATTACACAAAAATTCGCAAGCCTAAAATGGTATTTATCCTTTGCGTCTTGCAAAGTAATTACCATAATTTTTCTTCCCAGGTTGTTTTCAAAAACCCTGATTTTATTGTTTGTCCGTGATGTTACGTGGTAAAACGTACCTTCTACAAACACTCTTTTCTTATACATAAGTATACCCCCAAGTGATATACTTATATATGGCAAAAAAGTACAAAATGCTTTATTGAAACAGAAAAATAATTTTAAAAAACAAATTTCTTGAGGGTAGCAAAAAAGTACCGTTATGGCAAGGGGGGTACGGTGATAACTTGACCCTTTTTGGGGGATTACGGTATTATTTTTCCATGTTTTTCACGCCAAGGCGCGGAGATCACGAAGGACGCCAAGGGAGAAAAAGTACAAAATGCTTTATTGAAACAGAAAAATAATTTTTAAAAAACGAAAAACTGCTACCAACGCCGCCGGTGCCTCCGAAAATAACCGGAGAGCTTGAAGCCCGCATAATTGCGTTAGCCTGCGGAAAAGTTCCAAAAGGCTACGCTCATTGGTCATTGCGCCTGTTAGCAGAGAAATGCGTAGAGCTTCAATACAGCGATACCATGTCGCACATGACCATAAGCCGCCTTTTAAAAAAACACAGCTTAAGCCTCATTTGAAAACAAGCTGGTGCATTCCGTCGGAACAAAACGGCGCTTTTGTAGCCGCAATGGAGGATGTTTTAAGCGTTTACGCGCGTCCATATGATAAAAACAGGCCTGTTATATGCATGGATGAAAAACCGTTCCAATTATTGAGCGATATTCTAGAACCGTTGCCAATAAAAAACGGAAAGCCGGTTCGCGAAGACTTTGAGTATCTGCGAAATGGAACATGCAGTATTTTTTTATTTACAGAACCGCTTGGCGGTTGGCGGCATTCTGAAGCATTCTCTCGCAGGACTAAAATAGATTGGGCGCACCGTATACGATGGTTGCTTAATGAACAATATCCAAAAGCGGAAAAAGTTGTATTGGTTATGGACAATTTAAATACACATACAATTTCTTCTTTATATGACGCATTTCCACCAGATGAAGCGTTCTGTTTGGCGCAACGTTTAGAAATTCATTATACGCCCAGACATGGGAGTTGGCTTAATATCGCAGAAGTTGAGTTAGCCGCAATGACTGCGCAATGTTTGGGGAAGAGACGTATTCCTGATATTGTAACAATGAATTCCGAACTTACAGTATGGTATACCCGGCGCAATCAGTCGCAAAAAGGAGTTGACTGGCAATTTACGACTGCTGATGCGCGTATCAAACTTAAAAGACTTTATCCTTTAATCGTGTAAGGTTTTAGATGGGGCTGTCCGAGAAGTACATTTTGGGTAGCCTTTTTTATGTCCGCAAGTATAATTTGAACCAAAAAATTCGGACGTTCGAAATTTTTGGGGCCCCTAAAATTTTAATGGC
>Ga0123356_10004120_pt1 | contig 15098 bp, 7 predicted proteins | sample TergutEmb28metaG_2_FD_92546 | JGI IMG/M metagenome (GOLD analysis project Ga0123356, IMG submission 92546) | Embiratermes neotenicus P3 segment gut microbial communities from Petit-Saut dam, French Guiana - Emb289 P3 | ecosystem: Host-associated > Arthropoda: Insects > Digestive system > Gut ... | reverse complement strand
TTAATAGATTTGCGTTTATCAATTTCTTGTTTTACCGATGTTTCAATTCTACTATATTTAAGCTTTGTATGTCTAGTATCAATTATTATATTATTTGCTTGTTTTGCTGCTCTTCGGAATTGCTTGTATATTGTGCTTTTTGAAGTGCCTTTAGGGGTTTTTATCTCCCACTCCACACCGTTCATACGCATATCCGGTGTTTTACGTTTAAAGTCATCAATAGGCATTATAAACTCAACATCAGTTTTATAATGAAGAGCCATTATTTTTGCAACATCAATTTCATGTGGTGCCGGAGGGTTTGGATGTCCAACAGGTATTATAACCTTACCGGGATTAAATTCTTTTGGTTTTCTTTTGAAATTAAACATGGATAAATTATATCAGTAAAAAAGCAATAAATGCAATACACAAATAGTGTAGAAAAACACTGCAGTTTTCTACATTTATTTCATCATTTCGGGGTTCAACTGAACGCGAATAAACGAATAGTCAGTAAGGTTCTGGTTTTTGGTGTGTCCACATATACACCGTGACCGGTTGCATGTACCATACAAATTACAACAAGTCAACAATATGTATGACACATATTGCGGAAAGATATGTCATACATATTGCACATAGCAGATAAAATGTATGATACACTAACACAAACCCAAATAAATTTTAAAAAGGGATAAAAAAGGGAGAAGAAGCCGAGTGTCTCCAAAACAAAACCCTCACAAATGCAGTAATACCAATGCCTCCGGAAAGCACCTAAAAAGTAGACTCACACACTCTTAATGAGCAGGTAGTCGGTTTGAATCCGACCAGAAGCTCCAATAACATCAAAAACCCTACAGGATCAACTACTTCGTTTATATTTTGTTTCATTACTTATTCTTTCCTCTGTAATTGTTGAAGCAAATCAATTGCTTCTGTGGTTGCAAAGTCCATATATGAAAACATAAGCTTTAGTACGCAAACAGTTGTAATTGTGCTAATATTCTGCTAATATTACTCATAAATAGATGTATAAGGAGAGAGGAACTGTTATGCAAAGCATTCAGGAAATGAGAGAAGAGTACTCATCAATGTCTCTTGTTCAAAAGAAACAATTTTGTCAGAGCTTTCGGAAAAGCGTTGAAAGCAATAAAACTCCTGAAAGCACAAAGTTTCTAAATGAATGCATAACAATATATAATGAGGAGTATAAGGCAAGCAAAGAGAGTGCTAATATAGAAAAAAATGAAACTGTTATAGGTGAACCGGAAAAAATAGCCGATAATGATGCAAAGGTAAAGGTAAAGGCAAAGGCAGAGCCTGAATCTGCTTCTAATAGCGGAGTTGAAATTTCAAACAAACAAGCATATATTATCGGTGCAGTTTTTCTTGTCGTTGTAATTGTTCTTCTTATATTCATCCCATTCCTCAGATGGATACTTCTTTTTGGTGCATTAGGGTGGCTGGTTTTTGCGTTTATTAAGAAAGCAAATAAAGCGGCACCGATAATCGTATCGGTTATTGCATTAAGCTTATTAATTTTCCTTCCATCAGGTAATTCCGGCGGCGGAGGCGGTTTAAATGGCACATGGGAGAGTCAGGGCGGCAATATCCCAAATGCTACTTCAAAAATAACATTTGACGGGAACAGATATAGTCACACAATCTATGAACGGAATTCAAGTAATACAGATCGTGGCACTTTTTCTATATCGGGTAATACAATAACATTCATTTCAGAAACATGGCCCTCACGCGATGCACATTTTTCTCGTTCCGGAAACACAATTACTCTTGGTGCATTGGAGTTCACTCGTGTCAGATAGCAGTAATAAACAGGAGCAGCTTTATGATAAGTGAAGATATATCATCACAAGCAAAAGAAGCAATAAAAAGTATTTCTGCCAGTCATTTTTTGACATCGGGCACCTTATTTCTTTTTTCAGATAAAATTGAATTTGTTGGCAATAACACAACATCTATTTCTTTTTGTGATGTTGCCGATGTTTATCTCGATAAAGAGCTTATTATATTAAGGCTCACGAACGATAATGAATACTTTTTTGATGTGCATCCTGAAAGCAGTATGCAAGAATGGGTTGACTCCATAAAATTACAATGGCAAAGAGCAAATGGAATAAATGGAGCGGAAGACAACGAGCCGCCGCTACCCGATGACGAGATATTACCGTTGCTTGATGATGAAGATGACGAAATATTGCCGCTGCTCGATGATGACGAAATATTGCCGCTGCTCGATGATGACGAAATATTGCCGCTGCTCGATGATGACGAGATATTACCACTGCTCGATGATGAAGACTTGATACAGCAAAAAATGAAGTCAAGTGAAACACTTAAAGACTTAAAAACCGATGCAATGAAAAAGATTAAAAAGTTTTCACGAAAGGTTGAAAAGGTCTCAGATGCTAAATCACAAACAGTTGTAAGCAGTAATAAAGTATCTTATATTGATAAATTTTTATCAAAAAAATCCAATGTTTATATCTTATGTATAATAGTTATAGTAGCTTTTATTATAATGGTCTTGTTAATTCCGTTTATCAGATGGTTACTCTTCATTGGTGCATTAGCGTGGTTGGGTTTCTCTTTTTATAAAAAATCAAATAAAGTTCTCCCGATAATCGCATCGGTAATTACATTAAGTTTAGTTTTGTTTATACCATCGGGTGGTAATGTCAGTAACAATGCTGCGCAAACCGGCACTAACACAGGGAGTACGTCATCCGGCACATCATCCGCAACAGCAAGTGGAGATGCAATTACAGCAGATACTATTACAGCATACTTTGAAAGAGTACATGATAATGTCTTGGCAGTTCCAATAAATGGTCCGGTCAACATGATGTTGACAATAAACTCTGAATATGGTCCTGTATTTGGTTTCAATGTGCAGGTCACAACACTTGGCTCAGGTACATTTGTATATGTTGTTGATGCCGATGACGGACGGATTATTGAACTAGTAAATGGCGAGGTATATGTACATGTAGGAAACATGCGATAAAGATGTGCAATAAAATACTACCTAAGAGCTAAAAGAAGGATTGTGACGAAGTATGTATGATAGGGAAAAGAATAGTTTACTTGTTGTGGATGATGAAACTGCCAATATTATTGCATTGACGAATATTTTGGGTGAAAAGTATGATGTTCATGTTGCAAAGAACGGAGCGGATGCAATTTTACTGATAACTGAGCATCTGCCCGATGTCATTTTGCTTGATGTCCTTATGCCTGAAATGGATGGGTATGAGGTGATTGCCGAGCTAAAAAGCAAAGAAGCGACAAAATCGATTCCGGTTATATTCATAACAGGGATGGACAGCACCGATGCCGAAAAAAAGGGGCTGACATTAGGAGCCGCAGATTACATCTCCAAGCCATTCGTTTCAGAAATAGTTAAGCTGAGAGTGCAAAACCAAGTAAATCTTGTAAATCATATACACGCTCTTAATGAGAAAACCATCGCATTGCAGCAACGGACAGAAAAGCTGCTTAAGCTGCAAAACAGTATGACTTCGGTTTTAGCTAATATGGTTGAAAACCGTGATAAGCTGACGGGAAAGCACGCAGAGCAGACAGCAAAAAATATGAGAATTTTAATAGATGCTATGAACGAACGCAGCATATATAAAGACGAAACGTCAAAGTGGAATAATGACGTTATCGTTTCATCGTCGCGTCTGCATGATATCGGTAAAATCGTAGTTTCAGACGTTATTCTAAACAAGCCCGGAGAACTAACCAAAGAGGAATATGCGGATATGCAACAACATGCACTGGAGGGCGAAGCGATTATCGGTAGTATAATAAGCGAATCGGGTGATGATGAGTTTATGATAAACGCTAAAATCTGTGCAGGCAGCCACCACGAAAAATGGGACGGCACAGGATACCCCCGCGGCTTAAAAGGCACAGATATCCCATTGCACGGACGTATCATGGCACTGGTTGACGTGTATGATGCTCTTATATCGGAGCGACCCTATAAGCCACAGTATACACATGAGAAGTCAGTAGAAATAATACGTGAAGGCAGAGGCAAGCACTTTGACCCGCAAATCGTGGATGTATTTCTTGAAATTAACGAGTTGTTTGTCAGTGCTGAACATTGACGCTTAATATAATTAGTAAACGACATAGGCAACAAGGAGCCGTACAATGAGTGACTATTATGTAGCAAACTTATCAGCCGTAATACTTTGCATGCTTATCAATAGTATCATATTGTTTTTTGTGTTAGTTAACAAAAATAACAGTGACCGACGGAGCAAAGTGTTTATCGGTGTTTTAGTAACTAACTTTGTATTGCTTACATCCTTCTTTTTCAGACAGCTTTTTGAAGACCACCCCAACCATGTATATAATATCCCGCTCATTATCACAGCAAGCATGTATCAAGCTGTCTCTCAGGTTCTTTTGCTACTCCATATAATAATAACTCTGCTTTCAATAGAAAATAAAACCCCCGTATCGAAAATAACAAAATATGCAGCGTATGCGGCAGCAGCTATTGTAAGCTTAAACTTTATTTTATCAGTGTCGAATCCGGTTACCCGTGTATATTTCTACATTGACGAAATGAATCGGACTATACTTCAAGATACAATTATAGTCAGCGACATTTGTGTATTTATATGGACAATTCTGACGTTATTCATTCTTATATATAACAGGAAAAATCTGAGCAAGAAAGAAATGGGAGCCCTGTTATCCTACGTAATTCTTCCGACAGTTGCACTTATCTTTTATTTAATGACACACAATCTTCTGTTCATCGTATGTGCCGTTATATTGAGCACAATGATATACTTCGCAAGCATACAAACCGAGTTAGCACAGGAAGTAAAGCAAAAGGAACTCGAAATTAAGCTAAAGGAGCTGGAGCTTGCGGAAAGCCGTATAGCCACAATGACAAGCCAAATCCAGCCGCATTTTATATACAACGCTTTATCTGCGATAAAATCAATGATACGCGTAAGTCCCAAGCTGGCAGCGGAAACAATAACCGAGTTTTCAAGCTATCTTCGCAGTAACATTGATTCCTTATCCATCACAGCTCCAATCGATTTTGAAGATGAGCTAAAACACGTAGAAACATATCTGTCAATCGAGCAAAAACGCTTCCGAAATAAACTGATAATAGAGTATGATATAACAGTAAGAGATTTTAAGCTTCCTTTATTGTCAATACAACCGATAGTAGAGAATGCGGTAAGACACGGAATAACAAGCCGCAAGGAAAGCGGCGGTACAATTGAAATATCCGTACACGAAGCAGATGAGAGTATTATAATAAAAGTAACCGATGACGGAGCGGGCTTTGATACAGACCAGATTATTAATGACCAGGGACGAATTAACGTAGGGATTCAAAACGTCAGAACCAGACTTGCGGCTATGGTTCGCGGAAAAATTGATGTTAAAAGCGAAATAGGCGTCGGCACAACCGTTACGATTATAATACCAAGATAAATCAAAGGGGCACACTTTGTGCACACTATTACTATCATAATATACTGTAAATAATAACAAAAAAACGAAAGAATTTTGTATGAGCAGAACGAATAAAACCGGCGGGCTCGGACGGCTGTTTAACAGGATTAACTTAAATCTACGCCCTAAGTTGATTCTTATTTTTCTCATATCAAAAGTAGTTCCACTGGCGTTACTTACAGTTATAGCCCTGACTCAAATCAGGGTTCTTGGTAATGTTCTTCGTGACATCGCCGTACAGGACGCGGAGCGTGCACTCAATGACGGGTCGAGGGAAAACCTTGAGAGATTGACAACCGACCTTGCCCTTGAGGTTGCAAGCTTTTTGGATCAGCGGGACAATGATATTCTTTTACTTGCAAGCCTACCTCGTGACTTGGAAGTCTATAAGTCATTTTCCGATAATAAACACGGAAGGCTCGTAAAACCGGGTGAGTGGATTATTTCCGAAGATAATATGACATGGGTTGAAAAAGTGCCGTTTGAATTTTATGAAGCGGACAATATATCAACAAATATAGAAAACAATGATGTTCTTTACGGCAGCAGCTTTCGCAACAGACCTCCCGAGTTTTTCGAGCAATATTTTGAAAGTGCACCCTTGTATGATGAGATAACTTTTATTGACTTAAACGGAAATGAGATAGTTAAATATACAAACCCACATTCCACAAAAATACATTACCCGCTTAATCCCGGCATGGTAAATATATCCGATAATAAAAACACATATGTAAGAGCTGAAAACTATTGGAATGATATGCAAAACCTCAAGCGTGGTGAAATATATGTTTCCGATGTAATAGGCGCATATGTCGGGACGGATTTTATCGGTATGCTGACACCCGGAGTACTGCTTAGTGAAGACCAGAGTGTGATTAATCAGGCACACCCGAAAATTGACGAGCTAAGAAGAGCCGGAGCTCTATCTGCGGATGAGTTTGTTGAATATGCAAGGTCGCAAGCATTTGCCGGACTGGAAAATCCGGTAGGGCAGCGTTTTGAGGGGATAGTGCGTTGGGGAACACCGGTTTATGAAGGAGATACAAGAGTCGGTTATATAACAATGGCACTCAACCACGATCATATTATGGAGTTTGTGGATTACGTAAATCCGATGCATGAGCGTTATACATTGCTGCCGAGTCCGCAGGACGGAAACTATGCGTTTATTTGGGACTATAAGAGCCGTAGCATCTGTCATCCGCGTCATCATTCGATTGTCGGATATAATCCGATTACAGGCGAACCGCAGGTACCATGGCTTGAAGGGACAACAAAGCTCGAAAGGGATTATAATAACGGTGGCTTTAATAAAATAGAGTTTGAGCCGGGCAGATTCAGAACAATACCTGTTTTAGATGCAGATGGCAATGCAATTCCCGCAGATGACACACCGTTTTATCTTTGGACAGCTTCAGGTGGCTCCGAGTGGCTTGAAGCAAATCCTACATGGGAGCTTTCAAATTTAAGTAAAATAAAAACCGGGATTAACTGGTGGGAATACGATATTTCAACCCAAGCAAATTCAGGAACAAGCTGGGGTGAGTTCTATGCGGAAAATGTTGATAACAGAGAAATATTACCTCAGTTCGGCGAGAGAGTGTTAAAAGACGGAGACGGAAATGCCGCATTGGACTCCGCAGGCAATTATATTCTCGATTATCAGTCACGCGACAAAACACCCGCAAGAGCACTTACAGCTGCAGGGTTTGTTGGTCTTGATGGACGTTATCTAAATAATGCCCCGCAATGCACAGGCTGGATGAACCTTACGGAAAACGGTGGCTCAGGGTCATTTTATATACTTTGGAGTGGAATATATAAGCCTACCACTGCAGGTGCAATTGCATATTATACCGGTCAGTATTCTCCGGAGATACAGGGAAATAAGCGAGGCTTTGCGTTTGTAACAATCGGTGCGGGCATTGAGGATTTCACTGCACCTGCATATAGCATGAGAAATAATATTACAAACGCAATAAATACAAACATGACACGGAGCACAACACAGCTTGCCCTTATTACAATAAGCCTTGTGGGTGTAGTAATTCTAATGGCTATTTTGCTCTCATCCTATCTTACCGGAAACATAAAAATGCTGCTTGGAGGCATATCTAGATTTAGCTCGGGAGAAAGGCAGTTTAGAATAAAATCGGAAGTCAAGGATGAGTTCGGGGTGCTTGCAAATTCATTCGACGAGATGGCGGATAGCATTGTGCGTAATGATAAAGCAGAAGAAGCAAGCCGTGCAAAGAGCAGCTTTCTTGCAAGGATGTCACACGAAATTCGCACACCGATGAATTCGATTCTCGGCATGGCGGAGCTTGCAATGCGTGAGGATATGCCGGATTCCGCTATGGAATATACAGCGGCAATAAAGCAGGCAGGTGTGAATCTTTTGGATATTATTAATGATGTGCTTGACTTTTCAAAAATAGAAAGCGGTCAATTAGAAGTTCAGACGGAAAGCTATTCATTTGCATCACTAATTAGCGATGTTATTAATATAATTAAAGCCAGGGCTCTTGATGCAAGTCTCCGTTTTGATGTGGATATTGATTGCCAAATACCAAGCACCCTCATTGGCGACGAGGTTAGAGTACGCCAGGTATTGCTTAACATTATAAGTAATGCGGTAAAATACACAGATCATGGATTTGTTTCCTTTAAAGTATCATATGAAGTAATAAGTGCAACACGCATTAACCTGGAAATTACCGTTGAAGACAGTGGTATCGGAATTAAAGAAGAAGACCTTGCTTCATTATTTACCGAATTTGTACGCTTTGACATTGACAAAAACAGAGGAATTGAAGGATCCGGACTTGGTCTTTCAATTACACATAATTTCATCAAAGCAATGGGCGGTGATGTTAATGTTGAGTCGGAGTACGGAAAGGGCACAAAATTCACCGTTACTATTCCGCAAGAAATCGGAGGCAGCGACAATTTTGCAAGGGTCACCGACTTTAACAATAAAAAAGTGCTGGTCTATGAACAATCCGAGAGCCGCATAAATGCTTTAGTAAACACCTTAATGAGCTTGCATGTTGAACATGTTCTTGTAACTGACACATTTAATTTTCATATGGAGCTTGCTGGCGGTGAATATAATTTTGTATTTATATCAAAAGCTTTGTACAACAGTGAAAAATCCATTTTAAGTGAAGTGAAGGTTACCACAGAAATAATATTAATTACAGAATTCGGAGAACAACTCGAAGAAAAAAATGTGAGGCTGCTTGCAACGCCTATATATTCCTTGCCGGTAGCAAATGTTCTCAACGGCATTTCAGACAGCTCAAACAGAGATTTTTACAGGAAATTTGCTGTCAGCTTCACTGCACCCGATGCAAGAATTCTTGTAGTTGACGATATTAGCATGAATCTTGTTGTCGCTAGGGGGCTTATGCTGCCGTATAATATGCAAATAGACCTGTGCGAGAGTGGGAAGGAAGCAATTGAGGCTATTGAAAAAAACCATTACGATATTATTTTTATGGATCATATGATGCCGGAAATGGATGGTATTGAAGCGGTTGCATATATAAGAGAAATGGGAACTGTTAACTTAAATTATGCAAAGATACCGATAATAGCACTGACGGCAAATGCAATAGCCGGAATGAAGGAGATGTTTTTGGAGCACGGGTTTAATGACTTCCTTTCAAAGCCGATTGACACAGACCTGCTGGGCAGTATTTTGCAGCAATGGATTCCCGAGGAAAAGAAAATTGCGGTAAACAAGGTATATGACGATAAAGAAAATGACAATATAATAAAAATTGCCGGCGTTGATACAAAAACAGGTATCGTCTTGACAGGCGGGACAATAAACGGATACCTCAATGTTCTTAACGTATATTGCAATAATGTAAATGATAAGTTACAGGAAATTCAAAAGTGCATGGAAGACAGCAATATTCCACTTTTAACAACCTACGTCCATGCCTTAAAGAGTGCTTCCGCAAATATTGGGGCAAAAAAATCATCGGAAGCAGCCGGTGCTTTGGAGGACGCAGGTCTTAATAATGATGTTGAGTATATAAATGAAAATCTCCCGAGTTTTATATATGACCTTAAAATGTTGATAGAAAACATAAAAAACGAGTTGTCGAAAAATGAAAGCACACAAGACGATGAATCCTTTGACATAGATGAATTTAAGGAAAAGCTATCGGAATTAAAGGAAGCTCTGGGCAACTACGATGTGGAAAAAATAAATGAAACCATTGACATAATACAAAGCATGGGATTAAACTCATTTTACAAGGAAAATGTTGATAGAATTTTGCAATATCATATTACCTTCGATTACGACAACGCTGTTGCAATAATTGATGAGCTGCTATGAAGTAAAATATTAGAAGGAGAAACAGCATGAACATAATAGCTGTAGACGACGAATATTTGACACTTATAGACCTGGAGTTTGCAATAAAAGAGGCAGCTCCCGAGGCAAGTGTACTGAGCTTTGAGAGCCCCACAGCCGCCGCAAAGTTCGGAAGCGAGAACCACATTGATGTTGCATACCTTGATGTTAATATGCCCGGACTTAACGGCATAGAGCTAGCCAAAAAGCTAAAAGAGACAAACCCGCAGATTAATATAATTTTCTCAACAGGTTATGAAGAATATGCAAAAGAAGCATTTTCAGTTCAAGCAAGCGACTACCTGACAAAACCGATAACGGCAGAGGCGGTAAAAAACTCCCTGAATCATCTTCGCACACCGATAGAAGAAGTACCGCATATCAAGCTGCGGGTGCAATGCTTCGGTAATTTTGATGTGTTCACGGCTAACGGAATTTTATATTTTGGGCGTCAAAAAGCAAAAGAACTCCTGGCGTATCTGATACATAAAGGAGGGACAAGCTGTACGATAAAAGAAATATGTGCGGTAATATTTGAAAAAAGTGAAAACCCGGCATCACTTGAAAGGCAGCTCCAAACCCAAATATCAGCAATGATGAAAACCCTAAAAGAAGCGGGAGTAGAGGACGTTATTGTTAAAAACCGAAACAACATATCCATCGACGTGGATAAGGTTGACTGCGATTACTACCGATTCCTCGGAAACGACCCTGCCGCAAAGAATCTGTACATGGGCGAATACATGACAAACTACGAATGGGCTGAGTTTAAAACGGAGTATCTGGACAGTGCTTTGGATAAGGGATAAAAATTAATTAGTGTGTCTGAAATTTAGTATATATAATTGAAAGGATTTAAGAGGCAATGAGTGAAAACGGCAAAGAGAAAGACAAAACAGCAAAAGAGCATAAACCCACAAAAATAGGAGCGTTTTTCCATGAATTTCGCACGTTTGCGGTAAAAGGAAATATGATGGATATGGCAATTGGTATGATTGTCGGTGGTGCATTCACACTTCTGGTTACATCAATTGTTTCACATATTGCAACACCGCTTCTGGGTATCCTAATCGGTGTTGATTTTTCCGGTTGGACAATAACACTACCGCATCTCTACGGTAACGCCGAACCCGGCATACTGGCAATAGGCAATTTCTTAAATGCAACAATCAGCTTCTTTATTGTAGCATTTGTAGTATTCCTGTTCGTAAAAGCAATCAATGCCTTCCACCACAAAAACGCACAGGAAGAAGAACCCCCACCACCACCGGAACCCTCCGCCGAAGAAAAACTCCTAACAGAAATCCGCGACCTCCTAAAATCCCAACAGGAAGAGTCGTAATATATATTTTAAATTGGTGTAGTGTTGGTGTTGTAATGGTGTCAACATGGTGTTTGCTATGTGCTAAAGTAGATTAATTGTAAATTTAAATAGAGCAATAGGAATGCTATGTTATGAGAAAAAGCACACGGCAATTGAATAAAAAGCTGCTTGACTCATTGCGAAGGCAAGGGGATGGTTCATCTGTCCCGAGCATGACCCGCAGTCCGTTGAATATAATCAAACTCAGTAAGGTTAAAGGTAATTTCGCCAGAACTATGGCAATAGCTTTAGCCTTGCTTTTATTAATGAGCACAATAATCGGACCTCTTTCGGGTACAATTTGGAGTGAAGCAAACGAACCGGCAGAACCGCTGTCGGAAGAGATTATACTCCCTATGGAAGAACCTGAGCCAACACCTGAGCCAACGCCCGAACCAACACCGGAACCGACTCCCGAGCCTGATAATAACACGGATGACGATACATCTTCGGGCGATAATTCTGATTCAGAAAATGATACCGACCCGAATGAAAATACAGGGTCAGACGAACACGGGGGGGGGTCACCAGACGACAACAATGAGGCCGAGACGGACGACGAAATCACTGAATTTTGTCACTGCGGACTCGACTTACAATCCCATGATGAGTGCGATGAGTTGCCTGCACCCGTCTGCATCTGCGAAATAATGTGCATAATATACCTCTGCGAATACGACGGCGAGATTGATTTAATCAACTACGACTGCCCCGTCTGCGCAGAGGATTATACATTATGTGCGGTGCAGCCGTTGGAGATTGAAGCAACGTCAGCAGTCACATGGAATATCGATACGACAATAGAGTTAGTCGGCGCAGGACCGCATACCGTAACTTTGGCAAACGGAGCCAGAGGTAGATTAAATGTTCCCGCAGGTGCGAGAGTTACAATAACCGGCGAAGCCATTACAGATGTGACGGCTGCCACCGCTGGTGGAACTATGATACTCAACATCGGAGCGGGAGCAACGGTTGACTGGACAGCGTCCTTTACCAAAGCAGCCACCTTCACTCAAACCTCCTCGGCAGTTGTTCTGCTAGGAAGCGGGACATTCATAATGCATAGCGGTTTATTAAGGGCTCAAAGAGCGGCTGGCACCACTACTGAGTTTAATACGCTTTCTGTGCGGGATACCACTAATGCGGTAATAGCTTCAGGCAGCGTAATTGCAACAGGTGGCACAGGGACTCACGCAATACGCACCACAGTAAACAGTGGCGTAGCAGTCGTTAGTAGGACAGCAACAATTACGGGTGCTATAACGAGCAGTCCGTACACAACCACAAATACAGCAAATGTTGATATGCATGTTATATATGACCCGGGTAGTTATGCTACCGATTCCAACAACACAATTACAGCGAATCCCGGTATACCATCAGCACTTGCGCGTTGGAGCAATGGTATTGATGCAACATCAAATCGTCATGGAATCTATGTATGGCGTGCTGTCAACTCTGCAACCGTTGCGCCGGTAAGCCGTTTTATAGAAGTCCCAAATGTTACAATTACACCGCGTGAGCTTGAGGTGTTTTCGGGATTTAATCTCGGTGACCCCGTAAGAACGGGCTCCAATACATACCGCTTCCCGTCATCAACAGTTGAGGGGAGAGCTTCAACAGCAACTGCAGGAATCGGTCACATGGTTATTACTGTTAACAGTGGTTCGATAGATATTAATGCAAGTGCATTAGCATTACTACCAGGCTTTACACTCAGACCCGGAACTATACAGGTGGGTGGAAGGCAGGTCGAACCTAGCTCTGATACACGTATAACCATTAACATCCCTGACGGAGCTACATTTGGACAAATCTCAGCCGCACTCGCCGCTTTGGAGTTTACAAGAGCAGGTGCGTCGCAGGAAGTTAAGGTCGTTCTCGTGTTGGGACGACAATCTGCATCAGGCAGAACAACACTTTATAGACTACATGTACCTCGTTTTGGTGAGGACAGATATTATTTATTTTATGGCGGCAGAAATAACGGATTGGACGCAAGAAATGACACAAATAATACAAGAGCAAGAGCAGTAACGATTGTTAACCAAGTTAACGGTTCTCTTGCTACTGTTACAAACGAAGACTTTGATACTCTTAGAAAACTCGGTGAAATATTCGTCGATTTTTGGGTTAGCGGTAGTAACTCAGCTACTACTAATGGTGGTGGACATCACTTTTTCATGACTTATTTTAATAACGAGTTTATATTTGATACCAGAGGTACGAGAGGTGTAAATACTTTTAACCCTGCAAACTTTATTAATATTACCCAACTCGGACCCAACCCTACCGGGTACGGAGCAGTACACCAAGACCGGGGTGTTATCGCAGAGTACACCGCAACCACACTATCAAACGGTGGCTACAACCTACACGCGAGTGCCAGAATGGTTGTTACTTCAGTTTCTTCATTTGAGCGAGACATTATATATGTCGGTGGAGCAGGTGCTAACGACAATAACGCAGGCACATTTGCAAGTCCCGTTGCGACTCTCCCGATGGCATTTGAGCTAATACGCAATAACGGCGAAATTCGTGTAATGAATGATTTAACGGCAACAGCAACAGCAGTTTTTAATGGTGCGAAGACAGCAACAATTCAGTCATATCAAGGTGCGACAGAGGCAGGTCTGACTATAAGAGCAACGGGATGGTCTATAACACGCGGCGACAGTTTCACCGGTAATGTGATTGAGGTTGAAGCTAATTCACATCTAATTTTACAGAATATAGTCCTCAGCGGCGGCGGTTTTGCTGTTAATGCATCAAGTGTACTTATAAACGGCTCAAATGCGAGACTATCAATAAATAACGGAACAGCAATACAAAACAACAACCGCAGCGGAAGCACAGGCGGCAGTGCAGTGATGGTTCAAACAGGCAGATTAATAATGAACGGCGGACTTATAACAAGCAACAATGCCGCATTGGGTAGTGCTGTTTACATCGGAACAGGCGGCACACTCGTAGCAGGCGGAAATGCAAGGGTTACAGGTAACACACGTGCAAGTACAAACCCCGCTAACGTCACTTTACTAAACGGGTGCTACATTGTTTTAGGAACGGGTGTCGGCAGTAACGGAGCTGACGTTCCCGATGGATATATGAATATTGGCGTAAGTACATATACCCCATCCGGCGTAATTGTAAGTTCGGGAGCTACCCAAAGCCTTATAGACAACAACAATTTCAGACCCGACCAAACAGAGCTTGTCGCATCCTTACAAAACGGGCAAATTATTCTCTCATTACCTATAACGCCGGAGGCTATGCTGCGTGCGGCGGCAGGAGGTGCTCCGATTGAAGGGGATAACAGGTGGGATTCAAGCACAAACACATATACACTTGGTAACAACTTCACTTTAGAGCCGGGTACTGCTGTGGAAGTGACAGACACAAATCAACCTAGACTTACACAGCAACTGGACATAAATGCCAACCCTACTTTAGGTGCAATCGGCGACACATTCACCCTCGACCTAAACGGGTATACATTGCGGATTAGCACTTCAAGCCACAATGTAAACGGCATAAACATCACAGCAGGAGCATTTACAATCACAGACAGCAGCAACCCAAGTACGGGTTTGCTTGATGTTGAAAGGGGCGAAGGGAACTCCAATCCCGGCGAAGGTGCGGGAATAAACAACACAGGCGCAACATTAAATATAACCGGTGGGACAATAATAGCCAGAGGCCTACAAGGGGCAGGTATTGGTAGTGGGTGGCAACAAAATGCAGGAAACCTAACCATCAGCGGAAATGCGAATGTGACCGCTACGAGCCTTGTCGCTGCAGGTATTGGCGGAGGTCAAGAAGGCGGCGGCGGTAATGTTACAATCAGAGGCAACGCTA
>Ga0123356_10004119_pt1 | contig 15100 bp, 11 predicted proteins | sample TergutEmb28metaG_2_FD_92546 | JGI IMG/M metagenome (GOLD analysis project Ga0123356, IMG submission 92546) | Embiratermes neotenicus P3 segment gut microbial communities from Petit-Saut dam, French Guiana - Emb289 P3 | ecosystem: Host-associated > Arthropoda: Insects > Digestive system > Gut ... | reverse complement strand
CATAATGGATCAGCGGGCGTAGTACAACGGCTAGTATGCAAGCCTTCCAAGCTCGAGATGGGGGTTCGATTCCCCCCGCCCGCACCAGGTATTACAAGCACCCTCAAAAAGGGTGTTTTTTGTTGGTTTTCCAAGCCTTTGAGCGAGTTCGATTCTATTGGATTCAAAACTGGCATTTTTTTCAAAGCTATCGAACTCTACTGATTCTTTGAGCAGTTTATCAAAGGGCGGAAGCATTGAAAATCCTAGCTTTTTATCATAAATGGTTGCTTCTGATAGCAAAAGGCTTAGGATAGCACGCCTTTCAGCAATCGCAGGACTTTCAAACAATCTTTTGGCACTTCCAGCTATCTCCACCACATTATCCATGACCTCATACATTTCTTTATCTATTTCACCATACTTCTCAGATGTATTATGTAGCTCTTCCTTTTCTTTTTCTATTTCAGCCTTCATTTGCTCATAAGTAGTCTCATCGCATTTATTATCAATGTAGGCAGCAAATAACTTTTTTCCTTTTGCTTCCAATTCAGCAATTCTCATAGTTAGGCTTCTTTTGGTGCTAGCATTAAATTTGGATTCTTTTTTAAGATAATCACAAACACCTTTCTTTATTTCAGCAAGCATTTCCTCATGGATTTGAATATTGCTAAAAGCTTCTTCTTTAATCTGATTAAATAGGTCAAGCTCATTTACTGGTTTTTGATTACAGTTGCCTCTCGTTCTATTGCATTTAAGATATATATACTGTCTGCCGCTTTTCTTAGTTTGGGTTTCACAGGTCATAGTAGAGCCACAATCACCACATTTAACAAGCCCAGTAAAAGCATATACCTTTTCACCATAGGGAAGTTTACTAGGTGCTCTTTTCCTTCCACAAAGAACATCTTGAACTAAATCAAATAGCCATTTCTCAATCAAGGCACCGTGTTTGTGTGGTAAAAGTATCTCGCCCTTTCTTTTCTTTTTATCTTTATAGAGACGCATAACCCCATAATAAAATGGATTTACAAGCAGTCTATATATTTGATTGCGGCTTAGTGGAGCCTCAACTCGATTCTTTTTTGATTTAACCCCCATGTCTTTTGCAAGGTCGGTCAAACTTTGTAAAGTATGTTGTCCCGTTGCATATTCTTCAAAGAGTTTTTTAACAAGAGGGGCTTGTTCTGGGTCTAGGACAACATCAGCTTTGCCGTCTCTATCCCTGACGTTGATATAACCAACTGTCGCAAAGGATTGCCACTGTCCTTGACTCCATTTGTAATTCATACTTCTTTTTACATTATCCCTTAAAGAACCTACATACATCTTTGCAGCAAGAACTCCCATATCCCACCGCATTATGTCGCTTGAAGAACTTTCTTTGTGAAGCACTAGCCCTTCTTTGTAAAAGTGCATTTCTATTCTGTCTTCTTCACGGAGTTTATCAAGCTCTACACATTCTTTATATCCCCTTTGAAGTCTGTCTATGCAATTAACGACAATAGCTGTTTTCTTTTTCTGGGATTTTACATAATCCATCATTTTATAAAATTCTTTGCGCTCGCCTCTGGTTGAGCTTTCAGCAGGTTGAAAAATCTTGGGATTCTTCCAGCCTTTCTTATCGCAATAGTTTTTTACAGTTTCAAGCTGAGCGTCTATTGAAGCCCCACGCTTTTGTTCCTCGGTAGAGACTCTGGCAAATATAACTGCTTGCTTACAGTCCTCTATTGTGTTGTATGTTGTGTTTATATTCATAGTTTGCTCCCTATGTTTTATCTTATTATGCCGTAGAAATCCTGGAATTTACATGTTTATTTTTGTTAAAACTCAACATTTCTGCGGAGTTGAAGGCTATTTCTAACCATTTTGACTTTGGTTATGAAAAACCGAAGTATTTTTATCTTCCTCATGCTGTTTTATAAATTCTTCTGTTTTTTTGAGCTTTTGTAGACTTTGAGCACCAATAGCAAAGAATTTTATAAGTTTATCAGACATCACAGACAGCTCAGCGTCTGTGAAGCCCTGACCTGGATAGAGGCCTCTTATCTGTTCTTTCAAAATTGTATTATCAAATGCCATAACTGTATTTTATAGAATAAAAAAACGAGGGAGTTTTCTTCGTTAAAATACGCTATTTAGAGGTTTTTACGTCATTGATTTTCTTAACTTTATGAATTATAATGACACGCAAACCAAAAAGAAAAGAATCTTAGTATGGTAAAAAACGAAATTTCAGAAGCCCAAGCAAGGTTAGAAATAAACAAAATGCTTGAAGAAGCCGGTTGGATTTTAACCGGTGATAAAGCTAATGTCTTGGTTGAAACCTCTACCAAAGTCAAGGCTGGTGATACAGATTCAAACGGTATGCTGGACTATTTGTTGCTGGATTCCAAAGGACACCCTCTTTGTGTATTGGAAGCCAAGAAGCCCTCTATAAATCCTTTATCAGCAAAGGAACAAGCAAGACGATACGCAGCTTCTCAGAATATCAGACTGGTGATTTTATCCAATGGCGAGACTTCCTATGTATGGGATATTGAAATGGGTAATCCTCAACAGATATTCAAAATGCCTACTCAGGAAGCATTGGAAGGTCGTGCTAACTTCAAGACTGATAAACACGCCATGAATTCAGAGAAGATTATTCCTGAATATGTAGCTTTGACCCAGAATGCCAAGATTCTTGAAGAACCAGATTATAAGAACCCTAACACCAAAAACACATATCTTTTCAATAACGGCTATCGGGTAATGAGAGATTACCAGGTTAAAGCAGTGCAAGCAGTCCAGAACGCAGCAGCCAATGGCCAAGATAGATTCTTGATTGAAATGGCAACTGGCTTAGGTAAAACCCTAACCGCTGCTGCTATTATGAAGATGTTTCTAAGGACTGGTAATGCTCATAGAATTCTGTTCCTAGTCGATAGGATAGAGCTTGAAAGACAGGCCTTTAAGGATTTGAACAAATATCTGTCCAATGATTACATAGTAAAGATTTATAAGCAGAACAAGAAAGATTGGCGCAGTAGTTCAATCCTTATATCCACAATCCAAAGCTTAATGGTTGGTGATAGATACAGGGATTTTGCACCAACCGACTTTGACTTTATCATTTCAGACGAAGCCCACCGCAGTCTTGGTGGGGACTCTCGTGCTGTGTTTGAATATTTTACTGGATACAAGCTGGGATTGACTGCTACACCAAAAGACTACCTTAAAAATGTTGATATAGAAAAGCTGAACAACCAAGACCCGAAGGCTTTGGAACGTAGAATTTTGCTTTCAACTTATGAGACCTTTGGCTGTAAGAGTGGAGACCCTACCTATCGTTATTCCCTGGTTGACGGTGTGAATGGTGGATATTTGATAGCTCCCAAAGTTTTGGATATAAAGACAGGAATAACCACTCAACTATTATCTGAGCAAGGATATAAGGCTGTCGGAATGAATGACGAGGGGGAAGAAGCTGAGGCCGTAGTCTTTGCTAAGGACTTTGAAAAGACCTACTTCAATGACAATACCAATATGGCTATGTGCCAGTGCTTTATGGAAAATGCAGCTGTTGACCCGATTAGCGGTGAGATAGGCAAGACTTTGATATTTGCTCGTAGTCGCAAGCATGCAGCCAAATTGACACAGATTTTGAACGAGCTGGGAATGGCCAAGTATCCAGGCAAATACAACTCTGACTTTGCTATGCAGATTACCAGTGATGTCCAAAATGCTCAGGATTATACAACCTACTTCTCTGAGAATAACCTTAGCGGCACCACAAGATTCCTCGAAGGCTACAAGTCTTGTAAGACCCGTGTTTGTATAACTGTTGGCATGATGACCACAGGATACGATTGTCCAGACTTGCTTAATGTAGTGTTTATGAGGCCTGTGTTTTCGCCTACTGAGTTTGTTCAAATGAAGGGTCGTGGCACAAGAAAGCATACCTTCAAATATGTGGACATTGATAAGAACGAAACCAGCATAGATAAAGAAAAGTTTGTTCTGTTTGACTTCTTCGAAAATTGCAAATTCTTTGATAACAAGTTTGACTATGACGCAGAGCTTGACCTGCCTCAGGGGCCAGCATTGGTAAAGAACCCACTTCCACCTACAACTGTAAAGCAAGCGGCCAGCACCCAAGACGAAACACCGGATAAGGTCGTAAGCACAGAAACAGGTAATCCTATAAACAAAGTCGATACCGAAATGTGGAGCAGTATTGTAAAGGATAATGACCTGTCCAATGCTGTTGATGAGGAAAACTGGGACTTGGCTATCAATCTGTTCAAGGAAAGGCATGAAAACAAACCTTCTGAATTCTGGACTATCGAGAAGTTTAAGAGCATTTTCAAACTTGATAGACGACCAACCAGAAGGGAAATCCTGGAACGCCTGTTTAAGGAAATAGAGATACCTAAGAAAGCTGAAAAGATAAAGGCGGAAGAGGATAAGATTATCCTGGCTTTTGGTGTTCAGCCTGAATTACAGCGTATAGTTCGCAGCTTTGTATCCCTATACATTGGTGATAATATATTCCGTGAGATAATCCAGAAAAAGGAATTTCCAAGACTCGAAACAGATTACACCGGCATATTCTCGGTTGCAGACTACAAAGCACTTGGTGATTTGAAGAACGCTCTACCAGAGTATATATTGGATAACATCAACCTGAACGACTATATGGGGTAAGTATGCCGGACCTAAACGAAGACATCAGACATATAAATAATGCAAGAGATATATTGGTTGGTAAGGTTACAAACCCTATAAGCCAGGTTGATTTGATAACCGTAGCCTTGATTTACAAATTCATGGACGATATGGACTTGGACGGGTTGGAGCTATCAGGACAAAGGACTTTTTTTGTTGGTGATTATGAGAAGTATGCCTTTTCAAAGATAATGGATACAAGGCTTGGAGCACAGGATAGAATGAACCTGTTTGACGAAGCTTTGAATAAATTACAGTTTGCTGAACATCTGCCGCCTTTGTTCAGAAGGATATTCAAGGAAACAAGCCTTCCATTCAAAGACCCAAGAATACTGACCTTGTTCCTGAAAGAGATTGAGTATTTCAGCTATCATAACTCAGAAACCCTTGGCCATGCTTTCGAGTATCTATTGAACGCTATGGGCTCACAGGGTAATGCAGGCCAGTTTAGGACTCCAAGACATATCATAGATTTTATAGTCGATGTGGTGAATCCTGATAAGGACGATACTATCCTTGACCCTGCCTGTGGAACATCTGGATTCTTGATTTCGGCCTACAAGCATATTATGGATAAATATGCTAAGAATTCATTGACACCAACGCAACATAGAAAGCTGACCGAAAATATATGCGGCTATGACAACGACCCTACAATGGCTAAGTTGGCTACTGTGAATATGTATCTTCACAGATTTAATCAGCCAAAGATTTTTGAATATGATACCCTTTCAGACGATACCAGGTGGAATGAGAACTTTGATGTAGTCCTGGCTAACCCGCCCTTTATGACTCCAAAAGGTGGAATTGTTCCTCATAACAAATTTAGAGTTCGGGCAAACAAAGCCGAAGTCCTGTTTGTGGATTATATAGCTGAACACCTGAATCTTAGTGGCAAAGCTGGTATTATCGTTCCAGAGGGTATTATCTTCCAAACCGCAAATGCCTATAAACAACTCAGACAAATGCTTATAGAGGATAACCTTTTGTATGCGGTTGTATCCTTGCCTGCTGGTGTGTTCAAACCTTATTCTGGGGTCAAAACTAGCATATTGCTTCTGGACAGACAGCTTGCAAAGAAATCGAAGGATATATTGTTTGTTCGTGTAGATAATGACGGGTTCGAGCTTGGAGACCAAAGAAAGCCTATAAGTGCTAATGACCTACCGGAAGCTCTGGAAATCATAGAGAAATGGAAAGCAGGTAAAGATATATCAAAACACGACCGAGCTATGATTGTTTCAAAGGAAAAACTAGCAGAGAGTGATTATAACCTGACTGCTGGTAGGTATCAGGAAGGTAATTCATTTGAAGACTGCAAGTATGAAATTGTAAAATTGGGTGATAAAAATTATTTCACGGTTGAATCTGGCGGCACACCTTCAACTACAAATCCTGAGTATTGGAATGGAGATATTCCTTGGATAAGTTTAGTTGATGTGCCTGCTGATAATAGAATTACAGAGATAACCAACACCGAGAGGACAATCACAGAAACAGGATTAAAGAACTCTTCTGCTAAGATTTTGCCTGTTGACTCTGTTGTGGTATCCAGTCGTGCCACTATTGGACGGGTTGGAATTACAAAAATTCCATTAGCAACCAATCAAGGATTTAAGAATATCATCATAAAAGACCAGTCAAAAGTAAATCCTGTTTATCTAGCTAATGCTGTGACTCAGCTAGCAGAACAAATGGAAGATTTGGCTTCTGGTGGAACTTTTAAGGAAATTTCTAAAACTAATTTCGAGACCTTGGAAATCCCGCTTCCACCTATTGAGGTTCAAAAGCAGATTGTTGAGGAAATAGAAAACAAGCAAACTATAATCAACAATACCCGTCAAACCCTCAGAAACCTAGAGAGAGAGAGATTCTATACTGCTTCACTTCTTGAAGGCATAGACTATGAACTTGTTGCTCTTGGGGATATTTGTGAAACGACATCTGGCGGAACACCACTAACATCAAAAAATGAATATTATGAAAATGGAACGATTCCTTGGATAGGTAGCGGGGAACTCAACCAAGGGATTATAAACACACCTAAGAATTTTATAACTGAATTGGGTTTGAGAAATTCATCAGCAAAACTTGTTCCAGTAAACTCAGTTTTAATTGCTATGTATGGTGCTACAACTGGGCAGGTTGGATTACTCAAATTTGAAGCTGCTACCAATCAGGCTGTTTGCTCCATACTACCGAATGATAAAATCGTTCCAGAATTTTTATATCATTTATTAAGCTCTCAAAAACAGAACCTAGTTGCTTTAAGTGCCGGTGGAGCACAACAAAATATTTCTCAAAAAATAATCAAAGAATATAAAATCCCTCTTCCTTCTATTGAAGACCAAGAACGTATAGTAGTTGCCCTTGACTCAGAGCTGAAAGCCTCAGAATCAGCCAAGCAACTGATAGATTTAATGCAAAATAAGATAGATAATGTCATACATCGGATATACAAAACCGAAATCTGATTTCTGACTCCCCTACGCGCGCACGTGCATAAAATATAAGAAAAGTGGCTCAAAAACTCAGTTTTTGGGCTCTTTTTTAGCATTTTTTTGCGTTTAGGGGGCTCCCGAACAAGATTGTTTGCGGTATAATTCATATAGTAAAACAGAAACAAAGGAGTTTGACTATGTGGTATGTAGAATTGAACAGTAGGATTATCCCCACGCCTTACCTCAGGTATGAGGATTGCATGGCTGAAATACGCCGTATCCAATCGCAGGGTGTGGCCTGTATAGCTCGTCCTGTCCATGAATCAGAAATTTAATAAAAGGAGCAAAACAATGAGAAACGAATTTAAGACATTTTTAATTTCAAAAGGTATGACTGCTAGGTCTGCTAATGGAAGTCGTGGAACTTCTTCGGATTACGCTTGGAGAATCTTCAACATTATTAAAAATGAAAAGTTAGGAAGCTGGGAAGTGCTCGCTCAGAATCTGAATGTCATTCTTCCTAAGTATATGCCTGGTGGTGAGTTTCAAGATTATGGAAAACGTAGCCACGAATCCTTTATCAACGCTCTTCGTTATTTTAGGGAGTTTGTTGGGAACCGGCTCAATCAGCCAAAAACTCCTGCGGCTCACCAGAAACGTCGGTTTTGGTTTTAGCTCTTAGGTATAAGGGGGTCTGGGCCTGCGATAGTCCAGACCTCAGATATGGACCATCTGAGCATAGAATACGTTGGTGCCCACACCCCTTATCCACGATTTCAACCCTTCCCAGCCTGTTTCAGCTATCCCAGCCAATCCCAGCAACTTGGGATAGCTCTGTCCAAAGTTAAAGAATTCCAAAAAATTAGGGAATTACCCTTGATTATTTGCCTATCTCGCACTATGTAATACAAGAGCGTCATGGAGAGAGGGCATGGTGAGCTTGATAATATTCAAACCGAAACGGAGAGGCCAATGGTTGATATAAATTACTTAGACGATGAGCGTAAAAAGCTTTGGGCTGAAATTGAACGAGTCAAAACAGAGATTCTTCCCTCTGTGCAAAACAAGATTGACGCCTTGGATATACCTGAGGCCATAAAAAAATTCAATAGTGCTAAAAACAGTATCGACAAGTTAAAAGCTAAATATAAGGATTATGAGTCCTTGTATAACGACATGATAGCCAAAACTGACGAGATAAAAACTACCCATACTCAGGCTGCAGGCCTTTTAACAAAAATAGAAGCAATAAAAACTTCTGCTGATACCGCTGACTCTTTGATAGCCGAAGATGTTGCTAAGATAAAGACTGCTATTGACGAGAACCCTGATATTGCTGACGACATAGATACTATGAATGAGCAAATTGCTACGGTGGGTAGTATCCATGAAAAGATTGTCGAAAGGCATGGGGATATAGAAAAACTATATACCTCAATATATGGTAAAGATAGCAAAGACGAAAGTGGAAAGATTACCCGTATACCTGGCTTAAAGGACGAACTCACAACAGCCTATGACATCTTAAAAGATAAAATGGAAGAGCTGGAAAAAACTACTCAGGCTACTTTTAACGAGAAGCTAGAAGGCTGGGAAGGCCAATATACGGCTATAAGTGATAAAATAAGCTCTTTGTTGCCAGCAGCCTTAACTACTGGTCTTGCTCATGCTTATCAAGAGAAACGAATAGCAGAGCAAACAAAATTTGATAATGGATACACAGGATTTAAGTGGACAATAGGCTTCTTATCAGTAGTCGCACTTATTCCTATTACATTGGCTACATTATGGCTGTTCGGTGTTATAGATAAAGATGTGAATCAGATTCTAGGACTCTCAGCTATCCTAATTCCTTTATATGGTGCGTTGATATGGCTTGGGTTTTATCAAAACAAAAGTCTTAACCTGTCAAAGAAACTTATTGAAGAATACGCTCATAAGGAAGTTAATGCCAAAACCTTTGAGGGGCTCTCGAAACAAATATCTGATTTCGGTGATGATGATATTGCTCGTGAATTGCGAGCTAAGCTGCTTGTGCAGACCTTAGAGACCACAGCTAGAAACCCCGCTGATTGTATAACGAACCAACATAAAAGCGATAACCCTATGTTGGCACTCCTTAATCTTTCACACAAATATATAAAGGAAGCCGGACAGGATAACTTTGGAAGACTTATAGGGGTATTTGAAAAGAGTCTGGGAACAAAGAAGTCTAATCCAGAAAAGCCTGTTCCACCTCAGGATAATGAGGAAGAAGAGGAAAATACCTAACCTCAGCTATCACTATCCAAAGTTAGCTATATGAACCGTATAGCTTTCCGCCACCTGGACAAGCAGGCTTTAATCCTTTCCCATAGACCAATAAGCTTCGGGGGATATATGCCTTGTTTTGGCTGATTCCCTTCATTATAAAAGATTTCCTCTGATGTGATATATAAACTCGAATCCCAATGGCCGTTTATATCTACCTCGATTTGTTTGGTGCAATAGGAACAAGGGTTCTCTGGGTCGTTGCCTATATAAACAAGGTCGAGGGTTTCAGGGGTTAAACCCATATTCAACTGAGTAGCATATAGTGCAGCCTGCAATCGTTCGGTCGTAAATGGGTTGTTGTAAAAATAGATATGATAGTGCCAGCCCTTACCGGTGTTGTATTCCTCTGTTCCTATGAAGGGGAGCATTTTGTTATTCCAATGCTTACCTAATAGCTGCCTCTCAAAGTTTTTCATAATGTTCCTGAAAGTAGCTCTGGATTTCTCAGAACACTTTGAGCGTTTAGGTATAGGAAATTGGACTGTCAAAAAATGAGTTGGTTTCTTTTCCATAATAACAGCAGTCAATTCTGCTCGTTTCTTCTCTGTCTGTGCTTTGCTGAATTTGTATAATCTCATAGTTTCTATCCTTTTTTCTTTTTCCATAGCCTTGGCAATAGGAGCCTTTTTTGAACTCCTCTTAAAAACTCACGTTAAATAGACATGCTTGTAATGCTATGGACGACGATTACAAACAACTTATAGAATTGGATTTTTGAGAGAGTGGGCCGGTTATTTTTCTGATTAGTGAGTATTTAGACTTTGGATATGAATAATTGAGGTTAAATCCCGTTATATCTCAGGAAATCTCACATATTTTCACATTTTACTAGCATCTAACTGCATTTATGCAAACTTGTTGCATTATACACTTTTGTATAGCCGAACTGAACAAAAGTGTTGACTTTTGCAATTTTGTGCATTATAATAGGTTAAAACAATGAAAAGGAGCTCAAAATGACTACGGAAACACTTATAGATAGACCAATATACATGGATAGATTGAAGTCTTTAATGGGACAGACTGACCTTGTTAAAATCATAACAGGAGCTAGACGATGTGGCAAATCCAAACTGCTATCCCTGTTCCAGACACACTTGGTTATGTTCAACAAGGTTCTTGATAATCAAATCATAAACATAAACCTTGAAGACCCTCTACAAGTAAGAGAGGTAGGTCTGGAGCTGAATAATAAGAAAATGCTTGTTGGTTATAACAAGCTATTGGATTTTATATTGGCCAAGCTTGCTAAGAAGCAGATGACCTATGTCTTTATAGACGAGATGCAGCTGTTGGAAGATTGGCAACAAGTTGCTAATGCGCTTCGATTGAAGGAAAATGTAGATGTTTATATAACCGGCTCGAACGCTTATATGTTTTCTAGCGATTTAGCCAATTCATTCGGTGGTCGGTATGTTGAAATAAAAATGCAGCCGTTCTCTTTCAAGGAATACATATCAGCCTATACGCTTATGCACCACTCAAAGCATACGGCTAAAACCTTGAAAGAAATAGAAGATAGGCGAAACCTAAACGTAATCTATGATACCTATGTTCGTGAGAGTGGCTTCCCTCAAACAATGCGGTTGTGGGATAGGCAGCTTATCAACGATTATCTTATGGATACCGTATATCTTAACACAATTCAAAAGGATATAATACAACGCTTTGGCATATCTGATAAGGGAAAACTAGACGCAGTTGTTCGTTTCCTATTTGATAATATAGGCTCCGAAACCTCTATCAGAGGGATAGAGCGAGGACTAAAAGCAGCAGGGCATGGCATAGCAATACCAACCTTAACCAACTATATCCAGGGACTCTTGGATAGCTATCTGATGTATAAGTGTGATAGATATGATATAAAAGGCAAACAGTTTCTAAATGCCAACTCGAAATATTACGTGTGTGATATAGGTTTAAGAACAGCTTTGTTAGGCAAAGAAGATTCTGATATGGGAAGAGCCTTAGAAAATGTAGTTTATCTGGAACTGCTGCGTAGAGGATATAAGGTTTCTGTTGGTAATGTGAAAACTAAACAAGTTAGGACTGACGGTAAAACTGAAAGAAAAACAATAGAGGTTGATTTTGTGGCTCAGAAGCCTGGTGGCGAAATAGAATATTATCAGGTGGCCCTATATGCCTTGGCCTCAGAAGAAACCCTAAGACGAGAGCTTGCTTCATTGGAAGAGATAGACGACAACTATCCGAAGTTCCTTTTGACTATGGACCCTGGTAATGGAACAAACAAGGGTATCAAACGTCTGAATGTCTTAGAGTGGTTGGCTTTTGAATAACCCTGGATATTACTAACCAAAGTTAAAGGGGGTATTGCTACCCCCTTTACACTTTCCTCTTAGCAGGCTTGAGGCATTGGGATTGTCTCAAATATCCTGTTTAGAAGCGTAGGCATGAGTGCCTCACCAAGCAACTCCCTTATCAGACGTTCTGGGGTGTCGGTCGGTATTGTAAAATCCTCAGGGTTCAGGCCTGTTATTCTCAACAGCTCCAAGATAGTGAAACAACGACAATCTGAATAGGTCCCGTCTGGTTTCTTTCTACCTGGATGCCATACCTTGTCCCCTAAGACCTCACCGTTCGAGGTGGTAATCGTTCCTGCTATTTCCCAACTATTACGAGCCTTCCTTTCTTTTTGACCTTTGAATGGAGTCCCGTCTGCCTTACAAGGATTCACAGCCTTTTTACCTGTTGGAGTTTTCGCTAGAAAATCCACCTGACATTGAGGAAGCTTAGCAGTCTTGTGCCACAGTATCCCAGAGTCCTCACCATTTTCAAGACTTGGTAAATCACCTATGGTTTGCCAGAGCATTTTCCTAAACTTATCAGGAGTAGGCATTTCCCAAAGTCCATGTTTGCTTGCGGTGAGGATTAGACGTTTTCTCGATTGGCTACAACCATAGAAAGAGGCGTCGAGAATAGCCCAGTTGCAAGTGTATCCCATGTCTTCCAACTCACTTATAATATACTCTACAATGGTTTTCCCATTGAGTATATCTTGCAAGCATTCTGGGGAAGCTGTTAGATATTCTTTGACGTTTTCAAGAATGAAATAATCATTCACTTCATTGACTCGTCTTAGCACATCTAACATAGGCATAAACAAAGCTGCTCTATCTGTTGCGAAGTCTCGTTTGCTATTCAAAGGTGTGAAATCTTGACATGGATTTGTGCTACATATTACACGAGATTGAAGAGCAAAATGTTTTTCGACTATCTCATTCCTCACGTTCTCATCGTATATATCACCTGGCACCATATCACAAGTTGCCCCATGAATCGCTTGGTGGATTGCACATCTTTTAGGAAGCAGCTCGTTTGATAAAACTAACTTCACACCTAGCTTATGCAATAGAGCCGTTCCAACTCCACCACAAGCAAACAAGGAAGTAGCCTTTAACCCGCTTAGAAACTCTTTCAAGTCCCCTTCAATCACAGGCCTGGAAGAAGCAAAGACATTCCTACAAGGAAATTCCTTAGTGTTCTTTGCCTTAATGTCCTCACTTGCTACTTTCAAAGCTCCACCACGATTAGGAATATCATTAGCTAGTATAGCCCTTGATATTTCAGCCTCTACCGCTTCGGGGGTGAGTTTCTCATACTGTTTCCTTTGAGTTGAGCTCACTCTGAATTTAGCCGCAACCTCTTGCTTGGATAATTCACCGCCGGCCTTTCTCTTTCCTTGTGCACCTTTCAGTTTCTTGAACATAGCACCAAGACGACATTCAGCCCTAAGTTTGATACAAGCTAACTCCTGAGTCCTATCATGAAGCCGTATGTAATACTCTTCTGGCTGGTTTGGTTGCTGCCTTAGTTTTTCCACCTCTGCAATCTCATTCTCTTGTTCGATTATGGATTGCATTAGTGATTGACCGTCTTCCTCTATCGTTGGAATAGTGGGAGTTGCTGCGGTGGCTACAATCTCAACTATCTTGGCTGCTTTGGTTTCGACTTCGTTGCTGTGGGTTTCTTTTTTGGTTATAAGTTTTTTCATAATAGTATTCCTTTTGGTATGAAAAAACCCGCTCTAAGGCGGGTTTTTTCCAAGTTGATTTTTTGTTTTAATAAAGTTTTGTGGGGGTCTGGGGCGGGTCTCTGATACGAGATTCTCTCATGGGTATCCTCCTTTTTTGGTTAACGTGGGTTGTTAAAAGCAAAAAAAATGGCCAGGATAAGACCTGACCAAAATGCAAAAACAAAAAAAGGGGGGATTATACCAAAGAGGAATAAAGGGGAAATAAAATGAAAAAAGACAAAAAAATGCCTATTAGATTTTTATAGGGGGAAGTTTTATGAGAAATACAAATAAACCTACTATGGATACAATACACCCATTGTATGTTTTTGTTCTTTTGGAAGTTGTATGAACAGAGATTAAATCTCTGGGGTGCTCCATGACCAGAACACCACTTCGTGCCCTCTGGAATAAGTTCAAACTAGGTTTTTCCTTATTGCCTCTTGCAAGCGATACCCTAAATATAGCAAATTATTTCAGAAAGTCAATAGAAAATTAAAAATAAATTAAAAGATTTCTTAAATTCTGTAAAATCATTGATTTTTAGCCACTTTGGATATTCATATCCCAGGTTTAAGGCCAATAAATTAGTCCTTGTCTTATTAAATTATTAAGATTATTATTATATTTATAGCTATAAGGAGTTAAACATGGCACTAATTACACCTCAGAATTTTAGACCACTAACAAAAGCAAGCAACCGGGCTCCTAGCCCTGTCGCCTCTACCTACACGATATTTTCGATAGGTGGTGAAACGTATTTCCAGATAGAAACCTATGGTAGTCCAACCCGTGAGGCTGCAGGCACAGCCAATCAAAACATACAGCTAGATAAGAAAATGGCAGAGGTTCTCATAGCCAAGCTACAAGAAACGTTTGATTTGAAACCTGCGGGTTTTATGGACAAGCTGAACAGAACGTTTGCTTCCAAGCCTGAGCCGGTCGAAGCACCAGCTCCTAAAAAGCCAGAGATTAACTATGTCGCAAGAGCCAAAGATACTCTTTTGGAAGCTCAATTTTCAGAATGGTTGGTAAAGAATGATGTAAAATCTATTTCTGCATATTGTAGAGGAATTAAAAGAATACTTAGGGAAAGAGAAAATGGTATGTCATGGCAAGACCTGGCCAACAACATAGAAGATATTACACCTAAGTATTGTAAAGGTGGTAGCGAGGAAGCTTTTGGTTGTGAAGACGCTGGCACTCCAAGAGCTGCTATCAAGAAGTTTAGATTGTTTGTAAGAATGAACCCTACTGAAAAAGCCTAGTGTGGAGTGAACTCCCACGCGTATATGAAGGCGCAAAATAGGCTAAAAAATCCCCTACCTGGAGCAACAGATAGGGGAAACTCTAAAAGTCAAGGCTATCAGCCGATTCTAGCAAATCAGTATGCCTTTGGACTTATTTTCATTATTTTGTAGCTTCTGCTTGAAATCCTGGATTTTCTTTGATAGCATTTCAAAAGCAGCGTGTTGGTTAGTTCGATACTCGCACAACCACGCGCACCAGGTATTACAAGCACCCTCAAAAAGGGCTTTTTTACTAGGATTTACAAGCCTTTGAGTGAGTTCGATTCTATTGGATTCAAAACTGGCATTTTTTTCAAAGCTATCGAACTCTACTG
>Ga0123356_10004117_pt1 | contig 15105 bp, 2 predicted proteins | sample TergutEmb28metaG_2_FD_92546 | JGI IMG/M metagenome (GOLD analysis project Ga0123356, IMG submission 92546) | Embiratermes neotenicus P3 segment gut microbial communities from Petit-Saut dam, French Guiana - Emb289 P3 | ecosystem: Host-associated > Arthropoda: Insects > Digestive system > Gut ... | reverse complement strand
TAAAGCCGCCGGAGTCGCCCTGCATGGTGAACAGGTCTGCGATCGTCGCCTTGGTAGCGCTGCCGGCAAAACTGATCGTATTCCCGGGCACAGGCTCCGGATTGGTACCGGGACCTCGCTCCTCCTCGTTGCTGCATGTCAAAAATAGCCCCAGATATAATAAAAAAAGAGAGGCCCACAAAAATGATTGAGCCTTTCTTATTATAATAAACACACTTATCCTCATGTCTTTAAACAAAGACATGTTTCCTTTTTTTATTCGTGTATGCATACCTTTCTTCTAATTAGTTACATAAACATTACGACACAAAGTAAAGCATTTATTTTGAATTATCAAAGTTTATTTCGAGCGAAGCGAGAAATCTCCCCCCTACTCATCCTTCACACACCGTATATTCGTCGCCGCATAACCAGTAATCGAAGTACAAGCCAACCCCACATGCCCGCTCACCCAGTGCGTACTTCCATACGTTTGACCCGTCGGAAGACTTCCCGGATTCCAGTAAGTAGTCGGATACATCCCGGTCACACCCAACTGTCCCACAAACAAACTGGGAACCCAAACACCATCGATCTGCAGATTATTAATATTATACGATTGCCCTACATTACTCGGCCCATTATAAGTCATGGTACCCGCCATGGGAAAGAAGAGCGACGCAAAATTGGCATGGTTCACCATCAACGTACCCTTGGCTGCAACGTTGGGTTGGGTACCCACAAAGGTGCTGCCGGCATTACCCGGAACCACCGGATCGGGCGCATTTTGGTCAAAATAACCATCTGCATAGTAGCCCCACATAAAGCCGCGCATGGTTTCTGGGTTGTTATCGCCCCCTGCCGATGTATAGTTAGGGGGGGTGCCGCCGGGGGTCAGGTTCAGGTAAAGGGACTCAAAAAGTTCCGGATATGTTGGATGCCTGTATCCGGACGGACAGACATCCTGGCCCGGAATCCACGTGGTGGCGGATGTGAGGTAATTGTTGGGAAGGGCGGACGTTTGAACGCTGCGCCTGTATGCTGTTGTACGGTTGCGCTGGAAGAAATCCCCAATCTTGGTGGGATGGGAAACCGGAACGGCAATGCTTGGGTTGCCGGGATTGGAGCGTACATCAACTCCTCCGTTGGCCATGGTTACGCTACTTGGAGCAATGACGTTGTAGGGCAGGTATTTCTTTGCAAAAAGCCTGGTGGTCACTGAGGTTGACTTGGGATCCCCTGTCACTCCCGGCACGTTGGTGGGCCGGTAGACGTAGTCAGCCTCCTCCCCCTGCCGCACAAAGAACCAGGTAGCTCCGTCAAACAAATTGGGACTGTTCCCCCTTGAGATCACAATCAACCCATACCTGGGAGGCGCGCCGGGGGGCAATGTACTCTTAAGCCCTACACGAAAACGAATTGGATCCCCATTGGTGGGCGTGGCGCCGGAGACCACTCCGCCATACGTCTCCACCACCTCGCCACCGTTGTACCCTTTGGGATTGGTGTCGACCTTGATCCAATCGAGGCCGCTCACAATCCTCGCCGACCAATATTGATAATACCCTTTTGTGGTAGGGGAACTTGTGCCATAAGGGGGGGGGTTAACAAATGTGGCGTAACTGTTCTCTCCCGTAATGTAACGTTCCGACGTCTCGTTGTTGCGGTGGAACGATCCCACATAGCCATTTTCCCAAAGGGCGGATGTGCCCGGTACCTGCCAGATCTCCACCTCCGTGTCGGCCAAATAGCCGCCAAGGTTGGTGTGTATGGTAAAGGAGCCGCACAACCGCTCTGCACCGGCGTTGTAGTTGCCGTTGGTGGTAATGGTAAGGATATCGATCAGCACACCCGTACCCGATCCGCTAAATGGACCGTTGAAAGTACAGAAACTCAATCCGGGATTCACGGTGATGCTCCACACCACCCCAATCTGGTTGATTGAGTTTTCCGGTATCAGCAAAGGAATCTGATTCACCGTATTATCTTTAGATGAGATGTAGACGCGATCGGAGGCCCAGCGCATTTTAAATCCTTCATACACTTGATCTTCATAACAGCCCATATCTGTGCCTAAATAGTGACGGGGGTTGCCGTTAATGTCGGTTTTGCCGGCGGGGCCGGGCAGGAAGGGCGTATTGGTATCAAAGAGGGCCTGGTTTCCGCGCCCAAGCATGGGGGCACGGTCGTTTAGGGCCATGTATTGAGGTCGGCTGATAATCGTATTAAAGTTAAAGTGGGGCCCGGGAATCACGTTGACGGGGGTAAACCACGCGGTGTTGTTTGCCGGATCTAAGGCAACGTTGCCCACTCCCGTGGAGGGTACAAAAGCGGTTGGAAACGCACAATGCTCTATGGTGTTGGTGCCCAAAAAGGTCATTGAGCTGTTACGCCACGCAATCGTATTGATCATCATTGCACTCGCGCAGCTAACGACGCCATTGTTATCAACAACGGTACCGTTGAGCAAGGTGCCGCCCGTGCTGAGTATGACATCTCCGGTGTTATTTGATACCAAGACATTGGATGCAAGGGCGCCCGTTCCCGATACGGTTAGGACATACCCTGTGGTTGCGGTGTTGTTTTTGATTTCCACTGCATTGATATAGGCTCCATTGCTAACCGTCACCAAAGAGGGTCCCGTGACGCCTTGGATAATAAAGCCATCCAAAGCGGTGCCGGCTCCTGCCAGCGTGACCACGCCTAAAGAGGTGGAGGCAGATGTGAGTACCGCCTTATAGCGGGTCAGGTCGCGGTGGACAGAGGTGTAGGGCGCCGTGGGGTCATTGGGGAGTTCCGTGCCGGAGATACCCTCCCAGCCTCCAAACACCTTGAGGTTATCAAGCAGGACAAAGTTTTCTGCGTAGAGCCTGCCGCTGCCGCCCGCCACCAAGATGCCGTGCACCGTATAACCATTGGTTTCTAACAAGGTGGCACTGGTTAAGGCGTCAATAATGGTGGGAGCCGCATCGTTCCAGTTTAAGCCGCTCCCAATCGCGCCCTGCCTCACATAGAGCCAGCCGTTAAAGGAGGGCCCGGGAAGTGCGCTCTGGCTCACCACAGCAGCTGTGGTAACCCCTCCGTCCAAAGAGAGGTTGGCGCTCCTTGGCGGTGTGGTGCCAAAGTAGTCACTAAGAGTGACTAAGTAAACTGTTTGTGTACCGGTTCCGGATACCGTTGAAGAGGCGCCATAGCCGGTGGTATTCAGCGAGAGTTGCAACCAATGGGCTTCAGAAGGGGGAACGGTCAACGTCCAGTTGTAGGCGGGATCGGGGTTGCCGTCAAAGAGCTCACACACTACAGTAATATGCTGTGCTGCAGGACACTGCGCCATATAAGGCAACACCGTGTGGTTGGGAATCACCGAAATGGAGCCGGCGGGGGTCACAAAAATGTCATAGAGAATACGTTTGCCGGCCTCCCATTCGGTAATGGCGTAGTTTGCCAGGCTCACATCTCTGGTGGTACCATCGTTAAAGGCAATCTTGACCTTGGCTGTTGGCTCCAGTATCTGGGGAGGCATCATCAGCCAGCCGTCGTCCTTCAGTGGATTGACGAGCGAAGTGGTAACAGTACGGTAGCTCTGTCCGGAGTCAAAGTTGATGGAGGCCGAAAAATCGGCGGAGGTTATGGACCCTGTCAGCGTCCAGTCTATGTTGCTGCCGTCCATCTCAAGGGTTCCGCTGATGTAGACGCCCGTGACGGAGAGGTTGGTAATTTTTTCACTGTTGCCGCCGGCGATTCTAAAACCAATCGCTGTGAGGGCGTGGTTCATTTGCAGTTGTACAGGGTGTCCTGTGGGGACTAAATCGTAGACCGGCTCGGCCAGCATCAAATCGGGTTGGTTCTCTACCTTGGAGGGCACAACGTAACTCAAGGTGGGTAATCCGGCAGAAGAACTTGTACTTGTTACCACGATTCCATTGCCTGCGGGGTTGGTGGTTGCGTGATACACATCCGTGGCAAAGGGCCCGTAGCCAAAAAAGGAGTAGTGGTCGGCGGCAGTGTTGGCGGCCCACTCTACCGCCGGATCAACTGCGTACTTCCAAAGGAGCACATCGGGATAGGGATGAGTCAGATCGTAGTAGGGAAGCATTTTTCTGTTGAACATTTTGGCCGGTGTATGGATAGATGCATCCCAATCGCTCAAGTTACTGTAGGAACAAAAGAATCCAAAGTCGATCATTTGTGTCACGGTATCAATGGGCATCCCCCGTGTGGCGTCTCCTTTTCCTGTGAGCATCGACGGCACAATGTAGGTGGCGGGATTGAGGATGGTGACCGGTTCAACCGGAAGCTCGTCGATAGACTTTTCAAAGCTGCAGGTCGACAGCAGGAAACCAAAAAAGAGCGCCACGGGCAACACCCACCGGGACTTTTTATGAATCATCACTCTATGCATAATATCTGTATTTTTATTGACAATGTTTTTTTTTATCATCATATGGTCTAGACATCCAACACGCACCTGATCGAGTAAGACGTGGCTGATGCGCCGCCGTAAGCAACAGTAGCTGTGTTCTGGGACGCACTAAAATACCACGAAGTCCCGTTAGAGCTCTGAGATCTGGAAGAAGACCATGCTGCAGAAGAGGTTCCTGCTTGCTGCAAACCGCCATCAATGGGAAATCTATTACCCGCAAAGGGAAAGAATAGAGAAGCTTTTGAATCGGGATTAAACATCAACCTACCCATATAGGCTATATTTGGCCCTCCACGGGCTACGGTGGAGTTGGCCTGAGTAGATGCGTTAGTGTTTTCGCTATTTACAATCTGCCTCCTATCAAACCAGCCGTCCGCATAGTACCCTGTCAGGGAGTTTGTGCTGTTACCCGAACTGCCTGATTGAGGGTTGAGAAACAACGATTGTCGCACTTCTGATCCCAAAACATCTCCGGTTAAGTTGAAGGCATTGGTAGGCCCGTCATTAGGACGCCGGTATCCATTTGGACATGTCTCGTGGTTGGGACCCAAGGTATTCCAAAGAGAGGAATAGTTCATATTATTGATCATTGGAGGAGTGAGCGGCATTACAACGGTAAAGGGATCCCATGCAAAGCGAATGCGGTCATCAGAGCCAGGGCCGGGACCCGCAAACTGGAAGAGTGCGCCTGCCTGTGAAGGGTAGTCTGTAAATTTGCTGCGGTTGCCCACTATGGAGGGGTTGGCGGCGTCGGCCTGTGTCAGGACTGCGGCGTTCAATGTCTCAGCAGTAAGGTTATAAGGGACGTACTCTACTGCATCGGGACGGGTGCCCTGGTTCATGCCGCCGCTGTTGATCGCATCGCTCTTACGCATCAGGTAGTCGGCATCTTCTCCCTGACGGATAAAGATGCGCTGGGAGCGCTCATGGTTGTTGTAGGTCAGTAGCACTACGCCGTAGCGGGGAGCGGCTCCTGTCCCTTGGGTGGCAGTAAGTCCGATGCGGAAGAAGACGTGTCCGTTGGTGGCGTTGGCAGTACCGCTGATATCGGTGCCGGCGGTCGGGGGAAGCACATTAGCTCCATCGGTCATCATGTCGGCCACGCCGCTATCTGTACCGGCTACCCAGCCAAGATTGTTGTGGTCAAGGCTATTACCGTCATCAAGTCTAATCCAGCTATCTCCAACTATTACCCTTGCCCTCCATGCACCGTCTACATTAGCGGGTGCAGAGGCCATGGAGCGGTCTATACGAATGAGGCGCTCGCCCAGCTGGCCGTTTTTCCAAAAGGCGCCCACGTAAACAGGAGCGGGATGTGTGGGTTCATTGCCGGTACCGCTGATGGGGATCATAGGGCTTGTCCTTGATCCTTTACAATTTGTGGCTATCACCCTATAGTAAGTCACGCCCGCAATGACCGCCCTGGCGGCATGGGTGGCGGAGGTGGCGCTCGGCACATTTATCCAGGTGGCGCCATCGTCTACCGAGCGTTGCCATTGGTAGGTAATGGGGGTGGTGGCTCCGGAGGGCACAAGGGACGCCGTCAGGCTCACGGTGCCGCCGGTGGCTACGCTTCCCGCCAAGGGAACGTTAATGTTTGTTATCCCCGTACATGGATCGACAATACACCGTACAAATGAGCCATAGGTGCGGGAGTCGTTATCCTGCTGGGCGCCTCCGTTGCTTACGCGCATGCGCAGTGCAAAGTCGACGTCTGTGATGGTAGTGGCATCTGCCCAATAGTAACCATAAGTGCCGGCACGGTGAAGTTTGCCGTCGTCGTTGTGCCGGTAACCGGACGCGGGGAAGAATAGCGACGCATGGGTGGCGGAGGAGTAGAAGAGCATGCCTCTGTAGGCAACCTTGTCGGTGGTATACGAGACTGCGCTGTGTGTAGCGCCATCGGTGCCGTAGTCAGTGGCGTTCATGGCCCTTCTATCAAAATAGCCATCTGCATAATAGCCCCATGCGGTGGTGGTAGAGCTGTTTAGGCTGCCAAAATTTGCAGTGGTTTCCACGCCGCCCGTGGGCATCATAAATCCATTCGGACAGGCGTCCGCAAGGGCGTACATCGCGTTACTTACTTGCTGCCATCCGGGAATGGCGCCTGTAGGAATAATGGGATGGACAGGCTTGGGCGTCGGGTCGACCAACGAATGGCCCCAGGGGTAAAAGTAGCCTGTCTGGGTGGGGAATGCGGTTAAACCGTCGGGATAGAGGGTGCTATTGGTAATGTCGCCTAAGTTGTAGGGACTCCAGTAGGTGGAGGCGCCGACGCCAACGGTGGAGACACGGTCGGGTTGGTGCCCTTGCCTGATGTAGATCTTTTGCCACTTGCCGGCTCCGTAGGAGAGGAGGACAACGGCATAACGGGCCGGATAGGAGGCATTGGTGTGGTTTGTATTTAGCCCGATCCTAAACTCAATAAACTCATTGGGGCCGGCCGTTCCAAAGATGGAGGTAGCGGTGACGCCGGTCAAGAGGTAACTCTCCGCACTGTTATTTGGTTCCTGGGGCGTTGTCCATGAGATATTACGCGTGGTAAGCTCGCCCGAGGTGAGGGCGGGTGCAAAGACAATGTCGGTGGCAGAGAAGCGGGCGTCCCTGGTCATAACGGTAGCGACCCAAGGGCCTGTGTTGTTACTTCCTGAGGGGCCGGCATCGATTCTGATGATACGCTCCCCTCTCTCGGTGGCGCGCCAATAGGCGCCCACATAGACGTTGGTGTTGGTACTTGAAGCGCCTGCACCTGCAGGTTCTGTACCTGTAATGCTGAGTACTCCGCTGGAGACGGAGGCAATGGCGCATTCATTGCTTACGCGTACGCGGTAGCGGTTCATGCTCGCGCCCACGACAGCCACGTAGGTGGTAAGGGTATTGGTGGTGGTGGTTCCAAGGGATTGCCAGTTGATTCCATCCACGGAGCGCTCCCAAACGTAGGTGATGGGCGTTTTGGCGTTGGAAGGGTTGAGGCCGGCCGTCAATATAAAGGAGGTTCCTACGGCAGCGGAGGTGATGGATCCTGTAAGGTTGACGTTCTGCACCGGATAACACGGATCGTAAACGCAGCGTACAGACACTCCCCAATCTAAGCCCATAGCATTCCCTGCCAAGACGCTAGTGCTAAAAAAATTGTTAAATCTGCCACCGGCAGGCGACAAGCAAAATTCGCCGGCCCAGTACGAACCTTCGATTCCTTGGTTAAGAATATTTCCACTACCTTGTTCTCTAACTCCTGCCGCCGGCAAAAATCTTTGCAAACCACTGGCGTTTCTGCTTGGAAACTCTCCTCCTGCAACGCCAAAGCTAATACTGCCCGACTGATTCTCGCTCCACCAATGCACCGTTGTAGGGCTATTCCCTTGTGGGAACCCTGCAAAATCGAGGTTTTCCTGATGGGTAGGCAACCTCCATGTGTAGTTGTTGATGTCGTTCATGGTCAGGGAACCGGCAGCCGTATTTTTGATGGTGCTCAGGTTTAACCCCACCAACCTGCAAGCATCTCCAAACCCCGCCTTCACATTTGCAGGCGTATGAAAAGAGAGTGTGATGTTTTGCTGACTTGAAAGCGGCAGGTATGGAATTGCTAGCCAAGTTGCATAGGTGGCCGATGTCTCCGGCGTCCACGCCACATCGGTCGGGTGGAAAGTGTCTGTACTGGGTGACAACGGCGGTGTTAGGTCCTTTATATCCTCATGATCAGAGTATGTGCCTATCACTCCTCCATATTTGAAGTACAGTCCGCCGTTCCTGGGGTCGTGTGTGAGTACATAACCTCCCGTCCCTCCATGAGCAGTTTTATCCCAAGTAATACGCGCCGCACTTCCGCCCATAGGCGAAAGCGTTCCCGTAATGACGGAAGCGCTGCTGGTGGCGTTGCCGCACTCATTGATGGCAATCACCCTAAATTGGTTGAATCCGACATTGGAAGCGATGACCATACACGTTGGAGCGGTCTCACCCGCAATATTTACCCAACCGGAGAGGGTGTTCTCCTGCCATTGGTAGAGCACATTGGATGCACCGGAGGTAGCTGTTGCCGTAAGGAGTATGGTATTACCGGCGGGTACGGAGCCGGTTGAGGGGCTGATCGAAACATCGGTGACCGGTACGCAAACATTGGGCACGCAACGTACAGGCTGGCTGGAGTGATGCAGATTGCCTTGGTTGGTGAATAGTGCAACCGGGGTGATCACGAGCGCATGACCGTTTGTGGGAGAAGCATTTTCGTTTGACCAGTAAAGTCCGGTCTGACCTTGACCATTTGCAATGCCATCACTTGGGGCACGGAACCCCGCTGCAGGCAGAAACTTGTGCATCCCGCCGTTGTTCCTGGTGGGAAACTCGCTGCCCGGTACGCCAAAGCTGATATTTCCGGATTGATCGGCAATCCACCAATGCAACGTTGTCATGGTGTTTCCTGCCGGGTATCCGCTAAAATCTATATTGTCTTGATGGGTAGGTAATCTCCAGATTCCATTGTCAATATCGGCTTGGGTCAACGCGCCTGCAACAGACGATTGTATCTTGGCAAGGTCAAGTCCCACCAAACGGCAGGGATCGCCTAAACCTGCCTTCACATTGGTTGCATTGTGGTAGGAATCGGTGATGTTGACTGCCTGGCCGACGGGAACAGCGTTCCATGTGGCGTATGTAACAGATGCTCCTGCAGGCGTCCACGCTACGTCCGTAGGATGGTAGGGATCCGTACTCGGGATGATGGGCGGAGTGAGGTCTTTAATCGACTCGTGGTCGGAGTAGAGACCCACAACGCTTCCAAACTTAAAGTAGAGTCCTGCGTTGCGCGGATCATAGGTGATCACGTATCTTTCATTGACTTCATCCCACGTAATGCGGGCGGCGCTTCCTCCGGCGATGGGTACCGTCCCTGTCACATTCACGATGGAGCTTGTGGCGTTCCCGCAACTGTTGCTTGCTATCACGCGAAACTGATTGACTCCAAATTCTGAAATGATCGCTAAGCTGGTATTTACCGTGGTGGTGGCAAACACTTGCCATCCCACAGTGGTAAGGCGCTGCCATTGATAGGTCACGTCGTTAGCGCCGGCAGGCGTCGGGGTGGCCGTCAACAGCACCGTGTTTCCTGCGATGGCGCTCGACGCCGAACTGCCCAGGGCAACACTTGCCACCCCCACACAAGGCGAAGAGATACAACGCACCGCGTAAGCCGCAGCACGGTTGGTAGACATCTGATACCCAACAAGACTCGCACTCGAATTGATGGTCCATGAGTTGGTGCCGCTCTCTCCACCTATAGGCGTCTGCGACCAATAGGTGCTGGCGGAGCCCGCATTGGCAGGATTCCCGATGATCATCCGGCTTCCGGCTCCCGGCAAAAAGAGGGAGGCGTTGGTGGCGATGTTGTAGTAAAGGCGTCCCACATATGCAATGTCTAAAGTCGTAGCGTTCACTGTAGAGAGCTGTGCGCCGGTCACAGAACCCACCACTTGTCGCCGGTCAAAAAAACCGTCGGCGTAATAACCCCAAAAGTTTCGCGTGCCTGTCTCCAGCAGGGCGCCCATTTCGTTGGCAGGTCCATAGACCGCACTCCCGTCCGAATTGGGTATCTTGTAGCCATCGGGACAGATCGCAGCCATTGATGTGAGAACCTCGGTATTTACGGTAAACGATCCGATGGGGGCATAGAGCGTAGTCGCTGTTGAAAATTGTTTGTAATAGCCTGCCTGAGAGGGAAAATCGGTAAATGCCGACTGGTTGTCCATAGGTGTGGTTCCATTGGCGCCTGTCAAGTTGTAGACGCTCCACCTTACGGAGCCGCCTGCGCCTCCAATGGCGTCAGGGCCTTCGCCCTGACGGAGGAATATCTTTTGTACTTTGAGTGGTGTACCGTAGAACAGCAAAACTATGGCGTATCGCGCCGGATTGCCTGTCTCGTGCCACGTTGTAAAAGGTTGTTGTAAACCGATCCGGAACGTGATGTGATCGCCCGAATCCGCCGTGCCGTTTACCACAGAGCTAAATCCATAGACACGGCTCAGGGAGCCTTCTGCGCTCTGAGGCGTCAAGGGGCCGCTAAACGAGACGCCGCGCATCGATAACGACAACACGTCGAGCATATCGGTGCTTAACAGTACCCCGTCTCCCATCACCGGGTGCCACTTGGAGTCGTGCCACATCAATGCGGCGCTCCAGGGGCCCCAGTTGCCCGACTGTGTGGTCGAGTTGCTTCCCACAGGGATACGGATGATGCGCTCTCCCACTTCTGAGGCGCGCCAAAATGCGCCCGAATAGGTGAGGACGCCTGCGGGTGGTGTTCCGGGGCTACCCTCTTCGTTGTCTTGTACCACTATGGTGGTTATGTCGGTGGGATCGTTATTGAGGTAGAGTTCTGCCAAACGCAGATCGCTGCTGCTGTTGACTGTGGTAACCATGTAGACCGTTTGGCTGCCTGTACCCAGTACAGAGGAGGAGGCGCCCGCTCCCAGGGGATCCAAGGTCAACTTTAACCAGGTGGCCGACGATGGCACGCTCAACGTCCAGGTGCCGGTCAGGTCGGGCTCTCCATAGCCGTCGCGGCAAATCACTTCGATGCTTTGTGAGGCCGGCATCTGAGCCATAAAGGGTAAAAAGAGATGCTTGGGCACAACCCTGATCGATGCGGGAGGATCTAACGCCTGGTTTTGGTTCTCCCACTTGGTCACGCCAAGCGTCACGTGGATCTCTCCATCCTGAAGTTTGTCGTGCACCCTCTTCCCCTCTCTCAATATCTCGATCAATCTTAGATTAGTCCTGATTCCCTGATCATTATAGTAAAATTCGTCCAAAATATAGCCGTTGCATGAGCCGGGCGTTCCCAAGCCGATCTTGTAGGTGTAGGCGACCCCCTTATCCCATGTAAAATCGGGGGTTGCAGAGCTAAAGGGAAAACCCGCCTTTACAAAGAGCGGACCGGTATAGCCCGCGCCGGAAGTTGCGTGGTTGGGGTGCTGGGTGGCATTGGCATAGCCCACTTCCCGCGGCGTACCGACACCCGATACGCCTGAACCGGTGCCCATTCTATAGAGCAGCGCCACGTGCCCTCCTGTGGGTGTGGCCGGGCGCCATGCAGGTGAGGTTTGTGGCATGACAATCAAATGTTTGTCACTTGCTGTAAGCCCAACATAAATCGGATTGGAAGCGTTCTCATTGGCAACGATTGGATTGCCTGCAGGCCAAATAGCGCTGCCAACGGCGGAGAAATAGGTGTAGGTTGCGTTGCCGCTTGTTGCAGGGGTAGACTGCCAGGTTGCGTTGACAAAGTCGTAGGTACGCGTGTCACCTATGTTGACTACCTGCAACGACTGTATGTGGGGGGTGGTCCCCGCCCCTGCTATGATCGCAAAATCGAGCATCGTTAAGATATGGTCAAACTGTATCGGATACTCTCCGTCTGTGGGCATAGTGTTAGCCGTTGCCTTGGCAGCCAGCAAATCGATCTGACTGCTTACCGGCTGCACCGTATAGGGCGCACTCACTGCAAGAGGAGAAAATGTTCCCGTCACCGAGCCAAGGCCGCTTGGATTAGGAGGATAGAATGCAAAGAAGGTAACGGGATAACCGGCGCTCCCTCCGGGCCAGAAGATGTGAGGATTAAAACTCCACTTGTTCTCCCCGCTGTCAAATATATGGTTGTTGGTTCCGTTAATGCTGCTGCCGTGTACGTCCGTGTACCAGCCTGTAGGGCTTGACCCGCTTATTGCGTAAACCTTAAAGCCTGAAGCGTCACCCGTCATCGTACTCAAATCCGATATCGACGCTTTTGTCACAGAACTGCCTACAAAGCTGATCGAACTTGATCCGCTTGTATTACCAACCGGTTCAGACCCAATCGGCTCCTCGTGACTGCAGGTTGTGCCTATAAACAAAAGAAGCAGGGTCGATAGGACGACTCTGCTTCTGATCATGAATCTTGATGCATTCTTTTTATCATGTATTGCCATACTTTGCCCCTGTTTAATCATATAAATATCAACAGGCAAAGTAACGTATTTATTTTCAAATACACAAAAAAAAACGAACACTACGAGAAATTCTTTACCCACACATCTCAATCACCCAGCATTTTGACACTATCCACAAATCACCAAGTCCCTATTACACAGCGAACAGGAGCTGCAAGAGTTGCAGCCATTGAAGTACAATTCAGACCAATATGTCCGCTGGCAAATTCATGCCAATGGGCATGATTTATAATAGTGCTGGTATACCAATCCTGCATACCGATCCTTGTAATACCTATTTGGATTAAACTACCATTGGTGTTGAGCGCAGAGATGGTTGGGAAAAAGATGGCCGCATAGTTATAATGATTGACCATGAGTACTCCTCTTGTTGCAATACCTCCCACAGTTCCACTGCCCACCAAGGATGCGGGTACGTTAATGGAATATGAGCTCCCGTCTGTATAGGGTGGCGGATCCGCAACAATCTGGTCGTAATAGCCATCGGCATAGTGACCGCCAATATGATTTAATCTGGCTTCGTTGCCGGCGGGCTGAACATTAGGACCATCCGCCTTCCAATAAAGCGTGTGCAACCATTCTAAGTAGGGCGCTTGCCTGTACCCGGGCGGACAGGTTTCGCGAGCGTTGCTCCAGACAGATTCACCGGGAGTAGGCATGGTGCGGGTTGTATGGGGGTGAGTGGGGTATGAATACGCCGTGGTACGGTTCCACTGATAAAAATAACCGATTTGTGATGGATAGTCAGCAAGTTTACCCCCCTGATGCCCCACGTCCCGACCGGCAGTAGCGGTATTGAGAAGAGGGTCGGACAGGCCAAAGGGAGAAAATTTGACAGCGTGCGGTCGACCCAAATCCGGTCCATTATTAACATTACGCGGGTCAATACCAGGTCGATATAGATAGTCAGCCGCTTCTCCCTGCCGCACATAGAACCAGGCAACGCCTCCCTGGCGGGTAATGACAATCAATCCGTAACGTGGTTGTGAGGGATTGGGGTTAATACTCTTCATCCCAACACGGAAAGAGATTTTACCTGTACCTTCTATCACACCGCCAAACACCTCTTCTACCTCCTTCTTGTATCCACCAAGGCCGTATGGGTTGGGCTCAGAAATGATATCAACGCCGTGGTTCTTGGGGTTGTCGTCAATTTTGATCCAGTCTAATCCATTTACAATACGCACGGTCCAGCTGCCTGTATTCGATCCCGAAATATACCTGGCCCCCCGTTCGTCATTGCGATGGAATGACCCTACATATCCTGCAAGCCATGGTGCTGACAACCCGGGTAATTGCCACACTTGCAATGTAGCGTTGGGCAAATAACCACCCAGATTGGATTGTACCAGTATGCTCCCGCACAGGCGTTCGGCATTAACGTGATAGTCACCCACAGTAATAAACTGTACAGAGCCTACCACTACGCCATTTCCAAATCCGGTTATTGGCTGTGTTCCTACTATTTGACAATAATTTAGGGTACCTACCTGGGAGACCTCCCATTGCACTCCGGCGCCTAACGTGGCGTTGGCGGGAAGCAACAACGGCGCTTCTGTAATATACCCGTTGTTGGCGCTCACATAGATCCGGTCAGAAGCCCATTGCAGCTTAAATCCCTCAAAAACATCATCTTCATAACACCCCATGTCGGTGCCTAAGTAGTGCCGTGCATGGCCGTTGATATCTTTCTTATGGCCAACAGGCATAAAGACGGTGTGGTTGTCAAACAAAGTTTCGTTGCCGCGACCCAGCATGGGCGATTGGTCGCTTAGTGCGCTGTAATATGGTTTGAGTGTGCCCGTTGTGGTGTAAAAATGGGGGCCGGGAACCACATTGGTGGGCGTAAACCACGCCGTATTGATTGGGTTGAGGGCTATATTGTTGGGGTTCATGCTCAAAGCAGGATCACCATTGGGAAATGCGCAATATTGCACTGTGTTGGTGCCGGAAAAAGTCATGCTATTACCCCACACTACGCTGTTGAGCAGCGTAGAACCGGTGCAGAGAGACGATTCGGCATTGTTGACGACTGTACTGTTGATCATGAAGGCGCCGCCACTCATTGATATGCCTTTATTGTTGTTTGCTACCAAAACATTCACTGCCTTGGCATTGTTCAGCACAAGCGCAGAAAAGGAACTTCCATCTATGGTGTTATTGGTTATTTCCACAGCATTAATCAAGGCGCCGTTTTGGACGCTCACAGCAGACAGGGCGCCTGTAACGTACTTCACAACAAAACCGTCAAACGCAGCTTCGGCGCCCGTCACCGTAATGTTGCGCGTTACTATTGCCTTGTATTGTGATAAGTTACGATGTGGAGATGTGTATGGGGCGCTTACAGGATCGCTTGTAGTCAGCTCAGTACCGGGTGCGCCGGCCCAGCCGCCAAAAATACGGACATTGGCGGGAATCATAAGTACCTCCGGGTAGGCGTTCTCTCCACCCGCTACCAGGATACCCTTTACAAGATGCCCTGCATTCTGAATCAACTGCGCAAGTGTAATCGCCTCACCGATCGTAGGCAAGGCGTTGCTCCATGACAAACCGCTGCCAGAAGAACCCGATTTAACATAGATCCACTCCGTTAAAAATGACTCCTGAATCACTTCTGCTGCTACGGTCAGGCCGCCCGTCAACGACAAGTTGCAAGACCTTGAAGCAGTACCTATATTGGCATCTACCACCAGATAGACATTCTTTGAACCTACTCCCGAT
>Ga0123356_10004116_pt1 | contig 15105 bp, 10 predicted proteins | sample TergutEmb28metaG_2_FD_92546 | JGI IMG/M metagenome (GOLD analysis project Ga0123356, IMG submission 92546) | Embiratermes neotenicus P3 segment gut microbial communities from Petit-Saut dam, French Guiana - Emb289 P3 | ecosystem: Host-associated > Arthropoda: Insects > Digestive system > Gut ... | reverse complement strand
TTTGACAACGGTCAGGACGCATGGGATTATCTCATGAAATGCCGAAGCGAATCGCATGTCAATATAACACCGATTGACAAAAAGGTCTCAATAATTATAACCGATATAGAAATGCCGAGAATGGACGGACATCACTTGACAAAACTTGTAAAAGCAGATGATATACTGGCAAAAATACCCGTCGTGGTATTTTCGAGCCTGATAGATGAAGCGCAAAAACAACTCGGAGAAAGGCTCGGTGTCAGCGCCCATTTATCAAAACCTCAAATCGGCAAGCTTGTTTCAACTCTGGATGAATGGATCTTGTGAGCTATCCCCTGTGCATCAAGTGAGAACATTTGCATAAGTTCCTGCGCGCTTGCAGACGGAACGGTTGCGTTTCCGAGATTTATTGCCGTTATATTGTGCTTAAGTTTTCTCTCCGAAAACTCAAGCGCAATTTTTGTTGCAACCGATCCGCCGGATACGCATTCTTCAACAATATAAACGGCTTTTATATCACCGATAAGGTTCAATAAAAAATCTATATCGATATGGCTTATATTTGTAAGCTTTATAACTTTTGCGCTTATTGCTTGTTTTTGAAGTAAATCGGCAGCATCCATTATGTTTTCAATCATTCTGCCGTAGCCGATAACAGCTACGGAGTTTTCTTTGTCTTCATAGTCTCTAAGGATAGCCGGCATATATGGAGGACCCGCGGAAACAAACCTGTCTCCGCCGCCCCGCGGATATCTGACAACAACAGGTCCTGTCAATTCATATGCGGCATACTTCAGCATATGCTTCATTTCAGAGATACCCGACGGACACAGTACTGTTATATTCGGCATTTGTAAAAATATTCCTACATCATAAATCCCCTGATGTGTTTGCCCGTCATCCGAAACCAAACCTGCGCGGTCTACGGCAAAAATCACATGCAGATCCGGCAGGCATACATCGTGAAATATCATATCGTATGCACGTTGGATAAACGTTGAATAAACTGCACAGACCGGTATCATTCCCTGTTTGGAAAGCCCTCCTGCCATTGTCACCGCATGACCTTCCGCTATTCCCACATCAAAAAAAGACTCCGGATGCAACTTCGCAAAATTATCAAGCCCGGTTCCCGACTGCATGGCTGCCGTAATTGCACATATTTTATTATCTTTATCGGCAAGTTCTGTAATAACATTGCCGAAAACCGTCGCAAATGTTTCTGACGAAACTTCGTGGGATTCGCCGTTTTTTATATTAAATTCCGATACTCCGTGAAATGTTTCGGGACTTTCTTCGGCATATTTATAACCTTTGCCTTTGGTTGTCGTCAGATGGATAATAACGGGTTTTGACATTTCTTTTGCGACTTTTAACAGCCTGCAAATTTCTTTTATATTATGGCCGTCAACCGGCCCGAGATAGACAAAACCCATATTTTCAAACATACTTGATGGCAGAAATGTTTCTTTTACGCCTGATTTTATGCGCTTGAGAGCTTTGTCAAGCCTGATACCGAGATAGGGGATTTTTTTAATTGTTTTGCGGTAAATTTTCTTAAAACCAAGATAATACGGACGGACTCTGAGGCGTGCAAGATGCCGTGATAATCCTCCGACATTTTGTGTAATTGACATTTCGTTGTCGTTTAATATTACAATCAAAGGTTCGCCGCTTTGTCCGGCATCGGATAAGCCTTCATAAGCAAGACCTCCGGTTAAAGCCCCGTCACCAATGAGAGCAATGACGGAGTAGTCTTCCCGAAGAGCGGTTCGCGCTCTTGCCATCCCGAGTGCAACCGATACCGAAGTCGAAGCATGACCGCTGATAAATGCGTCATGGCTGCTTTCTTGCGGGTTAGGAAAACCGGATACGCCGCCTGTGCTTCGCAGATTTGCAAAACCCTCTCTTCTGCCCGTCAGTATCTTATGAATGTAGCATTGATGTCCGACATCAAACACCAGTCTGTCACGGCTTGTATCAAAAACATTATGAATTGCAACCGTAATCTCTACAACTCCAAGATTTGAAGCAAGGTGACCGCCGGTTTTGGAAACATTCGATAACAGGAAACACCGCAAATCTTCACAAAGACTGTAAAGATCTGCGATGCTTTTATTTTTAATATCTTCCGGGGTGTTTAAATTATCTAAAAGTTCCATAAGTGATCAATTCTTTCGTCTTTAGCGGTAATGGAACCTTTGCTTATGCGTTTTCCTTCGCTGCATCTTCTTTGGATTCGGCTGTATCTTTATCGCAGCCGCATTTACATTTGAAAATTTGGTAAACAAGTGCTGCAAGTGCTGCTCCGACAAACGGACCGACTATAAAGACCCAAAGGTCGACGAGCGCCTGACCGCCGGCAAAGATTGCAGGACCAATGCTGCGTGCAGGGTTTACGGATGTTCCGGTAATCGGAATTCCTACAATGTGGACGAATGTTAATGTCAAACCGATTACGATTCCCGCTACGGCACCTTTGGATTTATCGGCTGTAACACCAAGGATAACCAGCACGAAAATGAATGTGAGGATGATTTCGATACCAAGTCCGATGAAAATGCCGTTTTCGGCGGGAAGTCCGTTTGAACCGAACATAGGTAAATTAGAATCAAGGTTTGTCGTAAGATCGGTAAGACCGAAAACTTTTACGAATGCAAATAATTTTGCCGCGCCTATGATCGCTCCGATGATTTGAGCAGCGACGTAACCGCAAAATTCTGTAACGGAAATACGTTTGTCGAGTAATGCTCCGAGTGAAACCGCGGGGTTTATATGGCAGCCCGATACGTTGCCGATTACATATGCCATTGCGACGATTGATAGACCAAATGCAAGTGCCACCGCAAGATGACCGCCTTCCGGTGCGCATCCGAGAACCATTGCGCTTCCGCAGCCCATAAAAACGAGGACCATGGTGCCGATTACTTCCGCAATATACTTTTTCATTCCAATCTCCTTTTTAATATAAAATAATAGCCTGCCTTCAAAAATGAACTTTATCATATTTGCATTTATAAAGCAACAATTAATAAGCATTTCCGCTGTAATCATTGCTCATTTCTATTGATAATACTGTTATTGCAGACATTTTCGGCTATATCATGATAAGCACATTTTTTGGTACTGTTCAGGTACAGTTATGATGTTTTATTGTGCAAAGTTATGATGTTTTTTATGATGTTATTAAATGTTTTTCGTTGTGTTATTTATACATTTATGATATAGTTTACATTCATGCAGAGAAACTTTTGGAGTGCAGCTCATCCCCCTCCACAGGAAGGAAAAATACCGATGTTAAAATGCGCAGGCGTATATACAAACGAAGTCGATGATTTCGATTTGGCAATGAGCGAAATCAATTCTCAAATAAGCGATAAAATCAACTTGCTTGACAATACCGTCGGAGTCATTATGTGCCATACGGAATTTATAGAAAGCGGTATGCTAAAACACATATGTGACAACCTTCCTTTTGATCTTGCCGGTGTAACAACCTCATCACAAGCTGTTAATAATACCGCCGGAGATGTCATTTTAACGATTTTTATTATGACATCAGACGATGTTTATTTCCGTGCGGGAATAACCGGCACCCTTGAAGGAGATATGTATTCTCCCGCAAAAGCAGCATACGATAAACTCAAAATTTCCGAGACCCCGAAGCTTGCACTTGTATTTCCGCCTCTGCCCGACGAAAATGCCGGGGACACCTACCTGCAGGCATGGGAAAAAACAACACCCGGAGTCCCTGTATACGGCACTTTCTCAACAGCCGACACCGCTGATTTTTCGGGCGGCAAGGTAATCTTCAACGGCGAAGCCACAGACACATGCATGTCATTTATATATTGTTACGGTAACATAAACCCCCGCTTTATAGTCGGCACTTTTTCCGAAGAAAATGCAATGCCGTACCGGGGTGAAATCACCAAATCAAAAGGTGTTTTTGTCGAAGAAATTAATAATATCAAAGCATATAACTATTTCGAAGAGCTTGGTCTTGCAAAAGACGGCGCACCGAACAGAATATTTACATTCGTACCTTTTTTGATAGACCAGAAAAACCGCGGAGATTACGACGGCATTCCCATACTGCGTGAACTTGTTACATTCAACGAAGCCGGAACAGCAATTTTCAGAGGAAACATCGACGAATATTCAACCTTTAAAGTGCTTCACGGAACGTTTGAAGACGTAATAAAAACTGCACGCGAAAAACTTGAAGAAGCCATATCGCTCCCCGATATCAACGGCATTCTTGTCTTTTCATGTATCGCAAGGCGTATGATGGTAATGCAAAAAGATTCACTGAGAGAATTAAATGTAGCAATTGATCTGATCGGAGACATCCCGTTTATGATGGGATATGCGGGCGGCGAAATCTGCCCTACATCTGTAAAAGATGGTATTGCGGTTAACAGATATCACGACTACTCACTCATCACCATGATTATCTAGTTAATTTCGTGACGGAGCAAAATTAATGGACTTTAATGATGAAATGTCAGTATCGCAGGAAGAATATTCGCATCTGCAGCAAAGACTGTCAGAGGTTGAAAAGTTAAATAAAAAACTTGCAAGAGATCTCCGGATAAGTGAAAGAAACAAGGAGATTATTAAGGTAAACGCAGAAACGCAATACAGCCTTACTCAGAACGTTTCGGGCGAAAAGCAAAAGCAGGAGCTTTACGTACAACTGTTATTGCGTTCACATCCCGATATAATTTTCGTTTTTGACGATAAGGCAAACTTTTTGCTCGGCACCGACTCAATAAGCGCAATAATAGATGTTGACGATGTTTCATTATTACAGGGAAGATCTTTGTTTTCAATTATAGATCATTACAAACCTTCCGCTTTTACCGATGATATACTCGCCATCATAAAAAATAATTTCCTAAATGAAGACGAATCGTTAAATAATTATAATGTTGAAGAAAAGCTTGAAATTGACGTCACAGGCAGCAAGTTCGATGTTAAAATCCTTTCATTCGGCAACGATTACGGTGTTTTCGCCGGTTTTCTTGTTGTTATGCATGATATAACAGAACTGAGTAAAGCAATAGATAACGCCGAACAGGCAAGCAGGTCCAAAAGCGAGTTTTTATCACGAATGAGCCACGAAATGCGTACACCGATGACTGCGATTATCGGCATGACAACAATTGCAAAAAAAGCCCAAAGTGAGGAAAAAATCGCAGATTGCCTTGAAGAGATTGAAGGGGCTTCCAAACATCTGCTCGATGTCATTAACAATGTTCTCGACATGTCAAAAATCGAAGCAAATAAATTTGAAATAAACTCTGTGCCATTTAATTTTAAGAAAATGGTATATAATGCCGCCAATGTGCTCAGCTTCCGCATAGAAGAAAAGAATCAAAAATTATCCATAGAAATCGATGATAATATTCCGCAAAACATTGTCAGCGACGAGTTCAGACTTACACAGGTCATAACAAACCTTCTTGCAAACGCCGTTAAATTCACTCCCGGCGAAGGTACGATTACCCTCCGGGCAGTTTACTGCAAAGACACTTCAGACCGCTTTCTTTTACGTGTGGAAGTTGAAGACAACGGAATCGGCGTTTCTCCGGAAGAAAAAGACCGTTTATTCGACGCTTTTGAACAAGCCGACGGCGGTACATCCCGCAAATACGGCGGCACCGGCCTTGGCCTTGCAATATGCAGGCAAATCATAGAAATGATGGACGGCGAAATCCGGGTCGATTCCGAACCCGGTAAAGGTTCAACTTTCATTTTTACCATCCCCTTGCTGACACATGCAGAATTACAGAACGATACAGAAATTACCGGTAAATCAAAACTACATGATACAGATAATGAAATGTCATCCGCACTGATACCTGACGGTCAATTTGAAGGCATGCATATTCTTATCGTCGACGATGTCGATATCAACCGGGACATCATCAGCAGTATTCTTGAAGATACGGGTGTAAAAACGGATTTTGCCGATAACGGGTTAAAAGCTGTCCGGATGTTTAATTCAAATCCATTCAAATACAGCATGATTCTAATGGACATTCAAATGCCCGAAATGGACGGCTACACGGCAACAAAATTAATCCGTGATTCCCGTGAAGGAAAAAACATCCCGATTATCGCAATGACCGCAAATGTTTTCAAAGAAGACATCGAAGCATGCGGTGCCGCCGGTATGGACAGCCACCTCGGAAAACCGATTGATGTCGACAGCCTGTTTAAAGAGCTTAAAAGATTTCTCATAAAGTAACCGGAAGGAGTTACACCTCATGGATATCGTTATATGCGAAGATATTAAAGATAACGCGGATAAATTAGAAAAATTTTTGCAAAAATACTTTGAAGACAAAGACAACACTGTAAACATATCGGTATATGAAAACGGTGACAGTTTTTTGGCTGATTTTGCAAATGATAAACATAAAGACTTAAAAATTGTTTTTCTTGATATATATATGCCGGGAACCATCGGTATTGATGTCGCAAAAAAAATACGTGAACATAACAAGGACTTAATAATTGTTTTTACAACCACAAGCGAGTCTCACGGAATGGACAGTTACCACGTAAGAGCATTGCAATATTTATTAAAACCCTTGGATTATTCCGAATTGGAAAAAGTTTTGGACGAATGTATGGTGCTTCTGACCGATTCACTTTTAAGCATTGAGGTTGTGTCTTACGGCAGCAAAACAAAGGTCTATTTAAAAGATATAATATATATTGAAATATTAAATGATGAATTGCAAATACATACGATATTTCAAACCTTAAAGTGCCCGCTTTCATCTTTTGAATTCGAAAAACAGGCGGAAGACAGCATTTTCTTAAGAACACACGATAACTATATTATTAATAAACGTTTCATCGAAGATATGGATGACAATGACTTTATTCTGATAAACGGATTAAAAATTCCGATAAATAAAGACCAAAAAGAGGAAATAAAACAACGGTACAGGGATTATTTAACCGCTCTTTCGGAGAATATGTAATAAACAATGATATCATCAAATTATACTCAAAATAAAAAAAGGCTGTTTACCTTCTTAAGATTCTTTACGCTGCTGTTATTTATCGGCGTAATGATCTTTATTTATTTATCGCAGGTAAATGTATTTTGGCAAAACACATTTGACCATATAACATTAACCTCTGAAAAACATTCGGAAATCCTTCATATATGGTTTGTACCAAAAATGAAGCTCGTTAACATGGTACGTGATGATTTAATCTATTTTGAACTTACAGAAAATGATGAGTTCGAACGGTATTTTACGCATATCACTAATGCAAATGCGATTACCGACAGGGTCATGGCGACATATATTGCCATGGATGACAAAGTCATTATTTTCAGCGACGGTCATTCTCCGCCTGAAGGTTTTGACCCCACAGTCCGCGTATGGTACACGGCAGCAAAAGCGAATCGCGGGAATGCAACAATCAGTAAACCATATGTGGATATTCTGACCGGTGAAATAATTATTACCGTCTGTAAAACCATTACTTTGGTAAATGGTGTAGAGGGAGTTATAGGAATAGATTTTGCTCTTACAGACGTTATCGCTTACGTAGACGCTATACGGCCATATACAAGCGGTACATCATTTTTATTATCTGAAACCGGAGACATCATTACACATGCCAACACCGGTTATCTGCCGTGGAAAGCCGACGGCAGTGCCTTTTTTATTAATTACGTTGATATTCTGACAGGTTATATTTCAAATGTCGACAATAATAGTTCCCGCGTGGTTCTCGAACGGATTATAACACAAGGCGACGAAAAATTTGTTTCAAGAATTGAGATTGAAGAGATAGGTTGGGTTCTCGGCAGCGAGATTCCTGTATCCGATTTTGACGCCCAAATGCGTAACATCACTTTACCGTTAGTCGCAACATTGGCAATCGGTGTTTTAATTTTTGTTCTCGGCGCAATATTCAGCTTTCTGCATGAAAATGCTTTAATTAAAATAACAGTCGCACAAAAAGAATTACAAGAGATGCTCAAATCAGAAAACCGGGCGATAAACCGTCAGCTTTCTCTGCAGGGTGAGCATTATTCGATTCTTCAAACACATATAGCTGAAACAAAAAGAGCAGAGCATGATCTGCGGCATCATTTATCCGTAATCCAATCATACAACAACGCCGGTGATAACAAAAAACTTGAAGAATATCTTAATGATTATATCGGGTCAATGCCGGTAAAAACGGATATGACATTTTGTGATAATTTCGCCGTAAGTTCGCTTCTGCAATATTATACAGGCATAGCAAAAAGAGATAACATTGAAATCGATGTAAGCACGGTTGTTCCTGCCGAAACCGGCGTCAGTGACTCCGATTTATGTATCATTTTCGGCAACTGTGTTGAAAACGCAATAGAAGCCTGCAGAAAACTTGACGGCGAAAAGTTTGTCAAAATACGTTCAATGCACACCGGAAAATTACTTACAATAAATATTTCCAACAGCTTTGACGGTACGTTAAATAAAGATGGCGAAAGATTTATATCCAGAAAACACGAAGGAGAAGGAATAGGTATTTCGTCGGTTAAAGCGGTTGTGGATAAATACGGCGAATCCGCCCGCTTTGAAGCGGACGGAAACGTATTTCGTGCTGTTATTATTCTGCGTGTCGGGTAACATGAAAATTATACCTGTGACAAAGACTTATTCTCCTCTATATATGCTTCAATCATGGAGCTAAGGGTTTTACAGTCATGAATCATGGGTTTTGTCAATGACTCTGCAACAAGATTAGATTTTGCCATCATACTTACCTGCTCACCAACCGCTGTAATGCTGTCCAAAGCTATTGCGGCGGCTTCGTTTTCTGTATCCTTAGCGTTTTTTGCAAAAGAGATACTCGCCTGCAGCTTTAGCATTGCGTTGAGAAACGGAATAAAAACATCACTGCGATGCAGCTCGTTGTCAAGCACTTTATAGATATTTATAAATCCGTTTGATACATCATCAAATTTGCAGGTGATTTCTGTCATGTCTTCTACCTTTTGCATAAAGCATTTTTGCATTGCAATAGAATATAAAGTTTATCATATGATACCAAAATAAACTGTAAAGGAATCTTGAGCTAATTGCAAGTCTTTGGCACGAATATGTTTTTTTTGGCACAGAAAAATGAATTTTGCGGTTTTATTTGCTGATTTCACATGGTCCGTAGACTACATTACTGTCGTCTCGTTTAAAAGATACATAACTAATTTCATCATCTACCGTATATCTGTCAGACCCTATCAGTACATGTGAACCCGAAAATACCGTGTCAAGAACATGAATCTTTCCTTCATTTGAGTGTTCCAGTTCATATATCAGATTATCTTTTTCTGCAGTATATTCATTTATAAGCCCTGCATTGAATTTTCTGTTTTCAATGCTGGATTTGTGCAGTAAGTCCCACTTTTCGATATTTATAGTATTTTTTGAGTTTTCAAGATAATAATCCAACTTATCGAGTTTTGACTGTTCACCTTGCAAATAGGATATTTCTGATTCCAATTGGTTAAGACGGGTACGTTTTCTCGGCATAACTCCGACGGCAACTTCGGTGCGCGTATTTGAAAGTGTTCCCACATAATTTGCCGTAATGTCTCCTGCCGCACCGGCACGCCCTCCGATTATCGCTCCCCGCCTGCCTTTTGCGATGAGGTTTTCACCGGCTTCTATAATACTGTGCATACTTACATCAAATGAAACCGATCCGTCCGCATGAACGGTGCCGCGTTCGACATATAACATCGACACAGCGCCGCCGGCTTCTATCAAAGCTTTGTCGCCTCCTTGAACACCGCCTTTAATTTCAACATTGCCGCCGGCGATGATTGTTGCTGCTTCAACACTGCCGTCGATTATAACGCCACCTGTAGCTTTTATTGTGCTTCCCGAGCGAACGGTACCTGTGACATGGACACTCCCGTCAAAGTCTATATCGCCGACACTTAAGTCGCAGTCCCCTTTTACATTATAGATGTTTGATACATTGATTGAATTATTGATAAACTCTACCATTCCCGAACACAATGCGTACATTTCGGTTTTTTCGTCATTGACTCTTACGTTTTTTCCTTTTGGGAGTATGATATCTTTACCCGGTTTTGGTGCAATTTCGGTTCCCGTAACAGTTATACCGGGTTTACCTACAGTTGGCGGGACTATTGTCACAAGCAACTGTCCTTCAGTCACCGGCACATACAGGTCGAGTAACCTGTAATTCACCCTTCCGCTTTCGATTTCTTGCGGGCTTCCTGTTCTTTCAGCGGTTGAAAAACTAAATTGAAGTTTTCCGTCTTCCCCGTTTTGTGGTTGCTCTGCCTCTGCGACGACATAAGGTTGATTATAATTTCTTGTCTCGATTAGTGATGCAAGCACATCTTCTTTAATGCCATGTGTTACCTCTGCTTCAAGCATCTGTTGCTTTGCAGTGAACAAATCCAATAATGTTCCGCCTTGTTCGGGAGCAAGCAAGATTGCTTCCGCTTTCATCTCATCGGCGGCTACTACTACACTGAGTCTTTCGCCGTAGATATACTCTTCTTGCATTAAGGCGATTTGTGACCGCCCTGCTTTTTTTTCAATGAGTTTTTGTACTGCCGGAATATCAAGACTGTTGATATTCTTCCGGCTCAAGTGATGCATCAGATCATTGCACACAAGCGCATGTCCTGTACCGCGCTCTTTATACAACTCAAGATAAACACCGTCGCTCTCATATAAGACATTATAATGAGCATCCATATTTACAATCTCTACAGGTGTTCCAACCATTGCCATGATTTGACAGTATCCTGCTTCTTCGTCACTGCTGACGATTTCGATTATGACCTCTTCCCTTGTGCATTCGAAGAAGCTCATGGCAGCATTCTCGGCAGCTTCAAAATTTTCTGCTGTAAAATACTTTGCCTTCATAACCTCCACATCCTTTCAAACTTTCTTTCTTCTACCCGGAATTTGAAAAGAGCATAAACTATGAAGTAACTTGAGGGTCAATACCCATTTTTGAACAAATTGTAAATTCTCTCAAAAAAAATGCGACACAACACCATGAACTGTCGCAAAACTTGACAAGATTAAATCAACCATTGTATAATCAACAAATATTTGCGCCCGTAGCTCGCCATGCTGAGCAAATACGGCGCATAGAGAGCAAGCATGCGCCCGTAGCTCATCATGCTGAGCAAATACGGCGCATAGAGAGCAAGCATGCGCCCGTAGCTCATCATGCTGAGCAGTTACGGCACAAAAAATAAATATTTGCGCCCGTAGCTCAGCAGGATAGAGCACCTGCCTTCTAAGCAGGGGGTCACCGGTTCGAATCCAGTCGGGCGTGCCAAAATAAGACAGGGTAGATGCTCTGTCTTATTTTATTGTATATCCTCCTAAAATTTCCAATCTTTCTTTAAATTCTTTTGATTTTATTATTTCCAATATTTCTTGTACTGCCGGGAGTTTCATGGCGAAGTCCGGTATCAGTAAGTCATATTCCTCGTCGCAGATGTATATGAAGTCTAAGTCGTACATTTTTGCTGCGGAGTAGATGCCGAGTCCTGCGTCTGCAGAGTTTGATGCTATTAAGGTTGCTACAGATGTATGAGTGAACTCTTCGCGGTCATAGCCGTAAATCATTGATGAATCCACGTTTTCTTTATTTAATAGATAGTCAAATAATATTCTTGTCCCCGAGCCTTTTTGTCTGTTTACGTATCTTATTGCGTTTTTTGATAAATCTTCAATACCGCCAATCCCTTTCGGGTTTCCTTTTTGAAGAATCAAACCTTGTTTCCTCTTTACACATTTTATTAAATGAACATTTCCGCCGGGAATCAGCTTTTTTACAAACGACTCGTTGTACTCTCCTGTTTCTTCGTTCAAAATATGTGTTCCGGAAATATGCGCTTCACCTTTTCTAACCGCCAATATTCCGGACATACTCCCGACATGTGCAGAGCTTATTGAAATATTGCTTTTCTTTAGTCGCAAAAGATCACAAAGCTCATCAATAAGCGGGTCATGACTGCCTATTATAACAATACTTTGACGTAACTCTTCGTCACTACGAAGTAATCTTATACTTACCTTCGTACCGATTTCAAATCCTTCAAGCTCTTGCGGAACTTCCAATATTCCGTCTGCTCTCATAAATGAAGTTACTATCCCGCTGCCTCTGCTTAAAGGTGATGCAATTAGTTTATCATTAACATAACCCATACGCACACGTACAAACTCGCGGTATTTTAGCGTTGATGCAACCGATTTTGACAGTGTTGCCTGAACATACCTGTCTGATTTATTAAAAGAACAGCATAGATATTCAATAATCGGTTTTAATATCTGCTCTTGCACGATAATTCCCGAAACAGGATACCCGGGCACTCCAATTACAGGAATTACACCCTTTTCATCATTAGTGCAGTATGCTAAAATCGCCGGCTTTCCGGGTTTTATTGCCAGCCCGTGATACAAAACAATGCCTACCTCCGATAAAACACTTGCCGTAAAATCTTCTCTGCCTGCCGACGAACCTGCGATAATTAAAACAATATCACAGTCTAAAACAGCTTTTTCCAAGGCTTTTTTTATCTTCATAGCATTATCCGCAACAATAGGGTACGTTTTGGCTTCCGCACCCCACTCGCTTATCATTGCGGTATATATTACAGAATTAAATTCAAGGATCTCCCCTTCTTTCGGCTTGGCAGTCGGTTTTACTATTTCATTACCCGTCGGTATAATCCCGACAAGCGGTTTGCAGATAACCGATACTTCAGTAATACCGCTTGCAATCATAGCTCCCATCGCCGCAGGTGTTATTTTACTGTAAGAAGGTAATAGCATTTCACCGGCACAAATATCCTCCCCTATCTGCCTTATATGCTGCCACGGTGTAGCAGCTTCATAGAGCTTTACAGTTCCGGAATTTTTGATTTTATTTGACGAGGAATCATCGGTTTTTATAACATCTTCTATCATTACAACAGCATCACAATCATCAGGCAAAGGATCCCCTGTATCAATAAATCTGTATTGTTCTGATGTCAATGTAACAGGTGTCGTTTCACTGGCACCGAATGTAATCTTCGCATCAACGGCAATACCGTCCATTGCAGAAGCATTATAATGAGGAGCATTTATCAGTGCATAAACAGCTTCACTCGTAACTCTCCCTGCTGCATTAACAACAGGAATTACTTCCGTACGATGTGTCATCCCGTCACCGATAAGCGAAGCCAAATAATCACTACGCGCTATATCCAAGTCTATATTTGTAAGATATTTAAATTCCATTATATAAGCTCCTATAAAAATACAACTGTAATATCTTCACCTTTAGCAATGCCTTCACAGTCCCTTGGTATACATATATATCCGCCGATATTTGCCAGACCGGAAACTAATCCTGATTTCCCTTTTACCGGAATCGCAGTTCCTGTCTTTTCATCAAGTTTCACAAAAATATATTCTTCCCGTCCGTGGTTTGATGATATTGCTTCGGATAGTTTTGCTTTTGTTGTTTTACGTTTAATCACTGCACCCGTCAAACCCGATATCAACGGTCTTACAAACAGTTCTGTAATCATAAATGCAGCTACAGGGTGTCCCGGCAAACCAAAAACAGGTTTACCTTTTACAGAACCGAGAATTGTCGGTTTTCCCGGCTTAATTGCTATTCCGTGGAGAAACAGTTCCCCTTCCGACTCAATAACTTTTGCAGTCATATCACGTGCACCTGCCGAGGACCCTCCCGAAATTAATACAATATCGCATGTTTCAACAGCCTGCAGCATTGATGCGCGTATAAGATTCTCATCATCTTGTATAATTTTGAAGTCTTTCCCGACAGCTCCGAATCCATTTACAACCGCTATTAGCATCGGTGTATTTACATCTCTCACTTGTCCGCTTTTCGGGACAGATGCTACGGAAACGAGCTCATCACCTGTTGAAATTACACCAACAACAGGTTTTCTTCTGACATCAACCTCATTATAACCAAGTGCTGCAAGAATTCCTATATCGTATGGTGTAACTATTTTCCCTTTATTAAGAATAATATTTCCTTTTGATGCATCGTCATTTCTAAAAATAACATTGATTCCCGGTGCAGCGGTTTTTTGCACTCCGACCATACCGTTTCCGTAATCTTCCGTATGTTCGTGCATGACAACCGCATCTGCTCCATCGGGGATTTCACCCCCTGTAGACACAGATACACATGTCCCTTTCTTTAAAGCTGTTTCCGCGCTCTCTCCCATCAATATTTCACCCGCAAGCGTCAAAACCGCAGGTAAACTTTCGGAGCACCCGAACGTATCTGAAGCCTTTACAGCATACCCGTCAACCATCGATCGGTCAAACCCCGGAACATCCTCTTTTGCAATAATATCACTTGCCAAAATCCGCCCTGCCGAGATTTCAATATTAACAACCTCAGCACAAAAACTCTCCATCTGTAAATCTGACAGGAAATTAGACTCTATAATACTTCTAACCTCATCAGAAGTCCTAACCCGAAGCAAAACCCTCACCCACTTTGCAATTTAAAGAAACTTTACATATTAAACTAACACAAACATCAACTTTACGCAATATTGACAGAATTAATTCAAAATCATGAATTATTATATTTGATAGAAAATTATGTAGAATTTTTCATCACAGAAAACACTGCAATCACGTTAAACATACACATTCAAATCACCATTTACGGCTCTAAATGTTGAATTTTCTGTAGAATGACAAACATTTCAACTTCTGCTATGTTATCGACACAGCAGAACTTTTGCTTGAAATCTACAATATTTCAACATATAATCAGAAAGGACTACTAATATGGAAAACACTATAGACCAAAAGACCAACCGCAATTTTAAGGATACAGTATTTCGTACGCTTTTTGGTGAAGTAAATATTTCCTCGAACTATATAATGCAGTCGCAGATGAGCATTATCCGGAAGATACACAAAGAACCTTCTTTAGAGTTAATAGCAAAGGTAATAAATATTAATCATGACAGCGGTGAATCAGCACTGTCACGCAGTACAACCCTACAAGGTTATTCACACCTTATCAACGAAATCCGTACAAACCAAAACA
>Ga0123356_10004115_pt1 | contig 15112 bp, 8 predicted proteins | sample TergutEmb28metaG_2_FD_92546 | JGI IMG/M metagenome (GOLD analysis project Ga0123356, IMG submission 92546) | Embiratermes neotenicus P3 segment gut microbial communities from Petit-Saut dam, French Guiana - Emb289 P3 | ecosystem: Host-associated > Arthropoda: Insects > Digestive system > Gut ... | reverse complement strand
GGGCGAGGACGTGTTTGTTCACTTCTCCGCGATTCAGGAGAACGGCTACCGCACCTTGAATGAGGGCGAGACCGTGGAGTTTGATCTGCTCAAGGGCCCCAAGGGCTTTCAAGCGGCAAACGTGGTCCGGGCGTAACCTGCGAACCATTTGAGAGCCCTCCCGGAGAGAGCGGGAGGGTTTTTTATTGGCGCGACCGGACGCATCAAACTCCGGTTCGATCATGTGTTTCAAGGAAGCTGCGAGCGGGTCCAGGGCAAGGCGATGCGCCGGTTCAAGAGCCTGTATCTCAGCGGACTTCGAGAGACACCAGATCGCCGTCGGTTCCGCCGCGGGGTTTGTAGTTTACAGTGACCGGGCGGTCGCGCCAATCGCAGGAGAAATCGTCGGCCCCGATCAGGAGCAGCGATTTGTAGTCGGGCGAATGCAGCTTGAGCGTGCCGGCTTCGGACCGGACCGTGAGGGTGGCGGCCGGGGCCTTCGAGCAGTCCACAGCAACCAGGCGGCCCTTGGCGAATTTTGTGACCCTGGTGTCGGCGGTGGTGCCGGCATTTTCAGCGGCAGACCGTTTGGCGGCATCTTCTTCCAGTGCGTCAAAAGGGGACTTTTGCGCCTCGTATTTGGGATGCGCACCGCCGGCGGCATCCAACGCGACACCGTATTTGCGCTCGGTTCCGGCCTGGGTCAGCAGGTTGCGGGCTTCGGACGCGATCTGCGGGTTGCCGCTGGCCTTGAGGTGTTCGAGGAGGGTGTTCGCGGCTTCCCACTTCTTGCTGGCCACATAAATCTCGGCGAGGTGGTAGACGTACAGTTCATTCCGCGGGCTCAAGCTCATGGCAGCCCGCTCGGACTCGATGGCGGCCTCCGAGCCTCCACCGGCGCTGCGGGCCAGGGCGAGCAAATCATAGGCGTCGGCCATTTCCGGATTCCACTCGAGCACCGTCTTCAGATCGAGGATCATGTTGGCCAGGCCCACCATCTCAGCATGCTTTGCTTGCGCCATGCGGTATTTCGCCAGCGAAACGTAGTAGCGCAGCCAGGTGTCGCGCGGATCGATGGCGGCGGAATCACCGAGCTCTCGAAACGCCTCGTCGAATTCACCGTGCTCGATGTGGTCATAGCCGAGAATGCGATGCGCCAGCGCGTTGCCGATTGCATTGCTGGGAAGCTGATCAGAATCCTCTGCCATTTTCTTGGTCGGTTTGTCGGCTGCCGCCTTTTTGTCGGCTTCGGTGGGTGTGGTCGCCAGATCGTGCAAGGTCTTGAGGCCGAACTCCCGCCGCTCGGGGATGCGGATTTGAACTCCGGCATAGATGGCGCGGGCATCGGCGTCGGACATCGGCTTGACGGTGATTGCCGAGTCGTCGGGCAGGACCGGAACAGGGAATTGATCGGTCTGGCTGGGATGCGCGGGGTTGGCGGGATCGGGGTTGGTTTGCCGCGCCTGATCGACCGCCATTTCGAGCCCGGCCTGAGCCTGGAAGTATTTCCGGATGGCCTGTTCCAGCTCCTCAGAGCTCATGCCGTAGGCCTGTTTGATGGCGTCTTCCACCGGCACATGCCGGTTGAGGGCGAGGTTGAAATAGTCTCCGGTTTCAGGCAGCTTCTTCTCGTGGATCAGGTAGTGTATTACGATCCACGACTGGGCGTAATAGAGCAGCTGGCGTGGACCCTGGTTGCGCGTCGAAGTGTCGTGCTTCATGGTGAACAGGTCAGGCAATGAAAGCCAGACCTGCGCCCCCAGCAGTTCCGTCAGTGACTTGGGTGGATGCGCCTCGCGCTGGTTGCCGAGGAGGTCTTCGCTCACCGAGGGCTGGAGTTCCGGATCGCCGCCGATTGCGACTTGTTTATTGTCGACGTGAATCGAGCTGAAATACTCGGCGAGACCTTCATCGAACCATCCCTGGGCGGGCGGATAGTTGTAGTTCATCCAGGAGATCGCCAAGTCGTGCGCCACCGCGCGCCAGGATTCCTCCTCGAACAGGTTAAGGGCGATAAAGTCCTGGTCGTCGCCGGCAAGAAAGAATCCGGGAGCCTCGATCGGCTGTCCCTGGTGCAGGGGCGCGGCCTGGTAGTAAGTCTTGTCGCTTTTGAAGGCGAGGATGGTCAAGGGCCGCGACTCGTGCAGGCGCTCCCGGCCAAGAAGCTGGCCGAAGACGGCGCGCATCTGCTCGAAGCGCAGGGCGACCTCGCGTCCCTTTTTTTCGCCGGCGTCGGTGATGACCGTGAAGTGCGCGGAGTGGATTTCCTGCCAGCCAGGCTCGTTGGCGGCTTCGGCGGGTACGCACAGAGCTAGCGCCGCCAGAGCCATCCAAAGCGAGATGGAGCGGGCAAGGAGCATGAATCTGCCCGGAGGGAAGGGGCGTCAAGGAAATGCTACCACGGAGGACGGGGGGAAAGCCGCTGGTTGTGAGGAAAGGAGAAAGTCCCCAAAATGCCGGGCTCGCGGACAGTGCAAGAACCACCACGCACGCTGGTCCGATGAAAACCAGGGTTACGACCGTGGCCAGGCTTCGTCCAATTGCCTGAGCGAGGTCAGGAGCTCGAATGCTGCCCGGACTGTATAATCTGCCCTTCATGCCCGTGGCCATAGAAAATCGTTTTTGTAGGTACTGTTTACCCGCCGTCCTGATCCTTGTCGGGACGGCAGTGGCAGCTTCGGGAGCGTCGTGGAACGGTGCGCTGAGTGACAGCGCGGGAAAGCCCGTATCTGGCGCGGTCATCAGACTGCACTCGTCATCTGAAAGCTACAGCGCCACTACGCTGGCGAACGGTCAATTCAGGTTTCCTGCCATCGCGTCGGGCGCCTATGAACTGTCGGTCTCGAGTGGCGACAAAGAGTGGAAAGCGGTGGTTCCTTTCGTCCTCGAGGAGGAGGGTGCGCTGCCGACGTCATTGCAGCTTTCTGCCTCCGGGCAGGTGGTCGCGGTGATCGGGGATCGGGCAAAGGATCTCGTTGTTCCAGCTGCCGGCGGGAAGGCAGGCGGCGAAGCGAGCGGCGGCGAGCACCTTTCGGGCTCAGAAGTTTCCAGCCTCCCGCTCAACGTGCGCGATTTCAGCAAGCTGCTCCTGCTGGCCGCCGGTACCATGACCGACACCAACGGCGCTGCCAATTTCACGCAGCAATTCGCGGTCAACGGCCAGCGCGGAGTGACCACCGTCTTCGCCATGGACGGTTTCGACACCACCGATCCGGAGATGGGCGGGGCGACGTTTTCCACCTTCAACGTGGACGGGATCGAGGAGGTGCAATCCAATACCGGAGTATTGCCCGCCGAGATTGGTCACGGCGCGGCCAGTTACACCAACGTGGTGACCAAGTCCGGCACCAATCAGATTCACGGCACGGTGTTCGAATTTCTGCGCAACGCGGCGCTCGATGCTCGCAACTATTTCGATCCATTGCCTGCGGTCAGCGGCCACCGAATTCCCCCGTTTGCCCGGAATGAATTCGGGTTCACCAACGGTGGCCCGGTGGTGTTGCCCGGAATCTATGACGGACGCAACCGCACTTTCTATTTCGGCGAATACCAGGGATTCCGGCAGGTACTGGGAACAACGCAGGTTCTTCCCGTGCCCAGTGTGGCCGAGCGGCAAGGAATCGACACCACGACATTCCCGGGCGACACTCTGACGGTGCCCGTGAACCCCCGGATGGTTCCGGTTCTGAACGGGTATCCGCTGCCGAACGAACCTGACGGCGCGTTTGGGGATCGCACCTACGCGGCATCGTCGAAGGTCGTGACTACGACCGATCAATTCTCGATCCGGATCGACCACCAGATTTCCGCCAAGGCATCGCTGGTCACCCGTTTCAGCTTGAATCAGGTGACGGGGCCACTCACAAATCCCGATCAGACGGCGGTCAATCCGACGTTCGGCATTCAGTTCTTCGACCACCAGCGCAATGCCGGTGTGCACTACACGCGCGCGATTTCCGCCCATCTGACCTCCGACACCTCCCTCGGCTATATTCGCAGCACGCCGTTTTTCCCGACCACCAACCAGACCCAGCCGGGCATAACGTTTGCCGACGGCCTGTTTGAGCCTTACTTCCAGCCGGCGGGATCGATCTTCGGCTCTTACAGTAATCTTTACCAGTTCAAGCAGGATTTTGCCTGGGTGCGCGGATCTCACAAGTTCAAGTGGGGAACAGAAATTCGTGGCAATCGCGACTCTACGATTTTCGGCGTCAATCCCAACGGGCTCTACGAATTCGGCGGGGGTACAGCGTATTCGCCCGTGAATATATCTTCGGCGAGCGGAACCCACAACATCAACGCCGGCGATCCTCTCCCCGACTCGCTGACTGGACTGCTGACCGCCACGCCCTATTCCTACAACATCATGGCTGCGGCCAGCATTACTCCGGTGGGCAACAAGTTCAACGAAGCGGGAGTCCGCCGCGAAGCGTACAACTTCTATTTCGAGGACACATGGAAGGCGACGAAACAACTCGCCGTCAACTACGGATTGCGTTACGAGGTGAACAGCCGCATCCACGAAGCCACCAAGCGCACGTCGCTTCCCATTTTTCTTGGTCCGAACGGCCAGACTGTGCCCTATGGCGATACGGCCGCAAGCCAGAAAGTGCTGATCAATCCACAGCCTCCTTATGATCAGGACTGGAACGGCTGGGGACCACGTCTGGCTGTCGACTACGCCGTGGGCAAGCACACCGTCCTGCACGCCGGCGGCGCCATCACGACACTGATTCCAAACCTGTGGCAGGACAATTTCCTGACTGCGGCGATTCCCTTTGTGTTCGCTCCCTCAGTCTATGCGCAGCCAAACCAGCCGGTTGGGTTTCAGAACACGTCCGTTCGGCTCAATCTTCCCACTGCCTACAACACGCAGGGACAGCCGGTTTTCGCAACTGGCCGTTCCGAGGATGTTCCGGCCAACACGGTGTTCGATTACCTGCGCTTCCAGAATGATCTTGACGCTCTCACGCCCGGAAATGTGCAGTTGCTCAACATCACCGGGATCGCGAAGAATTTCGCCAACGGCTACATGGGAAGCTGGACCGCAGGAGTCGATCATGATTTTGGCGATTTCAAGTTCAACGCGTCCTATGTGGGGACGGCCGGAATTCATCTGGCACGCGTGTACAACCCCAACGGATATGGTGGGGCCTGCCAGGGATTTGCACCTTTTACTCAATTTAACTCGCCCTGCCACGCGACGGGAGGCTTCGGGCCCGAGGTCATCATGAGCAGCGGTTCGCATTCGAGCTACAACGCGTTGCAGACGAGCCTCACAAAAAATTCAGCAAGATACGGTCTTGGCCTGCAAGCCAGCTACACCTACTCGAAGTCGCTCGACGATACCAGTTCGGTGCTGGGGGGGCTGCTCGGTGTTTCGGGAACGATTCTGCAGACGGCGCCGCAGAATCCCTGGGACCCGTCGGCGGAAAAAGGTACGTCGACATTTGACGTGACCCATGTTTTCACGGCCAGCGTGATCCAGTTGCTGCCCCTGGACCGCGTCGCTTTCCTGCGGCCTGTCAGTCAAACCCTGACCAGAGGCTGGCAGTTTCTGAACCTCACGACCCTGACCACGGGCTCGCCGTTCACCGTCTTCTCGGGGGTGCAACAGACGGGCGCGGGGCTGGGCGGGGGCGATCGCCCGGACCTGGTTTCGATGCCGAATCTGTCGACCAGCCGTGCCGTGCGCGACGATTATTTCGGGATGGGCGCGGTGGGGAATCCATCGTTCTTCAACATTCCAATCAACCTACCCGGCGGGACTGGTCCGAACAGCGGACGTTTCGGCACCCTTGGCCGCAACACGTTTCGCGGACCGGGTTATCACGACTATGACGTGGCCCTGATCAAAGACACTCCATTCGGACATCGCGGCAACGGCGAGTTGGCAACTCTGGAATTCCGCGCCGAGTTCTTCAACGTTTTCAATATGGTAAATTTCGGATTGCCGTCCAATATCGTAAGCGGCAGCGGCTTCGGCATTATCAGCAAGACGTCCGGGACTTCGCGGCAGATTCAGTTCTCGGTGAAGCTTCTCTATTGATTATTGATCCGGGCAATTTCTATGGTCAGGGGATTTCTTTGAAAAGCCCGCTGACTGGCTGCGCTGAATCGGTTCGATTCCTGCATGCGGAATGGCGCTGGCCGCAACCATCCGCCCTATAGGTATTTCGATTCCCCGGGGAATTCACCAGCACCTGTGGCTGCCTTTCGAACGGCATCAGCGGCGGATTCACAGACGAGAACGACATCGACGAACTTCTGCCGTATCCTGCGACCCGGCGGCGTCAAGGACTGGCGCTGGGGCGGGCGGTGGCTGGCGCCAGCGCGTACGATTTGCCGGCGGCGAGTGGAGGCGCCGCAACGCGGTAAGAGTCGGCCGGCAGGATCCTTTTACTCGGCTGCTTGTGGCAAGGAGCTCGGCGTTCTGTTTAGTCGCCGCCGCTGGCGTGATGCTCGGTCGGGACCAGCGACAACCTGGGGCGGGCCGGAGCCGGTTCAGGCTGCGGGGGACGGCCGAAGGTCGACAGGACGCAGAAAACCGCGATATATGCGGCGAGTACGCCGACAGCAACCGAAGCGACGACGGTTATGCAGACAATGACGGGCATCAGGAACGCAATCACGATCCACCAATCCCTGGCAACGTGGTTTTCTGTCCCGGGCGCGGCTGGGCTCTGAGGCCCTCAGCGGCGCGAATTCTCAATTTAACCTGCGTTGACGCTCCGCGCTGTTGACGACTAGGATACGGAGTAGAGCTGTGCACTCTTACTTTCGGACAATTCTGGTCACCCGTCGACATTACGGAAGGGGCATGTCCTCGCGCGAATAATGGCGATTACCAAAATCTCTGTCCGGGGCGCCCGGCAGCACAACCTCAAAAACATCAGCGTCGAGATCCCGCGGAACACACTCACGGTCGTGACCGGGCTCAGCGGGTCGGGCAAGTCTTCGCTGGCCTTCGACACGATTTACGCCGAGGGGCAGCGGCGCTACGTCGAGACTCTGTCGGCCTACGCGCGGCAGTTTCTCGACCAGATGGAACGTCCGGATGTTGATGGAATCGATGGACTTAGCCCATCGATTTCGATCGAGCAGAAGACCACCAGCCGCAGCCCGCGCTCGACCGTCGGAACCATCACCGAGATTTATGACTATCTTCGCCTGTTCTTTGCTTCCATCGGAGTGCCGCATTGCCCCAAATGCGGCCGGGCGATCAGCCGCCAGTCGGCGGATCAGATTGTCCAGCGAGTCATGGCGCTGACGCCCGAAGATCGCGTCATGGTGATGGCACCCATCGTCCGCGGCCGCAAGGGCGAGTTCAAGAAAGAGCTGGAGACGCTCGTCAAGCACGGCTACACCCGCGCCCGCATCGACCTGGAGCTGGTGAATCTCGACGACGTTGCCATCAACCTCGACAAACGGAAGAATCACACCATTGAAGTTGTCATCGACCGATTGCTGGTGAAGCCGGGGATTGAACATCGTCTGGAGACGTCGATCGGACTGGCGATGAAGCTTGCCGGCGGATTGGTGCTGGTTGCGGTGGTCGGCGGTGAGGAAACGCTTTTTTCGGAAAAACTGGCCTGCCCCGATTGCGGCATCAACGTGCCGCAACTCGAGCCGCGCTCGTTCTCCTTCAACAGCATGTACGGAGCCTGTCCCGAGTGCCACGGGCTGGGCAGCAAGTATGACTTCGATCCGGCGAAGGTGATCACCGACTGGTCCAAGCCGTTGCTGGACGGCGGGCTGGGGCCGGGGTCGGCGTCGCAGAATCTGATTCACCAGCTGCAGATTGTTTCGGCGGCGATGGCCATCGACCTCAACACGCCCTTCGAGAAATTTCCCGAGAAGACGCAGGATTTTCTGCTCAACGGCGAGCAGGGCCGGGGCGGGCGCACCGGTTTTCACGGCATCTTCGGATATCTGCGACAAAATCTGGAAGAGTCGACCTCGGAAGGGTACCGCGACTGGTTGATGGATCACATGTCGGCCAGCGAGTGTCCGGCATGCCACGGCAAACGGCTGCGGCCCGAAAGCCTTGCGGTGAAAGTCAACGGAATGTCGATCGCCGACTTCACCGCGATGCCGGTGGCGCGGGCGCTCGAAGTCGCGCAGGGCATCCAACTCGCCGGCCGCGAAGCCGCGATCGCCGGGCGGGTGATGCACGAAATTGTGGAGCGGCTCGAGTTCCTGAACGCAGTGGGTTTGGGATACATTTCGCTCGACCGCTCGGCGGCGACGCTTTCCGGCGGCGAGGGACAGCGCATTCGGTTGGCCACGCAGATCGGGTCGAAGCTGCGCGGCGTCTTATACGTCCTGGACGAGCCCTCGATCGGCTTACATCATCGCGACAACGGCCGGCTGTTGAATGCGCTCGAGAATTTGCGCGACCTCGGTAACACCGTGCTGGTCGTCGAGCATGATGAAGAGACCATCCGGCGCGCCGATTACGTGGTCGACCTGGGACCGGGTGCCGGCCGGCACGGGGGAGCGCTGGTGGCGCAGGGAACCCCGGACGAGATCATGAAGGCCCCCAATTCTCTGACCGGAGCCTACATCTCCGGTCGCACGCTCATTGAGATGCGCCCCGAGCGTCGGCATGCCAACGGCACCGCGCTGACGATTCTGGGCGCGAAAGAGAATAACCTCAAGAATCTCGACGTGGCTTTTCCTTTAGGCGTGATGACGGTTGTGACCGGAGTTTCCGGCTCGGGCAAATCGACGCTGGTCAATGACATCCTCTACCGGGCGCTGGCGCGGCAGCTCTACCGTTCGCGGGAGAAGGCGGGCGAACACAAGGCAATTTCGGGCGCGGAGAATATCGACAAGGTCATCCGCATCGACCAGTCGCCTATCGGCCGCACACCCCGCTCCAACCCGGCGACGTACACGGGTGTGTTCACGGCAATCCGCGATCTGTATGCGATGTTGCCGGAGTCGCGCGAGCGCGGCTACAAGGCTGGCAGGTTCTCGTTCAACGTTTCTGGTGGCCGTTGCGAAGCCTGCCAGGGCGAAGGACAGCGCCGCATCGAGATGAATTTCCTGCCCGACGTCTATGTCCTCTGCGAAGTCTGCGGTGGGCGGCGATACAACCACGAAACGCTGGCGGTGAAGTACAACGGCTATTCCATCGCAGACCTGCTTGAAATGCCGGTTTCCGACGCCCTGCCGATCCTGGAGAATATTCCGCAGGTGAAGCAGAAACTCCAGACGCTGGTCGACGTGGGCTTGGGATACATTCATTTGGGCCAGTCCGCCGTGACGCTCTCTGGCGGCGAGGCCCAACGCATCAAGCTGGCGCGGGAATTGAGCAAGCGGCAGACCGGCAAGACGCTGTATTTACTGGACGAACCAACCACCGGCCTGCACTTCGACGACGTCAAGAAACTGCTCGATGTGCTCCACCGGTTGACCGACTTGGGCAACTCGATCATCATCATTGAGCACAATATGGACGTGATCCGAAATGCAGACTGGATCATCGATCTCGGGCCCGAGGGCGGGGAAGATGGTGGCCGCATTGTGGCGCATGGCACACCAGAACAGGTCGCAAAGAGCAAGAAGTCCTATACCGGCCAGGCGCTGGCGGCCTACTTTGGCAATGGGAAACACCCGAACGGTCAAGAGCGTCAAGCCTAAGTAGCGCAGAGGGGAAGGGTCAGGTGTCGTTGACAGACGATCAGCAGTTTGAGCAACCGACCGGGAGCGTAGAACCGCCAGTGGCCGAGGCCCTCCCGCAGCCATCTCCGGCGGAGGGGCCACCCGCGCCACTGCCCGCCTTTTCAACTCCAGTTCCATCCCGTGATCCCGTCTGGAGCGGCTGGGATGTGCTGCTCCTCGCGTTTTTTACGATTGTGGCCGTCGTCGTCGCCGAATTCCTGACCGCCGTGGTGGCGTGGATGATTTATCCCCACCAGAGCTTTCGCGATTTGGTGCAGAGGCCCTCCCTTAACCTGCTGGCCGAAGGGCTGGGATACATTCCCGTCGCAGCCTGCATGTTTTTCCTGGTGGAAGGAAAGTACCGTACGCCGTTCTGGAAGGCGATCAAATGGAACTGGCCGGGGAGGTCGGCTCTGAAGTGGCTCGGAGTTGGAGTGCTGACAGTTGTCATCGATCTCGTCGGCCGTTATCTCCCCATGCCGAAGTCGTCGCCCTTCGAACAGTTTTTTGCCAGCCCCGGCGATGCCTATCTGATGGCGGCCTTCGCCGTGACGCTCGGGCCGCTGATGGAGGAGTTGTTTTTCCGCGGGTTCCTCTATCCGGTGCTGGCGCGGTGGACCGGGGTGGTCCCTGCCATACTCCTCACCGCTCTTCCCTTCGGACTGCTGCACTATTTGCAGTACCGGTCGTGGTCTGCGGTGCTTCTGATCATGCTGGTGGGCGTGGTGCTGGGCGTTGTCCGCGAGGTTACGCAGTCGGTGGGGGCGAGTTTTCTTGTGCATGTCGGATACAACGGTACTTTGATGGTGCTGGCCGCCATTGCCACAGACGGCTTCCGGCACATGGAGAAGGCCGTGCTCGTGCCGTCTTAACCGCAACCCTCATCGAAGACTTTCAGAGGACTTACTTACAGTGTAGGGGAGAGCTGGTGGAGCACCCCGGCCTGAACACCCGGGATCCGGTTGCCGGGAGGCCCCGCTTCCGCGGGGGGCCTCTGGCGCGAGACAATGGATTGCCGGGCTGGAGTGGGCCAGGGCCGGCGAGTCCGGCTGCTGCTACTTGACCGTGATCGTAAGCAGCTGCGCGCCGCTGACTACATAGTCCAGTGGCGGAGTGGAGGTCTCATCCACGTTGGATTCTCCGCTGACGATCATCTCCTGATTGCCGCGCATGCCATCCATGACGTTCATCACGCTCAAGGGCAGCGTGGGCATGACTTTGTCGGCCACGCGCGCTTCCGGATCGGCCTCCAGCAGAGAAACGTAGAGGCGGTTATTGGCGTGCTCCTTGTTGAGCACAGCGATGGTGGAGGCCAGATCGAGCTTGCGGCCGAAGGCGGGATTGGCACGGTTTACCCGATCCAGCGTATCGCCGTCGCTGACCAGAATGCGCAAAGTTCCTTTACTGGCAGATGTCGGAATCTTCATCGGAATTTGCCGCACTACGCGTTCGCCGCGGTAAGGAGCGAGCACTGTCTCAACCGTAATTTCATCGCCCGGCCGGACTTCCGTGACATCTGTGCGGGCGCTTTCCAGCCGTGCCCACCGGCGTTCGCGGACCAGATCAAAGTCCAGCTTCACGCTGTCTACCGCCGGAGCGTTATAGGGGTTGTCGTAAATGCTTCCGAAGCGTTCGCCCAGTGACAGGGCAGCGGACATGGCCGCAGGTTGCCCATTCTCGGACGGAGCAAACATGTTCTTAAGCGAAACCTCGGGGAAGCCTTTCACGTTGATGGCGCCGTTCAGGCGGTAGGTAATCTCCTCGCCGTATTCGTTCACGCCGTGCAGCGCGTTGAAAACCGTGGCCATCATGGCCACCGGACTCAACCGCGGATTGTTCAACACTTCGTAATGGAACTCTTTGGCCCCGCCCGCCCCATGGATGGTAAGGGTTACGGGAATCATGTCCGGCTGTTTGTTGAAAACGCCCAGGATGCCGGTATGGCGGTCCTGCACGAACACGCCCGCCGGTTCGGTCGTGTCGATAATCTTGAATGCATTGAGCGGCGAGGGCAGAGTCGCCAGCACCCGCGCCTTGTTCATCGGCAGATCGACGGAGCCGAACTGCATGAGCGGATGCCCGCAGGCCAGCAGCTTCTGCGGATCGATGTAGGTGACCGTGCAGGTGGCGGCGATATCCATGTCGCCGCGGACCAGAATTGCGCTCACGGCCGACCCGGGCGCGAGAGGCTCAGTCTGCTTTTCGTCGCTGACCGAGCCGGCTCCCATCACCGGCACGATCCCTGCCGAAGCAAACTGCGGCGCGAACTCCCGAACCGCGTCTTCCGAGAATCCGTTGAAGACCAACGGCGTGTCGATGGGCTTCAGATAATCTTGGAAATCCTTTACCGAACCGGGCAGCCCGGCGCTATCGCCAGGAGCGGCGGTCTTTCCCGCAACACTGGTGATGGAAGGCTTCACGCTCGAAGCTTCTTCGGCCGACGACTTGTCGAGCGCGTTGATCTCGAGCATGTCGGCAATCGGTGTTACCCCCGCAATCGGCTCCTTGGAGAATTCGCCGATACGGAACGCCAGCGCCCCCGCCAGCTTGCCGTCGATATATACCGGGCTGCCGCTCATACCCGCGACCACGCCGGTATACTCCACCTTTGGGCCGTGTAAACGCACCAGAATGATGTCGCCTTTCGGGCCGTTGACGTTGTGCAGAACGCCCAGAACCTCCACATCCATCGACTCGGGCTTAATCCCCTCGAATACGGTGTAGGCCACGCCGTGCATCCCGGTACGGATCTGGTCCACGGGAATGGTTGGTTGAGCAGTTTGAGCGGTCAGAACGCAAGATAGGAAGACACCTAGGACAACAAGCACAAAACCACATTTTCTCATGTAAAGCCCCGACGGGGACCCGCCAATAGGTCCATCTAAAAGCTTTAGACTCTGACCAACTCGGACACGTTGCACGGAAGGGGAACTATCTTGGGACCGAGCAAAAACATCCCAATTGCGAATCCTTGCGTCTATACTAGCACAGGGTCTTTTGTGGGTTCACCATGTTTAATACTCATCTCGAAAAGGTTTTAGAGCGCTTTCACCGGCCAGCCTGGGTTTTGGCGCTGGTGATTTCAGTGAGCTTGCTGCCTGCGGCCGCGCAAGATTCCTCCCCAGCCACCCCGACGCCCTCCACGACTCAGGCGCCCGATAACGGCAAGCCCAAGCAGGACGTCCCGGTTGATTCCGGAGGCCCCGGCGATAATAACGTGGGGCCGTATGCGATTCCGAAGAAGAAGGCCGAGGAGCCTCCGCCTCCCCCGCCGCCGCCGACCCCGAAAAAGGTCGAGGACATGCCTGACTACTCCCTCAAGGTGAACGTGCCGCTGGTCGACGTCGATGTGATGGTCACCACCGCCAAAGAGGGAGCATTCGTTCAAGGTCTGAAGAAGGAGAATTTCCGCGTTCTGGAAGACGGAGTGCCGCAGCAGCTCAGCCACTTCGCCGTCTCACAGGCTCCGATCACTGCGGTGCTGCTCGTCGAATATGCCTCCACGAACTACATCTTCATGGTGAATGCACTGCAGGCTTCCTATGCGTTCGCCAATTCCCTGAAAAAGGACGACTGGGTGGCTGTGTCGTATTACGACATGCAGCCCCACATCCTGGTGGATTTTACCCAGGACAAGAAGGCTATTTACGGGGCGCTGAACCAGTTGCGCATTCCGGGATTTTCCGAGACCAACATGTTCGATGCCATGTATGACACGCTGGATCGCCTCGATCGCGTGGAGGGCAAGAAGTACATCATCCTGGTGACGACGGGAATCGACAGCTTCAGCAAGCTTACGCTTGACAAGATCATCAAGAAAGTCAAAGACACGAAGGACGTCACGATTTTCCCCATCAGCGTCGGATTCATGATGCGCGAGTACTGCGAGACACATCCCAGCTACTACTGCAAGAACATGGCGCATGGCATGGGCATCCCGGTGAGCAACATAGATTACCTGCAGGGCGACAACGAACTGCGGACGTTCGCTGCCATGACCGGAGGCCGCGCCTACTTTCCGCGCTTCGACGCGGAGTATGCGGAAGAATTCAACGACATTTCCAGCGACATCCGCAACCGCTACATGCTCTCGTATTCTCCGACCAATGCTAAACTGGATGGAACCTACCGCAAACTGAAGGTGCAGGTTGTCGCTCCCGATGGCGGGCCCTTGAAGGTAAGGGATCAGAAGGGCAAAGACGTGAAGGTCGACGTTTACGCGCGCGAGGGTTACACAGCGAAGCATTCGGTCGACTAGCAGACGTCGTAACGCTTTCGACTGCCCGTTGTCCAGGTACATTCCGACGCGCGAACGATGCGGCGGCGTGTACCGGTGCAGGGACGTTCTTGTTACCGCAGACACGAATGACTTTGAGAAGATTCCAGGATTGACACGTTTTGTCTTTGCCGGAGCACGTGGCGTAACGTCTTGATAGCACGGTCGGGCTCAGTGCACGTGAAACAGATGATCCAGCAGGAAAAACAGAGCCGCCCCGACAAAGACCAATAATGCCATCTTCATCGCCGGTTCCTTGTTTACTTCCGGCACCAGGTCCGAAGCCGCGACATAGATAGTTACCCCGGCCGCCAGCGGCAATCCCGCACTGACATGATGACGAAAGATCGCCATCGTCAAAACTCCAGCCAGCGTGGACCCTCCCAGGACGATCGATGCGCCCCATGCCATGGCCCGGCTGCGCCCGCTGGCCAGCATCACCGAGCTCACGGTGAAGCCTTCAGGAATCTTGTGCAGAAAAATGGCAACGAAGATGAGCCAGCCGAGCCAGCTGGAGACCAGAAATCCTGAAGCGATGGCAATCCCATCGAAGAATGTGTGAATGACAAGACCGAGCAGCACCGAATAGGACTTGTGCGAGTGCATGAACTCGTCGTGGTGGGTCTCCTCGCCAAAATGAAAATGCGGCGTGACGGTATGCTCGAAAAAGTGGATGATCAAATATCCGAGAAGCACCAGCAGGGCCGCAGCTCTCCCGCGCAGTTCAAGACTCTCGGGCACCATCTCGACCAGTGTGGTAGCCAGCATGAAGCCGGCGCCCAACGCAACGAAGTAGCGCAGGTAGCGCCTCTCCCAATGCCGCTGCACAATGATCGCGCCGCCGAAAATGTTGGCGGCAGCGGCGGTCAGGCCCAGGAAAATGCTTGTGAGAATGGGATTCATGCGCGGCAGCGGGATAATAACAGCCTGCAATCTTTTTCACTACCGAGACTCCGAGACATGGTGGAGAACACAGGTTGAAGTTCCCCGTGCCAGGTTCCGTCAGCCGCTATGGCGTATATGCATGACGTCGCCATCCTGAACGATATAGTCCTTGCCTTCGAGACGCAGGGTGCCCTTCGCGCGGGCGTTCGCTTCCGATCCCGCATCGAGCAGTTGGTCCCATCGAATCGTTTCAGCCCGGATGAAATGCTTCTCCAGGTCGGAGTGAATCGCTCCGGCCGCTTC
>Ga0123356_10004114_pt1 | contig 15113 bp, 13 predicted proteins | sample TergutEmb28metaG_2_FD_92546 | JGI IMG/M metagenome (GOLD analysis project Ga0123356, IMG submission 92546) | Embiratermes neotenicus P3 segment gut microbial communities from Petit-Saut dam, French Guiana - Emb289 P3 | ecosystem: Host-associated > Arthropoda: Insects > Digestive system > Gut ... | reverse complement strand
CAAACCGTTTTGTATGTGCTTATTGTTGCATATACATATAAGGTTTGTGGGTTAAAAAAGGGTGTGTTTGTCAAAATAGCCTTAAAAATCTGTATGTGCTCAAAAGTTAGCAGATTTTAGGTTGTAAACACTACGCCGGTATCAACAAAAAGTTTTCTAAAATCTGCTACCTCATTGGGGTTGTCTGTAATCCAAACTCCGCCTCCATTACCTGAGGCAACATTGCCTGAAACTGTACCTCCAGTTAACGTAGCAGAACCCCAAGTAGCCACGTATATACCGCCACCATCACGAGCTGTGTTATTTGCAATTACTCCGTTGTTTAGGGTAAAAGAACTATCAGAAGACACGTATATACCGCCACCATAAAGGGCGGTATTGTTTGCAACTATGCTCGCATCAGACATAGTAAAAGAGCAATCAGAAGACACATACACACCACCACCTCGCTCTCGAGCAGTATTGTTAGCAACCACAGCAACACCAGACAAACTAAAAGAACCAGTAGACAGGTACACACCACCACCATCACTTCTAATAGCAGTATTGTTGGCAAGCACACCCCCAGACATATCAAAAGAACCACTAGCCACATTCACTCCTCCACCGCTATAGGTAGCAGTATTGTTGGAAAGTATGCCACCTGACATATCAAAAGAACCACCAGACACATACACACCACCACCAAAACCCCCATTGGAACTCACTCCACTATTAGCTGTGTTGTTGGCAACCACTGCATTACCATTCATAACAAAAGAGCCCCCAGACACGTGCACACCACCACCATAACCCATGCTAGCGGTATTGTAAACAATCACAGCATCTCCAGACATAGTAAAAGAACTATCAAAACCCACATACACACCACCACCAAAACCTAGAATAGCTGTGTTGTTGGCAACCACTGCATTACCATTCATAACAAAAGAGCCCCCAGACACGTGCACACCACCACCATAACCAAACCACACTCCACCGACAACTGTGTTATTTGTAATCGTACCTCCAGACATAGTAAAAGAACCATCAGAACCCACAAACACACCACTATTGACATTGTTAGCAACCACACCACCTGACATATCAAAAGAACCACCAGACACATACACACCACTATCGGCATTGTTAGCAACCACACCACCTGACATATCAAAAGAACCACCAGACACATACACACCACCATCACGGGCAGTATTGTTGGTAATTATACCACTGCTCATAGTAAAAGAACCATCAGAAGATACATACACACCACCACCAGCGGTAGCATTGTTATTGGCAATAACACCACTGCTCATATCAAAAGAACCATCAGAACCCACAAACACACCACCACCCATACTACCAGCGACATAGTAATAATAACTACGCATAACAGTATTGTTGGCAATCGCACCACCAGACATCACAAAAGAACCGTTAGTATACACACCACCACCGCTAACATCGACAGAAGAATAATCGTAACCACCCACTACAGTGTTGTTAGAGATCATACCACCACTCATAGTAAAAGAACCATCAGAACCCACAAACACACCACCACCATAACATGGAATATAGCCACTGCCTATTACAGTGTTGTTAACAATTGCGCCACCAGACATGACAAGTATGCTACCGGGAGTAACAACAGTTACGCCTCTGCCTGTAGAGTCTTCAGTATGAGTTACAATAATACCTTCAAGGGTTAATTTACCGTCAACATTAATGGTGGCTTGATTGTCTGCACCGATGAGCTTCCAAAAACCTGTAGATTTACCAACACTTGTCAGAGTAATATCTTTGCCAGCCGGAATATTAAGCGCTGAATTTGTAAGTGAAATGTCTGCAGTAAAAGCAATAACAGTAGAACCAACAGCATTATTAACCGCAGACCTAAGCGTGGCCTCAGTTCCAACTTGTACAGGTTCAGCCGCAGAAACAAATGAAGAAAAAACATTAAACGTAGAAACAAAAGAAGACAAGAGCAACACAAATATGAATAATAAAGCAACAAAAGATAAAATGTTACCTTTACTGCAATTATGCTTGTGCAAATCAAATTTGGAGCCAGACGTTATGTGTAAACATATATCATTCAACTAAGACACCTAATCAAAGATATTTTATATAATACATAACAACACTATCCACCCACTTTATAAACATAACCACGCAACACAATACACTAACGATACAGTCAATAAAGCAACATACAACAAACACCATAGTAAAGGTGACATATCATTTCTGCACCAAAATAACAGGCTACAGTAGCATCATGTTAGGTTGTCATTTTCGAAGAGTTAACCGTAAAGTTTGAATTATCATGGTAAATCGTAATGTAGGGATAAAATTTGGATGTAGAGATTGAGTCTGCAGTATCTAAGGATTTTGAGGCCATTGTTGCGCTTGAGAGGCAGTGTTTTACGTCTGAAGCGTTTAGTAGGCAGCAGCTTTTGTATTTGTTGAGGGATTATAGTTCTACGAGTTTGGTTGCAAGGGGGGCTGATGGTGGAGTTGTGGGGTTTGTTATTGTACAGTTGGATAAAGATAGGGATAAAAGTGAGAAAGGGGAGGGGGTGGTTTTTGGGCATATTGTTACGCTTAATGTGGCTGTGAATTTTCGGAGGAGGGGTGTGGCTCGAAAGTTGCTTTTTAAGTGTGAGGAGGTGTTAAAGTTGTGTGGGGTGTTTGAGTGTCGTTTAGAGGTTCGTCAGGCTAATTATGTTGCGTTAGCGTTGTATAGGCAAATGGGTTATGTAGAAATGGGGATACTTAGATGGTATTATGGTAAAGAACATGGGTTATATTTTAAAAAGAAATTTAGCTAACTTTTTGTCTAGTTTTTTTTAAAACAAACAGTTACTATTGTGTATGTGGAGAGAAAAAAGAATATTGTGAAGGAGCACAAAATTGGTTTGTGCGCATCCATTCGGTCTTGTTTATTGTTATTATTGTCATTATTGTTATTGTTGTTTTGCGGCTTCGATTAGTTTAGCAGCAATTTTTGGTGAGATTTTGAGGTTTTTTGCCAGGTCCTCAGCGGATGCTTGGGATAATTCTTTAGCATTGTTTATGCCCAAAGCGTTAAGTTGTGCTGCTCTTTTTTCGCCAACACCTTTGACATTTGTTAAGGGCACTTCATCATCAGTATTGTTTTCTTCTGTTTGTTTGACTTGTGTAGACGCTGTATCATTGTTTTGAGTTGCTACTGTTGATACGGGTTCTTGTGGAGGTGACTGTGACTCTTCATTTATAAGCTCTGTTTCTTCTGCGGGCGCATCTACTAATGATGATGTTTGAGAGCCCTCAGCAGGAACTGACTCAACAGATGACGGCAAACCATCAACTGGAGCCTCATCAACTGGAGCCTCATCAACTGGAGCCTCATCAACTGGAGCCTCATCAACTGGAGCCTCATCAACTGGAGCCTCATCAACTGGAGCCTCTTGTGTTATTGGTTCTACCGGTGGAGATTCGTTTGTAGTAGGGGTGGTTTGAGGTATTGTTTTGATGTTGGTTTTTGTTTTTGGTCTTTGGCTGTAGCCTGCGCCGATAAAGAGTATGCCAAGACTTGTAGAGAGAATTATCCAAAATATTCTATCTATTTCAGTGAATAGGATTGTTGCTGTAAGTGTGAGGGTGAAAAAGAATGCTGCCACAATATACAATGTAACATCTGAACGCATGTTTATTCCCTAAGACAGCTATTTCTCAGTTCGGCTTAAAGAACTTTTCCTGAAAGAAAATAGTCTAAAAATCAAGGGTATTTTAGAAATTTAGCGTTAGAGAAGGGTTGTTTTATTAGACCGTGTTTCATGAGTAAATCGGTTGATTGCTAAAGCGTTTTGATATTGTTAAAACACATTCAGAGTTCTTGACGGTTGAATCTTATTTTTACAACACATAGTCTATAGATGGTAGGCACGTACCACGAGTTCTCTTGAAAAACTGTCACTCACCCAGAAAACAGCAAGTTAACCACCTCTTAGACGTGTTCTTCAGCGCAACAAGTTCATTTGCAACAACAATACAGGGCCATTTAAACTTGTAAAAAGGTAAGATATTAAGGTGTCACATAAGAACAAGCCACAGTTACAACAGTATTATCATAGCGTTAGCATGGAAGGAAAGAAGAGGTTAAGTAATGTTGAGGTTGTGAAAAATTGATGAATTAAAAAAATAAAGCAAAAAGGAAAGTTGTGTTTTTTAACAGTTGGCAGACTTAATATCTTGGTCTGTAACCGCCGCCACCGCGTCGGTCGCCTCTATCTCTGTTACCGCCGTAGCCACCGCCACCACCGCCGTAGCCACCGCCACCACCGCCGCCATGTCTGTCTCGACCGCCAAAGCCACCTCTGCCACGTCCACCGCCGCCACCACGGAATGGTCTGCGTTGTTGCTCAAATGTTTTGCTTGAAACATTGTTTTCTGTGTTTACTTCAACATCTAGGGGGCTTGCTGCTAAGTCAAGTTTGCCATATTTACCGATATTTAAACGTATATTTCCTTTAAAGAGAGTTACGTATCCATTTTCAACGCGAACACTATCACCATCGTTTATTTTTTCAATGTTGTCATCCCAAAGGGTTAGATAAACCGTTCCTGTTTCATCGCCAATCAGAGCGTCACTAACCTTGTGTGGTGAACCGTCTCTGCCCATTGGAATTTCACGTATTTCAGTTTTGGATACTACTTTGGCCGTAATGTTAACCGCTCTAGATTGGGGGGTTAACTCTCCGACTTTAGCTTCTACTGGGTCTCTTTTGTTTTCGAAAAAACCTTCAACAGCCAATTGGTTCTACATCCTATTTTAGTAATGTAAAGACACAGTACACCTCTTGTACACTTAAGTGTTTCGCTACTACAACCAACCTTTTATGAAAACATATAAACCCGCACCCACATACATGACGTATGAAAAAAAGCCACATCAAAATTGCCACCACAACAGCCTTAACCCTAATAATAATCATCATTAGCATAGCAGCAATTAACACTACACAATGGGCCCCCTCAAACAAAACCCCCACCCAAACAACAACATTTCACGGTGTTCCAGTATACAGCTACAAAGTCATTCAAACATACCCCCATGATTCATCAGCCTTCACACAAGGACTAACATTTGATAACAAAGGCAACCTAATAGAAAGCACAGGACTAAATGGCGCATCTAGTCTACGACGAGTAAACCTATCAGATGGAAAAATTTTACAACAAATAAACTTGGCAGAAGAATACTTTGGAGAAGGAATAACCGTTGTTGATGACAAAATTATACAACTAACATGGCAAAACAAAATTGGATTTATCTATAACCAAGAAACCTTTGACTTATTGGGCAATTTTAAACTTAACACTGAAGGCTGGGGACTAACCTATGACAACAAACACTTAATTTTAAGCGACGGCACCTCAAAACTACACTTTTTAGACACCAACACATACCAAACAATTAACAGCATAAACGTACATGACGCAGAAGGCCCAGTAGAAAACCTAAATGAACTAGAATACATCAACGGCACCATATACGCCAACATATGGTTTAGCACAAAAATTGCAATAATAAACCCCACCACAGGCCAAGTTGAAGCCTACATCGACCTAGAAGAACTAGCCCAACCCCACACCACAAAAAACAGAGAAGCCGTACTAAACGGCATAGCCTACAACACACAAACAAACCAACTATACATAACAGGAAAAAACTGGCCCAACCTCTACGAAATACTAATCACAAAACCCAAATAACCCACCACACCCCTTTTCACCCAACAATAACAACAATAAAAGACAGCACACACAGGCAACAACCATAAACTGTATGAAAAAGAAACAAAAACCAAGAACAGATTAAACGAAACAGTTTTATTTCACATAAATTCTGCTTTTTAACATTTTGCACCACACATCACAGTTATGCAATAATACATATAGGCAACGCTTCATTCTGCATTAAACACAGACACAGCACAGAGGCACCATGCATGAGGAAAAACAGTAAAACCAAACTCAATTCGCAACATCACCTTTATAACAAAAAATCATATTTCATTGTCTCTTTACTATGCACAATAATCTTGACATCATTCAACTTTACAGCCACTACCGCTCAAAACGTTTCTCCTTTTGCATCAGAAATGCCTGAGAAAATAGTTAATAATTGGAGTGAACTTGAAGCGGCCCTCAATGGTGCTGTGCAACCTACAGTTATTGTCCTAAATACCAATGTTATTCTTAAAGAAGGGATAGTCATTCAGACAGATAAAAATATTACATTAACAAGCGCCAATGGGAAGACTTACAAGCTTACGGGATTTATTAGTGTTAGTGGCGTGTTGACACTTGATGGCATTATCATAATGCAACCAAAAGGCGCTAAATCTAGTAGAGGTTTGTTTGTTTATGAGGGGGGTACACTTATTTTAAATAAGGGCGAAATTTCAGGCAACACGGTCACTGGTTCTGATAAAATGATACCCAATAGGGGTGGAGGTGTATATGTGGATTCAGGGGGAACTTTTGTTATGAGAAGCGGGGTGATTTCGGGTAACTCTGTTGCAGGTATTGGTGGTGGGGTGTACAATAATGGCAGGTTTACTATGTTTGGGGGTGTAATTTCTAACAATAAGGCTACTATTGGAGGCGGAGTGTACAATGATGGAGGCGTTTTTACTATGTCTGGTGGGGTGATTACCAACAATACTGCTACAGAAAGTGATGGGGGTGGCGTTTACAACCGTGGAGGCGCTTTCACCATGTCGAGTGGGGTAATTAGCAACAACGAAGCTATCAATGGAGGTGGAGTATACAATGATGCTAGAATGCTTAGTATATCAGGAGGTGCGATTACCAACAATAAGGCGTTAGAATTTGGTGGAGGTGTACACGTAAAAACGGGTTCTTTTAGTATGTCAGGTGACACAGTAATTTCAAGCAACATAGCCAATTTTGGCGGGGGTGTGGTCCATAATGGCAGTACTTTTACGATGTCTTCTGGAGTGATTTCTGACAATACAGCCACTGACGGCGGAGGTGTGTATGTTGGTCAAGGAGGCTTTAATTTGTCTGGTGGTACAGTTTCCAATAATAGGGCCACAGATAATGGAGGGGGAATTTGGGTTGTGGATAATTTTTTAAACTTGAACAGACTTTTTGTTGCTAAAGAGGTGGTGTTTTCAAATAATTATGCCTCTGTAGCTTATAATCGAAACAAAATACACGATGTCATATACAATGCACAAATAAAAAGTGACACTTGGTCAAAACCCTTTACACAGGGCTACAACAATTATGACATCGGCTACATGTATGGCACACCTCTTAGATTTTATAATGTGACTGTGCACAATAGTTATGCAGAATTAACCGGTGCAGGCAGCTACACCATAGGAGCCGTAGTTACGGTAGACGCAGGAATCCGTGATGGCTACACATTCTCAGGATGGCGCATTAACAGGGGCGGGGTAACCTTATCAAACACCACTACGACAACCTTCACTATGCCTGCAAACGGTGTCGTTGTCACAGCAAACTGGACAGCCAACTATGTATCATGGATTTTAAAAACAGCAATATTGTGCACCATATTAGTAATTCTCATAGTTACTGGCGTGTTGCTACACAGAATGGCAAAGAAAAAACAGAAGCACCCATAGAGGAAAATAAACATGAGCATAAATGATGAGTCAAAGTTTGAGTTTCACATTTCGCGTAGAACTGTGTTAGGGGTTTCTTTGTTTGTTGTTTTGCTACTTTCTTTAGTATTTATTGGCACATTTATGATGGGTTCTCGAGGAGTCTCTTTGGAAAATGCCATACATGTTAAAACTGAAAATGAGCTTAGAAGTACCATTAATAATGCATTCTATAGAGGATCTGTTGTCATTGCTCTTAGTAACGACATTTCACTATCCAGATCATCGCTTACTATACCTGCTAACAAAGATATCACACTAACAAGCAGCAAAACAATTGGATGCTACAAGTTAATTGGTGCTGATGGTGAGAGCACTATTACTGTTGTTGAAGACGGCGTGTTAAAAATTGACGGCATTATCGTAACTCATGAAAGTGGCAAGGAAGGTAGTGGGGTAACTGTTGAATCTGGGGGTACACTTATCGTGTACAGTGGTGAGATTTCGGGCAATACCGTTAGAGGTGTCGGTATGCCTATTCTTATTGGCGGTTATAGTCGTGAGGGAGGTGGTGTGTACAATTCTGGTGTTTTTGAGATGTATGGTGGCAAAATTTCGGGCAACTTGGCCTCTGTAGGCAATGGTGGGGGCGTGTACAATACTGGTACATTTAAACTATCGGGAGGAGAAATCTCTAACAACAATGCTACTACCACCACTTTTACTGACTCTGAAATCTGTGGCTATGGTGGTGGAGTGTGTAACACAGGCACGTTTGCTATGTCAAGTGGCAAAATTGTCCGTAACATGGCTTCAGGTGGTGGTGGCGTGCGTAATTATGGCACTTTTGAGTTGTCTGGTGGTGAGATTACTTATAATACCGCTTCAGGTGGTGGCGGTGTATACAGTTACAATGGCGTTTTCACTATGTTGGGTGGCACAATTTCAGGCAATAATGCTTACTACAGAGGTGGTGGCGTGTACGTTCATTGGGGTAGCACGTTTGATAGACAGGATGGGATGATTTCGGGAAACACCATTACAAACGAAGAGGGTGAGGGTAAAGATGTATATAACAACGGCAGTATTGGGGGGTCTCCTGGTGGTAATAGTGGTTCGGGGTCGGGTGATAATAGTAGTGAGCAAACAAATGGCAATGGTGATGGGTTGTCTATGGTTGAGGGTTTTAGTTTGAGGGAGGTTGTGATTCTTTGTATTGGGGTTGTGGGTGTGACTTTGGCTGTTGTTATGGCCGTTTTGTTTTTTACCTCTAAGAAAAGGATCGTTGTAGAGGAAAAAAGGGGCAGGTTTATTGTTGAGGGTTGAGGTTTGTTGTGGGTTGGGAGGTTTCTTTTTTTCTTGTGTTGTTTTGTTGTGGGTTTTGTATGTTCTTTTTGTAGGGTAATGTTTTAATTTGCTGTGGTTTAAGTTTAGGGTGGGATAGTCTTTGTTAAGTGATGAAGTTAAATGTTCAAAACCTGTGTGTGACAAGTTTACTGCAATTAATGAGTTGGCTAAGAGGCGCGGGTTTTTTTGGTCTTCTTTTGAGATTTATGGTGGAGTGGGTGGTTTTGTAACTTATGGTCCGTTGGGTACGCGTTTGAAGCAGAATGTTGAGGCGCGTCTTAGGGAGTTGTTTGTTAAAAAGATAGGTATTTTTGAAATGGAGTCTTCTGTTATTGCGCCTAGTAAGGTGTTTGAGGCTAGTGGTCATGTTGATCATTTTAAGGAGCCTATGGTTGAGTGTCAGAAGTGTAATATGCGTTTTCGGGCTGATCATCTTTTAGAAGAAAAGGGTATAAGTAGTAAGGAGGCAGAAAAGATGTCGTTGGATGAGATTTCACAGGAGTTTGTGGTTCGTGAGATTGTTTGTCCAGATTGTAAGGGTGTTTTTGGTAAGCCTCAGCGTTATTTGACTATGTTTGAGACTACTATTGGTCCTTATAATGGTGCGGTTGGTTATGGTAGGCCTGAGGCGGCGCAGAATATTTTTGTAGAGTTTAATCGTTTGTTTAATATTGCACGGGAAAAGTTGCCTTTTGGGGCTATTCAGATTGGTCATGCTTTGCGTAATGAAATTTCTCCTCGTCAGGGTCTTATACGTTTGCGTGAGTTTACAATTTCGGATTTAGAGTTCTTTTTTGATCCTGAAAATCAAAGTTGTAGTTTTATTGAGGAGGTGGAGGGGGAGGTTTTGCCGATTTTGTTGTGTGATACGCGTTTAAGGGATTGTGAGGAGGTTACTTTTTTTACTGTTCGGGAGGCTTTGGATAAGAAGGTTATTCTTTGTGAGTGGCAAGCGTTTTTTATGGCTATGGCGAAACGTCTTCTAGTTGAATTGGGAGTGCCTGTGGAGCGTCAGCGGTTTTTGGAAAAGTTGGCGTGGGAAAAGGCGCATTATAGTGCGCAGAGTTTTGATCAAGAGGTTCTTGTTGAGCGTTGGGGTTGGGTAGAAGTTTCTGGTCATGCTTATCGTACGGATTATGATTTGAATTGTCATATGAGGGCAAGTGGGGTTGATTTGCAGGTTTACAAAGAGTATCCGGTGCCCGTTGAGAGAGAAGAGTTAGTTGTTAAACCGGTTATGGCAAAGTTTGGTCCTGTCTTCAAAGGGGAGGCAAGTAAAGTTGCTGCAGAGCTTGCCATGATTGCACCCGATAAAGTTGTTGCTGACATGGATAAAGAGGGTTACGTGAGGGTGGGTGATTATCAGGTTTTCAAAGAGCAAGTGGAGATTGGTCAGCAAAAAACTGTTGAGCGGGGTAAACGGTTTGTTCCGCATGTGGTAGAGCCTAGTTTTGGTTGTGATCGTTTATTTTATGTAGCTCTTGAGTATGCTTATCGTGTTAAAGAGGATCGTGTAATTCTAAGTTTTCCCAGATGTATAACTCCTATTCAAGTGGGTATTTATCCGTTAATGGGTAAAGATGGTCTTGACATTAAAGCTTTAGAGCTTCAGAAACAGTTAACTCAAGCAGGTTTTATGACAGACTATGATGAGGCAGGCTCTATTGGCAGACGTTATGCACGGGCTGATGAAGCAGGTGTAGCTTTAGGAATTACCATAGATTATGATACTTTAAATGATAACACAGTAACCATTCGGGATCGAGATAGTTGGCAACAGGTGCGCACGTCAATTAAGAATTTACCAGAATTGCTGCAGCAGTACTTTACGGAAAAAATAGACTTTGAATCGCTAGGTGAATTAGTTCAAAACAAGTAGTTAGCTTTTTTAATGAACAAGTATACACATCATTGAAAAGAACAGGATTAGATGAGAAGAGGAGCGCAAGAATAGTTTGGTACTTCCGGCAGAAACAGAAGAGCGTGTGAAGCGTAGAGCGTTAAGTGCATGTTCAGATAACCTACGTAAAGTTGTAGATGTTTCAAGAAAAATTCCGCAACTAGTTGAATACTTTGCAAGCGGAGATAAGGATAACGCAAAAAAATTAGTAACAGAAATACGTGCTGGCGCAGAAGAAGTAGTCAATTCACGCCGAATGGTCAGTCAGGAACTTGCTGAAATTGGCGCAATTCTCATAAGCCGAAAAGATTTTCTAAGATTTACAAACCTCTCAAGCGAAATAGCAGACTTTTCTGAAGGGATAGCTTTCTATCTTGTAGAAATTATGGAACACAACTGGATAGTACCTACAGATATTAAGAATGATTTAATTAAATTATCCTCCTCAGTACTTGATGCAGTGCTTAAACTTCGGGAAACCATGATGGTTCTCAATTATGGATCACAAAAAACGTTAGAACGCGCCAAAGACGTAGAAATTGCCGAACGCATAGTTGACAATCAATACCGCACATTAATCATCAAAGTTTTAAGCAGCAAACTAGATACACCAGTACTATTTCTGCTCCGAGATGTACTCCAACTATTAGAAAACTCTGCCGACAAAGCCGAAGACGCAGCAGACACCGCACGCATGCTATCCATGGTAATGTAAAGTGTCACAAAACCTTGGAAAACAAAAAATCAAGGTTGAACTCATAGACAACTTTCTAATCGTTTGGAACCCACAGGAAGGCTCAAACCTTTACAAAACAGCCTACTATGGCAAACCAATCGGTATTCCAAAACCAAAAATTCCCGAATTTGAAGTACCCCTCATTTTGGATTTAATGGAAGGCGTCTACCTGGCAGAAACAAAACAAATAGAAGTAGTTGAAAACAAAAAACCCGTCAGCCTTAAAGCTTTAAGAGAAAAAGCCATGCAACTTTATGAAGAATTCGAAGACAAATACACCGTCTACCGCGACCTGCGCACAAACAATTTAATTGTCACACCAGGAATAAAGTTTGGCTGCGACTTTGCCGTCTACAAATACGGACCAGGCGTAGAACACGCACCCTACATGGTCTCCGTAAAACCCCAAGGCAGCACAATCTCCGCAACAGAAATCGTAAAAGCAGGCAGACTAGCAACAACAGTCCGCAAACGCTTCATCATCGCCATACCAGACAAAAAACAAGAAAAACAAAAAGAAGAAAAAGAAGAAGAAGAGAAAAAAAATAGTAAATATTTAATTTTTAAATGGTTTAAGGCTTAATTGACGGCAAAATTTGATTTACAAATTCGCCGCTGACAGTTTGATGAGGATAAATTTTTGATGCCGACAACAAACAACCTTCTTTTAGGGTTACATCGTCAGCTACTATAGATACGTTTAAAATTTTTGTCGGCCGGTCTTGACTTGAGGAAACAGTTACGTGTCTACCAAGTATGCTATCCGATACTTCGGCGTAGGCACCAATTGTTACACGATCCAAAACTGCAGAGTTACTAACCACAGCATTTTTGTCAATTCGAACAAAATTATCAATACAACAATTAGTTAAAGTAACGCCATCTGCTATTTGACAATGACTACCAATCATAACAGCTCCATTTACATGAATTTTTTTCTGACTAATCTTTTGTATTATCTGCTCACGACATCGCCCAGATACACCATGCGCGCCTTGTATCCAAACACGACAATGCGAATCAAGAGATAGCTGCTCACCAAAAACATTGGGCATTGAAACACCATAATGCAAAAGACTTTTCATGGCTTCTAAATAATTTTTAGGAGTCCCTACATCAAACCAACGACCTTTAAGAGGGTAACCATAAACCGGACGACCCGATTGAATAACATAAGGTATAAAGTCGTAGCCAAAGTCAAGACGTTTTTTATCTTTAATCATTTGCTGTACACCCTCTTCTTTAAAGATATGTCTAACTTTGGGAGACATAACATACAAACCCGTGTTTGCAAGATTACTAGGAGCATCTACAGGCAAAGGTTTCTCAACAAACCGATTAATTCTACCAGTTTTATCAATGTCTGCAAGACCCAACCCTTCAATATCATCAACCTCCCGAAGAACTATCGTTAACACTGCACCCTTTTCCTTATGAAAATCCATTAAGTGCTTAATGTCAACATCAAAAAGATTATCCCCCTGCACCACAAAAACAGTACTTTCTAAATCATAATACTCCAAATTAATACTTGCTGAATCAGCACTACCTAAATCATCAACAGGCTGATAATTAATACACAAACGAGGCTTAATATTGTAACGGGCACTAAAACCATAACCTGACCCAAAATAATCATAAAGATCACGATAATTAGTGTAACCCTTCACACCAAAAATTACATTTCGAACACCTTGAGAAGCTAAAGAGAGAAGAGAAAACTCGACAAGAGGTCTATTTAAAAGCCGCAAACAAGCCTTACTTGTCTCAGCGGTTAACGGCAACAATCGAACAGCTCTTCCACCCACTGGAATAAGAACTTGAAGTTTTTCCAGAGAACAGCAATCACCTACGGAAATAGCATCAGCATCAACGACGTTGTTGTGGTTACCCAAACATTTCACCAATAACTTGCAGATATATACGCAAACAGACTTTTAAAAAATACTCTAATCAGGCTAAAGCTTGCTTTCACAACACAAACAAGCAACAGTAGAAAATACACACATTTTACAGACTTAACATAGAAAAATTGTAATCATGTTCTTGTGTGGTTGATGATTGTTTGGCTAAAATAAATTGGCAGGAGACATGTTTTATATGGAAATTTTATAACTAACCTTAGCAATTACAAAGGTACGGTAAGAAGTGGTATGAACAAACTTGTTGGATTCGTAAAACTAGTGCGGCCAGTTAATTGTGCTATGATGGGGTTTGCAGTGTTTGTTGGGATTCTTTTGGCATATCCACAGTTTGATTTAAATTGGCTTAATATTTTGTATGGTTTTTTAACGGGGTTTACTTTTTGTGCGGCTGCTATGGTGATTAATGATTATTATGATCGTAAAATTGATGCCATAAATGAACCGCAGAGACCGCTGCCAAGTGGTATTATAAAACCAAAAGAAGCATTAGCGTTCATGGTATGGTTAATTGTTGTGGGGTTTGTGTTTGCGCTTCTTGTATCACCGTATGGTTTGCTTTGTTTTGTTGTTGCAGGGGTTTCTTTAGTGATAACGGCAACTTATTTGACGGTTGGTAAACGGAGTGGGTTGCCGGGTAATTTTTTGGTAAGTGCCTGTGTAGCCATCCCCTTCATATATGGCAGTGTAACGGTCATTGGAACGGTTGGGTTAAATGTTTTACTGTTTGCGTCTATGGCATTTCTTTCAAATACGGGCAGAGAAATCGCTAAAGGTATTGTAGATGTTAAAGGGGATAAAGTTGAGGGTGTGAAAACTTTGGCGGTACGGTTTGGAGAAAAAGTTGCAGCTGCTGTGGCGGTTGCTTTTTTCATGTTTGCAGTAGCTTTAACACCTGTTACATGGTTTTTGGGGTTAGTAGGCATTCTATTTGTGCCCCTTGTTCTTGTCACAGACATAGGACTAATAGGGTGTTCGGTGTTTTTGCTTTTGAATCCTTCACGCGAAAAAGCCCGTAAAATTAAAAATATAGTTTTACTGTTGTTCCTAGTTGGCTTGTTAGCGTATCTTTTTGGTGCGTTATCACTGGGTTTGTTCTGAAGGCTTTTATTTTTGTTTTAACGTTAAGTGATTGCCAAATGATGAGAAGGCATTAAATTGACAAAATGGATGAAAATTCAGAGTTACTCAGATGGCAAGAGGGTGAATAACTTTACAGGATGGTAACCTGTAAATTATTCACCCAAAACAATGATACTAAAAACTTGGTTGTGTCTTCTAATCGTTTAGCTTTCTTTTCTACGTTGTCGTTAGTTTAATCTCAAATTATACTCACACGCAACATTTCAATTAAAATATATTATGCAATAGATGTTATTTTTTACAACTTATATTTTTGTCGCATAACATAATTGCACTATACATCACAAGTAAAAATTAACAATACAGTTGTTACAATCGAGTAGGAGGCCATTCATTATTTGAGTGGCCGTCCTCCCACACCACCGTACGTACCGTTCGGTATACGGCGGTTCAACGACTTAAGCACAACGCTCTATAACGAACCTCAACATCAT